>JAABUV010003355.1_pt1 | contig 20480 bp, 24 predicted proteins | sample 5559971 | NCBI WGS metagenome assembly JAABUV01 (sample SAMN10711881, study PRJNA513362) | rock metagenome | isolation source: Antarctica rocks | place: Antarctica: Victoria Land, Knobhead nord | collected 2015-12-19
CGGCCACATGGCAAACATGGGGCAAGGACACCACGGGCAAGGGTTACGCCGACGTGCACAACCCCTCCGACGCCATCGATGCGCAGGCCCGGTTCGACGCCGCGTTGGCCGGGCAGGTGAAGCAAGCGCAGGCGTCGGGGCAGATTCATTCGTCCGCGTCGGTCACGGAGATGGCGCTGGGGGCTTACAACGCCGGTTTCGGTGCTGTCCTGGCTTCGGGGGGGATTCCGCAGAACTCGCAGACGATGGCGTACGTGCCGCGGATCATGACCCTAGCACGGACGACGTTCTCCGACGCCGGGACGATCACCGCACCCGGTGCGACCCCACCACCACCCGCGGATGGCGGTGGCGGGGCGCAGGCGTCCGCCGGGTGCGGTGGTGTGGGCGGGCAGGTCGCGGTGCACCAGGTGGACTACCCCGTCCCCGGTGGCGGCACGCAGCCCGCGGACCTGTACATCCCGGCCGGTGCCGGCCCGGGCACCCCACCCCGGCCGATCATTGTCATGGTCCACGGAGGTGGCTACGTGGCCGGGGACCGCTCCGAGCTGGGTGACGCGGCGAAAGCCGCCGCCGCCCACGGCTACCTGGTGCTCAACATTTCCTACGACTTGAGTGCGCCGCGGTGGCCGCGGCAGGTGCAGCAGGTGGACGCGGCCGTCGACTACGTGCGTGCCCAAGGTGCTGCCCAAGGCATCGACCCGGCCCGGGTGGCGTTGCTGGGGGACTCGGCCGGTGCCGGGTTGGTGTTGGATGCCGGGCTACTCGGTGATCACCAGGGGGTGCAAGCCGTGGTTTCGTGGAGCGGACCCGCCGATTTCACGTCGCTGTTGGCGCAGGCAACCCCCGGGGACACCTATCAGCAGGCGGCGGCCGTGGTAGATCCCAGTTTGTTCCTCGGCTGCCCGATGCTGGTGTGCCCGGACCTGTGGCGCCAAGCGTCCCCGGCGTTGTCGGTGACCCCCGGTGCCCCCCCGACGATGCTGGTGAACTCCGAGCACGAGCTGGTCCCGCTGGGTCAGGTCGGGGAGATGACCGCGGCCCTGGACCGGGTCGGCGCCGCGTCGAAGACACTGGTGTTCCCGGGCACCCGCCACGCCAACGGCTACACCACCGACGCCAACGGCCCGTCCCTGGACTTCCTGGACGCGGCGCTGCACTTCACCCCGCCACCGCCGCCACCGGCCGCGGCCGGTGGCGGCGGTGGTGGTGGTGGTGGTCCGGCCGCGCAGCTGGCGGTGAGCGCGGCGAAAACCCAACTCGGCGCGACCTACGTGTGGGGAGGGGGCGATCAGAACGGTGCGACCGGCGGCGGCTTCGACTGCTCGGGTCTGACGCTGTACGCCTACCACCAGGCGGGCTCGGATGCGTTGCACGGTGCCCGCACCGCCCAGTCCCAGTACGCCGCGACCGCTGGTGCCCGGCTGCCGGGTGGGTTCGACCCGGCGTCGTATCAGCCCGGGGACCTGTTGTTCTACGGCACCGCCGACAACATTCACCACGTGGCCATAGCCATCGGTGGCGGTCAGCTGATCCAGGCCTCCACGTTCGGGGAACCGTTGAACATCAAACCGATCTATCACTCTGATTTCTTCGGCGCGACCCGCCCCCTCGGCACACCAGGAGGAGCACCCCAATGACGACCACGATCCACGCTGATGGCCCGCTGTACGTCGGTCCCCCGTACGTCTTCGCCTCTTTCGACGAGATCGTCGCTGTGCTGCACGCGCTGGTGTGGGTGGTGTTTGAGCTGTCGTTGGTGGTCGCGTGCGCCGCCATGGTGGTGGTGGCGTTCTCGAGCCGCGGTGATAGCTGCGGACCGTCCTGGGAGGCGCGGCTGGTGCCGTTGGCGCTGGTGGTGTCCTTCGTGACGGGTGCCTCCGGGCTGGCCGCGTGGGCGGCCGGCCCGGGCGTGGGCCTGCTCACCCTGGGCGCCGTGGCGGGGCTCGTGGTCGCGGTGGGGTGGTACATCGCCCGGCGGGAGCGGCGCACCACGGCAGCGCTTCTGACCGCGGTGTGCGGTCAGAGTGGCGGAGCGCACTCGTGAGGCGGCTCGGGACCGCGGGATGGTGGGGTGCGGGCGCCGCCGTGGCGGTGGCCGTGTGCGCCGGATGCGGCGGACCCGCTCCAGCCCCCGCACCGCCGACCGGCACGTCGGTGTCCTCCCCACCCGCCCCGAGTGCTGCACCCTCTTCTGCTGCACCCGGTTCGGTCCCGCCGCGCTCGACGGCGGCGCCGGTGCCCTCGAATCCACCGATCCCGGCCGGGACACCGGGATCACCCCGCGGCCGGGCTGCGGGGGCGGTGGACGGTCAGTCACCGGACGGGGTGGCAGCCGCGTTCGCGGCGGCGACGTTCACCTACGACACCGCCCTGGACCGCTCCCCGTTCGACGCGCAGGTGCGGTCCGCGGTGTACGCCACCCCGGCGTTCGCGGCCGTGCTGAAACAGCCACTGCAGCAGGGCGGTGGCGCGGAATGGAACACCCTGGCCGCCCACCACGGGTACACCACGGTGGCGTTGGCCGTGAACCACGACGACGGGCGCCCACCGGATCAGTTGGGGGCGGCGGCCCGGGCGTACACCATCACGGTCACCGGGCACGGGGATGCCGGGTGGAGCGCGCCGCTGGATTCGCAGACGATGTATGTGTTCCTGACCCGGACCGGGACGGCCACCCCGTGGCAGGTGGCGCGGGTGTCGTTCAGCGGTGGGTCATGACCGGCCCGCGTACGACGCTGCGCCGCGGGGAGACCGGGTTCGTGGGCCCGGACGGTCAGGTGTGGGAGGTGCCGGCCTTCCCCTGCCCGGAGGTCGTGGTGGGTGAGGACTTCGCGGAGATTGACGGTGCGCGGGTACCCCTCGGGGACGACGAGGCGGACCCGCGGTCCGCGGCGACCGCGGTGCTGGTGGCCCAAGCCCGCCAGCTGCGGCGCGGGCACGGGGCGATCCGGGCGACGGTGCGGGCCGCCGATTCCGAGGTGGTGTGGCAGGCCATCGTCACCGCCGGCGGTGAGTTGTTCGACGCCACCCCCGCACCGGGTGCCGCCCGGCCCCGGTGGGGTGGGTGGCGGCTGATCGCGGCATGCGCCGTGGCGGTGGTGGTGTTGGCGGTGGCCACCGTGGTGGTGGTGGCCTCCAACCGGACTGCCCCACCGGTAGTGGCCACTGCAGCACCCCCACCACCGACGGGAACACCGACCCCGTACCCATCACTGCCGCCACCCGGTTACGGCGGGCAAGCCGACTGGTCCGCGCCGATCACCGCGGGCAGCGTCCCCCTGGTTGCTGGGGACGGCACGATCATCACCGTCACCGGCAACGCCGGTTCCCCCGTCCTGGCGGTCCTCGACCCGGCCACCGGGGCCCCGGTGTGGTCGGCGGAGCTGCCCCGCGAGGCTGCCACGTCCAGCACGGGCAGCGGGTTGCACCTGTCGGAGATCGACGCCCACCAGGTGGTGGCCGCGGCCACCAGTGACGGGCTGGACTGGTGGGGCATGGACGGTGCCCACACCTCGGGGTCGGTGTCGATTCCGGGTGGGGCGTCGGTGTCCTTCGCGGGTGCGTCCCCGTTGGTGAGTTTGCCGGGGCAGCGGGCAGCCACGATCAGTGGCGGTCGGCTGGTGGAGCGGGCGGTACCCGCCGGAGCGGTGGCGCTCGGGGCGTCCGGGGACACGGTCGTGGCCGCGAACTCGGTCGGGCAGGTGTGGCGCCTGGGTGCGGCCACCGCCGAGACCCCCCCGGCGCCGGTGACCGTGCCCACCCCGGCCGGGGCCGGTCCGCTGGCCTCGATCGCCGGGTACGCCGGGGTGCCCAGCACCACGGTGGTGGCGCACCCGGAGATCTTGGTGGCCTCTTGGTACACAGCCGATCCGGGCACCCGTCTCGTCGGTCTGATCGACGCCACCACGAACACCGCGGTCGGGGCACCGCTGAGTGTGCCTGCCACCGGGATCGCCTCGGGCCGCTGGCAGCCCTCACCGCGCAACCTGCTGGCCACGGTGGGCACGGTGTTCGTCGACGCCCGCGACGGGGTGGCCCGCGCCCTGTCCACGACGTGGGCGAGCACGTCGGTGACCGACACCGCCGCCTACGGCACCCGGAACTCCGACCGGTACATGGTCACCGCGGCCGGGCAGGAATCACCGACCGGATCGGGGGTCAGCCCGATCGGGGTGGCCGGTGGGCGGGCGGTGGTGACCTCCAGTGTCGCCGGGGTGGACACCGTGTACGGGCTGCCCGTGGCCTCAGGTCCGGTGCTGCCCACACCGTCGGTGCCGGTGTCCCCCCCACCCCCGCAACCCTCGGCGGGACCGGTGCCCAGCCCGGCACCCACACCCACACCCACGGCACCCGCACCCCCACCAGCCGTGGCACCTGCGCCAGCACTCGCCGCTCCTGCCCCACCACCTGCCGCGGCACCGGCGCCGGTGCCTGGCCCACCCGCACCCGCGGTTCCAGCGGCGGTGCCCCGGTGAGCGGGACGAGCCGCCCCGGTGCTGGCGCCACCCTGCCCCGACGTACCCCTGAAAGGACTTCCGTGCCGAATCCGTTGTTGCCCACCGCGCCACCCCCGCCTCCTGCCCCGGAGCAGGTGGAGAACTCACCGGTCCTCGGCGGCGACCTCACGGCCCGGTTCGGGCCGCAGGAGCCGTTGACGAACGTGGCCGCACCGACCGGTAGTGGCATACCGAGCGAGCCCGTGAGCGCCGACCCGCTGCTGTGGGTCGTCGGTGTGCACGGCGGTGCCGGGGCCTCCACCGTCGCAGCACTGTGCGGGGAAGACGCCCTGGAGCTGCCGCAGCGCCTGCCGATGACCCCGGCGGGGGCACCGGCGCCGCGGGTGCTGCTCGTGGCCCGCACCCACGCCACCGGCCTGCACTACGCCGGGTGGATGGCCTCGCACTGGGCGAGCGGGCAGAGCGGGGTGGTCCTGCTGGGGTTGGCCGTCCTCGACGACGCCCCCCGCCTGCCCCCCGTCCTGGTCGCCGAGATCAAACGGGTCGCGGGAATGGTGCCCGCGTTGTGGCACCTGCCCTGGGTCGAGGCGTGGCGCACCAGCCTCGACCTCGACCTGGCCACCGTCCCGCGCCGGACCCGCAAATCCATCACCCACATTCGGCGGGCGGCAGAAACCGCCCGCGACCACGAACCCGGGGCTGTTCCAACCCCGCAGCAAGACCCCCATGAGTTTCCCCGAGACCGCACCGCGGTCTCCTGAAGAAAGGCATCACCCATGAATGCACTGTCCGCTCACCTGGTTTTGGCTGCTGCTGGTTCCGGCATCAACATCAACTCCACCCAACCCCCCGGCACCCAAGGCATCCTCACCGTCGTCAACTACGTGGCCTGGGGGGCGTTCGCCGCCTGCCTCGTCGGGTTCGTCGTCGCCGCCGCCACCATGGCCTGGAAGCACCACCGCGGCGACGAAGCCGCCTCCATGAAGGGCCTCGGCTTCTCCCTACTCGGCACCGTCCTCATCGGCGCCGCCGGAGCCATCGTCGGATCAGTCACCTAAATGAACGCCACCATGGCCGCCGTTCTCGCCGATGCCGGCCCGCCACCACCCACGGGCGGCAACTTCCTTCCGCTTGCGCACTACGTGGGCTGGTCCCTGCTGGTCGTGTCCTTGGTGGGTTTCGTCGCCGTCTGTACCTGGATGGTGTGGCGGCGGGAAGCCCCAAAGAAGGGTGTCTGGCTGGCGCTGCTGGGAACCGTGCTCTACGGCGCGGCCGGTGTGGTCCTCGGGTCGGTGTTCTGAATGAGTGCCGCCGATGGGGCGTGGGCGGTGTCCGCGGTGTGTTGGTGCGCCGGCACCGTCCTGATGGGGCTGTGCGTGTACGAGAGGCACCGCTCCGAGTGCAACCTGTCCCGCCGCGCGGCGCAGGTGCTGAGCGTCTGTGCGCTCGGTGGCGCGGCGTGCATCACCGAGCTCGTCCTGAACCTCACGACCTGATAAGAGGAGAACACCCATGGTTTCGAAACGTCGTCGTGCTCGCCGCGACCGGGAAAACACCGGTGGCCCATCCCCTGCGTGGATGGGGTCGGTGGTGCTGCTCGGACTGGTCGCGGTGGTCCTCGTCATCGTCCTGATCCACGCCGCCATCAGCAGCCCAACACCGGCGGCCCCCGCGGCGGCGTCACCCGGTGCGTCCCCGGGGGCAGTACCGCCCGCGGGGATCGCCACCGCACCGGGCGGGGTACCCGCGACAGCGAATGCTGGCCAGGAAGGCCAGCCCGCGGGATGCACCAGCAGCGGGTCGGACCAAACCGTCCCCACCTCACCACCTTCCGGGGTGACCTGGTCACTGTCGGCGGGGGTCGCCGTCCCCTCCTCCGCGACAGACGGACCGAAGCTGCACAGTCCCGCGGGCATCGCCTACTGCTACTCCCACACCCCCCTCGGTGCGTTGCTGGCAGCTTCCAATCTCGGACGCGGCACCGGCACACCGCAAGATAAGCAGGACGCAGTGCTGAGTTTGTCCGTCGTGCCGAATGAGTACTCCGCGCAGGTCGCAAAGACGCCAGCAACACCGGACGATCAGAGCGGCGCCGGGGTCCAGTTGGCAGGCTTCCGCATCATCTCGTACTCCCCCACTCAGGCCAGCATTGCGCTGGCCGCGAGTGTGGCTGGCCGTACCGATAGCTATCCGCAACTGACAGTTGCGATGCAGTGGTATGCGGGTGACTGGCGCGCTGTTCCACAACCTGGCCCGACCTTGGTTGTGACGGGTTCATCTGCTCCATCTCTTGCAGGGTTTGTGCCCTGGGCCGGGGTGTCCTGATGTGCGGTTTCGGAGACTTCGGGTGCTATTTCAGTGGCGCCACTGGTGCTGTGGCGTCGAAGGTGACGAATAGTTTTTTGGATGAGGTGCGGAAGTCGGCGGCGGATGCGACGACGACGATTTTGAAGACGTTGGGGACGTTTTGGTTGAAGATTCCGTCACCGAAGGTGTCGGGTTTGCCGGACCCGACGAATGCGTCGCAGGCGACGAGTTTGGCGGCGGCGGGTCCGACGGGGGTGTTGCAGGGCGATTTGGGGTATTTGACGATCCTGGCCGCGGTGGTCGGGTTGATTGTGTGTGGTGCCCGGATGGGGATCACCGCCCGCGGTGAGCACGGTACCGAGGCGGTGAAGATGCTGGTGCGGCTTATCGCGGTGACCGCGGCAGGCGCTGGGGTCGTGGACATTTTGATCAAGGCGGGTGATTTGTTCTCGCCGTGGATCATCGAGTCGGCGACGGGGGCCCCGTTCGATCAGTCAGCGCCGAGCTTGTTGACGAATGAGGGGTTGTTGGCGATGACCCCGTTGTTGACGATCATCGTTGCGATTTTCGCGTTGTTCGGGGCCGGGGCGATGGTGATCTTCATGATTCTGCGTGGTGGGTTGCTGATCATTTTGATTGCGGTGTGGCCGTTGTCTGCGTCGTTGACGGGCACGGAGCAGGGTTTGCAGTGGTACAAGAAGATCAACGCGTATTTGATTGCGTTCGTGTTGCTGCGTCCGGTGGCGTCGATTATTTATGCGGGCGGGTTCTTGTTGATCAAGGACGCCCACGATTTCCAAACCAATGATCCTGGTGTGTCGGCGCTGATGGCGTCGTTGACGGGGATGGCGATCCTCGCGACGGCGGGCTTGTCGTTGCCGGCGTTGCTGCGGTTCGTGGCGCCGGGGACCGCGGCAGGCTCGGGTGCGATGAGCGGTGCCGCGGTGATGGGTGCCGCGGTCGCGGTGGGTGCAGCCGCGGTGACCATGGGCGCCGGTGCCGCCGCCGGAGGGGCCGGCGCCGGTGCTGGCGCAGGTGCTGGTGCAGGTGCCGGCGGTGCTGGTGCAGGTGCTGGCGGCGGTGGCGCATCGGGGGCAATGTCCGCCTCCTCAGGGGGCGGCGGCAGTGGTGGAGGCGGCAGTGGTGGCGGTGGGGGTGGTGGTCCGACCGGGAGCACCGAACCCACCGGCGGTGGCGGCGGAGGCGGCGGCGGCGGAGGCGGCGGCAGCGTCCCGTCGGGTAGTGGCGGAAGCTCCTCGGATGGTGGCGGCGGCGAGTCGGGGGGGACTCCGGAGCCCAGCCCGGTAGGCGCGCCGTCAGGAGGCGGCACCGGTGGAGGTAGCAGTCCCGCCGGTGGGGGTGGCACCGGTGGAGGTAGCAGTCCCGGTGGAGCTGGCTCCTCGAGCGGGTCGAACGGGAGTTCCGGCGGCACGGGGGGTGGGACCTCGAATGGGGCCGGGAACGGCTCTGGCTCTGGCGGTGCGCCCCCGTCGGGGGCAGCACCGACGCAGGGCGGCTCGGGTGGTGGTGTGACCCCGGCGGGCGGCGGCGGCACGGGGGGTGGGGCCTCGAATGGGGCCGGGAACGGCTCTGGCTCTGGCGGTGTGCCCCCGTCGGGGGCAGCACCGACGCAGGGCGGCTCGGGTGGTGGTGTGACCCCGGCCGGTTCAGGTGGGGGTGGGGGTGCCCGTCCGACGTGGAAGCCGGCGGGGGCGGCGTGGTCGGCAGTACAGCAGGTGGGTGAGGCCGCGGCGGGGTCGGTGGAGGACAACGAGGGTGGCCCATCGGGGGCGGCCCACACGGAAGGGACGTAGATCATGAGCACACAGCAACCGGCTGCCCCGGTGGAGCGGGTCACGTACGGCAATTTGCGGGCACCGCGGCGCCCGGGTGTGTTGGGGATGGGGATGGCCGCGAGCGTCCTGGTGGGGGTCGCGGCGGTGATCGTGGTGATCATGCTGATGGGGTTCGGGTTGATCGCCGCGGCGATCGCGTTGGTGGTGTCGGTGGTGGTGTTGACCCCGATGATCGCCCACGGCCCGGACGGGCACTCCGGGTATCAGCGGCTGCTGGGCAAGACCGTGTTCGGGTGGTCGGCGAAGGCGAAACGCAACTTGGTGGTGGCGGGGGCGGCGGGGCAGACCCCGGACGGGCGGACCCGGTTGCCGGGGTTGCTCGCCCAATCCGAGTTGCTGGAAGCGGTCGACGCCTACGGCGACCCGTACGGGGTGGTGCACACCCCGGGGGTGGATCACTACTGCGCGGTGATGCAGTCCGAGGCCACCGGTAACGACCTGGTGGATCAGTCGGTGACCGACTCGGCGGTGGCGCACTGGGGTGGGTGGCTCGCCCAGCTGGGTCAGCAACCGGACATTCTGGCGGCGGCGGTGACCATCGAAACAGCCCCCGACCCGGGGACCCGGTTGGTGCGGATGGTGAAACGTCACACCCAGGACAGTGCACCGGAGTTCTCCGCGGCCACCCTGGAGGAGATCACCACGAAGTATCCGGCGGCGTCCTCCACGACGACGACCCGGATCGCGTTGACGTTCTCCTCCCGCCCCCGCCCCGGGGAGGACAAACGCGACCAGGAGGACATGCTGGCCGATCTGGGCCGGCGGCTGCCGGGTTTGCGCCAAGGGCTGCGGAGCACGGGGGCCGGGACGACGGTGCGGATGATGTCGGGTGCGGACCTCACCGACGCCGTCCGGGTCGCCTACGACCCGTCGGTGGGACAGCTGGTGGAGGAACAACGCGGACAGGGCGGGACGGGGTTGGCGTGGTCGGAGGCCGGTCCGGCCTTCGCCCACGATTTGCCCGAGCACTACGCCCACGATGGAGCGTTCTCCATGGTGTGGCAGATGCGGGACGCCCCGCCGGGGGTGTTCTACGACCACTCGCTGAAGTCGTTGTTGGCCCCGCACCCCGACATCGCCCGGAAACGGGTGACGTTGATCTACCGGCCGCAGTCCGCGGAGACGGCGCGGCGCATGGTGGAACGCGACGTGCGGGACGCCCGCACCCAGGCCACCGCCCGTACCCGCCCGCAGGCTCATGACACGACGATGCTGCGGGCAGCGGAGAAAGCGGCGCAGGAGGAAGCCCAAGGGGCGGGGTTGGTGCGGTTCGGGATCATCGTGACCGCCACCGTCACCGATGAGGCGATGCTGGCGCGGGCGGCGTCCACCATTTCGATGCTGACCGCGCCGACGAAGATGCGGCTGCGCCTGGCCCGGTACAACCAGGCCGCGTCCTTCGCCGCCGGGTTGCCGCTGGGGTTGGTGTTGCCGGCGCACCTGGCGTTGCCCGAGTGGGCGCGGGACACCCTGTGAACCGCCCCCAGCCCGAGATCACGGTGCACCCAGATCTGCTGGCTGGTCCCTACCGGGAGGTCGTGGCGCACCTGGGCGGGCAGCTCCTCGACCTGGGCTGCACCCACCTCACCCTCAACCCCCTTCACCCCGGCGTGCTGTCCGCGGGTGAGCAGGCAGGAGATTCCCGATGAGCAACCTTCTCAGCCCGTTGCGCCGCCGCCGTGAGGGGCAGGAGATGGCCCCACCCCGGTTGCACACCCCCCACGACGCGGCCGTCGCGGTGATCGCCCCGACCCACAGCGAGCGCCGCGCCGCGAAACGCCTCGCCTACGCCGCGGCGCGGGAAGCCCGCGCCGCCCGACCGGGGGCGCGGGGGTGGCGGCGCCCCGGTGGTGGGCACGTGCCGTGGGTGGAGGCCCCCCCGGAATATCGGGGCACCACCGTGCAGGTGTGTGGGTTGTGGCCGTTCTCCGCCGGGTCGGGCACCCCCACCGACGGGGTGCCGTTGGGCAAGCACCAGCTGACCGGGGCCACGGTGTGCGGGGACCCGATCATGTGGTTTCTGTCCCGGCGCATCCTGAACCCGTCGGCGTTCGTGCTGGGCCGCCCCGGGTTGGGGAAGTCCACCCTGGTGCGCCGCATCGTGAACGTGTTCGCCGCGTTCGGGATCATCCCGCTGATCCTGTCGGACCTCAAACCGGACTACCCCGATCTGGTGAGGGCGGTGGGCGGCCAAGTCATCGAAGTGGGCCCCGAACGCGGGCATGTGAACCCCCTGGACCCGGGACCACTGGCCCTGGAGCTGCACCGGTTGCCGCCGGACACCCGGCGCCGGGTGGAGGCCGAACAGCTGGGGCGGGCGTTGAACGTGCTCACCGGGTTGTGCGAGCTGGTCCGCGGCGGGCGCCTGTCCGACCGGGAAGGGTCCATGCTGTCCGCGGCGCTGCGGGTGGCCTACACGCAGCACACGGCACCGTTGATCGCCGATGTGGTGACCATCATCGCCGACCGGCACCCCCGGGTGCGGGCCATGTCGTTGGACCGGGGGGAGGACTCCCGCTACGACGACACCGCCGAGTACCTGCTGGCCTCGCTGATGGCGTTGGGGGAGGACGGGCGGTTCGGGGACACCTTCACCAAGGCGACGACGGTGCCGATGCTGTTGGACCGGGCGGTGGTCTTCGATGTGTCCGGGATCGACACCGCGGAACAGATTTTGCAGGCCGGGGTGCAGCTGGTGTGCTGGTCCTACGGGCAGGCAGCGGTGTCCGCCGCGAAGGAGCTGGCCGAGGCGGGGCTGCGGGAGCAGACCGTGTACCTGATGGTCATGGACGAGCTGTGGCGCACGTTGAAAGCCTCGGTGGAAATGGTGGACCGGGTTGATGAGATCACCCGGCTGAACCGGCAGAAAGTGCTCGGCCAGATCCTGATCACCCACACCATGGACGACTTGGAGCTGGCCGATGCGGCCGCCACGAAAAAGGCGTGGGGGTTCGTGGAGCGCTCGGAGATGGTGTTCCTCGGCGGCCTGGCCGACGGGGAGATGGGCAACCTCCGCAAGGTGTTCGCGATGTCGACGGCGGAGACCGGGATGATCGCGGAGTGGTCGGTGGAATCTGGTCACACCGCCGAGGACGACGGTGCGGTCGACGTGAACGGTGAACCGCCCCCACCGCCGGGGATGGGCAAGTTCCTGCTCAAGACGGGGAAGAAACCGGGAACCCCGTTCGAGGTGGTCCTGACCGAGGTCGAGAAAGCGGTGAACAACACCAACAAGGGCTGGGAGCAAGCCGAAGCCCTCCACCGCGTCGGCCGTCAGCAGGTGGCCTCGTGAACCAGGCGGTGCCGGGTCACGCCGAACTGGCCGCAGCCCCAGGCCTGGCCGTCGAGGAGGAGCCCGAGCCGATCACGGTCACGGTGGGCCCCACCGACGCGAGCGTGACGGTTTGGATGGTGGTCGGCGCGGTGATCGCCACGGCCGCGCTGGTGCTGGCCCTGCGAATGCTGCGCGGTCAGCAGAGCTGGTGCAGCGAGGACCCCGACATCGAGGGTGAAATCACCGGGTGCGTTCCCGTCACCGACACCATGAAAACAGTGGTGACCTGGGTGGGAACCGGGGTGGTCGTCCTGGTCTGGGTGATCGTGGCGATCACGGTCCTGAGGAATCTCACCAGAGAGCAACCACCAGCAGCTGAGAACCGGATCGATGAAGGAGAGCAGCCATGACCGACACCGAGCAAGCAGCACCGGGGTACGGCGACGGGTTCACGCCGCCGCTGAGCTGGTACGGCCTACCGGGAGTCTCGGTGGCCGAGGGGGCGTTGCGGCTGCGAGCCGATGTGTTCCCGCAGGCGGTGGGTGCGGATCGGGTGCGGGTGGTGTTCTGGGCGGTGGATGACGTGCACACGGTGTTGAACCTCCAGCTGCGCTCACCCACACCGCTACCAGGTGACCCGGTGCCGCGGCGGGTGCTGCGTCTTGCGGTGGTCGCGGCGGAGCCCGGCGTCGAGGAACGCGTCGTGCTCTGCCCGGTCGACCACCCGGACAGCGGGGTTGCCTCGTGTGTGGCTCCCCCAGCGTGTCCGGGGGCGTTGGCCTCGACGCGCTCCGAGGAGGTGCAGCACTGGATGCGGGTGTGCGCGGGGGAGATGGAAGCCTGCACGGTGAACAACCGCCCGGTGGCCACGTCGTTGGTGTGGATGTTCGACCGCACAGGTGCACCCTTTCCCACCCCGGCTGTCGACGGCAGCGAAGGACCACTGCGATGAGCCGTAACGGTGCACCCTCATCCAATCCCGATCGGGGTTGGGGCTTGCTGGTCGCCGCCCTGTTGGTGTTGTTGGCGGTGGTGGGGTTGGTGTGGGTGGCGGTCGACGCCGGGTACGCCGCCGCCCGCCAGGCCCCACCGGGCAACCCCGCGCAGCTGGTCGCCGACCTGGTCACCGGTGCCCGGCCGTGGCCGGGTGGGATGTCCACCGTCGTGATCGCGGCGACGTTGGCCGTGCTGGTCGCCCTGGTCCTGGTGGTCGTGGTGGTGTGGGTGCGGCGACCACGACGCACCCGGGTCGACACGGTGGCCCGAGGCCTGGCTCCGCACTCCCAGCTGAGCGGGGTGAGCCCCGGTGATGTGAAACGGTCCGCGGCCCGGTTGCGTCCCGGGATAACGCTGAACGGCCCGGACGATCACGGGTTGCCGATCGGGAAGACGGTGCCGGGGTCGGTGACGATCCGCCAGGGCTGGGAGGACTGCTCCGTACTCGTCGCCGGTCCCCGCACCGGGAAGTCCACGGCCGCGGCGATCCCCGCGGTCACCGCAGCACCCGGCGCGGTCGCGGTCACCTCGAACAAGGCCGATGTGCACGACGCAACCCGGGGGATGCGCAGCGGGAAGGGCACCGTGTGGCTGTTCGACCCCCAAGGCATCGCCGATACCAGCCGGGTGGCGTCGTGGTGGTGGAACCCGCTGGCCCCGGTGACGTCGCTGGCCCCGGCGAAGGGCCTCGCCGCGTATTTCGTGTCCAACTCCCGAGATTCCTCCGCCCGCACCGACGCCTACTTCGACGGTGGCGCCCAGGGCCTGCTCGCCACCTACCTGCTGGCCGCCTCCCTCGGCGGCGGTGACGTGCTGCACGTACTGGAATGGCTCTATGACGACACCGACCTGACCCCGGCCCGGTTGCTGACCGCGCACGGCAACCCGATGGCCGCCGCCCGGGTCATGGCCACCACCAACCTGCGGCCCGCGCAGAAAGACGGCCTCTACGACGGGGCCCGCCGCTTCCTGGAAGTCCTCGACGAACCGGCCTACGCCGGTTGGGTCACCCCACCGCGGCGGCGGGTGTTCACCCAGCTCGGCGACGAGCTTGAGGTGACCGAAGCCGAGGTTACCCACGATGTGCCGGAGTTCTCCCCCACCACCTTCGCCGCCAGCACGGACACCCTCTACGCGTTGTCGATGGAAGGCCCGGAGTCGGCCTCAGCGTTGACGACCGCCCTCATCGGGCAGGTCTTCGACGCCGCGTCCCGGTTGGCGGCGACCCTGCCCGGGCGCCGCCTGGGCACCCCGCTGACGGTGGTGCTGGACGAGGCCGCGAACGTGTGCAAACTCGCGGAGCTGCCGAACCTTTACAGCCACTTCGGGTCCCGCGGCATCGTCGTGATGACGATCCTGCAGTCCGCGGTGCAGGGCTATGAGGTGTGGGGGGAGAACGGGTTGCGCAAGCTGTGGTCGGCGGCGAACCTGAAAATTTACGGTGGCGGGGTGTCCGACGAGCCGTGGTTGCGGGAGCTGTCCAACCTCATCGGTGTGCACGACGTGTCCCGGTGGTCCCAAAGCACCGGTCGGGGCGGGGCGTCGAGGTCACAGTCCTGGTCCAGCGAACCGATCCTGGACGTGGCTGAGCTGATGGGCCTGCCCCGTGGCCGGGCGGTGCTGCTGTCCTCGGGGAACAAGGCGGCCATGCTGCGCCTCGTGCCGTGGATGGAAGGCCCGCACACGCGGGCCGTGCAGGCGTCGCTGTCCCGGTGGGAACCGGCCGATCGTCGTGCGCAACGGCTGCGGGCAGCCCACGACTTCCCCACCGAGGACAGCACCACCGATCAGGACGGTGGGGGTGTCGTGATGACGAAAACCGCCCCACCGGGACGCAACCCCCTGCTACCCCCGGTGGCGTGAGCACGCCCCCCGCACCGGCCGCGGACCCAACCCCCCAGGCCCCCGCCGCGAAGTCACCCCGCCCGGCGCCGGTGTACCCCAACGTCGAGGCGTTCGTGGTCGGGTTCCTGGCCCCCACCATCACCCGCAAGCTCGTCGCCGGGGGTCGGGGGCTGACGTGGTGCCCGCAGTGGTGGATGCACGCCGAGGCCATCGCCCGGCTGATGGCCCTGTGGGAGGCGTGGGAAGCGCTGCGCCTGGATGGTGGCACCGCGATGGGCACCTGGTGGCGGGATCACTGCGGCCCCCAACTGGGTGTGCTGATGAACGGGGAGGAAGGCCCCCTGCACTTGTGCAAACCCGACCAGCACGGCGGCATCCCGGCCCCGCTGAAATCCGCCCCCACCCCACCGGAGTGGTGGGGTCCGCCGCGGACCTGACCCCCCGGCTGAATCCGGGCTCCCCGCTTACCGTGATCGGTCGCGGTGCCGGATGGGGTCCTGTTCCTGCCCACGGGCGGCCGGTGTCTCCTGCCCGCCGGGGGTGCGGGTGGCGAGTTGTTCGGCGACGCTGCGCGGATGGGACAAGCCCGCCAGGCGGGCGGCGTCGGCACCGTCGGAGTACATGGTGCGCGGCGGGGCAGGTGTCTGCTCCGCCGCGGGGGGCTCCGCGGCGGTGTCACCTTCGTTGAGCTGGGTGCGGGCGGTGTCGGGGTCGATGCCGGCCCGGTCCAACGCTGAGAGGTAGTCCTCCGCGAAGTCGTCTCTCGAGGGATCGTCGACCTGTTCGAGGTCCCGCTCGTCGCGGGGTTCGCCGATGCTCGCGGTGTCGCGGTGGGCGGCGGTGTCCTCCCGGACCCGTTGAGGGTCGATGTTCTCCGCGCGCAGCGCCTCGTCCCACGCCTGCGCCGCTACCGGGTTGGTGTCCCGGTGCGCCTCGGCGTCGGCGTAGGCCGCTGCGGTGCCCACCGGGTCCTCGGCCAGGGCGCGCAGCACCGACCCCGCATCCCGGTCCCTGGTGTCGCCCGGCACCGCCGCGGTGCCGTTGGCCCGGCCCTGCTCGGCGCTGGCGGTGGCCAGCCGCCACTGCAGCACCCGGGCGGCGCTGTCCACACCGCGCAGCGGCCGCCTGCCCGCGGCCGCGGTCAGCTCCGCCTGCGGGTCGCCGCCGTTGTTCTCGATGTGGCGCAGACTCGCGCGCAGGGCGGGCCACGCCGGGTCGGTGCGCACCGCCTCGGCCGCGGCCGGGACCGCCGCGGACACCACGTCGCGCAGCCGGGCGTCGTGCTCACCGCTGCCGGGGGTCGCGGCCATCGTGTCCGCGTGTTGCTGAATGTCGCGGCGGCTGAACCCAGCCGGGGTGGGCACCGTGCCATCGGGCCGCGATCGTACTGTCTGCTGCGCCTGCGCCTGCTCGTGCTGCTGTTCGGCGGAGGTGGTGTGGGGGGCACGCTCGGTGTCGGTGGTGCCCGCCCGGTCCGCTGCGGGTTCGGTGCGCAGCACCTGCGGTAGTGCCCGCTCCGCCTCGCGGGCGGCGCGCAGTTGCCGTTGCCGCCGCGCGTCGACCACCGCCAGACCGGCGGACAGCATCGCCCGGGCGACGGTGGCGACCTCGCTGTGCATCTCGTGAGTCTCATCGTGGGGTGCGCTCATGGTGCTGGTCCTTTCTGGTGGTGGTGCCGGGTGCCCGTCGGGGTGCTCAGCGTTCCCGGCCCCGTTCCTGGGTCGGGGGCGGTGCCCGGTAGGTGCTCGGCTCGTCGAGCTGGTCGAGCTGGGCGAGCTGGCGGAGCTCGTCCGCTTGGCGTTCCTCCAGGGTGGTGCCGAACATCGCGTCGAGTTGTTCCTGGTTGGGCATGAGCACCGGTGTCGGTGGGACCGCCACCGGGGTGGGTGCCACCGGGGTGGGTGCCACCGGGGTGCGTGCTGTGCGGGCGGTGTAGGACGCGAGGAGGTCAACAGCTCGGGCGGTGTCCCGGGCGGTGTCTCGGGCCGCGACGACACGATGCTGCACGGCGTGCAGCTCGGCCACGGTCCGCGTCAACCGGGCCACCTGCGCCAGCAGCACCGCCGTCGAGGCGGAGCCACCGGACGCCGCGGTGAGGATGGTCGCGGCGACCTGAGCGAAGCCCGGGGCCAGGGGGCTGCGGGCGCCGCGGGGCTGCCCGTGTGCGACTTGGCCCGCCCGGGCAAGGTGCGCCGACGCCGCCACCAGGCGCCGCTGATCCGCTGGGGGTGCGTGTTCGGCGAAGGCCGCGAGCAGCCCCGCCGTGTCCCGGGCAGCGCGCGCCACCTCCGCACCGTCACCGCCCACCAGGCGGGCGGTGACCACCGCAACGCGCATCGTGGTCGCAGCGGCGGTGAACTTCGTGCCGAAGTCCTCGGGGCCGGGCCGGGTGCTGGTGGCCGCCGCGGTGTGGTCATGGCCCTGCCCGACCACCACCGGTGCCGGGTCGGGGGCGGGTGCGGGTGTGGGGGCTGGGGTGCTCGCCCGGCGCCACGCGGTGGCCGGGTCCCCGTCGCGGGTCCACCCGGCGCGCAACGCGGGCAGCGTCAGGTCGTGGGCCAGTTTCCCGCCACCGAACCACACCGCTTTGCTCCCGTCCTGCTGCGTCGGCGCGTCGGCGAGGGCGACCCGGTATCCCACGACCCGGTCCCCGCCCCGCGCCCAGCGCGGGGCCACCTCCACCCCCAGCTCACCCAACCTGGCCAACCACTGCGCTTCGGTGCTCGCCGCCGACGCCGCCGCCCGCACCGCCCGCTCCAACCGGCGCCGGGGAACCTCCACCGGCGCTACTGGCTCGGGCGCCGCACCACCCTCACCGCTCCGGTCCGGCTCCTGCTGCTCAACGTCGCTGTGCCTACTCGGTGCGACCGGCTGCTGGTCCCGCTGTTCTCTCGCTTCGAGGGTGGCGGCCAGTTCCGGGCGGGACAGCTCCCGCACCCCGGCGCCGGGCTCCCGGGTCCGCACCTCCAGGCCGAACCGGGCCTGCATCTCCTTCGCGACCTCCCGCAACGCGAGCTTGTCCTTGTTCAGGTAAATGCCGCGCCCGTCCTCTCGGACCAGGGTCGCCACGAAATGGATGTGGTCCCGATCCCCTGAGGCGGCCCCGTGGTGCACCGCGAACCAGCGGGCACCCTCTTGGGTGTCGGTACCGGAGAGCCCCAGCTTGTCGGCCACCGCCCGGGCGACCGTGGCCCACTCCTCGTCGGAAAGGTTGCGGTCCTCCCCGTGGTTGGAGATCGACACGTGATACACGTGCTCAGCGGGTTTGGCCACCTCCGGCATTCGCTTCACCGGGGCGTCGACCTCCGCGGTGAGCAACGCCCGTTGCACCTCATCGGGGTGGGTGATCCCTTGCCACGCCGGTTCCCACGCCGCCACGATCCGTTGGTTGGTGTGCTCCTCGGTCCGCCCCGGCCCGAACAGGTACTCCACCAGACCCCGGGTCCGGGTGCCGCGCTGCATCTTGGTGATCACCAGTCGACGTGTTTCAGATCGACCCCGGGCAGATACCCGGCCAACTCGTCCAGCAACGCCTCCAACCGGGCGGTGGCCGCCCGGAACTCCGTCACCGACGCCTCAGCGTTGCGCTTCAACTCACCGGTGCCCAACAACAACCGGGCCACATCGTTGATGTTGCGCCCCGCGTTGGACATCCCCCGGCGCACCGCGAACAACTCGATCACCACCCCCCGGATCGACGCCGCATCCAGCACCCGATCCTCGGTGCCCGTCAACCCCAACACCGCCAACCACGCCGGCACACTCAACCTCGCGGCCGCCGCCGACGCCGACACCACCGCGAATTCAAGATCGGTGAACCGGACCGTCACCTTGTTTCCACGGCCACCCTCCACGCGTGTGCGCCGCGAAACCCGCACCACCACCACCACCCATCCGTCTGCCCTCACCGCCCAGCGCAGCGTTCCCGCACTTGGCGACCCCCACCCCCAGGGGTGGAGTCAACCCCCAGTGTGCCCCACCACCGGGCCACGGTCCACCCCGAACCGTCGAACAGACGGCTGTTCTAACATCTTGCTCCGCATCCCAGGCGCTCACCCTGGGATGCGGAGCGCCTGGGACGTCTCCGGAATCGACCCATGATCCCAGGCAACGACCTAGACTGGACACTGCGGCCCTGTTCCTCGACGCGGGTTGGCAACACGACAACCAGGAGCAGCCAATGACGAACACCGACACACCCTCACCAGCCACCCCACCCACCATCACCCCCGACGCGGTCACCGACGCCGTGACCGCCGAAGTCGACGAGCTGTACCGGGTCGGCGCCACCCGCGCACAGGCAGTGGACAGCTTGCACAGCGTCGCGAACGAACTCATCCAACCCCTCATCACCCCCACCCCCGGACCCGCCCAACGCAGCGCACTGGCCTGCGCCGACGCACTCCGCGCCGCCGCCACCAGCCTCGCTGATCACGACAACGACCCCGGTAGGTGGACGCCCGACGAACTCCAGCACGGTGACACCGCGGCCACGGACCAAACCGCCGAATCCCCGACGCTTGCTGCCGCCCCACCGACACCGCCGACCGACGCACCGCCACCGCCGCCGCCCACCGACGCACCACGGCCGCCGCAGTACCCACCGGGCCTCGACGTGTCGAAATACGTGCGGGCACCCCTCGCACCGCAACACCCCGGCCGCACCTGAGCACCGCACCTGACACCAATGACCCCACAAAACCCACAACAAGGAAGACACCCCATGAGCACGAACACCGGTGAGCGAGCCGCCGACGTTCCGTATGACTTCCTCGTCACTATGCACCGGCACGGCTGCACCCGCGCACAGGCAATAGACAGCTTGCATAGCGTCGCGAACGAATTGGTCAAACCCCTCATCACCCCCACCCCCGCACGTGCCCAACGCAGGGCACTCGACTGCGTCGACACACTCCGTGCCGCCGCCACCGTGCTCGCCGATCACGACCGTGGCCCCAGCAGGTGGACACCCAACGAAGTCCAGCACGACCACGCCACCACGGACTCCGCCGACTCCCCGACCGTTGCTGCCGCCCCGCCGACACCACCCACCGACGCACCCCCACCGACGCCGCCGCGCCCACCGGGCCTCGACGAGTCTGAACACGTGCGGGCACGCCACGCTGAATACTCGCGGGCACGCCTCGCAACCCAATACCCGCTGCCCGCATCTGAGCGCCGCACCTGACACCAATGAACCCCCCCAGAACCGACAACAAGGAGGACACCTCATGAGCACGAACACCGGTAAGCGAGCCGCCGCCGCCGCCGCGAAAACACTCCTCGCCGACCGCATCGCCCTGGTGGAGACCCTCGGTGCTGCCCTGGACACCCACCGCCGCGCCGAACAAGCCGTCACCACCGCCCGCGCCGCCGCCGCCACCGCAGCCCAACAAGCCCGCGACGCCTACGACACCGCGAAGACCGGCGGATGGACCGGAGCCGAACTCACCAAAGCCGGGCTCCGCGCACCGAACCCCGCCCGACCCCGCAAGAACAAGAACACCACGCCGCCGCAGCAGACCACCGGCTCCGACGTACCCGCCGACACCGGCAACGGCGGGGCCGTGCCCGCCTGAGCATGTGCCGACAGGGCTTGTAGCTACCGGCCCCGGTCCTCCTCGCGCCCCCGCTGAGGCGTCCACTCCGGCGACCCATCACCGTTGGCAGTACCGCCGTCCCTACGGTCCGCGAGTTGCTCTTCCACACTGCGCGGATGCGACAACCCCGCCAGGCGCACCG
>JAABUV010003359.1_pt1 | contig 20467 bp, 17 predicted proteins | sample 5559971 | NCBI WGS metagenome assembly JAABUV01 (sample SAMN10711881, study PRJNA513362) | rock metagenome | isolation source: Antarctica rocks | place: Antarctica: Victoria Land, Knobhead nord | collected 2015-12-19
TAGTTCTTCAAAAATCATCTGACAGATCTCTGTTCATTCAAAGAAGTGATCTTTTCAAGTCAGCTTTATCATAGATTGAGTGATCTTTGAGAAGTTCTTTATAAATCGTCAATAGAAATTGCAGAAGTCAATGAAGATCTGCACATGAGTCAACGATTGAAGCACTTTTCAGCTTCGAATCACATCTACTTTTCGAGAATTCATTCGTAGATCATTGATGAATATCAGTAATTCAAGAAACGAGATTTTCTGAATCTTGAATTTGAACTTGTCAATGTCTATCTGCAGATCAGCTTCACGAAGCTTGTCTAGCACTTCTTTCACATGAGTTCTATGTTCTTTCAAGATCTTACTATAAATGAGAATATCATTCAAGTATGTCTGACAAAACTTGTGCAGACAGTCAAACAATACATTGTTGATATAGTGCTGAAAGAACGCGAGTTCATTGATCAATTCAAAGAGCATTACTTTATACTTGTAAACATTGAAGAAAGTAACAAAAGTAGTTAAATCTTCACTTTCTGAACTCATGCGCAGTTTATTGAACGTGATGTCAATGTTGAGTTGAGTCAGATACTTACTGTCGTGAATTTGAGTTAGTACTTCGTCTATCAAGAATATTGAATAACGATTTCTTTTGATCAAAGCATTCAGTTTTTGATAGTTCATGCAAAAGCAAAGACTATTATCTTTCTTTTCGACAAATAGTATTGAAGAAGCGAAGAGAGCTTTGCTGAATGTAATAAACTTCTTCTTCAAGTTCTCTTCTAGATACTTCTTAATCTTCTGCAACTTGTAGCTCGACATGAGATACAATTGACTTCTAGAAGATTGATTCTCATCTTCTAATTCAATTTTATGATCGTATGATTGATGCAAGAACAACTGCGTTGTTTTCTCTCTGTCAAACACATTCAAAAAGTCGTGATAGACGATTGAAAGCTTTTTCTTCAGTTCATTCAATGACATGATTGATGTCATTTTATTCAGTTTCGCAGAATCTTCAACTGAGCTAGCTTGAAGCGCTTTATTGATTTCACTAATGATTAATGTGAAAATCTTGATCTTCTTATTCTTGACTAAAGTTTGATACACAGTGACTTTGATCATGACAATATTGATGAACTTCTTTACTTTAATTGATTGAAAGAATCGAAGTTGATCGAGATCAACTTGAATGCTTTGCTTTGCTATGAGAGCAGATTCAATGAATCTATTCACTGATTCCTGATTCATGAGTCTCTTCAAGATGATCGTTGATGTAACAATCGAGTTCAAGTTCTTTCATTTCATTTCATAAATCTCGCTTGACTCAGATCTGTGAAATGCTGATTGACTGCTTGCTTTCAAAACAACAGATTTCGATGTTTGAATCTTTAATGATGATATTAATCGATCGTTTGCAGAATCTATCAAAATTTGATTTCTTTTCAATCAAAAGTTTTCAATGATTATCTTGTGCTGATCTAGACGAGTTATCAATAGAAGCATCATTTCATTCTTGTGTTCTTGTATCATAATCAATGTATACAGAGTGTGTGTAATCGACTTTCAATCAGAAATTTCATCATACAATTGAATAAACTTTGATTTTGACAGTGATATTGACTGAATATCAAAGCGTTCACATAGTTCTGACATCAAAGATTCATTGATGAAAGTCATGTCAGTGACTTCAGTATTTATCAGAGCAAGAAATCTGAATATCTTTTCTAGACTATTCAAGATGATGTCAACAGTGAACGACTTGAAATTAAATGAATCATCAGACATGCTGATGAAACAGAATATGAGTATATTGCTCTCAGTCACTACTTTAATGAAGGCAGGTCGTTTTTTGAACTCGCAACGATCTCGTGCACTTAAGTCGTCTTAAGACAGTCATATGCTCTATGTTCTGACTTCTTGCATTTGAAGCAGAGTTCTTTCTTAAACAACTCTTTCTGAATAGAGTCAAGCTTCGATTTTCTGAGTTTCTTTTAAACTGATCGTCAAGTTGAATTTTCATACCTACTTTCTGACTCGCTCAAGTACTTGATATCAATGTCGTGACTTGATTTAAATACTCGATATCAATCTTGTGATTCGACTTGATATTGATCTTGAGTCGAGTCAGAATTCGAGTTTTCGATTCAACTCGTCAAGCAATCGAAAATTCAGAATTCAATGAAAAGAAATACTGATTACTACTAGTAGAAGTTTCTTGAGCAGAGTCAGCATCTTCAAAATTCATGAGAATACTGACTATTACTATTAGAGGTTTCTCGAGCATGATTCATAGATAGTGATCAACATCTTCAGAGCTTATGAAATATTGACTACTACTAATAGAGATTTCTCGAGCATGATTCATAAATAGTGATTGACATCTTCAGAACTCATGAAATATTGATTACTACTGATAGAGATTTCTCGAGCACTATTGATAATGTACTATTGATAATGCAACAGAGTAATGCAATTGATTAAAGCTTATGCTTGACTACATAGTAATTACTAAGCTGAAAAAACACGTATCAATAGTAATCAGTATTCTCGTGAGTTCTGATCAATACTCGTGGGAAAATCTCTATCAGTAGTAGTCAGTATTCTCATGAGTCATAAAGATGCAATTGAATTAATTGCATTACTCTATTGCATTATCAGATAGATATTAGTAGTAGTAAGTCATATCTTGACGAGTCAAGTCGAGAATTTGAATCAATATTCGATATCAACATCATGACTCGACTCGAATACTTGATATCAAAATTCTGACTTGACTCGAATACTCGATTTCAAAATTCTGACTTGAATCGAGTCTTGACGAGTCAAAAACTCGACTCGATCTCGATGACTCGACTTGACGCGATCAGTCTAGTTTCTTTCATGAAGAAACTGATGACGTGAGTCGAGTAATTAATGTGCTGATGACAGAGCGAGCAGCTTGAGTAGCTGATGCTTTGACGACTGATCAAACGTTTAATTCAGTCAATTTAACATCGACTTGCATGCAGATGTTGATAAACTCGTTCAAGTTCGTGATTCATTCATTGAGCATTGCTTGTTAAAGATCTGAGTTGATTTTATGCTGAAGATCATCTAGTAAAGTCTCGTTATTGTACTTTAGTTCTGCACTAAATCTCTGAAATTTCATTCAAAATTCATGAAAGAAGATCTTGTTCTGATAAAGCTTCAAGTACTGTCGTTGAGTCGTGTGATGATAATTGAAATCGTCGTACATTTTATTCATGATCGATAGTACTTCTTCGACTTCTAGAAACGAGTTCAAGAAGATATCTTGCATGCGAGAAGCTATGTGCTTGATCGCAGCTTTACTGACTCGACTTTCAATGTAGACAATCTTCAACTCTTCGATAGAAAAGTGATTCTTGTTTGCCTTCAGCTTATTTCACATTCGCGATAGTCAATTGTTTACATTCTGCGACGAATCTTCAAACAGTGAAGAATTCAATAACTTGATCGACTTCGAGAATTGATCTTCAGAAATCGAAGTGCTTTGTCGACTTGATGCAACTTCTAGATAATGTATAATCACGTTCTTATCTCTATTTTCTTTGTGCAGACGCGTCTGCGTAATCTTCAATGTGATGTTTATCTCGTTGACATCTTCTAACATCTGAATCATGTCATTGTGAATCTTGATTTCAGTGTCATGCTGTTGACATATGTACTTGATAAAGACAATGATGTCGTCTGCTTCATAAGCGCTTATTCAAGCATTCAGTTCAGTGCTGATGCTGATCTTGATCACTTCGTGATCAAAGAGCAACGCGTTCGTGTTCTTTTCTTCTGTATTCGATGACGCATTCGTTTCTTCTTCTTTTGATGCTGTTCGATTCTGTGATAGAAGTGATTCTCTTCTAGCATTTTGAAGTTCATAGCGAGCAATGCTCACTGATTCTGAGCTTCTAGTCATGATATGAGTAGAAAATTGCTGATCGAGATTCTGATGTTACTCTATCGAACTTTCTGAGTTCAAGCAATGATTAGTACTCTATCGAACTTTCTGAGTTCAAGTACTGCTAAAATTTCTGATTTCTGATGACGAGCCTAATAAAAAGTTAATCAAGAACAACGCGTTCATGTTCTTTGATTCTGATTCTATTGAAATTTCTGATTTTGAATCAAGATTTTTCTTTAGAAGTTTCTGACTTTTATCAAGCTTTCTGAGCTCAAGTTCTGATTCTGATGTCAAAATTTCTGAGTTCGACTTCTGATTTGAGTTGTGTAGCTTGTTTTTATATCATCTACACGTTGATAGCAAGATTAATGAGCTTTGAACTAATGTTATGAGTCTGCATAGAGCGAATCATATGAGTGTATTCTAACTAGAAGTTCAAAGCTAAAGAAGATGAAAGATGAAACACGTTGTGAGTTTTACTCACGAAGACACGCTAGATCGCTAGCGTGTCAACATCAGCTCTATACTAGTCTATAATAGTCTAACATGATCTATGTTAGACTAACTTGAAGTGCACGCTTGCAACAGTTGACTTAACATAATTGATTATTGAAGTTGTTATTGACAGAGAAGTAACGCGTTTATCAGATACAACAGTGACTTTAATGATGACAATGCAACGTTCGCTGCAAAGCTGATGATTGACTTGTTGTTTACTATTCACATCTTGAAGAAAGATTCTTAAGCGAGTGAGTGAAGTAAAGTTCTTTGAACAAACTGATAAAACGTTCTGCAAGTAATTATTAATTTTATTCTGAAGATCGTTCATCAAAGTGCAATCATTGTATTCAAGATAGCTGAATAGCTTCATAAAGTTGAAGTAGAAGACATTGAAAAACTTGTCTGCTTGTCTCAGAGCGTTGTACTCATGACGACACTTTTGATTCTTATTCAGTTCATTGTATATTTCTTTCAGATGCTCAAATAGCTTGTCAATCAAGATGTATGAATGCAAAGCATCATGTCAACGTTGAGCGAAGATGTATTCAGCAGCATCATCTTCTAGTTTAAATATCATATAAACAATACAGATATTCTCATTATTGAAGTGATCGACATTTGTCTGAAGCTTGTCGTCTATCTTGACTCTTCAGCTGTCTCATGTCAATTCATCTTCATCAATGAATATAAATGAGTTCAAAAACTTGAAGAACGTGTGATGATCATTGTTGAATAGAGTGAATGACTTTCGTCGAGTATGATTCTCGATAGAAGCTCAAGACTTCATAGACTGTTGAGATCGAAGATGATTTGCTGAACGTTGTCTCTTTTTGAGACTCAATACTTTCTTTCATAGTTCAATGATAATCTTTTCTTGAATGTTTATTGTTGTTTGATTTATCTCTAGCTCATTAAGTCTCTTGATGTGATCGACTTGTAAATCGATTCATTGCTCGTTAAGTTTCAAAGTCATGTTTCATTGATCTCTTAGCTCGATCAGCATCTTGATGATCTCGTTTAACTGATTGATAGCTCATTGAAGAAGTTGTTGACTTATATTTATGTCTTATGAGATAGCGACATTCTGAGATTTCGCTGAAGCATCGAAAGAAATAAGAAAAACTCATCTACTAGCAATGCTTCTAAGCAGATGAGCTGTTCATGATTTGACTGATTTAGAGTCACATGTCATTGTGAGAAAGATAAAGATAAATAGATAGATTTGATTGTGATAAGATTGAGTGATTGATTTGATAAATTTGAATAAATTTGAATGTGTGTTTTGATGAAAGTAATTCAAAGAATTTCTTGCGAATTTTCTGAATAGAAGTAGATTATTTTGTATCATCTACACGTCGATAGCAGAATTGATTAGCATTTATCTACTGTTAAAGATCGACATAGAGCAAGTCATATGAATGTCATTTAACTAATAGATAAATGCTAAGAAAGAAAAGTATCTACAGAAAAGAACTCAATTCTTTATATATATGTTTCTCAGCTCTGTGCTAGACTTGAAAGAGTTGATGTCTTACAAATATGATGCAGAGTTTCAATGACATCACTACTAACTTGAATGCTCACTAAACTCAATTAGAATGAAACTCAGATCAGAGCTAGAAAGAATAGATGAAGACTAGAATCATAACAGTGATCTCGCTTCAAGAATTGACGAGTGACATGAGAATTAAAATCTTCGTAATTCACATTGAGTGAATTATCGTTGCTCTTAAAATCTTCGTGAGTCACATTGACTTCTTCATTATTGATTTATACAATTGAAGAATCTTGTGTCTCATGCTGCTTATCACTCTGTTCATTCTGTTGACTCTGAAATTACGTCTTATTCATTGAACGATTGTTTAAACTCGTGACTTTTAAAAGCAGAGTATCAAGACTGATCTGATGCAATTTGTATCAACGATTTTTAATGTCATGTAGAGTCTTCTTGCTTTGATCGATAATTCAATGTGTCAGCTGATCATAGAAGACATCAGATAACTCGTAAGAAACATTTCATTGTTGTTGAGTGAAATTGTTGTTTACTAAGTAAGACGTACAACTGTCTTAAGCGACTATCTGACGTTCAGTGAACTGCAAGTGAAAACGAACGATCTTTTTATTTATTAGAATGATGTCTTTGTTTTTCAGTCGCTGAAGCTGTTCATTCAGTTTGAGAATAAATGTATCAGCTGTGTTGTTGAATGAGCTCAGCACTTTGACTTTCTTGCTCAGCTTTAAGAGTAGCATTGTGATAATGACATTCATCAATGTTTTTTCGATTTCAAAGAGTTTCTTGATAAGATCAAAATCATTGAGAAGATTCTGAAAATATTGCATGATCAACATCTGAGACTTATTCAGCTCAATATCTCACTCAGTAAGAGTAGTTAAGAGATTCAAGTCTTCAAAGAGAATTGATGTGAATTTGATACGAAGATTCTAACTCAGTATAATATCGCGAAAGTGATCGTTGTATTTATAATTTCTCTCGTCAATATGAGCAGAATTAAAAATTCTGATTGTCGCTATTTTGATTCTGTCGAGCTTGTCAGACATGATTACATGAACTGAGATTATGTTTGATGCATCGAAAAGACAATACTGAAGTACTTGTTTATCATCATTCTGTCGCTTATGCTCACGAAGATTGAACGTTGACTTCAACTCAATTGAACTTAAATTTGTCTTAATGAGAAAGTAATGAAGAGCTACGCTCACATCTGTCGTGTTGAAGAAAATAAACAACTTGACAAGAATGATAGTAGTTCATTTGTCATTGTTGATCTGCACTTTAAAGTGATTCTTCAAGTCAAATTGATAGTTAAAACAATTGAAAAGATGCAGCAAATTAACATACTTCTTGTCTGTTCTTGCAAATGTGATAAGTGCACGCAACTTGCAAAGCAATGTTTGAGTCTTCATAATCAGTGCTCGCTGTGTTTTCATCAACTGTAGTCTAGAGAAATCTTCAATAAGTCAACACTTTTTATCATTATAATAAGTGCGTTGATATGATAGATAGATAGTTGAATGATTTTTCTTTGAAGTCACTTGTTCTACTTGAATGATATGCTTGTGATTTTTAAACTGACTGAATCACATGTTGAATGCTGAAAAGTCTCGCTTTATTCTGATGCTACTGTTGAATTTTCAATACTAATTCAGAAATGTATCTCGTTCAATCATCAAAATAAAGATCTTCAGCTTGACTATGCAATCTTCTGACAAATCGAAGATTTCTTTAAGTGTGTTCTTTATATTTTGAAGAACTGATGAACTTTCATGATTCTCAAGCAGAATCAACTAAGTATGAGTTGAGATTGATCTGAAGATAAATTCAAGAAGAGTCATTCATTCATTTCAACGCAGATTCTTGATCTTTGAATCATCAATGTTGTGTATGAAAAACATGAATTTAAAATAAGAAGTGTGTGACAAAGATATGTTTGAATAGTTCATAACAATAACGTCGCGAATGTCAGAATTTGAATGTAAGCGAAAGACTCAGTTATATAAGATGTCGTGAACAGAAAGACAGCTTTTGAATAACAATGATGTGACTTAATGTAATTTAATGTTGAAGCAAATGCTGAATGTTCAGTTTATCAAGATCTTCATCACAATCTTGCAAGTAACATAAAGACTTTCATTTAAAGAATCAAATGCATCAATTACTGATTTGACTACTTCATTGATTTTGAAAACAATCTTAACTCAAAAGATGATAGATCTAATGCTCTGATGTTCAGCTAAATCTTCTTTCTGCGTCATCTTCTCATTATTTGAAATAAAAATAGTGCAATTGTCATTCTCAAGCTTCATTGCTTGAGATGTGTGATACATGATGTTAGTCGTTGCATCTTTATCTATCAATGTTGCTTTGAACTTCTTTTTAAACATCATGATGAGATGTTTATTAAAAGACGTAAAGTAATGATGTAAGATGACATTAAGTTGTTGAATGTGAAGAAGCAATAAGAAGCAGTGAGATTGTAGAATGTACAATGAATAAAATGAGATTGCAAAATGTTGAATTTTAGACTGATGTAAATTTAAACTGAATGATTGATCTTGACAGTTGCAACTTGAATTGAGATTGTTATCTGATTGTAATAAAAGATAGAAAGTGAAATTTTAAACTGATGTAAGTTGAAGCTGAAAGATTGATCTTGATGATCACAGCTTGAATTGAGATTGTTATCTGATTGTGATGAAAGATAGAAAGTGAAATAATGTTGCAGAATGTATAATTCTAGACTGATGTGAGTTGAAGCTGAAAGATTAATCTTGATGATTACAGCTTGAATTGAGATTGTTATCTGATTGTGATGAAAAATAGAAAGTAAAATAATATTGTAAAATGTAAAATTCTAAACTGATATGAGTTGAAGTTGAAAGATTAATCTTGATGATCACAGCTTGAATAGAAAGTGTTATCTGATTGTGATGAAAGATAGAAAGTCTTTAAAATGAGAATGATTCTGATTTAATTGTTATGATGTTTCAAAAGTTGAGTTTCTTAAAAAAGCACACACTTGAATAAAGTGAGCAAGATCTCGTTGATGAATTGTATTTTTCTATTAAATATAATTAAAATGATAAAAGTGTTGATCTCAATTTTGATATGATGATTATCTTTCATTCATAAAACAACAAAGCTGTTATTCATCTTTTATTGAATTCTGCTTATTTAAATTTTATTCTTCACTATATTCAAGTTAATGATATAGAAAAAATGATACAATGAATATTGTTTGCATTTTTATCGCTTATCATGTTTCACTCTGAGACATAAGCAAACAAGCTGCATCATAAACATCTCAGTCACATCTTCATTGATCTGCATATTCTTCATGTTGAGTCTTTCTGTGATGATCATTTGTTGACTTTTATGACTATACTGAGAACGTTCTTCGAGACGAATAAATCAATTCATAGTGAAAATACGATATATATCTTCATAATTCAATCAGAATCTGTCAAGATAGTCAGTCATTTATATCGAATCGAGATTTTCTTTGCTTAGAAAGCATAACTGATCATCTTCTAGCATCATGACGTCTGTTAACAAAATCAGTATCACACTGCAAGTCATAAATCATAATGCTTTCAAGTGAATCTGTTTGTCATTCTCACTGTTGCAATTCATGAGAATGTAATAGCAAGCGCTTTCATAAGAGCATCACGAATTACAATGATTCATTTATTGTCAGTGAGCAAATCAATCATGTAGTTCAATTAAGACATGTTGCATTTACTCATTTGATGATTGCATAACTTTCACATTACTATCAATTGCTTTCTGAATACAGTTATGAAGATAAGTACTTTGTTTGAAGTCTCTTATGAGTAGCATAGCATTAACATCTTGTTGTGAAGATTACATTCAAGCATTTGATGATGCAAATCATAGTTTACATGATTGAAAAATGAGATGATAATTGTCATAGAATCACTGAAATGTGATGTCGTTGTTGATTCAACAGCAAAGAAAGTTAAGAAATTTTCTTTGAGTCAAGATGTTAAAGAACGACATTCTCAAATTAAAGCAGATTCAAAGAATCATTATTCAAGTTCATTGAATCTCATGCACTTCAATTTTTCAAACGTATTGCATAATTTCACTTTCTTCTCAATCACTTTTTGCATTACTTGTGACTTAATAGACATCAAATGACACTATCATGAAGATAGTGTTGACTGAACGCATATGAAACATCACGACTAGTGCTAGACAAGCTTTCACTACTCAACATGTTAAAAGATGAAGAAATACTACTTTTGAACTTCATTCATCTTTTGAATCTGTTGAAAAAGCAGTCGTAGAGAGAATATTGAATGTTTCAAAGCAAACAAATAAAACAAAGTCATAAGACAAACAGTCTAATTTGAAAAACATCAAGTATCTTTTTAAAAATACTGTCTTATTTACTGATTTAAACTCATGATTCAAACATAATACAGAGCATTAATTCAAGCAGATCTTGAGTGTTAATGATAACAGTTGAAAGAACAGAACTGATTCTGAAATATATAATGAAGAGACAAATGAAAACATGATTGAGAAGTTTGTAGACTTTCACGACGATGAATTAGATGTATATGATCTGTCTTATGTTGTGAACTGAACAATCGTACTTGATGATAGAAAGATTTCACATGACTCAGATACAAAAGTATTCAATTATGCAAGCGAGTTTGACTTTGAGCTTTGATGTAACGATCAATCTCGTTTGATCATCGACTGATGTATCAACTAAAACTACATGCATTTTTCGCTTTGCAATCAGACTATTGTTCATTGCTGCAATTAATTAATCGACATGACAGAGATGTTGAAAAGATGTAATGACTGAAGAAATCTAAAGAATATACTGTTTCATTTGCAGAATAGTGACAAAAGAGAGTTCATCATCGAATTGATCAGTTCATGAATTCGCAAAGATCTCAGCAATTATATCACAAATGATGAAACTTCTCTTGAGTTCAAAGTATCAAGAAAAGACAGAGAGATACAAGTGTTGAAAGATGAAATCTTAATTATTATTTTGAGTTACTTCTTCTGTGTATCAGCTAACTGATTGCTTTCATTCAGATCAGCGACATCACTTGTGTAAAGCATTTAAAGAACAAACATAAGAAGCATTTGCAGAAAGATGAGTCATACATACTCAATCTTCTTACTCGTTGACGATGTTATCACAAGCAGTGTAAAAACTTCACTTGCATCTGTTATCATCAAGATATAAATCATTCTCATGAAGCAATAAAATTGAAGACGATATGATATTGAGCAACAGCAATCGTGAGAGATGATAAAGAGATTGACTGCAACAACTCTTCATTCAGTTTAGTCATTAAACGACTTCATTCATTCTCAAAAGATGAAGATTCATTGATGAAATTGAAGTCTTCATCAAGCAGTCAGTTTATTGCAAACACTGTCTATAGTGCAACATCATCAAGTATGCTTTCATTGAAGTTGATGTATGCAGCAACATCTGATTCGTTAATATGCGCATTGTAATTGAACTCATGATCTAACTATTGACAGTAGCAATAGATGAGTTCAATCAAAATGTATCATCAAATGCATTAAAATTCTTGTCATCACTCAAATAAGCAATCGACGTCACACAAAGAATCATCAGACAAGAGATTCTTTGAAACAAAACTACATCATTTTCAATGTCATCTCATCATCAACAATCATCTTCATTTGTTACTGTCACTTATTTGATTAATGAACTCATCTTTACATTTGTTGATCAGCTAATCTCTTCATTTAAGTTTAAATCTTTAGTCTTTAATACTTAAATCTTCTCAATCTTCATTGTACATCAAATAATGACGACTATAAAATCTAAGCAGCTTCGCACTTATGATAAGCTCAGAAGAAGTGACGATGAGTTTAAGTGCAATTGACATGCTATCAGAGAGTTTCAAATGAAGATGAAGAAGATAAATGCATAGTCATATATCTCTTGAGTTGCTCATCAAGTCATGACAAGAGCGAGATAAATGACGATGACAAGATAAAGTTTGTAAATTCTGAAGATTGCTTCAACTTGAGATATATAGCACTTTAGCAATCATTACTTTCATCTTATAAAAGATTTAGATGATCACATCTTGAGTGACAATAGCTAGATCATGAGAATAGCAATGATATTTATTCAAGTGATTGATTTCGTTTTCTTTATGATTTAGCTAAATATAGTTTACATATCTTAACTATCGAGCTCAAATTGAAGTCAATAACTTCTGAATAAACGTGATTCATTGACTTTGCAATTAACATTTTTCAATTCATCTTGTTACTGACATTTCATGCATAGATAAACAGTCAAGTGTAAAAAATTATTACAATTCATCATTGCTTCGTACAAGTTATATAAAAACACTAATCAAAGACTTACAGATAATGCAGCGCGTATGTTCTTTATGTAAGATGAAGATAAACAACATCAGCGAGCTTGAACATCATCTTCATCACTGTCATGTTCGCTTGCATGATCGATCGCGAAAGATTTTCTGACGAAAGTTATCATCATCATCAGAATCATCATCATGCGATTCGATGCAGCTCATCTGACGTGATCATGAAACTGCAGAATGAGATTCAAACTTGAATGATTCTCATGATGAAAATGTTCAGATGAACATTGAAGATGAAAATCAAGAATATGTGTTAATAGATAATTTTGCAGAAGAGCATATGAACATTGAGATGAATAACGCTGATTTGAATCAGAATATGAAACATATATCATCAAGAATCGAAATGATACAACTTCAGACTGAACTTTTCTTCACATTATCAGCGTTGCAAGTTGAAATCTTCGTCGAGACAACTGATCATGATATCAAAATGACAGTTGACGTGTCAAAGAAAGTATCAGAGTCATTGAGTTTGAATTTTCAAACGATCAAGAACATAAACAACAATTAATACTATTTATTTCAATGCAAAGCAGATTACGCGTTTGCTCACTGACTTCATTAAATAAAGATTATCAAAGACAGTGTTAATTAATTTTTTCAAGACTTGCGCTTATAAGTCTTACATCAACATGTCAGCTTTCATGATGTGAACAAGTGATTGATACTTCTACATCAGATTTTGTATGATATCAAAAACAATGAGTGACATTCTTGAATATTCACAGTTGAATTCAGTCACGAAGAAGTTCAAGAAGAGCAGCACTACATTTTGTATTGCAACATCATCAAGACATTTCGATTCTTGTTGAGTCACTCATCATTTCAAGATGAGCTGATCTACGCACTCGTTTGACATTATAATGTCAACAACTTTCGAGTCTATGACGAGATGCATACTGCTGATTGATGATGAGAAAACCAAAAGAAGCTTTCTGATGATGCTATCGTGATATCACTGTTAATTTTCATCGATAAGACAGTCTTGACTAAGCATTAAAGCAATCTATCTGCATGATTTATATATCTAACGATAGAAAATCTAAATCGATGCACAAGACATGCTCAAAAACGATCAAGATTGATTCTTCTGAAATTTCTTCTCATAGTTGACAATGATAACAACGATATCAAGTCAAAAATTTGACACATGATGTTATCAATCATACTCAAGCGTACGTTAAACATGTATCATCATGCATTAATACATGATCTCACATGTAACAATCATTCAAGTTATGTTCAGAAACGACATTTTTATTCTTTGCATGAACAATAAAATAAAACAATGTTATTCAATAATCATTGAGTTCATGATGAACTATGAGAAACAAGTATTAATCACAGACATCAAGATAAATCAACAATGCTTTATCTGTCAAGTATCATCTCATGAGCGCAAAAATTTAGATAAGACATGATCAATTCAAACGCATGTGTTCACTAAAAATCAACAGAGACAACAAAGAAAGAACAATATAATTGAGAATGACTCTGCTTGAATACATTCAGTGAAAAACTTTGCATGATTACATATGTTTATCAATATTCACAAAACAATGATGATAAACATGTTACATCAACTACTTAAGAGAATCATCTCGTATCTGATGTTATGACTCAGTCAAATCATCAACGAAAATGTTTGTACAAGTCAAAGAAGAAAAGAAATCAAATTAGCTTTAAACGATGCATCAGAAACAGCTCAGCTGAATCAAAGATTTCGCATCATTTCATTATTTAAAGACATGAAGAGATTTGTCAAGTACAATATGATTAAGCAATGAACTGATGCAAATTAAAAGTCAATTGTATGTTAATTTATATCAGTCATCACATTGCTTCTGATCACAAAAGCATTTGCAGTGATAGACTTCATGATACTTGCTCAGTATCATTTACATGATGAAAAAACTATTTGATATCTTGAACATGCGCTTTTTTAATTGAACAAGCTAAAGAATGTTTTTCGTCATTTGCAATCTGAGCATTCAGATACAGACGTTGATCATTTCAACATTTCAAAACTACATGCAATGATACATTATGCAAGTCAGATTCAAAAATATGATAGTGCTGATAATTCCAATACAAAGCACAGTGAGATTGCATACAAGCATTTAATAAAGATCTTTTTCAGTTGCATCAACAAATGAGAAATGTTTCAAAGACAGTTATTGCATCACAATACTTGACATCTGAATCTTCTTGCAATGAAAGATATTCTTCTTTACAGAGATACAAGACAAAGTAAAATCAACAAGCATGCATTGACTGCTATAATAATATGATTCAGTTGTGTCTTTAATCTTCATAAAATTCAAGACACACTCATTTGCAAACAATGCAATCAAATACAAGAGACAAAACTCAATTCAAAGTTATAATGTCATGCATTGATTTTAGTTAAAATTCTGAACATAAAGAAGCTTCTTGATGCGTTGACAGTCTTCATGCACAAGTGTTGCAACATAGTCGATAAGAAAGTCGTATCAGATAAAGAGTTAAATAAAAAGAAAAAAGACTTGATTTGAGTGAAATCATACTACGTAAGCGTTTATGAGTCACTTCAATGCTGAAAACAAGACGAAAAAGACATCGATGACTTAAAGAATCTTGTCAGTGATAGAGTATACTGCTCATTGAACTGACAGAAAAAGAAGAAAGTTTGAAGACGTGACTAGATCTGTCATCAAGTTCGAGTTGCTCAACTCAACTTAAGTTGAGTTTCAGAGTTAAGTTAAGTTGAGAAAAGTCAATTTAACTCGATCGAGTTGAGTCAGACTCTCAACTCAACTCGATCAACTTGATGAGTTAACTCAAACTCAATGATATGTTTAAACATTTTACTTATTTGAAATAAGTACTAGTAGAATGAAATTATGAAATTTTAAAATGTGTATGTATGAATGATCTTTATTTACATGTCAAAAAGAAATTTATATGTATGTAGAGAAATGTTTTTGACTTCTCTATCATTGATTCAGATCTCAGTCACTGTCTTAAACTAAACTGCTTGAAAAATGCGTAAGCAATTTCATGAAAAGAGTAGATTGCAAAATGAATTGCAAAATGAATTGCAAAACTATTTACATGAGCTTTTTATTGATGTTTTTTTGTATTCTTTGCTCAGACAATGCATTCGATTTAGCTTTACTCTTAAATGATGATTTCTTCTTGAAATTAGTCATTTCAAAGCTACGTTTACGTGTTGAAACAGAACTCAACTTCAAAGAAAAAGTTATTTTGCGCTGTTCTTTTTTCACTGTTAAAGATGATGACTTAGACTCTTCATTCAATTTAGAGACTGCAATGAATTTCATCAAATTTCTTTGATTCACAATCTTTTGTAATAATTGATCATCTTTCTTCAATTTATTTCTCTCAGTCAAGTATGATGTAACTTGATCAAAATGAGCAGACGCTGAAAATTGAGCATTCAAAAGTGAAGTTGTTGTAGATTTTGCTGTATTGAGTAACGTAGACAATGTGAATTCTTCGAAGTTTAAGAATCTAGATTGCGAAAATGTTATGAAAAGATCAACATCAATTGAATCATCATTCTTCAGTTCTGATATTGTTAATTAAATGTTTAATGATGAAAAGTATAACATTACTTATCATGCTCATTATCATCAACATCATCATCTGATGCATCGCTGATATACTTTAAATCTTCATTAATGTCAATGATGAAGATTAAATCTTTGTTCTTTTCTTGTTTCTATGCATCAAAAGCTCTTTTCTTTTTGATAAGCTCATGAGACTTGAACTCTGATTTCAACTTCAGAGCATTCACATGCTTAATCATCATGATATTCAATATGATGTTGACAACAAGAGAGCTGTGTTGCGAGCGTGCACTTCGAGTTAGCCTAACATAAATCATGTTAGACTATCATAGACTAGTATAAAGCTGATGTTGACACGCTAGCGGCCTAGCGTGCCTTCGTGAGTAAAACTCACGACGTGTTTCATCTTTCTTCTTCTTTAGCTTTGAACTTCTAGTTAGAATACACTCATATGATTCGCTCTATGCAGACTCATAACATTAGTTCAAAGCTCATTAACCTTGCTATCGATGTGTAGACGATACAAAAACAAGCTACACAATCAACTCAATCAGAAGTTGAATTCAGAAATTTTGACAGAGAAATCAGAACTTGAGCTCAGAAAGCTCGATAGAAATCAGAAATTTCTAAAGAAGAATCTTGATTCAAAACCAGAAATTTCGGTAGAATCAGAATCAAAGAACACGAACGCGTTGCTCTTGATTAACTCTTTATTGAACTCATCATCAGAAATCAGAAAGTTCGATAGAGTACTAGTCGTTGCTCGAACTCAGAAAGTTTGATAGAGTAACATCAGAATCTCGATCAGCAATTTTCTACTCATATCATGACTAGAAGCTCAGAATCAGCGAGCATTGCTCGCTACGAACTTCGAAATGCTAGAAGAAAATCACTTCTATCACAGAATCGAGCAGCATCAGAAGAAGAAGACACGAATGCGTCGTCGAATACAGAAGAAGAGAACACGAACGCGTTGCTTTTTGATCACGAAATGATCAAGATCAGCATCAGCACTGAACTGAATGCTTGAATAAGCACTCATGAAGCAAACGACATCGTTGTCTTTATCAAGTACATTTGTCAACAGCACGACATCGAAATCAAGATTCACAATGACATGATTCAGATGTTAGAAGATGTCAACGAGACAAACATCACGTTGAAGATTACGCAGACGCATCTGCAGAAAGAGAATAGAAACAAGAACGTGATTATACGTCATTTAGAAGCTGCATCAAGTCGACAAGATACTTCGACTTCTGAAGATTGATCTTCGAAGTCGATCAAGTTACTCAATTCATCTCTGTTCGAAGATTCGACGCAGAATGTAAACAATTGACTGTTTCGAATACAAAACAAGCTGAAGACAAACAAGAATTATTTTTCTATCGAAGAGTTGAAGATTGCATACATCGAAAGTCGAGTCAGTGAAGCTGCGATCAAACATATTGCATCTCGAATGAGAGACACGTCTCTGAAATCATTTCTAGAAGTCAAAGAAGTACTGTCGATCATAAATAAAATGTACGACGATCTCAATCATCATCACACGATTCAACGACAGTATTTGAAGCTGTATCAGAACAAAATCTCATTTCATGAATTTTGAATGAAATTTCAGAGACTTAGTGCAAAACTAAAATACAATAATGAAACTCTACTAGATGATTTTCAGCATAAGATTAGCTCAGATCTTCAGCGAGTCACAATCAATGAACAAACTATGAATTTGAATGAATTTGTCAACATCTGCATGCAAGTCAACTTTCAATTGACGAAATTGAATGCTTGATTAGCTCTCAAGACATCAACGACTCAAGTCGCTCGCTTTATCACTGACATCTTGACAACAATCACTACTGCGATCTCAGCTTCAATCTCTGCATGAAAGAAACTCAGAATATCAAAGATTGACTATGTTAGAAAGAAGTTGTTTAAAAAAGAACTTTGCTTCAAATGCAAGAAGTCAGAACATAGAGCACATGACTGTCTTGAATCAGCTCAGATGCACGAAATCGCAGCGAATTTGAAAAACGATCTGTCTTCGTCAAAGCAGTGACTGAGAGCAATATACTCATATTTTGTTTCATCAGCATGTCTGATGATTCATTTGATTTCAAGTCGTTCACTGTTGACATCATCTTGAGTAGTCTAGAAAAGATATTCAGATCTCTCACTCTGATAGATACTGAAGTCACTGACATGACTTTCATTGATGAATCTTTGATGTCAGAGCTATGTGAACGCTTTGATATTCAGTCAATATTGCTGTCAAAATCAAAGTTGATTTGATTGTATGATGAAATCTCTGATTGAAAGTTAATTACATACGCTCTGTATATATCAATCATGATACAAGAACACAAGAATGAAATGATGTCTTTATTGATAACTCATCTAGATCAGCACAAGATAATCATTGAAAATCTTTGATTGAAAAGAAATCAAATTTTGATAAATTCTGCAAATGATTGATTAATATCATCATTGAAGATTTGAACATTGAAATCTGTTGTTTCAAAAGTAAGCAGTCAATCAGCATTTCACAAATTTGAGTCAAGCGAGATTTGCAAAATGAAACGAAAGAACTTGAACTTGATGATTACGTCGACAATTATCTTGAAGTGATTCACGAATTTGAAACTAGTGAATCAGTTCATTGAATCTGTTCAATTCATTGAATTTGTATTCATATGAAAGCAAAGCATTCAAGTTGATTCTGATCAACTTCGTCTCTTTCAATCAATTGAGAAAAAAAGACTCGTCAATATTGTCATGATTGAAGTCGCTGCATATCAAACTCTAGTCAAGAATAAGAAGATCAAGATCTTCTTCTTGATCATTAATGAAATCAACAAAGCGCTTAGCTCGATTGAAGATTTCACGAAACTGAATGAAATGATCTCTGTCATGTCATTAGATGAACTGAAGAAGAAGCTTTCAATAGTTTATCACGACTTTCTGAACGTTTTTGATAGAGAAAAGACAACACAGTTGCTCTTGCATTGATCATACAATCATAAGATTGAATTAAAAGAAGAGAATCAACTTTCTAGAAGTTGATTGTACTTTATGTCAAGTCACAAGCTACAGAAGATTAAAGAGTATTTAGAAGAGAATTTGAAGAAGAAGTTCATCACACTCAGCAAAGCTTCTTTTGCTTCGTCAATACTATTTGTCGAAAAGAAAAATGATAGTCTTTGCTTTTGCGTGAACTATCGAAAACTGAATGCTCTGATCAAAAGAAATCGTTATTCAATACTCTTGATAAACGAAGTACTAGCTTGAATTCAAGACAGTAAGTATTTGACTTGACTCAACATAATCATCGCGTTCAATAAACTGTGCATGAGTTCAGAAAGCGAGAATTTAACTACTTTTGTTACTTTCTTTGATGTTTACAAGTATAGAGTAATGCTCTTTGAATTGACTAATGAATCTGCGTCTTTTCAGCACTATATCAACGATGTGTTGTTCGAATGTCTGCATAAATTCTGTTAAACATACTTGAATGATATTCTCATTTACAGTAAGACATTGAAAGAACATAGAACTCACGTGAAAGAAGTGCTAGACAAGCTTCGTGAAGTTGATCTACAGATAGACATAGACAAGTGTGAATTCAAGATTCAGAAAATCTCGTTTCTTGAATTATTAAAATTCATCAATGATCTATGAATAAACTCTTGAAAAGTAGATGTGATTCGAGACTGAAAAGTGTCGCGATCATTGACTTATGTGCAGATCTTCATTGACTTCTGCAATTTCTATCGATGATTCATAAAGAACTTCTCAAAGATTGTTCAATTTATGATAAAGCTGATTCGTAAAGATCATTCATTTGAATGAACAAAGATCTGTCAGACGATCTTTGAGAAACTGAAGCAACAGATGATGACAGCTTTTGTTCTGAAGCATTTTGATTCAATCAGAGAAGTTATTCTGAAAACGAACTTTTCAAACTATGTCAACGACGAAGTATTGTCTCAATATGACGATGAAGACATTCTACATTGAATGATCTTTATAGCAAGAACATGATTTCTGCAGAATGCAACTACGAGATCTATGACAAAGAGCTTTTGACTATTATTTGATGCTTGAAGCATTGACGCTTCAAATTGAAATGTACTGATATTTCAATCAAGATCTTCATCGATCATCTGAATTTGAAGTACTTCATGATCATTAAGAAACTGATCAGATGACAGACTAAATGAGTCGAGAAGTTATTTGAATATAACTTCAAGATCATATATCAGTCAGAAAAACAGAATCTGAAAGCTGACGCGCTGATCAGAATGTCAGACGTCAAGTCAGTTGAAGCAAATAATGATTGAAAGCTATATCAGCATCAGATGCTATTGTCAAAAGGCAAATTTAAACTGCAGTCAATGAAAGCTGATCAAGAAGATAATCAGAAAGCTGATCAAGATCTGACTCAGATCTTGCTCAAATCTGACTCAGAATCTGACTCAGATTCGAAACTTAAATCAAAAGTTAATCAAAATTCGATTGAAGAGATAGTTTCTATTCAGAATCA
>JAABUV010003360.1_pt1 | contig 20459 bp, 27 predicted proteins | sample 5559971 | NCBI WGS metagenome assembly JAABUV01 (sample SAMN10711881, study PRJNA513362) | rock metagenome | isolation source: Antarctica rocks | place: Antarctica: Victoria Land, Knobhead nord | collected 2015-12-19
AGGGTCTATGGGCATCAGCCGGACGTGGCGCGCGGCTGGTCACATCAGGGTCCAGGGTATTTGCGGGCCGACGCTGCAGCCAGCGCGCAAATCAGGGGCTGGCGCGTACTTGCGCGGGCGCCCGCGCCTGAGCCGCGGCCGCCGCCGCAGGTGTTCGTGCCCGGCAAGGACGGCACGCGCATCCCCATGTTCATCGTGGCGCGCAAGAACCTCACGCTGGACGGCAGCCACCCGACCTTCCTGTACGCGTACGGCGGTGCGCCGCCGGGCCCGGCCGGCGGGCGCAGGCCGTCTGGGCCATGTGGGAAATTTAGTAATGTGGGCGGCGTCAGGCTCAGCGCCCAGTTGAGCAATCCGCTGAGCCAAGCTTGCGTCAACTGTTTTGATCGACGTGCACCGCGGCTGCTTGTGCTGCGCCATTCCCGGCTGGACGGTGCTGGCAGCGCGGCGGTCGCGGTGCTGGCGCCGACTCCAAGGCGCGCGCGCCGCGCAGGCTTCGACATCACCATGTTCCCCACGTTCAGCACGAGCCGGCTGGTGTTCCTGCGCGCGTTCAACGGGGTGTACGCCATCGCTGGCATCCGGTGCGCCGGTGCCCAGCAGCACTTGCCGAGACGTAATGTCTGGCTGCGTTTGGCCGCACCTACCCGCACTCCACAGCTGTTCACTGTACAAGTGTTTCGTGCTCTGCAGCTCCACGCCATTTGCGTCACTGACTGTGCGGACCGCAGTATTGATTTACTAACACGCCCTGCTGCGCGGCGCCGCAGGGGCGGCGGGGAGTATGGGCTGGACTGGTGGGAGGGCGGGCGCCTGCACAAGAAGCAGAACGGCTTTGACGATTTTGCATCGTGCGCCCAGTTCCTGCACAGCGCCGGCTACTCATCGCCCGCCAAGCTGACCATCGAGGTGCGTCGCTGCCCCGCCTGGCCGGCCAGCCTGCATGGGAGGGAGGGGTGCAGGGAACTCTATGTCACCATCGAGTATGGCATTCACAGCATGGTGGTCGGCGTCGGGTGCGATTTCGCACGCGGTCGGCCCCGTGCACGGCTTGTCTGGTGCGCATGCAGGCGCCCGGACTGAGGGACTGGCCCCCTGCCCATGCATCAGAGCCTCTCACGGTGCTGACACGGTGGTGGGCCGCGCAGGGCGGGTCAAACGGCGGGCTGCTCATGGGCGCAGAGGTCAACCAGGTGCCCGCCCGCCCTGCACGCCCCGCACGGCGGCCTCGGGCCGCTCAGCAGCACGCCGCCAGTCTTGCAAAAGCCGGCGACACCATTCTGCCTGACTTGACGAAATCTATTTCATTCCGCGCTTGTTGTGCTGGTGCTGGTGCAACCCGGCAAGCAACCCAGCCTGACAGGCGCGCCTGCGCGCGCAGCACCCCAACCTGTACGCAGCGGTGATCGCCCAGGTCGGCGTCATGGACCTGCTGCGCTACCCGCTCTTCACCATTGGTGCGCGCACTCTGGCGCCGCTCAAATCTGCTTGTTTCAGCTCCAGATACGCCGCTCACATCAAACTGATCTACCATGGCGCGCGTGCGCGCTATCCCCGCTGCAGGGATGCTGCGTCCTGCCTGGCATGCACAGCCGGGACCGAGCGCGAGCCGCCGCGGCAGGCCACGCGTGGGTGACCGAGTACGGCGACCCCAACAACGCCACCGACCTGCCGTACCTGCTCGCCGAGTCGCCGCTGCAGAACGTGGCGGTGCCCGCCGGCAGTGGGCAGTACCCGGCCACCATGGTCACTACTGGTGCGCCCGGCCCCGCGCCCGACAGGTTAGGGTTCGAGATAGCTTAGGTTTGTGGGTGGTGATATGATAAGTAACCCTACCCTACACTGTAATGAATGCTCACAGAAGCTCAGAGTCTCACAGCCTGCACAACACGGTCATGGCGGTCGCGACCGGCGCGCCCAGCCTCGCACACAACCTGCTCTGAGCGTTCTGTGCGCGACTAAGCCCGTTCGGCCTGGGGCGGCAGCGGACCACGACGACCGCGTGGTACCACTGCACAGCTACAAGTTTCTGGCCACGCTCCAGCACGTGCTGGCCGGCTACCCTGGCTCGCCGCAGCGCAACCCGCTCATCCTGCGCGTCGACGTGAACGCCGGCCACGGCGGCGGTGCGCGCGCGCCCGTGCCTGCATGCAGCGCCCTTGCTGCCCCATGTCTCAAGGGGCTTTCGCACAAGGTGGTGGTTGGTCCAGCGGCTGTGTTCCGGTGCTGAGTGCATGCTGATGATCAGTGTCCTTTGTGCGTCTCTCTGGCCCGAACAGCAACAACAACAAAGAGTACTGACATACTTGCGCGCTTGTGGTGAAGTCCCTGGGCCGCCGCTTCTCGCATGCGTGCCGGCCATGCATGATTGCCATGCGTAATGGGAGGCTGTGCTGGATGCGCAGGCAAGCCGACAGCCAAGACCATGGACGAGATCACAGACGAGTATGCGTTTGCAGCGGCCGCGATGCGCGCGCCCTGGGTGCTCACCCCGCCGCCGACACAGGCGCCCGTGCCCCACCACGCCCGTGTCGTGCGGCCAGCTGCGCCCAGCCCGGCTGCCGCGGCTGCCCTGACGCTGTCCAGGCCGGCGGCGCCCGCCCCATCAGTGCGCCTGCAGGCGGCGTCAGTGGGCGGCTGAGCGCTGGCTCTCTCCCGTGGAGCACAAACCTGCCCACCTGGGATAGCCGCGGCGTGATTGGTGCCGCCCGGCCAGGCAGCCCCTGCCCCGCCCCCACGCCTGCAGGCAGCCAGGTGGCTGCTATATGCTGGCACATTTAAGAGGCAGGCTCAAGCACCCCATAGTGTGCGAGTGCAGCATGGCTGCAGGCGGGCGCGCAGAATTTAAGGCGGCATCATGTGATTGTATAAGGTGAGTGCAGCGGCTTGTCCTGGGCGCGCATTTACATGCGCAGCTCTTCAGACGCATGTGGCCGCACGCCTGGTGCCGTGCAAAGGCGCCGTGGCAAATGTGGACAGTTTTTGGTGTGTGTCTTGTCAACAGAACAGCCTTCGGTGTGCAGTTTTAGCTGTTTTGTGCAAAATGCGCGGCGCTGCTGATGGCTACGCTGTGGCCTCGCTCCAGCAGTCACGCGGCGCGACTCACGTCTGCATGGTGCTGGCATGTCTTGCTGCTAGCTACCCCTCGAGCGGGCATGCCAGCGCCGACAGAGTGGATGGGGCTGGCGGGCATGCCTTTGCGGCCCTGTCAGCCCCATGCGGCCTCTGGGCACCCCTCATGCAGAATCGAATCGGGTGCTGTCCTATGTCCTGGGGCTGCTTGGCCCTTCGTCGAAACGTCTGAACCTAGCAGGGACTGCGCAATTGGCTGCCGTGGGCCTCCCTGCTTGCTTTCTGAGGCCTGCATGCAGCCAGCGCAGAACACATGGCTTGCTCAGCAGGACGGGGCTCTTTGTGTGTGAATTGCTAAATTGCCTGCCTGGTTGGCAGCAGGAAGCTCCTCCATGGATGGTAGGCGCCACACTAATACTTTTACACATGTAAATAGGTGCACGTACGTCACAGTGGCACCCATTGACTCAAAATCAGGATCGGGTTTCCAGGACAGCCATACAAAGAACATAAATGCATGAACATCTCCAGACACTTTGGTATGGGGCAGGTGAAGCACTATGTGTGACCTCGTACGCCCCGGCGTACATAGCTAAGACGCAACAACAGCCAACTGCACAAAAAGTGATAAGGGCACATGCACATGCATCTACAGCAAGCATCCAGAGGTAAACGTCACATCGGGGGCAGGCCGCAGGAAAGCCCCAACACACATTGCAAATCGCTTCATAAGGGCATCATCAGTCTATTAGTGTATAGGGCCAGGTCAAAACCGGCTGCCAAGAGCACAGACATACACCCGTGTGCTGTGCCCACTTGGGCATTCGGCGCTCTTGGCGCGTCACGGGCATGACACCCCCACCGCTCACATCACCTGGCGGTGTTCAAGCGACGCTACGCATGCCAACACATTACACAACATCACGCAGTGCAGCAAAAACCAAAGAGCCCAAGCCGCTTGTGGAAAGCCCCACTCCCCTGCCCCCCACCGCCCCATATGAAATTGCTGCACCCCACTCCTTAACACACCATGCCCTAAGCGTTGTCACAGCTCTCCACACCAAGCCTGTGTGCCCACACAGCTCCGCGGCCGCCCACTCCGCAGCCGGCCAGAGCGCCCGCGGCAGGCGCGGGGCGCCGCGTGGGTGCTACGCCCCAGCGTCCACCGCCATGAGCGCCGCCAGGTTGCTCTGCGTGAGCGCGGAGCGCGCCTGGAGCCCCTCGGCGGCCGCGCCCAGGTCGGCCGGCGCGGGCAGGTCCTCGTCAGTCACGGAGCCGCCGTTCAGCGACCCCGCGCCCGCGCCGCCGGACAGCGCGCCCAGCTCCAGCGTCTCCACGCCAAAGTCGAGCCCGAGCGGCGCCGGCGGCGCCGGCAGCGGGTTGAAGTCGCGCAGCACAAACAGCTCGTCCAGGAGCGCAGGGTCTGGGTTCAGGCTCTGCGCGCGCGGCGGGCGCCGGCCTCAGCGCGCGGCGGCCTGCTGAGCGCGTATGCAGGCCCCTGCCAACGTGGGCGGCCTGCACGGCTTTGCAATGCTTTCTACTCGCACACTGTGCGCGTCCGCACGCACTGCATCTGGCCGCCCGTGCATGCCAGCCGTGGGCGCCACGAGGAGCTTGCGGCCGAACTCTCCGGCTTGGCCGCCAGCAGACATGCCATTTGCAGCAACCCATGGGCGAGCTTCGGGCGGCGCGCGCGCGCGCCTCAAACAGCTTGTAGCAGAAGCGGCCGGTCTTCTTGGAGACTAGCTTGCCGGCGAGCACGTCGATCGCGGCCATGGACAGGCAGGTCTGCATGTACGCCTCGATCAGGTCGTCCAGGCCGATGCCGACGCTGTTGAAGTCGCGGCTGTCCATGAGCAGCAGGCGCTCGGTCGCCGTGCGCCAGCCGCCGTCCTCCGTCTGCGAAGCCGGCGCGGGGTCAGTGCCGACCGGCGCGCAGGCAGCTGCGGCACGACACGTGTCCGATATGTGCTGCCCTGACACGCGAATGCAGGCAGGGCAATTAAATTGACCAGGAGTCGCCACCAGCATTGCAGGCCTGAAGGCCGTGGCAAACTTCCGCTGTGATTTGGGCATTGAGCCGCAAGGCAGCCTCACAGCCTCGAGCGATGGTGAGCAGCCGCCCAACTGCTCCATGGCGTGCGGCCAATTGCGGTCAGCTGCCTGCCTCCCGACAAGCCGCCCGGGTCCTGCCATCTGCACTCCAAATCAGGCAGACTGCCTGCCGCGCGCGCGCCGCGCGCCTTGATGCTGAGATTGGTGCCCAGGATGTCCCAGGACGACGCGCCGGCGACGAGCGTCTCGGGCAGAGCGCGGCGCGCGCGGCGCGCGTAGATCGCGACCGGGAAGAAGCCGCCGGCCGGCTCCGCGCCGACCATCATGCGCAGGTCGAACGCGTGGATGTTGCCCTTGGCGTTGGGCACGGTGCCGACATGGTACAGCTGCGCGCCGCCGCTGCTGCGGCTGCTCCAGCCGCTGTTGCCGATCAGCGCCTGCGGGCCAGGGGTTGGGTATATGGCATACGGCCTCGCTCCGGGAGGTGTCAAGAGCAGTGGCCGGACTGGCCGTCAGCGTGAGCCGCATCGGAGCACCCGCCGCAGCCGCTGCTCACCAAGAAGGAGGGTCGGCAGCGCCCCCGTGCAGACACCAGGGAATTCCAGCGCACGGCGTGGGCGCGGCACAGGGTGGGTGCTGGGCGAGCGGCGCGGACGGCGGTCGGCGCGCGCCTGCACGATGAAGGACTGGTAGTGGTGCTGGATGAGCATAAAGGCGGCCAGCTCCTCGTCGTTGACGATGGTCCAGACGCCCTGGCCGGCGTTGGCGTAGGGCACCTTGACCACCGCCATGCCGCCCATGCGCTTCACCCACAGCGGGATCTGCGGAGTGCGGAGCGCCCCGCGCTCACCGTCGCGCCATGAGCTCAACCGGGTGCCAGGCGCTCACCGACCAGCATCCGCGGCAACGCAAAGTGCAGGCACAGCGAATGGCAAGCGCACAGAGCTCGCTTGAGGGCTATCTAGCCGCACGAGCGGCAGGCACAAGCAGTCGCGCCAGCGAGCAGGCCAGCGCTGCCAGAGGCTCGCGGCAGCGACCGCCCTCAGTGGCACGACACACGATGGGCAGCAAGCAATTGCTTATAGAGGCAGTGTTGCATATGCCTCTCACAAGCTCAAGCCATGCGCAGTGAGGCGGCGTGCGCGTTTCACGAAGGCCCCCTGTGCAACACAGTTGCACATGCCTCATACAAGCTACATTGCCACGGATGCGCAGCGTGCCACCAGGCGCGCGGCGGGTGCGGGGACCGCGCCTCTGCTAGCGGCACGTTCCACATCGTCTCCGGCGTGTTGATCGTTAGGCCCGTGCCCTGCAGCTCCGCGTTGTGCAGGTCGTACGCCTTGGCCGCCAGCATCTGCGTCGCCCGCCCGCCCGTGAGGCCCTGTCTCGGCACAGCCTCTGCCTCAGCACACATGTGGGACGTGGCGCCACTCTTGACATGCAGGCTGGTGTGCTGCACCATCCGGGTCGATCAAGCTGCTGCGTGCAGCCTCCGGGCGAGCCGGGCGCATGGACGTGCACGGAGCGCGCGCGACGGCTGCGGCGCGCCTTGTTGCGGCCGCCGGCCAGGCAGGCGAGCACGGGATTGTAGATCAGCGTGCGCGTGATGGGCGGGATGCGGTTCCACGGCTTCTGCGTCACGTAGCGGATCGCCGCGCGCACGACCTCCCACGTCTGCCCGCCGCCGTGCTCGCCGCTGCTGTTGCTGTAGCCCTTGGGCGAGTCTGCGGATGTGTACGACAGCGCATCCTCCGCGTCCACCAGGTCCAGCATGCAGTCTGCGCGCGTGCGGCGTGCGGCCCGTCAGGATAGGGTAGGGTAGGACTGCAACGCAGTGGAGCTGCGGCGGGCGCCCACATGGCGCGCAGCGCTGCACGCGCGGTCAGCGACATGAGGCTGTCAGCGCGCAGCACAATGGTGGCGCGGGGGCGGCGCAGCCGCCGTTGAGCCAGCCCAGCCGGCGCCTCAGGCCGCGGCAGCGCCGGCGTCTCCTGCCCCGCCTCCACCGTCGCGCATCGATTTGGCAGGCACGGGGCAGGAGAGGCGGCGTGCCCTGCGCGCCTGGTGGGCATGGGGCCGCGGTGCTGCTGAGGTGTCAGCCGTGCTGCGGGGGCTTAGGTGCTCGGCAACGCCCAGGCCAGCCCCAGCAGTGCTCGCAGTCGGCGCTCTGGCCGCTGGCTGCTGCGCCATGCGCACGCCAGTGAGCCCCGCGCGGGCGCCGGCCAGTTAGCAGCAGCGCCTGCCAAGGCCCTGCATGTGGCCGTGCGTGCCCCACAGCAAGCGGAGCTGGGCGCCCAGCGGCCTCGAGCGCCGCCTCCGCCGCACCCGCCCTGCACGGACCGACGCGCATGTTTGTCAGGCCAGTCTCTCGGCTGAGCCAGCGCGCGTCCTGCTGTGCGCTGCGCCCATGCAGCTGGGCCAGCCTTCGGCCGCGTGCGCACCCGCAGAAGGTAGCCGACGGTTGGGAGGGGCCCCATGTGCCGGGGGCTGCACTCGCGCACCTGCTCGCTTCTGAGGAGCATCTCTGTGCTCGGTTCCTCGGAATGCTATCTAGTGTGACGGCAATGATGATCGGCGCCTGGCACACGGGGAGGGTCTGCGAGGCACGCACCCGTGCGGACCTCCAGCACGCCGTCGCCGGTGAAGCGCGCGCGCTGCAGCTCCTGCGGCGTGTTGTCGAAGAACGGCACCAGCAGCACTGCCTCGCCGGTCAGGTCCGCCAGGGTCGCCGCATACCCGCTGGCCTCCTGCGCACCGTCGGCAGCGCACACGCCTCACAGCCAGCTTTGGGAACGCCGCTTGCAGGGACCCTGGTCAGGTCTGCTAGGGCTGCCGCACAGCCGCTGGCGTCCTGCGCCCATCCAGCAGAGCACACGACATTTCGACCTGCACATGGGACACTGCTTGCAGAAGGCCGCACATGGGCCGCCAGGTGGCGCCTTGTGCACTGCAAGCCGCAGTGCAGGGCAGGGCGTGACACCACTCTTTGTGCCCAGGCCACGATCTGGAGCATGCGCGACCTAGCAGCGTAAGGGCTGCCCGCGCACCATCTTGTTCTTGTCGTACAGCACCGCCAGGCGGCCGTGCGGCAGCGTCGGCTCGGCCGCGTGCAGCACCGGCATGAAGCTCTGTTCCAGCAGCGTCTTGTACCCGGACTGCCGCGCGCAGCGCCGGGGTCAGCAGGTGCGGGGCAGCACTACAAGACTGATGCCAGCCTGCTCCGGGCGGACAGAGAGGGAAGTGAGGGACTGCAGACAAGAGGCGTATGAAGGGAACCCTAATCCTGGAATCCTCTGGCAATGTGCAGGGCAGCGCGGCACCATGCGTGTGATCCCACAAGCTTCCACGCTCGCTTGCATGCGCGCTGCCCAGTGCAGGTGCCAAACTCGGTTGCGTGGAGCGCGCCGCAGCGCGCCTGCTCGGAGGCGTCGTTCACGAGCGGCTGCGACTTCTGGCCTGAGGGGCACGAGTTGGTCTCCACCACCACGCAGCGCCGGTTGCCGAGCGCGCTGGCGGTCACAAACACGTCCGCGCCCGCCCACTTGAAGTGGTGCAGCACCTGGGGTAGGGTTAGGGTAGGGTCAGAGTAAGGTCAGGGGTTGGCCGGCATCGCTAGCAGGCGCGCAGCGGTGCGACACTGTCGGGTGCGACGCACGGCGGCGCGCGTGCACTGCTGCCCCACCAGCTGGCAGCACAGCCCCGCCTGTCCGCTGCGCCTCCGCCGCGCTGGCGCAACGCGGGCAGCCGCCTCCAGTCAGCAGCCCGGGACCTGTTGGAGCGTCGGCAGGCGGGGCCAGCGCTGTCACCCAGGCAGCTCCCGCCTCTGCGCGCGCAACGTGCCCTGCAGGGCACGCGGGGGCGCGCCTTGCGCAGCGCGGCCGCGACGCCCGCCGGCTGCGCCTCTGGGTGCAGGTGGCAGTAGCGCTTGGCGATGCGCGCATTGCCCAGGCTCAGGAAGGTGCGCACGACGGGGTGGATGTGCGCGTTGAGCACGCGCGGGTAGAAGTGCGCGGTCGGCTCGAAGGACCCCGGCGTCACCGCCACCACCTCCTTGACCTGCTCGGCATGGCGGGGTCGGGCCCTGGCTTGCTGGTGCGCTGGGTTCGGTCTGGTTGACTGGCTGTGCTTCTGTTGCAAGACAGCTCCCACTTCCCCGTCGGGACCTGGATGCCCGTGCGGGGAACCAGAGAGCGCGGCATGCTGCCACCTGTCCAGGTGGCAGGCAGGTGCAAGCCAGCGCACGGAACACCTGCGACTAGTCTTGCTCATAGCCAAGCAGCAGGGCACGCATACGCGGGTATGTGCGCGGGCACAGCAGGGTGCACCACTGTTTGGCAGTACAGCGCAAGCGCCTCTCCGACGTGTGCAGCGAACAGGACGGAACGAGGAGCGACTGCATTGCCCCGTGCCGGACAGGGACTGGAGGCTGTTCACAGTGTTGCGCACCTCTGAAATGAGCGGAGAGATCTCGGCACGCAAAGCAGCAGCGGGCGGTGAGCCCCCGTGCACCAGCGCGCCAGCTGCTGCGCTGCCCTCAACTGCTTGAGGAATATCCACTGTCCCGCTCACAACAGGAGTGCGCTCCATCCTGCGCGTCAATCCGCGGTGAGTGCTCAAGCGCTCCATCGGACACAGGCTCGCGGGCACAGCCTGAGACACGGAGGTCAACACCAATGTGCTTGGCCCAGGCCCCTGAAGCTGCCTGACCGGTATCTGTACATGCAGGGCTGCACACCTGCCTTGGCTGTCGGAGCTGCGGTGCGCTCCCCGGCCCGGCTGGCGGCAAGGGGTTAGCTGTCGCACGACGCTGCACTCGCTTGGAATGTCTGGCAGGTTGTCACGGAAAAACCCGGCTCCTGAACGCGCTCCGACATTTCCGCAGCGGGACCGAGGCGCCTCCGCACGAGTCGGCAACTGTCACTGTGCAGTGACAGTGCTTCAGTGAGGAGCATGAGTGCACTGCTCAGGGGTTTAACGAGGGCTTCAAAGGCTTTGCACTGCCCACGAGCGCGCCAACTGAAGAGCTGTAAATCTAGCAGCAGGGCAGCAGCTGGCGACCATGAACGTTGTTTCTCTGTTTACTGGGGCCGGAGGCCTCGACATGGGCCTGCACCAGGTGCACTTGCGCTGCTTGTTCCTGCTCTGCTGCTGCGGGCACTGTAGAGCGCATCACAGTCGGCCGTGCTTCTCCTGCCCTGTTTCTGACAGGTCTGGTCTCATCAACGTATTTTCCAAGATGCGGATGTCCGGGTGATGGACGGCAAGTATATGGCACGGCAAGAGCTTTCTGCATCGGCACGACCTGACAGTGTGTCAGACTGCTCGACAGGCGGGCCACAGGATCATTTTGCAGTGCGAGAGCAATCCGGGAGCACGGCAAGTAAGTCTTGCCCGCCACATCACTGCAACTGCGATTCACGCCAATGCCTCACCACATTTCTGCAGGTGCTGCGGGCAGCCTTCCCAGGCACGCTGCTGCTGCCCGATGTGTGCGCCGTCACAGCGCTGCCAGAGGTGAGGTCGCGCTTCAAGTGATGCCAAGCTCTGGGAGCAGACATTGAGAGCAGCGCAGGCCCTTGTAAGGGCCAATGCCTACACCCTCAACTTGCACAAGGATCCAACAGGAAACCGAGCTTCTGGCCGCGGGCTTCCCGTGCGTCGACATAAGCCGCGCTGGAAACCGCGCCGGGCTCGATGGCCAGGTGCGGCGGCCCGGTGTGTCAATCAGCATACGGCGAGGCGCCCCGCGCGTGAACGCTACGGAGAAGAGCTGGCTCTGGCAATACACCCGAAGCACCCATGAGGCTGCCTGAGTGAGCAGGCGGCTGATGCAGATGCAAAAAGCCATAGGGGGCTCCATGTGCATGCAGAGCTCCGGGCTGGTCCGCCACGTGTTCCGGCTGCTCGGCAAGGCGCGGGACAGCTGCCGGCCGGTGCCATGGGTGCTCCTGGAGAATGTGCGGGCCCCTGCCTCGCTTCCTGCGCCGGGGTAGCAGTGCGTCAAATATGACAGCACAGCTGGCCGCCGCGCTCGCTCAACAGCTGAGGGGCAACACCGGCTCGAATGCTTGTGACTGGCATGCACTGGCCCACCTCCGCATCATGATAGTGCCGTTAAGTGTATTGATGGACGTGGGCCCTCTGTGTAAGTGTGATAACATCAGAGCCGTGTCAGGCCAAGTACGCGCCAGAGCAGGCCCGCTTGCACCCATGCAGCACACTAGTGTTTCTGTTGGAGGATCAGTCTAATATCATGCATCAGCCGCATCGCGCTGTGTCACAGCCGAGTCCTGCATGGTCACGAGCGTGGTCTGCACAGATTGGACCTACTGCCGCTTAAACCAAGGGTGCGGGGCCATGGCATGCGCTGCTGCACCTCGCTGCCAATCATCTCCATCGCCTCGCTAGCCATAGGCAAGCATGGCCGCGCAAGGAAGCAAGGTGTGCACAGTGCATGCAAGCTCCTATCGTGCCAGTCGGTCTTGCTGCGCCAGGTCGAGGCGCTGCTGGACCGCGCGCGCGGCGAGCCGCCCGCCGTGGCCTGGCTGGGGCAGCAGCTGGAGGGCCTCGGCTACAGCAGCTGGGCGTACCGCGTCGTCAACACTGCGAGCGCGCCCCGTGCCTTCCGTGGCAGCGCACTGCTGACTTCTGGCGCCTAGGGTAGGTCAGGTAAGGCTGGGATGGGTTATAATAGGGTGAGCCCCCACCTGCTGCAACGTGCACACACAAGCGCCTCGCGCTGACCTGCCGACCCGTGCCACGCTTCCAGCACATTGCGTGAGCCGGCACGCCCATGCATGCCGCAGCCATGTCAGCTGTGCACATTTCAATCTGACAATCAGTCCCAGAAGCTCGTGCGTGCGCAGGCTTCGGCGTGCCAAATCGGCGCAAGCGCGTGTTCCTGGTCGCGAGCTTCTACGGCGACGCGCGCGACGTGCTGCTGTCGCAGGTGCCCAGGCGGCCGCATGGCCGCCACCTGCTGAAACCGTGTCGCGAAAACTCTGCGCGAGCCTGTGCTGCTGATGCAGGGCCTGCCATATGCTGCTTGGGGCCGGCCCAGCCTGCCACGTCCGTGCGTGTGGCCTACGCAGCGCCATCTGCGCGGGCCAGGGCGGCGAGTTCTGCCGGGGCGCCTGCCGCCTGCTGTTCGGCGGCCGGCCGTGCTTCCCGTGCCACGACCCCTGCCCGGACGCGGCGGGGCCCGGCGGCTGCGCCTTCGCCCTGGACATGGGCAACGCGCAGTGCGCCGGCGCACTGTGTCACTTGTTAGCGCGTGCCCGCCTCGGACCGTGCGTTGCCAAAGCGATGCGCCCTTTTGTGTGCGTAACCGCAAGGAGGTTGTTTCAGTAGCGCGGGCCAGTAGTATGGCTCCAACTGTGCATGCACTGGTGGCTGAAGCGATGGAACAGTGGCATCAGCGTGCTCGGCGCTGGCACTCAGCGTAGAGAGGCTGCGCCACGTACGAACCCCGTGCGCAGGAGCGCGCCGGCCGTCGACTGCGTGCCGACGCTCAAGACAGCCAACTCGCGCATCTGCCTGCTTCTGCCGAGCGGGCAGGTGGGCCTGCTGCGCATCGACGATGCAGAGCGCCTCCAGGTCGCGCCCGCCGCGTCGCACCCCCTGATGCCTGTGGTCGTCTCGCATTGCCGCTGTACACTTTGCTTCATGCACGCTGCTCATAGGAGTAAACGTGCGCTCGCGGCGCTGCAGTTTTTGAGCGCACTGCGCGACAGACGCACATCAGATGCCAACACGCAAGGGGGTTCTGCGACCGTCGTGTGCACTAGCAAGGCGTCGCCTGCCAGCGAGCCGCGCCACGGCGGAGGGCGCTGACGGGGCACGCATGCCTTCAGGGCCTGCCGGAGGGCCACACCCGGCCGTGCTGGCCGGTGCGCGCGGACGGCGCGGCCGCGCACCGCGCGCGTCTCCAGGACTCCGACGCCGAGCGCCGGGAGGTGGGGGGCCCTGCCACACTCGCGCTCTCTGGCCTGCGCCGCACGGCGCCCGCCGGCGTGTGAGTTGGCGTGCGGCGCGCGGCCCGGCTGACAGGCAATTGCCAACAGGCGGCAGGCTGTGACTCTTCTATACCTGCGCACGCGACCCATGGTCGGGCTCACACGCCGTGGCGCTTGGGCCGGCACGCGCCGTGTGCCTACGGCCGGTCACAGGCGGCGGCGGCTGTGTGCGGTGCCCGGGCTGGCGCGAGCGGTGCGCGCGCGCAGGCGCGCTGCATGGTGCCTGCAGAGTCCAGCGCCCAGCCGTGCTGCGGGATATGCATGCGCGGCCCGCCACGGAGCTCGATCGGGGCGCGGCCGGGCGCGGCAGGCGGAGCGTTGGGCGCTGGTGGGCAACGCGGTGTCCGTGTCGGTCGCGCGCTGGCTGGGCGCGCGGCTCGCGCAGCCGCACCGCCACAAGTACTTCCTGGGCGCCAAGGACCGACGCATGCTGCACGAGACGCGTGCGGCACACGGCGCACTCTCCAGCGCTCCTTGCAAATGCGGAGGCTGCAGACTGCTTGGCGCCTGCCGCGCGGCCTCCTGTCTGCCCTCAGCTACATCGACCGCCGCAGTCTGCCTACATAAGGTGGTCTTGCTAGGACATGGGATTGGAGGCGCTGCAGGCCTGCGGGGCTGCAGGGTCTGTGCTTCCACTGTGCTGTCACAATGGGTACGTCTGCAAAGGCGCACAGTGCACGCTACCCCGAACAGCAGCGACCGTGCAAGCACAGCGCATGCCGAAAGATGCAGCTCGCTCGCTGCTGTGCAGCAGCGGCTGGCGCTCCTGCGGCGGAGCCCGGCCTCACCGCGTGTGGCGAAGAGGAGGCGCTGGAGGACGGCGTCCTCTATGACCAGCACGGTATGGACCGCCGTAAATATAAATAGGGTAGGTTCAGCTCAGCGAGCGCAGCCGCCGCGGGCTGGGGCTCCCAGCTTGCTGGCGCCGACTGTTGCCTTCTGTGTGCGCGCCTGGCTGGCCTGTGCGGCCAGGCAGCGCGTCACAATTGGCCTGTGAGGCCAGGCACTTCCTGTCCATTAACTCGCTGCAGGGGGGGTCTGACAGCCTGCAGGCGAGCATGCTGCAGTGGCATGCATGCGTTGCGGCTGCAGGTCGCACGGCGGTGGTGAGAGAGCAGTGCGAACAGCATGACAGCCTGCGGGAGATATCACGCCCGCAGCTCTCGCCCCCGCCAGCTAAGGAGGCCAGCTGGCTGAACGAGCGATCACCGCACCTGCCTGCATGCGCAGGCTCGGGCCGCTCGGCCGCCAGGCCGACCAGCTCATCCGGCTCCGATGGCACCGATGGCACCGATAGCGACGCGCCTGAGACGCCTGCGCAGGTCTGGCCAAATGCTGGTCCCTGGTCCCTGATCGTTCCTGACAGCATGCAAGATGCACTGCGGCAAAGCCGTGTCTGACGCGTAGGTGTGGTTGCATCTTCCCACCTGTGCAGGCGCTGGTCAGCGCCAGCATGGGGCGGGTGCACAGGCCAGCAAAGGGCGGCTCTTGCGAGCTCGGAATGTCATTGTTGCCTGCGGGCGCCACCGGCCCCGCGCCTGGCTGCAGGCCGGCGGCGGCGGAGCCGCTCCCGGAGCCAGCCGCAGCGCGTGCTCGCGCGGCGGCCGCCGCGGCGCGTGGCCGCGCGCGGCATGGTTCGTGCGGGGCATGGGCAGGCGCGCCCCCTGTCGCTGCGTCGCGGCACGAACGCTGCACCGCCGTGTGCGCGAATCACTCAGAAGCACAGCACTGCCCTCAGCATGTGGTCACTAGGCCGAATGTGCAGGCTGCGCTGGGGTTCATGTGTAGGGTAGGGTTCATACCCTATCCTGACGCGCGCGGGGTCGCGCAGGCACGCCGTGGACGTCATGAGCGACGCGCCCGTCATCACGCCGCTGACGCCGCTGGGCGCATTTGTGACGCGCGTGGGCCGGCACCCCGGGCAGGCCGCGCTGGCGACGTACCTGGCGCGGCTGCGCGAGCAGGCGCGGCGCGGACGGTGCTCAATTGCCATCCTGCGTGCGTGGCACCGGCTTGAACACCAATCAAATCTGCTGTGTCAGTAAGGGATGGTCCCCATGGATGCTTTGCATACCAGCCTGCAAAGCGCGACGCCTTGCACTAAGCTGCACCGAGGGTGCCGCTGCAGCAGCGGGTCCAACAGCAGACCGGCCGCGCCAGGGCTGGGACGTGTCCGCGACCGTGCGCAAGGTGGAGCAGTGCGGCGGCCAGCTTGACCCCCAGGTGCTGCTACTGCCCGCACACCCAGCGCTCTGTCTCACATGTTCACATGTGGCTGGGCCTGGCTCCGGCCTGGCAGGTCCCCATGCGCCTCAATCAAGGCGAGCTAGAGTTTCTCTACCACTCATCCTTGTCTCCTGGTCAAGGCGCGGCGGGGCCATGCAGCGTCATGCCTGACCGCGCTGGACCCGCGGCATGGAGGCAGCTGTGCGAGCAGCCTCCATAGTCCGGCGCGCCGCACCGCGCACAGCGCATGCGGCCGGCGGGCAGCCGCGCGCCTGGAGTGCGGCAGCCGAACGGGCGCCGGGCGCTGGACACGCTCACGGCGCCCGGCCTGCGAGCACCGCCTGGCCTGGCGGAGCAGTGCAGCCGCCTCTGCAGCCGCAGTGAAGCCAGCGCGCATGAGCGCCTGAGGCTAGGGCGCCTGAGGCTGACCCTCCCCTTGCCGCAGGCGGCGGCCGTCGTGCGCCTGGAGGGCGGCGGCCAGGCGGATGCGGAGACGCTGGGGCCGGCGGTGTGGGCGGCCGACGCGGCGGGCGTGTTCTGGCCAGGCGAGGCGCTGGACCCGTTCCGCCTGCCGCGCACGCGCGCGCTGCCCGCGGGCGCCGCCGCGGGTGCGTCTCGCGCGATCACCAGGCTGACACCCTGGGGCGCAACCTGTCTGAAGCCCTGGCTGCTCCCATGAAGATGCTGCCCGCGGCGACGGCACACAGGTTGAGACCATAGGTTGGGCAGTGGTACTGGCTAGCGCTTGGAAGGCAATTTGCTCGCTTAGAGCGTGTTTACAGGTCGCATGTGATCCACCCATGACACAACTATCGCCGGGCGGCTGCCCCCGCGGCCCGCCCAGTCTGTCGCACGACCGACCGAGGGCCGTTGCGCGCGCATGCGCAGCGCTGTCGCTGGAGGAGCACCGCGCGTCCATCCCCGGCCTGGGCGCGCAGCGGCGCGCTGCCGCCGACGCGGCGCTGGCCGATGCAGACAGGGCGAGCAGCGGGGAGGCCCCTCAGCCGGGCGCTCTGGGCACAGAACAGAGCAACACCTGCGACCCAAATCGAAAGGTGCGTCCCTGCGCCCTATTGTGTAGCACGGTCAACGATCCGCAACAAACAAGAGCGAGGGATGAGATGCAGGCATACAGCAGACAAAGTGCTGCTTTGAAGCCACCGCACGATGGGCTGTTTCAGCACCTGCTCTGACTAGGCACATGCCTCAACATGGGGCTCTCTGGCAGGCAGTCACATGCGGGCTGGTCTATAGCCAGCAGCAAGACGCTGTGACAAGAGCCGCCGATGGTCCTCCGGCGCAGGTGCTGGTGATACATTTTGGCGCGCGCGCGAGCGTCTGGTGCCGGCCAGGCGAGCTGCTGCCGTACGCGGCGCACCGCGCGGACAAAGAGGCGGCGGCGGCGGCGCTCGCCCTGGCCGGGCGCTTCCACCACGCCGACCGCTTCCAGCTGGCCCTGCAGGCGAGCTAGGGGAGGGTCCAGGGTGGCTAACCAGCTGGCCCTGCAGGCGCGCGCGGCCTGCCATGCAAAAGCGACCTGCGCACAGCCTTGCACTTGCTTCCTTGCCCGTGGCCGGCCCCCCCGTCGTCCGCGGCCAGCGGTCCAGCCGTGCGCCCAGCGGCAGGAGTGCAGGCACGCGCGGCAGCGGCATCGCAGCGCCACCCGTGGTGCGCAGTCCGAGCGGCACATTGTCATACGGCATCACATGGCTTCAGCTGCATGCAGGAGGCCGCCGCGCACCAACGGCTCGCGGACGGCGGCGCGCCTGCGGCCGCGGTGGCGGCGCATGCGGCGCTGCGCGCGACGCGCGCAAATGCAGCGCTGCCGCGCTGCGGGCGCTGCGAGGCGTGCGCGACGGCCGCGGGCGCCGCCTCACGCCGCTGCCTAGCCGTGCGCGCGGCAGCCGCGGCTGCCGCGGGGCACGCTGGCGCGCAGGTGCGCCCCCAGGCGGCCCACAGGCATATACACATGTGCTGTTTGCCGCCAGCCTGCATGCCAAGCGCTCGGGCGCGCAGGTACCGCGATGCACCCCGCGGCCCGCAGGGTCACACTACACGCTGTGCCTTCTGCAGCTTGGCGGCCCGCCTTTTCACACTGGAATTGTTGGCTTGGCGAACGCATACACCTGCGCGGTGGCGCGGTGCTTGTCGCCGCGGCCCATGTGCACTTGTGCTGCACAGTGCCGAGCGCGGGCCCTGCCGTGCAGGTGGCAGTGCTAGGCGAGCGAGCGCTGGGCGCGCACGTCGCCGTGTTCTGGCCGCTCGACGAGGACTGGTACACGTGCGCAGCCCCCACCCCAGGCGTATGAGCGCGGCCTGCACGACATGCGCGGGATGTGCGGAGCTGCACCCGGCGCCGCCATTCTGATGCGCTCACCGCGGCTCTGTTTCTCCTGCGTGCGGACTTCTTTGCGCCCACGCTGGAGGCGGAGAGCTTGCCTGGCATGCGCGGGCCAGGGACAGACGCCCGTGTTTGTTGCGCGGACTCTGGCGGCATGTATGCTCCGCATTGGGCTGCTGTTCTGGCCTCCTGCGCAGTGGCCGCGTGCGGGCGGCCCCTGGCCCCGGTAGCGCTCAGCAGAGGCACTGAGCGGGCCGGGGCGGACCGCAGGGGTTGGGTGACGGGCTTCGAGTGGCTGCGACAGCGCCACACGGTGCGCTACGAGGACGGCGACGTCGAGATCCTGCCGCTCTGGGCGCCCAATCAGATGGCGCGTGTCACCTCCCCTGCATAGGGTCAGGGTGGTGCTAACCCTACCCTATCCCTAATTTCTGCCTGTCACCATCACTTGCGTCCGAGCATGTCGTCCCTGCAGCCCAGCTGCACTGATTTCAGCTGTTCCTTGTTCTTATGCACCTCCTGTGTAATGGGCCAGCGTCGCGGTGATGCCCGCCTGCCGCGCTGGCCCACGCCGGCGCCGCCAAGTGCTGTGGGCCTTATTTGCTGCTTCCTGTGCAAAATGCGGCCGTGCTGAGCAGTGTTGCGCTGCTGAGCCCCAGCCCCTGTCAGGCTGCAGGACCGCGCTGCGGTCCTGCCGCCCGCCCTTGACAAGCAGCATCGGTCCCTCGGCTGCGGCGCGCTGCCGCCCGGCCAGCGCAGGGCCAGAGCTGGTGGTGCGACCGCTTCAGCTGAACGGGCTTGGCGGTGTGGCGCAGGTGCGGGCGCTCAACGCGCCGGCGGACTGGCCGGCGGAGGCCCGCCGCCTGGAGCGGGAGTGCGGCGCCCAGGCGCGGCCGCGGTGACTTGGCTGCCCTGCTGCCCCGCATACATGCACTCCACCAGGCCTCCTTTCTCGGGGAACCCCCCCCCCCCCCCGCCGCCCGCCGCGCGGGGCGGGCGGGGGGCGGGGGGGGGGGGGGGGGCCGCGGCGGGGGGGGGCGCGCGGCGCCCCCCGGCGCTGGCATCAGGGGGGCCTGACTGCGGCGCCCGGCTACGCCGTGGACGCCTCGACTGGCTCCCCGACAGCCACTGCGGGTGAAGAGCTTATGCGCACCCGCCTCCTGCACCGGACGGCGCTCATTGCTCAGCCTGCAGATCGCCTGAAAGACTCTCGCTAGTCGAGCATGCGAGGGCCTTGCCTGAACGAACGGGGCGGCCCGCGCTGCGCACGCAGCCCAATGCGCAGTGCTCAGCTGAACGATAACCCAACGGGAGGCGCGCGGCGGGCGGTAATCTGTTGCGCAACACATGCATGGCCCCTTTACATAGGACTCTGCTGCCCGGGCGCGCAGGGCGGGGCGCACCTCGAGAGGCGCGCCTCGGGCGGCCGCAGCGACAGGCGCGGCCGCGGCCCCGCCGCGCCCGCGGCGCCCGGCGCCTGCGAGGCGCCCAATGCATTCGAGGCGGAGCGGCACGCACGTATCGCTGCCAACAAGCGGCAGCTGGCGGCCCTGTTGGAGGACGCGCCCACGCCGGCGCACATGCCCGCGCCCGGGCGCCCCAAGCGCGCTGCACGTGCGCCGCGCGCGCGCGGCGCGCCGGCGCCGGACAGCCCGGGCTGTGCGCGGCCGCCCTCATCAGGCGCCCTGGCCGACCCCGAGGGCGGGGTCTCCGTGCTGGTGCAACAAGCGGCAGCTGGAGCGCGCGGCGGCGGTCAGGCGCGCCTGTGATGAGATAGGGCAACCTTATGGGATAATGCCGCGTGCAGGACAACCTGCGGCGGACCTGTGGCGGGGCGCATGTGCGGCTGCGCCGTGTCTGTAACATGGCACTCAGCTAGTTAAGAGAGCCGCTCCTGCCATACTGAGCGGCTGCATGTACGCCGAAACACATGCACACCAGCGCTGCGGTGTGTGCAGATTGGGCAGTGATGTGCCCTTTGTGTAAGGCTCAGGCAGGACGCTTGATGTGGGAGCTGAGCAACATGCTATGGTCAGACATGCCCTCTGCTGCGCATGGCTTGCAGGACCCGCGCACACGGCTATGCTTACAGCAGCACGCTCTTCTTGAGTGCGGGTAGCGTCAGGCGCTATATGCGCTGCTGGCACTGCAGCCGTCCGTGCCTTAGTGATCCGAGCCGAGCCTCCGTGCAGCAAGCTTGTGCACAGCACAAGCGACAAGGATGCGGGAAACAGGCAAAAGGAAACGGCAGCAGGGACGCCCTCAGGTCCCGGCGACGCCCTCAGACAAGCTAGCTACGACATGCTCTCTGATGTCGCTGTGACATGGGCGCTGCCCATGGTGCCCTGCTCCGGGCCTGGCAGACCCAGGACAGGGCTGCGCGCCAGTCAGTGAAACAACGGCCACGGCTATGCGCAGCTGCACTTCTTGGCTGGCCCCTCCTGGCCCGGCGGTTGCGTTCAGGCGCACCGGCCGTCAGCTCAACACGACCCCGACACCCTGCAGTGTCCCACTGGCCATGCACAGCAACCGCTCGCTGGACCCACCAGCGCCCTCGGACATGCGTGCAGTGCACAACACCGCGCAATAGCTGAAAGCACCCGCGAATCAACTTATCGGCCCACCGCCACCCCAACGCACATGGAGCGGCTGCCCCTGAGCGCCATCCCGCCCATCACATGCGCAAGGGCGCCTCACTCCAGCTTGCCGGGCTCGCCGGCGCCGTCGTCGGCCTTGCGCGCGGGCTGGCC
>JAABUV010003362.1_pt1 | contig 20457 bp, 26 predicted proteins | sample 5559971 | NCBI WGS metagenome assembly JAABUV01 (sample SAMN10711881, study PRJNA513362) | rock metagenome | isolation source: Antarctica rocks | place: Antarctica: Victoria Land, Knobhead nord | collected 2015-12-19
GCGCGCAACGCCCCTGTAGCGAGGTGGGTAGTGGGGCATGAGCAGTTGACGGTGGGCCGGAGGCAGGGGCGGTCGGGTCTGGAGGCGGCCGGCCCGGCTCCGCCCCGAGGTGGTCAGAAGGTTTCTGGCATGCTGGGCGGGTCGGCAGGACGTTGGGGGTGCAGCAGCTTGCAGCGACCCTGGCAGCCCTGTGCCACACGGCAGGGTTGCCATGCGATGTGTCGTGCGTATAGCATGCAGACCAGGACTGCTTTTCCCGTCCTGCCTCAGATGCCTATGAGCCTCTCAGTGCACCATCTCTATGCAGTGGGAGCTCTTCGTTTCTATAAGCTGTATACGATATACGAGGATGTGTAGCATATAGAGGTGCTGCAGAGAGCAGGAGGTTGCTGTCAGCACACGTGACCGCTTCTGGTAACTGGGTCAGTGGGGCTCAAGTACCCCTGCTCCTTGTGCGCATCAATAAGCACGCCATGTACCTGTCTGTCATGCATACTCTGGGGGAGAGGATGCCTGAAAGGGCTGCTGGGCGAGACATAGGTGCGGACTGGGCTGGGCAGCTCGCTGCATGTTGGTAAGCACGGCGCAGGATGAGCTGTAAGTGGGCTGCCAGAGGGCAATGAGCCTTTGCCACTGCCTGCAATGCGTCTAGAGTCTAACTGTAGACTCGCAGTCACCCCAAAACGAGGCGCCTGCCACATGTTTCATGCGTACAGCAGCACATGGGCAGTGATGTCGCACAGCCTTTCACAGACGCAGGCAGCCTGCAGCACCCAGCGCATGCGGCCCCTGCAAGTGCTACGCGCTGCTCCGCGACCGCACGTACTGCCGCACGTGGTCGATTGCACCACCCTAACCCCTACCCTACCCTGCTCCGCGACCGCACGTACTGCCGCACGAACTCGACCTGCGCCGGCGTCTCGGGAGAGGCGCGCCCTGCGCCGGCACCCGGGCCTGTCAAGAGTGCCCACCCAAGCTGGCGGCCTGCGCCCCGCGCCCGGCCTGGCCCCACGCCCAGCCGCATACGGAACGCGGCATGCGGAGCTCAGCACACGCGTGGGCAGCGCCGCGCGAGGCTAAAAGGTCCACCTGAGCCGCAAGGAGGGCGCCACAAGGGGCGCCCGAGCCATGCGCGCGCGGCGCCGCTGATCGCCCCGAACCGAGCGCGGGGCGCGCACCGTCGTCGCGGCGCGTGTCGAACGCGGCCTGCACGCGCGCGAGCGCCTCGTCCGCGGGCAGGCCGTACAGGGCGGCGAGCGCGCAGGCGCCGACCGTGCCCGCGCGCCCGCGCCCGCCCCAGCAGTGCACGTACACGCACTCGCCGGCCGCCAGGCGGCCCCTCACATCCGCCAGCGCGGCGTCCATCCTGCGCGCGCGCACGCGGGCTCGCCAACCAAAGCTCGGCGAGCAGCCCTGGCGTCCCATGCCCGCAGGCCTTTGTGTCGCGGTCCGTTGCGCGTCAGTGGCTCCCCTTTGCCCAGCCTTTTTTCTGCGCGCGCATCTTCAGCCAGGCCCCCTCAGGCTCGCATGCAGGCCGTGACAACGCCACTCCACAGGGGCAGCGCGGCAGTGGATCGGCCAAAGGCAGGGGCGTGGCGCGCACAGCTCCGGCGCAGGCGTGTCCAGGTCCACGATGGGGAAGCGCGGAAAGTGGAGGCGCGTCCGCGGCGGGCCCGGCTCGGGCGCGCGCCGCGGCGGCGTCCGCCGCGGCGGCAGGAAGGAGTTGAGGTACTGGTTGCGCAGGCCCTCCACCTCCTGAAGCGTCTGGGGTTGGGGAGGATCTGCCCATGCAGCCGCTGCTGTTTCTGCAGCATCACTGCAGACAGGGCCCCGCATGGCTCCAGGTGAAATGCGCGCCCGCATGACAAGGTGTCCTGGACGCTGGGAAACCCGCGTGTGTACCTTCATGCAGACCGGGGCGCCGCAGCTTCCCGCATGATGTGCATGCACCCTAGGGAGAGCTGTGCGGACTCAACCAGCCCAGGAACGCTGAGGGACTCTGCCGTTCGTACTCCTGTGTGCGGCCCCATCATTCCCCCGGAACGCACTGACTGCGCACGAGGGTGCTGCTGAGCGAGAGCGGTGCGCGCGCCTCCATGCCGGGCGGCGCGCCCATCGCGGAGTACAGCAGCGTGGCGGTCGGCGCGTAGGGCAGGAACCCTCCCACGCCCCCCACGCGCAGCGTCTCCTGCGCGCCCACCTCCGCCTGCGCGCTCGCGCAGCTGATCGCATCAACAAGTGCCGGGTCCTGTCCTGCTCTCCCGCTCAGGGAACAACTCTGGTCTATGACCGCTCACAAGACCTGCAGAAAGCGACCGCCGCGCAGCGGGGGGAGCATGATGAGCCTGACGAGTGAGTGAGGGCGTTTTGTGTGATATCGCGCTCGAGCGTCAGACTTTGTGCGTGTGTGCGCGGAGGCACGTGCGCGCGCGGCGCGGGGCGCGCCTGCAGGGCCATGAAAGCCGTGACGCCGGCCTCCAGCAGGCGGCGCAGCTGCCGCTCGCCCTGCTCGCGCGACCTGCGGGGCAGCTCCAGGGCTTTCATACCACACGGCATTCACCAGAGCAGCCTTCACAGCACCTCGCCTGCATGTGTGACGGCCGTGCGCGCACAGCAGACCTGTCTGCTGGACGACGGGCACGCCCGCAGTAGCAAAGCTGTGAAGCGTGCAAAGTGTCTGGTGCAGATCAATCAGAGGAGCACTGCATGCTGCGGTAGCGTGGCTCATGTGGCATGCACAGAGGCAACGTTCGACGGCCACCACTGCACCAGGCGCATGAAGCAGGCCACCCTTCGCCTGACGTCCTGCGTCGCGGCCATATCGTGTGGGCGCGGACCTGCAGCGGCTGGGCTCAACATACGGGTACCGCCCGGCGAGCAGGCGCCCCGGTATCAGCCAGTGCGCGTAGCTGGCAAACGCGTGCGCGTCCGCAAAGCCCCTGTCTGCACGCGCCAGACCGGAGCAACTCGTCAGAACGCGTGCCCGTGCTGTCAGCTCCCTGTCTTGTATTGCTGGTGAGTAGCTGAACGCACAGATACGACAGCCTGCGCGACGCCCACAGCGCAAGCAGACACCAGAGGAGGCAAGCGCGTGAGGCGTCGCGGGGCGGCACCGGCCGCAGGCAAGCGCGTGCTGGGGCGACCTCACGCTGGACACGCTTGGAGCTCGACTCCGAGCAAGTGGGGCGCGGGCGGGTGGCAGGCAGCACTGCAAGGGCAGCACCTTCTAGCGGCAGCAGCGGCGGGAGGCCAAGCGCCGGCCCGGGCCCTTCGAGCTCGTGCTCCGGCGCGCCCGCAGCGCGCGCAGCCGTGCGCCTGGCGGCATGCGCGCGCCGGCAGCCAGGTCGCCCTGTGCAGGCAGTTGAGTCCGCGGCCTGTGCAGCCCTGCGCCTGGAGCGCGTGCAGCAGCCAGGCCACCCCGTGCCGCGGGCTACGCCTGCGGCCTGCGCTGCCGAGCGCATGGCAGACGCGCATTGGCAGCCAGGCTGCCCCGAGCTGTGTGCTGTGCGGCCCGCGGGGTGCCGTATGCGCTGCCAGGGCATCGGCTGGCAGCATTGCCAGGCATGCATGCGCATGGGCTCCGCCGCGCGGAACTGGCTGGAGTGCTGCGGCATGCTGGTGCCCCACAACGTCTTCATAGCTGTTTTATGTGGGCTGACGAGCTCACGGGCGACGGGCCGAAAGGCGGCAGCTTGCAACTTTACCAACGCAAGCTGCAAGCGTGCACAGTTACAGTACTCCGGTATACAAGGAGGAACATTGCGTCGCTAGGTAGTCTGCACAGGACAACGCTCCAAGGCAAGCAGACCTTTCACCGCGCCTCTCCTGGAAAGCCCTGAGGAAACCCGGCTGCGCAGTCCGGCAAACTTGGAGGTGGCTGTTGCGGAGTCTGGTTGCAACTGCTGGAGACAAACTACAAGACGTGGCGACGGAGCAGGTGTCAGGATGCCGGCGCTGTACCTGCTGCACGAGACGGCGGCGGGCTATGCGCTGTTCGACGTGCACGGCGTGGACGAGCTGGGGCAGGGCACGGAGGCCGTGCAGGCGTCCATGACCGACCTCGCGCGCTTCGGCAAGGTCGTCAAGCTGCTGTCGTTCAAGCCGTTTGCAAATGCGGCGGACGCGCTGGTGCAGGTCAACGCCATCTCGGAGGGCAGCGTGACGGACGAGCTGCGGCAGTTCCTGGAGCTCAACCTGCCCAAGGCGCGCCGGCTGAGTCGCTGCGGCGGCCCCGCGCTCCAGCCTCACCTCCCTTCGCCGCAGGGGAGCTAGCTATCACGCTAGTCTCACCTCTGTATAGGCAAGCGCCTGTGTGCAAGCGGCCCCTGGTGGATATGGAGAGTTCCAACGCAAGCAGGGAGGTGGGTGTGTCGGCGGGGGGGTGCGGGCTCGGGCTGCGGCTGCACGCCAGACTCTCCGGCAGCAATTACTCAATTGACATACCCTTGAGCAACCAGAGAGGTTGCAGCGGAGCTGTGGGGCTGCAGACGCGCGCTTTGTACCTGGACGGCGCGGGTCTCGCGGGGACCCAGCGGCTCGAGGAGGGCGCGGGACCGAAGCGGGCGCACACGCGGCACTAGCGCACCCTCTACCTATATTGCGACCCTCACTCACCCTAACCCTATTGCGTGCAGGTGAAGAAGGCCAAGCCGGGCAAGGAGGCGAAGGCGCAGCTGGGCGTGGCGGAGTCCAAGCTGGGTGCGGTGATCCAGGAGGAGACCGGCATCCCGTGCGTGTGCAACGAGCTGGTCGGCGAAGTGCTGCGCGGCGTGCGCCTGCACGCCACGCGCTTCCTCAAGGGCCTGGAGCAGGACGCGGACCTGCGCCGCTCGCAGCTGGGCCTGGCGCACTCGTACTCGCGCGCCAAGGCCCGCCCCCGCCCCCGCCCCCGCCCCCGCGCCGGGCAGGCGCCTCGCACGGGCGGCTGCGCCGGCGGCAGGCGGCATGGCCTGCAGCGGCGCGCGTGCTCGGCCGCCACGCCGTGACCGCAGCGCATGTCTGCCACAAGTTCCCGAGGACTTTCAGCACGCTGCAACATCGAGCAGCTTGAATGCAGTGCGACACAGGTTGCGACCTGGCCCTGCACACACCTACCGGGTGTGCTGGATTCAGAGAAACAAAAAGCTCATGCAGTGCGTCCTGGTGTGGCGCGCGCGCATGGCATACGACGCAAAGCGCACGGACGGAGTGGCAGTGCAGGCGCCTGCGCCGCCGCATGCGCCGGGCTGCCTGCGCAGGCGCCTGCACCGCCGTTCGCGCCCGGTTGGCGGCCCTGGGTGCGACCGCGGCGGCGCGCGCGCAGGTCAAGTTCAACGTGAACCGCGTGGACAACATGGTCATCCAGGCGATCGCGCTGCTGGACACGCTGGACAAGGACATCAACACGTTCGTGATGCGCGTGCGAGAGTGGTACTCGTGGCACTTCCCGGAGCTGGTGCGCGTGGTGGCCGACAACTACCTGTACGCGCGGCTCACGCTGCTCATCCGCGACAAGGCCGCGCTGTCCGAGGCCATGCTGCCTGGTGCGTCCCGACCCCAACCCTAGCCGGCAGTGGACTTCTCTAGAACCCGGGGCTGCGCGGCGCAGCCGCGCGCCGCAGTCGCGCGCCGTACTGGGGCGCTCGCGCATGGTCGTTGGACGAGGGCGTGCAGCTAATGACTGGGATGTCGTACAGCCACGCGGGGGCCTGACGCCATGGTGTCCGGCTCTGCTGTAGCTGTGCAGTCCTCCGTCCCTGACACATCAGAACTGTGTAAGAGGCATGACCGCGCATGCCTTCTGTCCGGTCGTGGTCGACGCGCGCTGCATGTCGGGCGCGCCCGGCGCGCACGGCGCCGCCTGAGCGCGCGCGCGCGCGCGCGGCGCGCAGAGCTGACGGAGATCACCGGCGACGAGGACCGCGCGCGCGAGATCCTGGAGGCCGCCAAGACGTCCATGGGCCAGGACATCAGCCCGATCGACATGATCAACATCGAGACGTTCGCGCGGCGCGTCATCTCGCTCGCCGAGTACCGCCTGCAGCTGCACGCATACCTGCTGGACAAGATGCACGCGATCGCGCCCAACCTGTCCGCGCTCATCGGCGAGATCGTGGGCGCGCGGCTCATCTCGCACGCGGGCGCGTCCCCCCCGCCTCGCCAGAAATGCCTCAAAGGTCGTACCTGCGACCGGGCGCCGAGGCGATGGGGGCAGGACACGGCCGGCAGGGAGCCGCCGGACAGCACGCGCGCGGCGCCGCCCGCGCTCACGCGCGTGTGGCGCGCCGCGCTCGCGCGCGCTGAGCGCGGCCGCCCTGCGCGCAGGCTCGCTGACCAACCTGGCCAAGTACCCGGCGAGCACGGTCCAGATCCTGGGCGCCGAGAAGGCGCTGTTCCGGTCCGCCCGCCGTTAAGCTTCATCGCCTTTCTGCCTGTCACCTGAACCGCCCTCAAGGTCCTCGCATGCGGGCGTCTGCTCTCTCGCGCGACGTCGCCGCTCTCTGCCTGCACGCGCGGCAGGCTTGTTCCAGAGCACTTTCCCTCAGGCGCTCTGGCTGGCGGCCAGGCATGGAGCACGCGCAGCGATGTGCACCCGGGCCCGCGGTGCTCGCACAGCCGGCCTCGCCTTCCACCCCGGCGGCGAGCGAGCAGAGAGGGCGGGGCGCGCAGGGCGCTGAAGACCAAGGGCAACACACCCAAGTATGGGCTCATCTTCCACTCCTCGTTCATCGGGCGCGCCAAGCAGAAGAACAAGGGCCGCATCAGCCGCTACCTGGCCAACAAGTGCTCCATCGCGTCGCGGTGCGCGCGCGCGGCGCCGCCCCAGGGTCAGGGTATGGTGGGGCGCCGCCCCGGCCACTGCGTCGCTGGACGCCGCCTGCGGCCCCGTTCCGAGCCAGCTGGGACCCATGCCACCCCAAGCAAAGTACAGAAAAGGTCGTGTCGTGCTTTTCACGGGCGTGCGCAGGCGCCCGCTGACGCCGCTGCCTTGCCGGTGCGCCCCCCGCCTCGGCGGTCCTGCCAATTTTTGTGGCTGGGTGCTCTTGTGCAAGGCCGCACGTCGCCGCTCAGCCGGCGTGCGCATGCTTGGACAGCTGCGCAGCTGTCTGCCTGCAGCATCATGGCGTCACGGTTCCGTGTGTGAGCATATCAGATCAAGGTTGGGGTCAAGGGTGGTCAAGGCGCACCGTGCCCGCCCGCGCGCCTGAACTCGACCATACACCCCATGCAAACCCTGAGAGTGGCACGCCAGGAGGACTGCTTGCTGGCCGCGGCGACCGCGTGCTCGGCAAGTGCATGACGGAGCAGGCAGAGGAGCGGCTGCGCTGCTATGCCGCAAACCCCCGCCTAACCCTTGACGATCCGCGCGCCAGGATCGACTGCTTCCAGGACGTGGCGACAGCGGTGTTCGGCGAGCGCATGAAGGAGCAGGTGGAGGAGCGGCTGCGCTTCTACGACGACGGCGTGGCGCCCACCAAGAATGTGACCGCCATGCAGGCGCGCCCCCGCGCGCGTGCCGGGGCCCCGTTCCTTGTGAGGGCTTTTGCTCATCAGCGGCGGCGCGCCTGCCATGGTGCGGCGCCCGTGCAGGCGCGCGGGGTGTGGTCTGTGCACGAGTGTTCGTCCGTGAGTGCACCCCGTGTTCTGTGCTTGAACAGAGTGGCGCAGGCAGACAGGCAGGGTCCGCACCATCAGAGTCCTTAATTTGACACGCATCTGGTGTAGCATGCGCGCTGGGCCGACGATCACACACCAGGCGAGCGCAGGGCAGGCAGGGGCGGCGCCGCGTACCAGGCGGGCTGTGCGGCAGCAGCCTGACAGGGGCTCGCACCATCGCGCATGCATTGGCCCTACAGTGCTGAGCGGGTTCCCAATGGGTAGAGGTCGCGCGCACAACCTCATCATCTCCTACCCTAACATCTCCTACCGTGACCCCTTCTGAGCAGGTTCCCCAGGCACCAGTTCAAGCGTTCGAGCTGCGCAGGAGGCGATGCTGGCGGTCGCCAAGGGCGAGCTGCAGGAGGCCGCGGGCATCACGCCCGCGGACGTGGCCGAGAAGAAGGCCAAGCGGGCGAAGAAGCGCGCCGCCGCGGAGGCCGCGGACGGCGTACCAGGTCCGGGCCGGCGCCGCCTGCGTTGTAAATTAGGTTGTGCGGCCGCCAGTGGTCTTGCGCCGGTTTGTGCTTGCTGGCACCGATGTTGAGGCTGAAGTGCTCAAGTGCTCTGTTGGCGCGACCTGCGGACGTGCGCGGCAGGCGGCGAGAACGGGGCAGCGGCGGCGGCGGAGGAGCCCGCCAGGAAGACGAAGAAGAAGAAGCTGGAGAACGGGGCGGCGGCGGACGCTGCCGCCGCAGACGGGAAGGCGAAGAAGAAAAAGAAAAAGGCGCCGGCCGAGTGACGCGGCCGCGCTGGGCGCGCGCCATTGCGAGTGGTCTGCATTCTGTGTGTCGGGGAGTGGGCGTTGGGCATCGGTTGTTTCAGTGTGTCGCGGCATGTCATGCCTTCCGCTTGTTGTCGAGAAAGACTATCACGTGGTCATGTTTGTGTCCCAGTGCATAATCTGCATGCAGCACAGATGTTACAACACGGGTCGTGCCACGTCAATTCTGAAACACACTTGTTTATGGACGAGGTTTTACGGGCCAGCACCCGAAAGACACACAATTCCTTTGCATGCATACTTTTCTATTTCAAAGTGTCTAGCGGGCCCCCACGGCCTGATCCGCCTCGGCTTCGTCCTCGACGTACTTGGCCTGGAAGAGCAGCTGCACGGGCGGCACCAGCGCCGGCAGCATGGGCAGATCTGTGACGAGGCACACACGCGTCACAGGCTATGGTGGTAATGGGCATGCACACAGGAACAAGGCATGTCAGGCACATCGCGCAGCATGGCTGAAATGGTCACAGCCGGTTGACATGGAAAGTGCGTCAGCATGGTGCCCCTGCACCACTCCCCTGAGAGGTGCAATGCCTTAGGTACGGAGGCATTGCTCAGCACCACATCCACAGTCAGTTCCCACCCAAGAGATGGACCAGCACTTACAAGCATGCGAGCACTGGCACAGGTGCAGGAGCTGTGTTGGCACCCGTCACGGACCACAGAGCACACGCGCTCAGACAGCCCAAGGTTGAATTCATAAATCAAAGGTTGCTGCGCGCGCGCGCGCCCAGGGCATGTGGCCGCGGGCGCACCGGCCAGGTTGACGGAGAGCAGGTCGAACGCGATGCACGTGGACGCGGTGAACGACGCGCCGATGGCCGGGATCTTTGGGTAGCGCTGGCTGAAGTGCGTGAGGATGGTGCGGAACGCGCGCGCGCGCACGCCGATCTCCACCGCCTCGCCCGTCATGCTGTGCCGCTTGGCCAGCGCCACCTCGCGCCAGTCCGCGCCGGGCGCCGGGTCCTCAAAGGTGGCCTCGTGGATGAGCAGCGTCGCGTCCGCGGCCGCCTCGGCCTGCCGCCGCGGCGCATGACGCGCATGAAAAGCTGGATGCTGCACTTACAGGTGGCTGTGTCTACCTCTTGGCTGCTGTTACTTGAGCGGGACAAAGTCCTGCCGCTTCCGCCTCGAGCGCTGGCCTGCTGCTGGGACATTCGCAACCGGGCGCCATCGCATCCGCAGCCACCCCTGCTATAGCCAGCGGCAAGCGCGCTGCTCTGCTCTGCTCCGCTGCCAGCGCCCACTGTGCATGCTTGAAAAGGAGGTGAGCACAGGCCAGCAGGTGGGACTCAGGCTGGCTGTAGTAATTCTAGGCCTCGCGCGCGTCCCTGGGCGCTGGCGCGCGCGCGCGCCGCACCAGCGCGTCGCAGGGCCGCGTGTCGCCGCTGAACGCGAGCTTCCAGCCGGCGCGGCCAACGAGCACGACGCCGAACGCGTGCGCGCAGTGCACCACGCGCACGCTCGTCAGCGACGCCAGGTTGGCGGCCGCCAGCGCCGCGCTGACCGCCGCGCCGCCGCACCCGGCGTCTGCCGCGCCCGCCTCGGTGGACGCGCAGTCGACGAACGTGAAGGGGAGCGGCTCCAGCGCGGCCTGCGCGGCGAGCACGGGCCGCAGCGGGCGCGGGCCGATGACGAGCAGCGGCGGCGCGCCGGCGCCCAGCACGCGGCCGCGCGCCGCCAGCACCCTGCGCGCCATGCAGGAGACAATTGCAGCCGGCACCCTGCTCGGAATTTATAAGAAAAGGAAAGTTGTGGCGACCGCCCGGCACATGGCCGCGCGCCGCCAGCATCCTACACGCCCAGGCATGGCGCAAGGGACACGCATCCCGTGAAGTGTCTGCATTATACAGTCCCTGCAGGCTCCCTGGCACTGCGCGCCAGCCGCGGCCGGCGTCGCTGCCTGCTCGAGCGCGCGTGCACAGAACAAGCGGCAGATTTCCACATGTCTTAACAGACCCGCAAGGCCATGCGCAGCATGTGATGGAGGATGAGGGTTTTGGACCAAAACATCACAGCCGCTCCGTAGGGCCCCGGGTGGGACGCCCATGCGGGGGGGCGCGCCGTGCGAGGCCGGCGTGGTGGTCGGCGTGGATGTGGCTGATCCAGATCAGGCGCAGGCCGGCCAGCACGCCATCGGCGCCCTCGGCGCCATACCGCCGCACGAGCTGCCCGTACGTGCCCTCGCCGCAGTCCAGCAGCAGCCCGCCCGCGCCGAAGCGGTGCAGGTACAGGCCGGTCACGTTGCGGTACTTGCTCGGGATGCTCGCGCCCGTGCCCAGGAACACCACCTCCAGCTCCTCCCGGCCCGCGCGCGCCACGTACTCCGGAACCGCCGCGCCGCCGCTGCCTAACCCTAACCCTAACCCTAAACCTGGCAATGCCCCTTCCGCCGGCGCGTCTGCGGCTGCGGCCGCCTCGAGCGCGCCCGCGCGCGGCTCGGGCCGGCCGGGGCCGCAGCCCGTCGAAGGCCCTATCCTGCCCGCCAGCGCGTCAGCTGCCGCGGCCGCCTCGGGCGCGCTGGCGCGCAGCTCGGCCTGCGCGGCGGCGACGTCCAGCACGGGCGGCACCTCGCTCGTGTCGACGCCGGCGCGCGTGGCCGGGCGCAGCAGGAACTTGAGCAGGTTGCGGCCGGGCACGGCCGCGGGCGGCAGCGCGGCCGGGTCCGCGCCCGCGCCCGCCAGGCGGTGCAGCGGGAAGAAGCCGGGCGTCAGCGCGTTCAGCTGGGCCTGCGCGGCATAGGGTTCATAGGGCCGCGCTCCGCGCCGGACGCTCAGCGTAGGGTTAGGGTTATAGGGCCGAGTAGCGCGCCGGGCGCTTAGAGTGCGCGTCGGCTGCTCTTTGACAGACCCGGGCGGCCATCCGGCCTTCAGGGCCGGCGCCCACTGACCAAGCAGGTAAACAGACTGTGGGAGGACATCTACGGGGGCTTGGAGTTGCCCCTGGACACCACCATTTGAGAGGCGAGACGGAGCCCTTACGCTGCCAGGGGCCGAGCTGGCCCCAGCTTAACGTCAGGCCTGCAGCAGTGCGCATAACGGAGCACGGCGTGCGTCACTGTGACTGCCTGGCTGCCGCTACTGCCGCGATGCCGTACTCCTCAGTCGCGCGCGTTGATACGCGACTGACAGCGGCGGGCCCCCTCCAGGGCGGCCTGGCGCCAAACTATATGCTTGGGTGCCCCAGCCGCAGACAGCATGCAGGGGGCGCGCCTGCAGCAGCGCCGACGACAGCATGACTGCTTGGCCGCCGCCGCCGCCAGCCGCGGCCACAATGTGCTTTGTGGCGGGGCTGAAGCGGGCCATCCAGGAGCGGTACTCTGGCAGTGCCACCACCTGCGCACGCGGGATAGGGTAGGGAACACACAGCAGGCGCGGATCGGCACGCGCGCGCCTGACAGCGCCCAGCAGCGCCGGGAGCGCAGGGCCGCAGGGTGCCGCGGCAAGGCGCGCCCCGCGCCTGGTGTGTGCAAGCATTCCGGGCGCACCTGGCTGCCTGTCCCACCCGCATGTTGAAGCATGGCAGCGCTTGGTGCCACAAGCTGAACCAGGGCTCGGGACTGAGCCCTCTCTTTATTCTCTTGGAGCGCCTCCAGCGCAGCGCAGGCGGGCCTGGAGGGGGTCGCACGCCTGCGCGGGCGCGAGGTGGATGACGCAGGCGGCCGCGCCGTCGCCCGCCGCCGCCGGCCCGCCCGCGCGCGGCTCCCGGCCGCTGCCGCCCATGCAGCGCGCGAGCGCGGGCGAGGCTGCCAGCGCGGGCAGGTGCGCGTGCGTCGGGCAGTCCGCGATGACTACCACCGGCCCCGGCGTGTCCGGCTGCATCACCTGCCGCCCGCAGGCGCACGCCGCTCGGACGCGCGCATCCTGCACACCTCCTGCGGGGCGTGACCGCACGTACAGACAGCGCGCGGGCTTGCGCGCGAGCCGCCGCGGCACGCAGACACCCCCCCACCCCAGCGGCGTTGCCGAGCCGACAGGGTGCGCAAGCCGCCCGCCGACGCGCCCCTCACCGCACCGCTGGGGCGGCGCGGCTGGCAGCCCCCTTCTTGGGCGCCGGGCGCACGGTCTAGCTGGCCGCCGGCGGCCCGCGCCGCCTGGCCGGCCAAGTCCTGGAAAACCCTATGCACTGCCGCCGAGCGCACCTCTGCTGGCTGCACCAGCCGGCCGCCGGCGCCCCGCACCGCTTCGCCGGCCTTCAGTCGCCCAAACTGCGGCCCCGCGGGGACGCCCGCCGCGCGCGCGCGCTCCGGCAGAAACCTACGCGCCGCACGCGCGCGCAGTCACGGGCCAGCCAAATCACCTTAGCATCAGCCCTGCCACCGGCTGAGCGGGCGAGGGGCGTATCGCCCAGGCCCTGCGCCTCACACACGGGCGGCCTTACGAGCGGCTGCGCACAGCGCCGGGCCTGACACACAGGCCCCCCCTGCCAGCAGGGCGGCCACCAGCACGCAGAGGTCCATGGCGCGGCACCCATCCAAGCGCCATTGCGCGACAGGGCAACGCACGGAGCGGCCCAGCAGGCAGAGCGTGACCCCAAGGGCACTTGGTGCTGGGCGGGGCGGGCCCTGGCGGGCCTGTGCATCTCCCAGCCGCGCCTGCCAGGGATGGCGGCCAGCTGGCACACGTAGCAGGCGGCCGCGCGTTCCGGCGCGAGCGGCGCGGCTACGCCGTCCTCGAGCCACGGGGCGCCGTGCGCGGGCCCCTCCTCCAGCCCAGGGTCTGCGTGCCCGGAGAGCCCCCGCCCAGAGTCCCTGCCCGCAAGGTCGCCCGGCCCGGGGTCGCCGCTGCCGGGTTCCCCGGCCCCTGCGGCCTCAAGCCCCTCTGCGCAGTCGCCGTCCGGCGCCGCGCGGCCGCCGTTGCAGTCGGCATGCGTTGCGGCGCCAGTGTCTGCAGCGGTGCGCGCGCGCTTGGCTGCGGGCTCGGCAGCAGGCCCCGCAGCTCCCTGCATACCAGGTGAGCCCTCAGTGGACCAGCCACACTGCGCAGCTCCGTGCGCAAGCCTTCATAACTGCCATCGACATCAACTCGCTTGACGACTTGCCTGCACTGCTAAAGCGAGCAGGACGTTCAGCCACAGGCAGCGTCCCGAGCACCTTGAGAAACGAGCACCCCACGCGGCAGCACAGGCGTGCGCACATGGCACGCAGGCGGAACATGCCCACCAAGCGATGCACATGCCATTTACGCAATCCTGCACTGCAGCCACATCGTTGGCTCAGGGCCAGGCGCATTCGGCGCGGCCGCCAGCGCGCCGGCACCTCCTCCTGTGCCGCCGGCGTTTCAGCTGAGCGAGCGCAGGGACGCTTCAGCCAACGCGGCCTGTCTGTCCGTGCCGCGCGCGGGCGCGCCTGCTCCGTGCCGCATGCCTCCAGCAGCACGGGCGTGATGGTCACAAGGTCGTTGTCGACCACGGGCGGCAGCTCGCCGCCGCCGCCGCCGCTGCCGAACTCGGCGACGTCGATGCGCAGGTAGTGCATGCTCAGGAACTTGTGCAGCGCGCCCACCAGCAGCTCCAGGCCCTGCCACCCCGCTGGGGCCATGTGGAGCCTGCAAAAAGCCATGGAAGCCCTAACCCTACCCTATGCATGCTCAGAATTTTGTGCAGCGCGCCCACCAGCAGCTCCAGGCCCTGGCGCATCCGCTGGGGCCGTGAGGTGCGCCAGCGGGGGCCATGTTGAGCCCGCAGCCAGCCACAAAAGCACACCACGGCGCTCACTTGCCAGTGAGCGCACGGGTGCAGCAAGCAGTAGAGTTTTCTCACTCCCTGGCTTGCCACAGCAGTGTGGCGGCTGCCATGTGAAGCTTATGTAGGCCCAATGGGCCGAACACTGCATGTGCCCGGCGTCACTGGCCAGCTTCTGGACAAGATGTGATCGAGTTCTACGCCGAAAACTTCTGAGCCAGGTGAAATGCAAGGCACAAGTCTGCTTTGAAGATGCTGTATGGCCCGACAGGTGCACATCCACTGATGTCATGCTGGCGGGAGCATGCTCGGCTTGCTCACCAGCTCACATGCGCAGGCGGGTGCCCAGGCGCGCACCCAGGGCCCATACAGCTGCAGGGAGGGCTCGTCTCCGCCCCGCCCGCACGGCATGTCCGACATGGTCAGGCACATGCCTGCATGCATGACGCTGCTCAGCTCCTGCAGGTCACCTCATGTGCTGTACCTCGCGGCTGCTTGGCAAGGGGTGAGAGGCAGAGACCTGGCATTATGCATGGAGACTGTGAGGGCAACACTGCTGTGACTGCCAACTGCTGCCAACTGCAGCGGCGCTTGAGGCCCGGAAGCCATACACTGGCGCCTTACCTGACAGCTTGGCCGGAGGCGCTCCTTGTCAAGGGCCGGGCAAGCAGAAAGTGGACGGCCACAGACACTACTGGCCGGGCGTGGTTAGCGTTACCGAGCTCAAAGTCTGGGCGCTGCACCTGGCAGGCCGCCGGCGGCGTCGGTGGACACGCGCGTCAGCAGCACGCCGCTCAGCTTGTTGAGCTTGATGCCGTACTCGTTCGCGTAGCGCTGGAAGCCCTCGCCGGCGTTGAACAGGTACCTGCGGGCAGGCGCTGTGCGTTGCAGCCCCAAGCGCTTGCTGCTGGCGAGCCGCTGCACAGGCACCTGCGGGCAGGCGGTGCGTTGCAGCCGCAAGCGCTTGCTGCTGGCGAGCCCTGCCGTACGTGCATGCTCAGGCGGAGCCGCGTGACTATCTGTGCGCAAGCGCAGACGCTGCGGCGCGCCCGGGGTGCCTGCAGCTGACCCGGCTGCTGGCATGCCTATTAGCTGTGCGGCGCGGGCGCTGCAGCAAACGCGCCGCTGCACACGCTGCCGCGCTTGCGCTCGCGGCCTCGCATCGCCGCCGCCGCGCGGGCGCCGGCAGAGCGCGCACCCGCTGCGTGCGACGGCTGCGCCACGCCCCGCTGGCCAGAGGGACAGCCAGCTGCGGAAGCCGCGCAGGACCATGCCGCCGCTGACGCTGCTCAGGCAGCCGGCCCGGCGAGCACACGACGGGAGGGCGTGTGGCCGCCCCGCACAGGCGCTGTGCTCGGAGGCGTCGCTGCGCGCGCTGCGGCGCGCGTACCCGCAAATATACGCCAGCGACGCGCCGCTGGCGCTGGACCCGGGCGCGGTGTCGGTGGGCCGCCGCGACTTCCTGGCCGCGCTCGCCGCCATCACGCCCGCCTCGCACCGCACCGCCACTGCGCACGCGCGGTGCTGGCCCCAGCCCCTACCCAAATCTACCTTACCCTTAACCTATCAGCCACCGCCTGCGCCTGGAGCTGAGTCAACAGTATCTGTGTCAGCGCTCACAGGGCGGCCGCGGCCCCCACCGGCCGGGCCTGCCGTGTGGGCATGCGGATTAGGCAGGCCCGCAGCGGCGCGCGCGCTGGGTGGGACCACCGCAGCGTCCTGGCTCTGCGCGCGCGCAGGCGCCTGCCCGCGCTGGTAGCGCCCGCGCTGGAGCCCGAGCTGCAGATCGTGCTGGCGCACCTGGCGGCCGCATTCCCGCCGGTCGCGGCATGCCTGGCCGCGTCCGGCGACGGCGCCGCCGCCTGCGCGTCGCCCGCGCCGGGCGGCGCGGGCGTGCACCTGGGCGCCAGCGGCGACGCCGACAGCGACGCCGAGGGCGACGGCGCGCCCTGGGCGGCCCGCGCGCGTGTCAGCAGCGCGTCGGCGCGCTCTGCAGAGGCCGGGGCGCCGACACCAACAGCGGGGTCGCCTGCGTTCCTGACTGCCGCAGTCTCGCTCGAGCAGAACCCGCCCTGGGGAGGGGTCTGGCGGCGACAGCAGAGCTGGCTGCGCCAATACGGCGTCACACAAAGGTCACACTCGCCCTGCCAGCTGGCTTGCCAGGGGTTGCGCCAGCGTGAGCGTCTGGCAGGCAGGGTGTGCTCGCCGCGGCGCCGAGCCCGCAGCGCGGGTCTTGCGAGGGCCGCTGACGCGCGCGCGCGGCGCGCCAGGCGCGGACGCCGGCGCGGGCGCGGGCCTGCCGGCATGTGGCCGGCCGGCGCTGCTGCTGGCCGGGCGCGCCGGCGCGGGGCAGGGCCACCTGGCGCCCGCGCTGCTGCATGCGCTGGAGGCGCTGCCGGTGCACGCGATCAGCCTGCCCGCGCTGCTCGCAGACGCCAGCGCCAGGCGCGCCCGCGGCGCCCGGGCCGGCCTGGCGCGGGGCTGGCGCTGTGCTTATGCGCGCAGAAGCGCTGCCGGCGCTCCCGTGCGCTCGGGGCCGCAGCGCGCTCGCGCCGTGCAAGGCCACAGTTTCTCCACCCTGTACCAGAATAGGGTAGGGTGAGGGTCAACTGTAAGGCCCTGGCGGGCGCGCGCAGGTCGCCCGAGGAAGCGCTGGTCCGGCTGGTGCGCGAGGCGCGCGGCGCCGCGCCCGCCGTGCTGTACCTGCCGCACCTGCCCGCCTGGTGGGAGCAGGCGCCGCCGGCGCTGCGCGCGGCGCTCTGGATGCTGCTGCGCGACCTGCCGGCCGACCTGCCGCTGCTGCTGCTCGCCACCGCCGATGCGGTCGCCGCCGACGTGGACGACGAGGCACGCTTCCCGAGCCCGTCCGGCAGGCGCACCTCGTGCTCTGGAGAGCCTCCGGCCTTTTGCTCTGCGACCAGCACTGCCTCGCGAGACAGCTTTTGGTCCGTGCATCACTGCAGGCACAGCTGCCCCAATGTTTCCGCCCACAGGAGTGACGGGCGAAGAGGTGCGCAGGCGCTGAGCGTGCTGGGGCGCGCGCCGCTCGTGCACGAGCTGGACGCGCCGGGCGAAGACGCGCGGCGCGCAATGTTCCACGGCGTCGCGCTGGTGCTGGCGCGCGCGCCGCCGCCGCCGGCTGCGCGCGAGCCCGCCACGCCGCCGCCCGTGGTGCGGGCATGTCTGGCGCGCCTGTGGTGTTCCGAGTCAGTCGAGCGACAGGGGCCAGTCGGCATCGCGCCCCCGCTCGTGGGCACCATGCATCCGGATGGGGCTGCTGCCCCCAGACTCTCTGCAGCTGCAAAGGGTCTATGAGTTGATGAAGTGCTGCGCCGATGCTGCGCCGGCTGTGAGTACGATCACTGCCGGAAGCGGGTGCCGGCAGGGGCGCCCGTCGCTCCATGCCCACCTAGGCGGCCGGCTGGGTGCATGACAGCGCCTGAGCTCACAAGTCAGGCCGCCCGCTTGCTCGAGCCCACGCCGCGCCATTCGCGGCCAGCCGGCCTGGACCCGCGCCTGCTGCCAGCCGCACTGTCTGGCAGCCGCCCCCGGTTGGCCGAGCGCGCGCGTCCCGGGCGCGGCAGCTGCCACTCGCGCCGGGCGCGATGGAGGCGGCGGCGGCCGCGGCGGAGGCACGCTGCGCGGAGCGCGCCGCGCGCGCGTACGAGGCCGACGCGGCGCTGCTCCGGCAGCTGCGCATTGCGCTGCGCGAGGCGCGCGCCCGCCCTCACCGAGAGCGGGCTGCTGCGTGCCTACGCGACGGCACCCACGCATGTTTTGCGCCCAGCATGTTTGCGCCCGGTAGCCCGTTCCATGCCACGTCAGCTCCTCGCCCCGGCTCCTCTTACAGCATGTGCAGCGCGTGATGCGCAGTAAGGACGGAGGCGAGAAAGAGAAGAGGAACGGGAACGGGGAGGGCGGCGCGCAGGTGACCACGCACGCGCTGCGCGACCGGCGCTGGCGCGCGTTCGCGGAGCCCGTCGGCGCTGACGAGGACCCCGAGTACCACGCGCTGGTGCGCGCGCCGCTGGAGCGGGCAAAGTGCGGGTGCAGGCGTGCGCGCCCGGCGCGTGCGCGAGCACGCCGGCTGCCTGGTTTGGGCATGCCGTAAAGCGGGCGGGGCTGAGCGGGCGGGTGTGAAGCTCCCGGGACATGGTTTTGCACTGTTGCGCCGGACGCCGGACGCTGCCCGCGCAGCCTGTGTGCGGCTGGGGCCCAGCAGCTGCGCCGGCGGACCTGGACTCGCTGCCGGCGAGCGCGTCCGCCTCGATTGCTAGGGTGCAGGCGCATCGGGGTACGGGGAGGTGGGGGAGAGGCTGTGCGGCCCGCGCGCGCATGCGGCCGCGCCAACAGACCCTGAAATGGTGCTGGCAAGGCCAGCCTGGCCAGCAGCGGGTTTGCACAGGCGCCGAACGTAGCGCAGGGGCTGAGCCTCGTTGGGGTAAGAGTAGGGTAAGGGTGCGCGCGCGTAGGTGGCCGAGCCGATGGACCTGGAGACGCTGCTGGCGCGCGTGGACGCGCGGCGCTACGGCGCGGCCGCCGCGTACCTGGCCGACGCGCGGCGCATCGCGGCGGCCGCCGCGCAGTACTGGGCCGGCGATGCGGCGGCCGTGCGCGAGGCGCGCCCCGGCGCCAGGGTAGGGTAGGGCAAGGCTGCGGCGCCGCGGATGCGCGTGCATGGCACACTGAGCAAGGCTGGCACCTCGCGCCAGCCTCGCTGCCGTCGCCGCCGCAGTTTGCAGGACGGCCGCGCGCCCAGACCCTGGCGGGCGCCGCAGGTGTCGCGCGCGCACGCGCTGGTGGACGAGCTGCGCGCGCGCGTGGCGGCGCGCGTGCCCGCGGAGCTCGAGGCGCGCTGCGCCGCGCTCCAGGCGCGCGGCGGCCTGGGGCCGCCGCCGCCGGGCGCGCTGGCGGATGACCCGCTGCCGCTGCCGCAGCCGCGGCTGCCCGTGCCGGCCGCCGGCGGCGATGCCGCGGATGATGCCGACGGCGACGCTGACTCGCTTGAGCAGCGGTGGGTCGGATGCCATGACCCCCGCAGCGGCCACCCCGCTCGGAGCGGCGTTTGCTCTAGTCGTGTATGGTCCTGCCGTGTTCCGGGCCGCCGGCGCCCAGCCCGGCTGCAGCTGCGCGTAGAGAGCGGTATGCCTGGCGGCAGTCGCTGCTGACGCAGGCTCGCCGGACGTGCCTCGCGGGTGGCCTCGAGGCGCTGCTTGAGCCGGCCTGCCGCGCATGCCCCGCCAGCTCGGCAGCCCACAATGGTGGGTTTGCTGATCGATGCGCAGGCGCGCGGACGGCGAGCGCGGCGGCCGGCGGACGCGCGGCCAAGTCAGCGCCGGCGCCGGCGCCGAAATGGACACACGTCTGATGCACGCGGACCCGGAGGCCGCCATGCGCGAGATCCGCCGGCTGCGCGCCGCGGCGCAGGAGGCACGCCCGGAATCCTTATCAGGGTAAGCGGGGTTGCTCCGCACGTGCTGGACCCAGGTGCTGCGCTGCGCAAGGCGCGCCACCGGCGCGCTGCGCGGCTGGCGTGTCCTGGAGCGCGCTGGGTGGGCGGCCGCAGGGCCTGTCCACGACTTTGAGCGCACGATCCGCGGCGGGCCTCCCCGGGAGACGTACGCGGCCGCCCTGCCTGAGAGTTCGGCACTGACTGCGGCGACCGGACGGGGCGCAGAGCGGAGCTCCCGGGGCCGCGCCCGTCGAGGCCGCCGATGGGCCCTCGCCGCCTGACGAGCCCGAGGCGTGCGCAGCGCCCGAGGCCCCCGCCGCTTCTGCGCCGCCGCGGGAGCCCGCAGCGGACCCTGACCCTAGCCCTGCACGCTCGCTGGCGAGCCCGGGCGGGCTGGCCGGCAGCCGCGGGCGGCGCCGCGGCGCAGCACGCGCCGGGAGCGCCGCGGACCCCGACCCTGCGCCGGCCCCGCGGCCCGCCGGGCCCAACTTTGTCGCCGCGCTGGCGTCCTTTGTGTCGGGGCGGCCGCGGCGGGAGACGCGGTCGGGCAGCCGCGGCTGCACCGGCTCCGAGGAGCGGGCCTCGCAGGGGGCGCCGGAGCGCCAGCAGCGCACGCCGCCCAACGTCCTGGCCGACACCACGCGCCCCAACCTGCTCTCGCCCGCGGCCGCGCTGCCCAAGCTGGCGCGCAAGGCGTCGCCCGGCACCGCCTGGGCCCCGCCGCCGGCCGCGCCCGACCCCGGCGCCGACGCGCGGCCCGTGCGGCCGGCCTCGGACGCACCGCCGGAGCCGGGGCCGGACGGCGCGGCTGCGCCCGGCAGCGGCGGCCGCGGGTGCGGCGCTGGGGCCGGCGAGGCCGGTGCAGAGCGTGCGGAGGCCACCGTCGGCGACGCCGGGCGGACGCCGC
>JAABUV010003363.1_pt1 | contig 20456 bp, 21 predicted proteins | sample 5559971 | NCBI WGS metagenome assembly JAABUV01 (sample SAMN10711881, study PRJNA513362) | rock metagenome | isolation source: Antarctica rocks | place: Antarctica: Victoria Land, Knobhead nord | collected 2015-12-19
ATCGTTTATGGACGCCCAACCACCACCGGCGTGAAAGGTCGCGCGCCAAGTGGGATTGCCATCGCCCGGGTCTAGGTCTGGTCGGTGTCGGAAGAAGCACGGTGAGGGCGGCGCCTCCTACGCCGGGCCGGTCGATCAGTCTCAACATCCGCCGCTCGGTAGACGAGACGGTCTCCGGGCACAGGCCCAGCCCGACGAAACGGCGGTGACGCGCTCGGCCGCCGTGGCGGACGCCGGCCAGTCCATCGCCCACCAGAGGATCAACGCGCCGATCTTCGCAGCCGCCCGGTGCTCTGTCAGTTGGCCGACCTGGATGTCTTTGTCTTCCCAAAGGATATGGCTTCACCACCCGCCATTAGCCGCCGAGAGCACGTACGCTCGGTGTTGGTACCACCGGTTGGTCCGGTGGGCCGAAGATTCCTAGGAGGAATCATGGTTGACATTGCCGTGTCCGGCCCGCCTGACGATGAGCCGGAGTCGTATCCGAGCGAGTCAGTGCAGAAGCTGCTCAAGCTGTCTTCGGTCGGCGCGATCGCACCCGAGAAGCCGAACATCTGGTGGGTGCGCGATCGTCCGAGTGAGATCTACATGACGATGACCACGAAGGCAATGGTCAACGAGCACGGCGGCCAGCATGGCTTCTGGACCACGTTTTCGACGAACCTCAAGTCGGCCAACTACGACCCCGCCAATTTCAACCGCCTCGCCCGGTGGTTGGAGTCGCAGGGCATCGACGCGCCGCCGCAGGTGCCGGTCGGATCTCGCCGGTTGGGCACGCGGTTCAAGAACTGGCACAAGTAACCAGCTAGCGCGGAGCGGGTCTCGAGATCGTTTCCGGGAGTGCCGGTGTCAGGTTGGGGTCCTGACCCGTGCGGGGCATCTCTGCAGTTGGCTGCGCCCGCGCCAACTCAACGTCCGAACAGTCCCCCTACCTGACGTCTGGTTGGGGTGTACCCAACCCGGATCTTTCCATTGGGTAGATCACGTCAGTGCCTATTCACATCGCGCGTTATGACTTGGGTTTTGTTACGGGGAATCTTCAGCGGGAGGTTGCTGCCGTCCTCCGCGCGGTTGGTGGCCGGCGGGTGGGGTAGCCGTCAGCCAGCGTCGGGCAGTATCCAGTGGTCTCGGGTGGGTGCCATGTGGGACGCGCCTTCGGCGTCGCGCTTGATGGCCAGCACCTGGTTGACCGAGATTTGCCCGCTGTGGAAGGCCAGTGCCGCCCCCACCATGTAGATCTTCCAGACCCGGGCCCTGCCCTCGGAGGTGTAGTCGACAGCGGCCGCCCAGTTGCTGTCGAGGTTGTCCACCCAGGCGCGCAGGGTCTGCGCGTAGTGCTCCCGCAGATTCTGGGTGTCACGGACCTCGAAACCGGCGCGTTCCAATCCGTCGTAACCATGCCCAGCGGGAGCACCTCCCCGTCGGGAAAGACGTAGCGGTCCATGAACGACGGGCGCGGCTCCACGCTGTCCTCCGCACCGCTGGGCGGGCAGGCGATCGCGTGGTTAAGCAACCGACCGCCCGGGCGGAGCAACGCGAACAACGCCTGGCAGTACCCGTCGAACTGGCCTGCCCCGACGTGCTCGGACATACCGACCGAGGCGATAGCGTCATACGGGCCGTCCCCGACCTCGCGGTAGTCCTGCACGCGAATCTCGACACGCTCGCTCAGCCCCGCCTGCGCGACGCGGTGGCGCGCCAGGGACGCCTGCTCACCCGAGAGCGTCACGCCGAGCACCCGCACCCCGTGGTACCGCGCGGCGTGCAACGCCAGGCTGCCCCAGCCGCACCCCACATCGAGCACCCGCATCCCCGGCTGCAGCCCCAGCTTGCGGCAGATCAACTCCAGCTTGTCCCGCTGCGCCTGCTCCAACCCATACCCCAGACCAGCCGGCTGGGCCCAATAGGCACAGGAATAGACCAACGAAGGCCCAAGGACCAAGCGGTAAAAATCATTGCCCACGTCGTAGTGGTGCCGAACGGACCCGGCGTCCCGCTCCGGTGAATGCTTGACCCTACGCCCGCGGCGGCGCCGGGACTGGCGAACCTCCTCCGGCGGCAGCGGTGGCCGGGGCCCGACAGCCCCCAAGCGCAGCGCTGTGACCAGCACCCGCAGCTTCTCACCCCGGCTCAGGGACAGTCCGCCGTGGCCGGCGAGTTTCGCCACCAGGCCGGGAATGTCGAAGACGGCGTACATGTCCCCGTCGATGTCGAGGTCCCCGCTGACGTAGGCACGACCCAAACCCAGCTCGTCAGGCTGCCAGACCAAAGTGCGCAACGCCCGGCGCCGCCGCAGCACGACCACCGCGCTCGCACCCGCTGGCCCCCACTCACCGCCATCCCAACAGCGAAGACGGACCGGCAACTCGGCACCGACCAGAGCCGACAGCAACGGCGCGAGCCGCTCAGCCGGAGTAGGCATGCCCGGACTGTATATCCGGCGTGGGCCACCAACACACCCAGGTCATCAGGAAACCCGGCGGGGCGCCTGCGCCGGCCCCAGGGGTGTACCCCAAGACCACACCAGCTCGTTCCCAACTTTCATCGCCGCGTACGGGGCCCTCACCGGGAAACTGGGGGGGTTCACTGCCGACCTCATCTCATCCGCATCACCCGCCCGTGTCCTGGCCTGGGACTTGAACACCGATCCCTTCGCCCCGCCGCACGCCCGCGACGTCGCGAACACCACCCACTGAAAAGGACGTCCAGCGATGACCTCATCCGACCACCTCGTCGCGCTGATCACCGCGTTCACCGTCCCTGTCGGAGAGTCCACACCCCTGCTCGATCCCTGGCGCGACGGTGCCGACAGCGATCGTCGGTTATTGCCTTCTGGGTGGGGCGCTGTGCTGTGGGCGGTCCGGTTGGTGCAGCACCCCGGAGGGCAGCAGCACCCCCGTGAGGACAGCGCCGACGACGAAGATGGACCCGGACACGATGAACGCGGTGGTAAAGCCGTGCACGGCGGCGAGGACCTGCACCCCGGGGCCGGTGTGCGTCCGAGCGAAGCTGAGGGTGGCACTCGCGGCGACCGTGGACAGCAGGGCGGTACCGACGGAGCCGCCGACCTGCTGCATCGTGTTCACCATCGCCGAGGCCACCCCGGCGTCCTGACCGCCCACCCCGTAGGTGGCGCTGCTGATCGCGGGCGCGAAGATCAAGCCGAAACCCAGTCCCAGGATGAGCAGCGAGGGCAACACGCCTGCGGCGTAGCTCGATCCGGGGGTGAGCCGGGCGAGCAGGAACATGCCGATCGCGCCGAAACTCATCCCGGTGGCCACCAGCGGCCGGGGTCCGGTGCGGGGGAGCAACACGATGTTCGCGGAGGTAGAGGCGGTGACGATGCCGGCGGTCAACGGGAGGAAGCTGACGCCGGTAATGATAGGGCTGAAACCTTTGACCAGCTGCAGGTAGTAGGTCAAGAACAGGAAGACGGCGAACACAGCGACAGCGGACATGCCGACCGCCAGATAGGACGCGCCCCGGACGCGGTCGAGCACGATGCGCAGCGGCAGCAACGGTGCCGCGACGCGTTGCTGGGCCAGCACGAAGCCGACGAGCAGGGCGGCCCCCAGGACAAGCACGCCGATCGTCAGCGGGTCGCTCCAACCACTGGTCGAGGCGCGGGCGAAGCCGAATACCAGGCAGAACAGGGCCGCCGAGGCGAGCAGGGTGCCGGGGACATCCAGCTTCGGGCGCTGCTGGCCACGGGAGTTCTGCAGCAGCAGGACAGCGCCGAGGACGGAGACGGCGGCGAAGACCAGGTTCACATAAAGACACCAACGCCACGACAGCCACTCCGTGAGGAACCCGCCGAGCACCAGGCCCACGGCACTGCCACCACCGGCCACCGCACCGAACACCCCGAACGCCTTCGAGCGCTCCTTCGGGTCGGTGAACGTGGTGGTCAGCGTGGCGAGGGCTGCCGGGGCGAGCAGTGCACCGAAGACGCCCTGCAGGGCCCGGGCACCGACGAGCACCCCGAAAGACCCAGCCGCGCCCCCAAGCGCAGAGGCCAACGCGAACCCAATGAGGCCGACGATGAAGGTGTTCTTACGGCCGAACAAGTCACCCAGCTTGCCGCCGAGCAAGAGCAGGCTGCCGAAGGCCAGCGCATAAGCGGTGACCACCCACTGCCGGTCGGTGTCGGCGAAGCCCAGCGCCCGCTGCGCCGAGGGCAGCGCAATGTTCACGATCGTCGCGTCGAGGACCACCATCAGCTGGGCCAGGGCGACGACGCCGAGGATCCACCAGCGCCGGGAGTGGTGCAAAGCATCATCACGTTCACCCACCGGCCGGGTGTCAGAGGCGATGACGTCGCGGTGGCCGAGCTCGGACTCAGTCATGAGGAAAACCTTCCACGGCATAGCCCGTGACAGGACCATGTCACAGTCGAGAGGGAACACCCCAAGGGAAGTGAACAGGCCAGTGAGTCGGCCACTCCCCCCGCCTGGTGACCGGCCCTGGCCCCGGGACCAGGCTACCGGCTCAGCGGCGTGGCTCGACCAGTCTTCTCTCCTAGGCTATGACCACGAGCTGCGCGCAGTCGCGGCCTACGAGCTTGGTCATGGCACGGTTGACGTGGGACTTCGCGGTGTGGGGACTGAGGAACAGTTGGCTGGCGATGTCGTCGTTGCTCAACCCTGCAGCGATCAAGATCACCTGGTACTCCCCCGTCCTGGACGAGATCGGGCACAGTCCCCGCGACGGGGTAGAGACCAGCCTTGCGTTGCATTATGCTAGACATGCAACACAACTGGTGGGACGGTGCGAGTGCTGTTCGACGCGGTGGAATGGGATGAGAACAACCTCGACCATGCCTGCCGCCGAGTGAGCGCCGCCGAGATCGAGCAAGTGATCACCAACGCCACCCACTACCGCCCGCACCAGCGTTACCCCGACCGCGTGCTGTTTACCGACCGCACAGACGGCGGCAAACGGGTAACCATCATCGCCCGCTACGACCCGGGACGACACAGCATCCGGCCAATCACTGCATGGGAGCAATCATGACCGAGCCCGGCACCGCAGCCACCGACGCCGAACTAGCCGACTACTACGACCAGCACCGCGATCACCCAGGCTGGGGCGAGCCGCAACCCGCTGCGAAGCCGCAACGGCTGGACGTCACCATCTCGGTGCGGTTCACCCCCGCCGAGATCGCCACCATCCGCACCCGAGCCGAAGCCGGGGGCCTCAAACCCACCGCCTACATCCGTCAGTGCGCCCTCAACGCCGAGCAGCCACCGATCGACCGGACACAACTCTCGCGCAGCGTCGCAGCACTCTCCCGTGACCTCGACGACCTCCGACGCACAGCCAGCTGAGGGCGAAAGCCGGCGGCTGGTGTAGGCCGACCGAGAGGGACCGACCCGCACCAGACCACTGGGATCACCAGCGGCACCCACCACCATCCACCCCACCCCAAGCTGCCGCACCCAGACAAGAGAGACACGGGTGCTGCCGCACCCCGAAGCACACCTCTGCACCCGCCTGCCGCGAAGCCAACCACCTCATGCATCCAGGTGAGGTCTCCGTAAAGTGGCTGTGTCAGTCTCAGTTGGCCCCGGTGTGACGGGTCGACCGACAGCAACGCCGAACCGATCACCGTGCGCGTCATCGACTACACCCTCGACGACGGCCGCGACAACCCCGCAACCAGCCTTGGGCGACGACGGTCGGTGGCCGATCGACAGACTGACGACTCAGGGCCGGGCCGCAGCTCGAACACCGCCCAACACACTGCGTCGCCGATGACCGACGTCGGGTTGGGGTGCACCGAGGCCGGCACCCTGCCGCCGTGCTGCATCATCGTGTGCTCACGGTGGGCGCACGGGCGTCGTGGCACGTTCGTGGGATGGGTACAGACCGTGGTCGGTGGCGGGTGGTCCGGTGAGCATCACCGGCTTCACCTCCCCACTGTGGTTCCTGTTGTTGCTCGGCGTGGCGGCGTTGCTGGCGGCCTACCTGATCGTGCTGCGGCTGCGGCGCCGCTATGTGATGCGGTTCGCCAACCTGGCGTTGCTGGAGCGGGTGGCACCGAAGCGGCAGGGGTGGGCCCGGCATGTACCGACCGCGCTGCTCTTGGTGGCTTTGGGGGGGTTGACGGTGGCGTTGGCCGGCCCGACCGCGCAGCACAAGGTTCCCCGTAACCGGGCGACTGTGATGTTGGCGATCGACGTGTCGCTGTCGATGAACTCCACCGATGTGGCCCCGACCCGGTTGCAGGCCGCCCAGGCGGCGGGCAAGGCGTTCATCGACGGGCTGAGTCCGGGGGTGAACCTGGGTGTCGTCGCCTTCGCCGGCACCGCCACGGTGCTGGTGTCCCCGACGGCTGATCGGGCCGCCCCGAAGGCGGCGATCGACAATCTGAAGTTGGCGGAGCGGACGGCGACGGGGGAGGCGATCTTCACCTGTTTGCAGGCCATCGACACCGTCGCCGCGGTGCTGCCCGGCGGTGGAGCCCCGCCGCCGGCGCGGATCGTGTTGCTATCCGACGGTGCGCAGACGGTGCCTGAGTTCACCGACGACCCCCGTGGCTCATTCACGGCGGCGGCGGAGGCGAAGAAGAAAAGTGTTCCGGTCTCCACGATTTCCTTCGGCACCCGCTATGGCACCATCAACATCGACGGGACCCGGGCGCCGGTGCCCGTCGATGAGCCCTCGATGCGCCAGATCGCCACGATCGCCGGCGGCGATTTCTACACCGCCTCCAGCGTGTCGGATTTGAAGACGATCTACAGCACCCTCGCCGAGCAGATCGGCTACCAAACGGTGTCCGGCGACGCCAGCCGAGGGTGGCTGATCCTGGGTACTCTCCTGGCCCTGACCTCCGCCGGTTCGGCGCTCGTCCTCACCCAACGACTGCCCTGATGGTGATTTCCCCCGCTCGTTGGGCCAGTCGTCGCGGGCGGATACAGGGAGCGATGCGGGCGCCCGGGTTCCGGGGCGCCCCGAGCCGCACGGTCCGATCACGACCGGGTTCGAGCAGCGAAGGGCGACCAAGGCTCAGGATGCGGGATGGCTTTCACCTCGCCGGGCCGGGCATCGCATTCTTCGCCGATTTGGGTGGTGCGGCGCATTCGGTGGCGCCGAGTGGGTCCGGGCCATCGCGGGGAGCTGTTTCTTCGCCGTCTGCCGCACCGAGTAGGAGCCCGACCGCCGATGCGCCGCCGGCTGCGCGGGGTTCGGTGATCCCCGCGGGTGTCTCGCCGTATTCGGCGTGGGAGTCGGCCTTGTCCAGGGTGATCGACGGCCCGGCCCGCGCCCTGCAGGCTTACGGCAACGCCCAGAACCTGGTGGACCGGGAACAGCCGGGGTGTCATCTGTCCTGGACCACGGTGGCGGGTATCGCGCACATCGAAAGCAACCACAGCCGCTTCGGTGGGCGCACCTTGGAGCCGGATGGTCGCCCGTCGAGCCCGATCATCGGCATTCCTTTGGACGGCAGTCCGGGGGTGCAGGCCATCAAGGACACCGACGGTGGGGTGCTCGAGGGTGACCCGTGTGGGACCGGGCGGTGGGTCCGTTCCAGTTCATCCCGTCCACCTGGTTGCACTGGAAGCCGATGGCAACGGGGACGGTGTCGCGGACCCGCAGAACATTGGCGACGCGGCGTTGGCCGCCGGGCGTTACCTGTGCGCCGGGGGCAAGGACCTGGCGACCGGGGCGGGGTGGTGGCAGGCGATCCTGTCCTACAACAACTCGGTCATCTATGTGCAGAACGTGTTCGCCGCCGCCGACGGCTACGCCCGCGCCACCCCGCGCTGAGGACCCGTCGGGGCCCGGGTGTCAGGGGGCCACGGCGGCGTGGATGAGGCTGATCAGGACGAGGGCGGCGACGAAGCTGGCGAGCATCCACAGGTACTGGTTGCGGCGCAGTTCGATGGCCACGATCCCCACGGCCACCGCGACGAAGATGGCGCCGATCAGGATCGCCACCGCCCCGCCACCGTGCGGGATGAGAGAGGCGGCCTCGAGGCGGGCGGCGGCCACGGTCCCGATCATGCGGGCGTCGATCGGGACGCCACTGTGGGGTGAGTACACCGCGTATGCGTCACCATGCCGGGGACCATATGCGGTAGGGGGTCGCGGGAGTTCGGCCGGTGTTGGGTCAGTCGGTGTCTCCCGGCTGACCAGCACGACGCGGGTGGCCAGGTGCCCCACCAGCTGGAAATCGTCGTACACCTCGGCGATCGCCCGCCGATACTCATCCATCCAACCGGGGATTCACCCGGCACCGACAACTCTGGCTGGTCTGTTGCCCATCCACCGAGCACACGCAGCCTCCGGTCAGCCGACCCTGACAGTTTCCAGCAGCGCGGGACGCGGGGGCAGAACGCGACTACCAGCCGCCGTTCCCTCTGCCGCCCCAGTCGCCGCCGCCGTCGTCACCACCCCAGCCACCACCGCCGTAGTCGCGGTCGCCCCCACCGCCGAGGAGATCGCCGAGCATTTCCCCGCCCGCGACGGCTCCGCCGATCATCATGGCTTTCTTCCAGAACGGGGTGCGGTAGTAACCACCGGGAACCGGGGTGCCGGCGACGGTGCCGCCACCGAAGTAGTGCGGCTGCTGGGGGTGGTAGTCGGGGTGGGCGGTGATCTGTTGGTCACCGACATTCACCGGGGTGGGGGTTTGTACCGTGGCGGGGCTGGTGACGTCGGGCAGGTCCGGGCCCAGGGACAGTACTTGGTGTTCGCGGACCACCCGGGTGGCTTGCAACCCTTCGACGACGATGCGCAGCGCGACCCGCATCTCCGCCGCGGTACCCGCCCGGGCCAGCAGCCCGCCGGCGGCGTTGTTGCGTTCGCTGGCATCGTTCATGGCTTGGCGGCACAGGGCGCTGTCCCCGGGGTCCAGGGTGGACACGTCCGAGGCCAGGCGGCTCTGCAAACTTTCCGCCTCCGCGCGCAGTCCCGCGACCTCGCGGTCTTCCCGTCGCGTAAACATGCCCATGACCGTGGCTCCCTGACGTTGGACAACGGTGCTGCTGGGATCCAATGTAGGCGTCGCCGGCCTGCGTGAGGCGGCGAGGACGGCGTGGCTCACGACGACGCCTAGTCCTGTGGGTGAATGCGCGGCGCGCCGTGCCCCACCAGCGACGGGGGTGCGGCCTCCCCGCATCGGACAATGAGGGCATGAACAACGGTGAGCGGCGGCAACCCCGCCCCGGGCGTCGCCGTGAGGTCACGTCGGCGGCGGCGGCAGGTGGATCGGGGCCTCGCAGTGCCCGGGCGGCCGGGCGAGGTCCTCGACCACCATCGGCTGAGTCCACGTCGGTGCGGGCGAGCGGAGCACACCAGCGCAACAGGGTTGCCCGGTACAACGCTGAGGGCCGGGGTGCGCTGCTCAGGCGGGTGGTCGCGGTGGTGGCATCGGCAGCGGTGGTGGTTGCCAGCGGGGTGGCGTGGGCGACGGTGCGGGACCTCACCGGTGGGCTGACCACCTCCAACGCGTTGACCGGTGGTTCGGCCTCCAAGGATGGGTCGGTGAACATCTTGTTGATCGGCTTGGATTCGCGGAAGGACCAGAACGGCAACGATCTGCCGAAGGTGATCTTGGATCAGCTGCACGCCGGGGATGGCAGCGAGGGCGGGTACAACACGAACACCCTGATCCTGGTGCACATCCCGGCTGATGGCGCCCGGGTGAGTGCCTTCTCCATTCCCCGCGACGACTATGTGCCGGTGGCGGGAATCCCGAACAACGACCACGTGAAGATCAAGGAGGCCTACGGGCTGAAGAAAGCGGCCACCGAAGACACCATGAGCAAGTCCGGGGTCGCCGATCAGCACACCTTGGAGTCCGCCGGGCGCGAAGCCGGGCGGCGGGAGACGGTGCAGACGGTGCAGGACTTCCTCGGGGTGCCCATCGACCACTTCGCCGAGGTCACCCTGGCGGGTTTCTACGATCTGGCCTCCGCCCTGGACGGGGTGCAGGTGTGCCTGAACCATCCGGTGAACGACAGCTACTCCGGTGCCGACTTCCCCGCCGGGCAGCAAAGCCTGGACGGGGCGCAGGCGTTGGCCTTTGTCCGTCAGCGGCACGGTTTGCCCAACGGCGACCTGGACCGGACGCACCGCCAGCAGGCATTCCTGGCCTCGGTCACCCACAAACTGGGCAGCGCCGGAACGTTCACGAACTTCAGCAAGCTGGCGTCGTTGCTGGATGTGGCCAAGAAAGATGTGGTGATCTCCGCTGACTGGGACCTTCCCACCTTCATCAAACAAGCCGGCAACCTCACCGGCGGCAACGTGGCGTTCGCCACGCTGCCGGTGCAACGCTTCGACACCGTCGACGGGCAGCAGGTCAACATCGTCGACCCCACCACGGTGCGTCAGCAGGTGCGAATCGCGTTCGGTCTGCAACCAGCCCCCGCACCCACCACCCCACCACCGTCACCACCAGCTGCGGCTGCGGCGGTGACCGTGGACGTGCTCAACGGTGACGGTGCCCCAGGGTTGGCCTCCACCGTTTCCACCGCACTCACCGGTGGCGGCTTCACCGCGGGCACGGTCAGCAACAGCAGCCAGCACGCCACCGCGATCACCTACGGGACCGGAGCCCAGGCCCCGGCGACGGCGATCGCTCGACTGCTCGGGGCCCCGGCGACCACCGCCGATGCCGGTCTGCCCGCGGCGACGATCAACGTCGTGTTGGGTACCGGTTTCACCCCACCGGCCGACCTCACCCACCAAGCCAAGCAGCTGAAGGCGTCGCCCACCGCGTCGGCTCCGCCCCCGTCTTCTCCCTCCACCTCGCCGCCCGCACCCGCGGCCGGTGACCCGCAAGGCCTGCCGGTGTCCGGCAACGGCATTCCCTGCGTCGACTGACCCCCACTGCGCCGATGGTCAGTCTGCAGGGGAGTGGCAGGGGCGCGCCGGGTCGTGAATGCTCCCACCGATGCTGAGCTTGTTCCCCTTGCCGGCGAGCTCGGCGGCGATGTCGTGCAGGTCGCGTGCCGAGCGACCGAGCCGGTCCAACTTGGTCACCACCAGGACGTCTCCGTCGCGGACCGCACCCAGCGCCGCGGTGAGCCCCGGCCGCTCCCGGTTGCGTCCGGTCCTGCCCCGATCGGTGTGCAGGTGCTCGTCGGTGACCCCGAGCTGTTTCAGGGCTGAGAGCTGCGCACGCACATCTTGGCTCGTGGTGGAGCATCGGGCGTACCCGACGAGGATTTCGGCCACCAGCGGAGCCTAGTCCTGGTCAAGCCAGCCTTACCGGATTCACTACCAAGACGGTCAACCAGGACGGCCCATGCTGGCCGTTCTCGGCCCCCGAAGTGGGTGCGGGACCGTCCTGTGGAGCGATCGTCAAACCGGATACCGCCACAGCATCAAGAACCGGGGTTCGCTTCAGGAGCTTTCTACGATGAGCCGGTTACGTGTATAGGTCCAGACCACCGCTGTCGATGATCTGACCGAGTCGTTGCTCGAGCAGCGCCTGCATCGCTACCTGAGGAGACACCGAGTCGGGCCCCTGCCTGATGCGGTCAGTAACGGCCAGGTACTCACCGACCAGCTTGAAACCGAACGTGCCCAGATACTGCGATTGCTGGGCAAACGCTTTGTCGCCGAGTGCGTGCCGGTTGAGCAAGAAGGTGGTTGTGATCTTGAGTGGCTGCCGAACCCCGTCGACGTCCACGGTGATGGCCGGCCGCTTGGATCGGGCGGGGACGTAGAACCCCACTACGGCGCGATCGCCGCGGTAGGTGACGTCGCGGTGGCGATGGCCCGGCGGGTGCGTGCCGCAGCGCCCTTCCGGTCGACCTCCGAGCCGCGTCGCCAAGTTCAGCTCGACGAAGTCACACGCCCCGTCATGGGCGGCGCCGAGGATTGTACTCCTCGGGCCGGGGCCGGAATGAACGGACTTCCAGATCGGTCGCCATCAGCTGAGTTCCTCCAGGGACCTCCGGTCCGTCAGCCACGGCTACCGGAGCAAGTTTCGCTGAGATCCTTGTCTCATGCTCGTATACAACATACGCTGCGTCGATCAGTCGAGGGCAGGAGTTCTCATGAGCGGTCGTGCAGTCCACCCCAGGTCGTCGACGCTGTTGCGTGGCGCCCTTCTCGTCGGTGTCGCGGTGACCGCTTCGTCGATGATTGCCGCCTGCTCATCGGTGACTCCAGCCGGCGGCGGGGGCGGTGTCGTTAGCGCCACCGCGGACACCTTCGGTGCCGCGGCGCAGGCCGGTGACGTCAAGCCGGGCGGAAAACTGGTGATGGCACTGTCCGCGGAACCGGACCAGCTCGACCCGACGCTGTCGCGCAGCCTCTACTCCCGGTACGTGTTCTCGGCGATGTGCGAGAAGCTCTACGACGTCGACGCGCAGTCGCACATCGTTCCCCAGCTCGCCACGGCACTGCCCGCGGTATCCGACGGTGGTAAGACGGTGACCATCCCGGTGCGCGATGGGGTGAAGTTTGCGGACGGAACACCGTTCGACGCGGCGGCGGTGAAGTCGACGTTCGAGCGCAACCTGACCCTCAGCGGCTCGGGCCGCAAGAGCGAGCTGGGCCCGATCACGAGTGTGGACGCAACGGATGCCCGCACCGTCGTGGTGCATCTCAAGGAGTCGTTCGCCCCGCTGACCGCCGCGCTGACCGACCGTGCCGGGATGGTCATGAGCCCGACCGCGACGAAGGCGCTGGGGAAGAACTTTTCCTCGGCGCCGGTGTGCGTCGGCCCGTTCAAGTTCGCCAACCGGGTACCGCAGAACTCGATCGACTTGGTCAAGGACCCCAACTACTACGACGCGGCCAAGGTGCACCTGGACGCCCTCTCCTACCACATCATCACCGATGCGAACATCCGCGCCGCCAACTTGCGTTCCGGTGACGTGCAGGTCGCGGACACGCTGTCCCCGCAGGGAGTTCCTGAGCTGCGCGCCGACAACTCGTTGACGGTGCTGCAGTCGCAGTCGCTGGGCTATCAGGGAGTAAGTTTCAACGTCGGCAACGTAGACGGTGTGGGTAAGCCGGCCAAGCCGATCGATCGCCCGACGTCGAAGGATCCCCGGGTGCGGCAGGCGTTCGAGTACGCCATCGACCGGGCCGGACTGGTGAAGGTCATCTTTAACGACCTTTACACCGTCGCGTGTTCGCCGATTGCTCCGGTGAGCGAGTTCTCCTCACCCGCGGCGCAGACGTGCACACCGCACGACCCGGCCAAAGCCAAGCAGCTGCTGAAGGACGCCGGCGTGCAGACGCCCTTCCCGGTGACGATGATCACCTCGAACAACCCGGACAGTCTGCGCCTGGCGCAGGCCCTGCAGTCCATGGTGAAAGACGGTGGTTTCGACTTGCAGATCAAGCCGGTGGAGTACGCCTCGCTGCTGGACCAGCAGGATCGCGGCAACTTCGAGCTGCTGCAGCTGGGCTGGTCGGGCCGGATCGACCCGGACGCGAACATCACCAACTTCGTGGGAACCGGGGGCAGCCAGAACGTCTCCGGCTACAACGACCCGGCCCTGGACGCGGTGCTCACCCAGGCTCGGCAGTCCCAGGACATGGCGCAGCGGCGTGATCTCTACGGTCAGGCGGTGGCCAAGATCCAGGCCGCCGACCCGATCGTCTACCTCTACCGTCAGCGCAACCTGACCGGCGTCACCAACACGGCCAAGGGGGTCCAGGTGTTCCCGGACGGTGTGGTCCGGCTGGCGTTCGCCGGGTTTGGCAAGTAGCGGCGGTGTCCCGGTACCTGTTCCACCGGGCGTGGCAGTCGGTGCTCACGCTGTTCCTGGCCACGGTGGTGGTGTTCCTCGGGGTGCGGGCGCTGCCCGGTGACCCGGCGTTGGCCCTGGCCGGCGAGGACCGCTCGCCGGCGGTGCTGGCCGCGATCCGGCACCAGTACGGCCTCGACCAGTCGTTGCCTGTGCAGTTCTGGCGCTTCCTCAGCAACGCGGCTCAAGGCAACCTGGGCACCTCGATCCGTACCGGGGCCAGCGTCTCCTCGATGTTGCGCACGGCGCTGCCGGTGACCGTCGAGCTGTCCGTGTTGGCGATGCTGCTCGCCACCGTCCTGGGGGTCGGTGCCGGTGTGGTCGCGGCCGTCCGGCGGGGGCGCCCGGCCGAGTGGCTCGCGAACGCGTTGGCGTTGATCGGGCTGTCGGTGCCGCACTTCTGGCTGGGGCTGGTGGCGATTCTGTACCTGGCGGTGGCCACCGGGCTGTTTCCCGCCTCCGGGTTCGTGCCGTTGCTGGAGAACCCGATCGGCAACCTGCACCACATCATCCTGCCCGCGGTCATCCTGGGCACCGGACTCTCGGCCGTCCTGATGCGTCAAACCCGCTCCTCGATGCTCGACTCACTGTCCACCGACTACGTGCGCACGGCCAAGGCGAAAGGACTACGCCCCGGCGTGGTCATCGGCCGGCATGCCCTGCGGAACAGCCTCATCGTGGTCGTCACCATCGTCGGGCTCCAGCTCGGGGAGCTCATCTCCGGAGCGGTGGTGACCGAGCAGATCTTCGGCCTTCCGGGTTTCGGCAAGATGACGATCGATGCCGTGTTCCAACGGGACTACCCGGTGATCCAAGGTGTGGTGCTGGTGACGGCCACCGCCTATATCGGCATCAACTTCCTCGTCGACCTGCTCTACTCGTTGATCGATCCCCGTATCCGGGTAGGAGCTGAGGCGGCATGACCAGCGTTGCGCTCCCCACTGCACCCACGGTGCACAGCGAGGCCGGCCGGCGGCGGCGGGTGCTCCGGCGGCTCCGCCGAAACCCCTTGGCCATCCTCAGCTTCAGCGTGCTGGCGGCGGCCCTGCTCGTCGCCGTTCTCGCGCCGTGGCTGGCGCCCTACGCCCCCGAGCAGACCGACTTCGCGCACGTCTTCTCCCCGCCGGGGACGCCCGGGCACCTGCTCGGCACCGACGACCTCGGACGGGACGTGCTCTCCCGGATCATCCTCGGCGCGCGCGCCTCCCTGGAAGTGGCGCTGCTCGCCGTCGTGACGGCGCTGCTGATCGGGGTCCCCCTCGGCCTGGCGGCAGGCTACTTCCGGTCGTGTGACGCGGTGCTCTCCCGGTTCACCGACCTGTTGCTGGCGTTCCCCTTCCTCATCCTGGCCGTCGGGCTGGCCGCTATCCGCGGCGCGAGCCTCGGCAACGCCGCGGTGGCCATCGGGATCGCCCAGATCCCGGGAGTGATCCGGCTGGTGCGCTCGGACACCCTGCGCCTGAAGTCACTGGATTTCGTGGCCGCGGCGGTCGTCGACGGAGCCGGTGACCTGTGGGTGCTGTTCCGGCACATCCTGCCGAATGCGACCTCGGTCATCCTGGTGCAGGCCACGGTCGCCGTCCCGGCCGCGATCCTCGGCGAGGCGGTGCTGTCCTTCCTCGGCCTCGGTATCCAGCCTCCCGCACCGAGCCTGGGAACCATGCTCGCCACGGCACAACAGTTCGCGACGCGCGCCCCGTGGGCCGCCATCCTGCCCGGCGTGGCGATCATGGTGCTGGCCCTGGCGTTCAACGTCTTCGGCGACAGCCTCCGCGACGCCCTCGACCCGAAGGGAAGCCGGGAATGACCGCACCGACGCGCCCCGATCTCCGGAAACCTCCTGAGCTTGCGCCGGTCCTGCAGGTACGCGGGTTGTCCGTCACCTTCACCACCGAAAGCGGCACCGTGTCCGCCGTCGACAGCGTCGACGTGACCTTGGCGCCCGGCGAGATCGTCGGCATCGTCGGCGAATCCGGCTGCGGCAAGAGTGTCACCGCGATGAGCCTGACCGGTCTATTGCCACGCAGCGCCCGCATCAGCGGCTCGGTTCAGCTGGCGGGCACCGAGCTGATCGGCGCCCGCGAGTCGGTCCTGCGCGCTGCCCGCGGCAAGCAGATCGCCTACATCTTCCAGGAGCCGATGAGCTCGCTGAACCCCGTGCTGACCGTGGGACGGCAGATCGGCGAGGTCCTGCAGGTGCACGAACGCCTCTCCCGCAAACAGGCCCGGGCCCGTGCGGTCGAGCTGCTGAGCCTGGTGGGCATCCCGTCGCCAGACCAGCGCGTGGACAACTACCCGCACCAGCTCTCCGGCGGTATGCGGCAGCGGGTGATGATCGCCATGGCGGTGGCGTGCGGGCCCAAGGTGCTGATCGCCGACGAGCCGACCACCGCCTTGGACGTGACCGTGCAGGCGGGAATCCTCGATGTCCTGCGAGAGCTGCGGGACCGCCTGGGCACCAGCATCCTGATCATCACCCACGACCTGGGCGTGATCGCCGACATCGCCAACCGTGTGCTGGTCATGTACGCCGGACGGATCGTCGAGCGGGCCGAGGTGGACGAGCTGTTCGCCCATCCCCGACACCACTACACCGCGGGACTGCTCGCCGCCTCGCCTGCTCCCGGTCGGCATGCGGGCACCGAGCGGTTGCAGGAGATCCCCGGTCTGGTGCCGGTGCTGTCCGTCCAGCCCGATGCCTGCACGTTCGCCGAGCGATGCCCCGCTGCCGACGGAACCTGCCTCGCCTCGAAACCGGAGCTGACCGCGGAGCACACCGTCGTGCAGCTGCCGCCGGACCACCTGGTGGCCTGCTGGCACCCCTGCGGCACCATGTACTCCCAGCGAGTGGTGGCCGGAGCGTGACCGGGCCGGACGTGGCGCTCGAGCTGGAGAACCTGGTGATGCACTTCGGCGCGGTGCAGGCCGTCGACGGCGTCTCGCTGAGTATCCGCGCGGGCCAGGTGACGGCACTGGTCGGGGAGAGCGGCTCAGGCAAGTCGACCGTCGGCCGCTGCATCGTGCGGCTGCTGGAGCCCAGCTCCGGGACCGTGCGAATCGGCGGCACTGACATCACCCACCTGTCCCGCAGGCAGCTGCGCCGCCACCGCAAAGACGTCTCGATCGTCTTCCAGGACCCGGCCGGTTCACTGGACCCGCGAATGCTGGTCGGCGATGTCGTCGGCGAACCATTGCGACTGCAGGGTGCACGCCTGTCGCGGCGGGACCGGGAGGCGCGGATCGCCGAGGAGCTCGGCCGGGTCGGTCTGCGCACCGAGGTGGCCAAACGCTATTCCCACGAGCTCTCCGGTGGGCAGCGCCAACGCGTGAGCCTCGCTCGTGCGCTGATCTCCGCCCCGACGCTGCTCGTTGCCGACGAGCCCACGAGCGCGCTGGACGTGTCCGTGCAGGCCTCGGTGCTCAACCTGCTGGCCGACCTGCAGCGGGACATGGGGTTCGCCTGCCTGTTCATCACCCACGACCTGTCCGCGGTGGAGTACCTCGCCGACGAGATCGCCGTGATGTATCTGGGTCACCTGGTCGAGAAGGGTTCCCGGGAACGGATCTTCGGCCGTCCGGCGCACCCCTACACGCAGGCGCTGCTGGCCGCGGCCCCCGTCGCCGACCCGCCTCGCCAGCGTGCCCGCCAACCGGTGCTGCTCGGCGACGACCTTCCCTCCGCACTCAACCCGCCGTCGGGTTGCCGCTTCCACACCCGCTGCCCCCTCGCGTTCGACCGCTGTGTCACCGAGGTTCCGGCGCTGCTGGAGATCGGCGACGGGAACGCCGCCTGCCACCTGGTGCGCCCCGACGGGACCGGTCCCGACATCCGCAGCACCGACACTGCCGGGAGCCAGCCATGACTTTCACCACTCGGCCGACCCTGCACGGGACCTTTGGGATGGCCTCCTCCACCCACTGGATTGCCTCCCAGTCGGCGATGCGCGCACTCGAGCGGGGCGGCAACGCTTTTGACGCCGCGGTGACCGCGGGTTTCGTGTTGCACGTCGTCGAGCCGCACCTGAACGGCCCCGGTGGCGAGGTACCCGCGATCATCGCGACAGCGGAACACCCCGCGCCGCGGGTCCTCGCCGGCCAGGGCCCCGCACCCGCCGCCGCCACCATCGCGCACTTCACCTCGTTGGGCATCGACCTCATCCCCGGATCGGGCCCGCTGGCCGCCGCGGTGCCCGGCGCGGTCGATGCGTGGCTGCTGCTGCTGCGAGACCACGGGACGCAAAGCCTAGAGGAGGTGCTGGAGCCGGCGATCGGCTACGCGGGCGGGGGGCATCCGCTCGGCGCGCGAGTCAGCGCGACGGTCGCCAGCGTGCAGGAGCTGTTCGAGAGCGACTGGCGGTCCTCCGCCGAACTGTGGCTGCACGACGGCAGGGCGCCGGAAACCGGGGCGCTGTTCCGGAACCCCACCTACGCCGCTACCCTGCAGCGGCTGGTGGACGAGGGCCGGGCCGCGAGCCCGGACCGCGAAGCGCAGATCGACGGTGCCCGGCGGGCCTGGAGCCAGGGGTTCGTCGCCGACGCCGTCGATGCGTTCTCGCGGCAAACCTTCCGCGACTCCAGCGGCGCGGCCCACCCCGGGCTGATCACCGGTAGCGACATGGCGGCGTACTCCGCGACGTGGGAACAACCGACGACCCTGGACTGGCACGGATACTCGGTCGCCAAGACCCAGCCCTGGGGCCAGGGACCGGCGCTGCTGCAGACCATGAGCATCCTCGACGCCCTCGCCGACCCGGCCGCGTTGGACCCCTCGACAGCGGCGGGGATCCACCCGATCGCCGAGGCGCTCAAGCTGGCCTACGCCGATCGTGAGGCCTGGTACGGCGACGGAGCGGACGTGCCGATGACGACGATGCTCTCGCCCGAGTATGCCGCCGAACGCACCCGACTGGTGGGGGAGCGGGCCAGCGGTGAGGTCCGTCCCGGTAGCCCGGACGGTCGTGACCCCCGGATCGCGGCCTACCTGCTGGACCGGGCCAAGCAGGCAGGCGCGCCGGCGGACCCAACCACCGGGGAGCCCACCGTGGAGGCCCGCGGGACGGTCGGTGAACCCCCGGTTCAGGCCAACGGGGTGACCCGCGGGGACACCTGCCACGTCGACGTCGTCGACCGGTGGGGCAACATGATCTCCGCGACGCCCAGCGGCGGATGGTTGCAGAGCTCGCCGACCATCCCCGAACTCGGGTTCCCGCTCGGCAGCCGGATGCAGATGTTCTGGCTGGAGGAAGGACTCGCGTCCTCCCTCGAGCCCGGGCGGCGGCCCCGCACCACCCTCACCCCCACCCTGGTACACCGGGACGGCGAACCCGTCCTGGCCTGCGGCTCCCCGGGCGGTGACCAACAGGACCAGTGGCAACTGCTCTTTCTGCTGCGCCACCTCATCGGCGGGCAGTCCCTGCAGGAGGCGATCGACGCCCCCATGTGGCACACGACGAGCTTCCCCGGCTCGTTCTACCCCCGCGACGTCGAACCGAACGTGCTTGTGATCGAGGACCGGCTCGACGAGGACGTCCTCGCGACCCTCGCGGCCAAGGGGCATGAAGTCCGCCTGTCCGGGGCATGGAGTCTGGGCCGGATGTGTGCCGTCTCGCGCGACCCCTCGACCGGGATCCTCGCCGCCGGGGCCAACCCGCGCGGGATGCAGGGCTACGCATGCGGACGGTAGGGCCTGCCCCGGCCGTGGATGCCGGCGGAGGAACAATCGGCGGCCAGCACCTGCCGTTGCGCGACCAGGTCTTGGTCGCGCTGCGCCAACGCATCGTCAACGGTGACTATCCGCCCGGCGAGCGGCTCACCGAAGACCGGTTGGCGGAAGACTTCGGCGTTTCGCGCAATCCCGTCCGCGAGGCGCTGCGGGTGGTGGAGGCCGAGGGGTTTGTCATCATGATCCCCCGGCGCGGCGCCTTCGTCGCTTCGCCCGATGCCACCACCATCGCCGACATGTTCGCGGTGCGTGCCCGCCTGGAGACGCTCGCGGCGCGGCTCGCCGCTGAACGGGCGACTCCCACGGATGTCGCCGGCCTCCGATGTTTGCTGGACGACGCGCGGGTGGCCACCGATCGGGTCGACTTCGCGAAGGTCGCCGAGCTCAACAGTGAACTGCACCTGCGGGTCATCGAGATCAGTGGCAACCGGTGGCTTGCCTCGATAGCCAGCGCCCTGTATCTGCACGTGCGATGGATTTTCCGGATCGGGGCTGCGCATCGAGCACCTCATTCCTGGATTGAGCACATCCGCCTCGTCGACGCTATCGAGGCCGGCGACCCCGATGCCGCGGAAGCAGCGGCGATGGCCCACGTGGACGCTGCCTCCGCAGCTGCGCTGGACGAGCTCGCCCAGGGGTGACCACCATGGCTGCCGTCCCGAACACCCCCGCACTCGACACGCTGCGCCGCCGCCGGCACTCGCTGGTCGTCGTGCTCACCTTCGTCACCGGGTGCGCCGATGCGACCGGATTCCTGGCACTGGGTGGCGCATTCTCGAGCGTCATGACGGGCAACATGGTGCTGCTCGGACTGTCCGCCGGGCACACCGAGGCGGCCTTGGCGATCAATTCCGGCAGCGCGATCGTCAGCTACATTGTCGGAGTGCTGCTCGGGGCGCACATCGCGGGCGCTGCAGTACCCACCGACCCCGTGTGGCCCCGACAGGTCACCCGGGCACTCACCGTGGAGTCGCTAGTCCTGCTCATTTTTCTGCTCGTGTGGGAGGTCACGC
>JAABUV010003364.1_pt1 | contig 20453 bp, 22 predicted proteins | sample 5559971 | NCBI WGS metagenome assembly JAABUV01 (sample SAMN10711881, study PRJNA513362) | rock metagenome | isolation source: Antarctica rocks | place: Antarctica: Victoria Land, Knobhead nord | collected 2015-12-19
CGGCCCGCGCGCACCTCCCAGACCAGCAGGCTGTAGCGCCCGGCCGTGACCAGGCGGTCGCTGCGCGTGTTGAAGAAGGCCGCGGCGGCCACCGCGGGCGCCGCCGAGCCGCACAGCGCGGCGCCGCCGGCAGTGTCCCACAGCACCTGCTCCGCAAGCTGCTTGCCTGAAAAGCTGGAAGGAAGCAGTTGGATAAAAGGTAAAGTCAGGCACTGAGCTGTACTTAATGCTGCCAGCAGGGCTGTGACCGCCGCAGGAACAGCCCGCACCAGCGCGTTATCATCTGGGCCGCCTGCGCACAGCACAGACGCGCGACCGCGTTCAGCTGCACAGTCAGCGGCACAGCACCCAAGGAGCGCTGTGAGTTGTGGCAGCGGAGGCGCGAACCGAACGATGCCAAGAACGCTCCACAGGCGGAGAAGGCCAGGCCTTGCACAGCTGCCTGCTTCACTGGTTGAGCGTCAGGAGCAGGCTCCAGTGCGGGCACTGCTCGCTCAGCGCCGCAGCTCAGCGCGCCTTGTGCAGGCAGCAGCGGTGCAGCAGCGCGCCAGTGGCCAAGTCCCACATGGCAATGTCTGCGGACAAGCCGACCGCAGATCTCTGTCCCGTGGCCAGGAGGTTGCCTGACCGCGCCACGGCAAGGCATGCAATGACCTGCGCGCGACCGGGGTATAACCGTCAACAGCCAACCTTGAGGTGAGATGTTGCAACACCACACCCCTGCCTCCCGCTGGCGTACCTTGCCGTCGCTACCCTGCAGCACGGTGTCCGGCTTGCCTTCCCTCTGCACGACAATTGCGGTTCCGGCAGCATACACCTGCGCTCCGTCCGGTGCAGTCTGCAGCCCTCCTGGCACGTTGCCGCTGAAGTGCACGGAGCCGCACGGCGTGAGCTCGCACGCCATGCCGGCCAAACAGCTCACAAGCGCAACTTTGGTCAAAGGAGGTTGATATCAGCCCCAGGCTCTACGGCCACAGATGCTGGCCAAGGACAGCAGTGAGACGATGTAACAGTGGATTATATCGCTGCGCAATATTCGCGGCAGCCGACCCAGCTGTCGGGCCCTGTTTTGTACCAACTTGGCAGGGTTTTCGCTGCTTTGGAAGTGCAACAGTGCAATAAAACTTGCACCGACTTCAGCTGGGACTGTGGCCGTCAGCAAGCTTTAAGAGACAGCAGACAGCTTGTCAGCTTGGAGCGCGAGCTGCTCCCAGCGTAACTGCTATCAATTACTGTTGAGAAGGCTGTGGCCTGTCAGATGTTCAGCAAAGCGGCTCCTGATGACGGTCCGCCAAGCCTGGTGGCTGGGTAGCAGAGCCCTTGCACCTTTGCAGAGCGCGTCTGCTGATCGCGCCAAGGGCAGGTGCGGGATAGCTGCGCTCGCCCTGACCGTGCGCTGGCTGTCGCTAGTGCGCTTCATTGTCGGCGCAGCGGATGCAAGTCGCAATGCTGTGCGTGCAGGCCACTTGCTGGCCAGGTGGCGTCGCGCCAGAGCTCTGCTGAGGCATGGGCAACGCAGCGTCGTCAGGAGTTAAACGGGATGCGCTGGGCTTTGTGGGGCGGCTCGGCGCGCTGCCGCGCGGCCAGGGCATCACTGAGGGCAACCGCAAGGGCAAGCTGCCCAAGCTGCCACCGAATGCGGTCAAGGCCTCCGCAGAGGACTGGCCGTTCATCCAGGCGCGCCTGCGCCCTTGGGCCGCACTTTGCTGCAGTGCTGGCCGGGGGCCTGAGGCCAGCGCACTGTATACGCGCTCCCACAGACCAGAGCGAATAGTGGATGTCTGAAGGAGACTGCTGGCCACTCACCCGCGGTGACCTGCCCCGCACCCGCGTATGGCGTCACCTTGTAGAATATATGCAGCGGGCGCTCTGATTCAAGCGGCCTTGCACCATCTTGCAAAATAGTCTTTGGCGGTGAGCCAGGGTGCGGGTGCCTGGTCTGCGCTAAGCGTGCCGTGCCGCGCAGCAAGGTTGCCGCAGCGCTCTCCTGCGGTCACAGCAGGGTCTGTGACGTGCGTGTCACAGAGGTGGCAAGGTGAGAGCCGGGCGCGCTGCGCGGCAGGCGTGCCTGGCGAAGCTGCTGCTCTTCGACAAGCTGGAGCCGGCGCTGCAGCAGCGCCTGGTTGCGGACATGTATGAGCGAAAAGTGCTGGTGCGCTCGGCCTGTGCTCTCCCGGGCACATCTTTGCAGCTGCGGCCCTGCCACCTGCTGGCAGTTGAAACAAGCAGGGGCTTGTGGTCCTGCGTGCCGCCCCTTTAGGTGCCGTCAGCTGAACGCCAGTCAGTATGTTGACACTGCGTGCAGCAAGTGTCTGGGGATACTTAGACACGACCGCGCAGCTGCCATCGTATGTCCCGCGCGGAGACCTCCAGGAGCTTGCCAAGCGCCAGCTGGTGCTAGACAGACGCGACGCAGAGCGCGTGCGGCGCGTAGGCTGGCGAGATCTTGATTAAGGAGGGCGACACCGGCCTGGGCGCCAGCGAGTTGTACGTCGTGAAGGCCGGCGAGTTCGAGGTACTGGAGCGCCGCCAGGGTGCGCACCGCCGGCGGCGCTCACAGCCGCTGCGTGCGCCACAGCAGGCTGCGCATGCGCCGACTTGCTTGTGGCTGCCCACCTCCATGAGGCCACACGGAGCCCGGGTCACCGGCGCCTGTCTGGGCCTGGAGGGCGGGCGCGAGCCGCGTGCGCGCGCGCGCCGCAGGCGTGAACATGCGCGTGAACGCCAAAGTGCGCGGCGACTGCTTCGGCGAGGTGTCGCTGATGTACTCGTGCCCGCGCTCGGCGACCGTGGCTGCGACGCAGGACGCGGTGGTGTGGGTGCTTGAGCGCGACGTATTCAGGCGCGCCCGACGGTTGAGCCTCCTTTTGTGCGTGCTCCGCAAGCTGTGCGTCGAGGGGCGGCACGGTTGCCTCGTGCGCCCTTAGGCCTGCCATCGCGCCCGTGCGCAGCAAGGGCTTCGGGTCACGGAGACGAGCATATCCCGGCGTTCGTCAGGCTGACGCGGGCGCAGTTCTGTCCATGTGCTCTGTGTGATATAGGCAGCAAGTCTGGTGCTGAAGCGGAGCTGCCGCAGTGTGCACAGGCACAGGCAGCAGGGAGCCGCTGCGCCTGTTTTTCCAAAGGAGCTGTGAGCCTGGCTGTCGGATCGGCCGCCCGCGGCCGCCCGCCGCGCACGCGCTCATGCGGCGGAGCGCGGCGCGTTGCAGGCACGTCATGCGCGAGACGCAGGAGGGCGAGGCCAGCCAGGTGGAGCTGTTCCTCAACAGCGTGCCGCTGCTGGCCTCGCTGTCGCGCGAGGAGAAGCTGGCGCTGGTCGACGCGGTGGACAAGCAGGTCTTCGCGCCGGGCGTGCGCGTCATCAACCAGGTGCGCGCGTGCTCGCGCCGCGCGCGCGCGCCGGGTCGCTGAGCATGGGGTCAGGTGGACAGGCAACGTGCGCGCACCTGGTAGCCGAGGAGCGCTTGTCAGCAGGGCGTCGGGGCGAGCGCGATCAGAGTCCGCCGCACCACTGCAGCCGTCCCGCCGCAGGCGGAGCGCTGTGCGGGGTTGCAGGAGTGTGGCACATGTGCAGATTAATCTAAATCCAAATTTCGGGGCGGGGTCCTGGGTCGGGCGCGCGCCGTCAGCTGTGTGCGGCCTGCAGGGGGGCTGGCAGCCGGGCGCCTCTGCTCCGCGCCCGCACCCGCTTCGCGCGCATCGCCTGGCCGTCGTGCGGCACTGGGTGCCGCCGCGGGAGCGGCCGCCGCCGGCAGGCAGGCGGGCGGCCGCCAGGCGCTGCAGGGCGCTGCGGGCCTGGCGCCGCCCGCCCTGTGCGTCAGCCGCGCCACAGAGGCTGGGCTGCGCGCCGTGCCCGCGGCGAGGCGCGCCCCACTGCAGGCCCGCTGCGCGCGCAGGGCGAGCCGGGCGACTGCTTCTACATCATCCTGGAGGGCGAGGCGGCGGTGTTCCAGGCCACGCCCAGCGGCGCCAAGAAGGTCAACCACCTGTTCAAGGCGGACTTCTTCGGCGAGCGCGCGCTGCTGACCGACGAGCCCCGGCGCGCGCCCCATTGAGTGCATGTATCCGAGCAGCCAACCGCGTTTCACAGCTTGCGCAGCGCGCGCCCGGCGCCGGCGTGCCGGCGCGCCTGCCGCGCACGCGCCCCGCGCGCGTGAGGCCTGCCGGCGCGCGCCCCAAGCGCCCGGGCGGCAGCGCGGGCGGCTGACGCGGCGCGCCGCACGCGGCGCCGTGCAGGGCGGCGAGCGTGGAGCCGCTGACGCGCCTGGCGTGCCTGGTGCTGCGGCGCGACACGTTCGTGTCGCTGCTGGGCCCGCTGGAGGCGCTGATGGCGCGCGAGAAGAGCGCGGCGGCCGTCTCGCAGCGCCTGGCGCGCCTGCAGACCAAGGGCGCCGGCGTGCCGGCCATGCCGGCCGAGGTGCTGGTCAAGCGGCGGCGGCGGCCGCGGCCGGGCGGGCCGCCGGAGGCCTGGGAGGTCGTGCGCGCGCGCGGGCACCTGGACGAGGTGCAGGCGCTGCGCAGCGCGGCCGCCGGTGCGCGCGCGTGCCCTGCCATGCCCGCGTGCACGGAACACCATCCGACGCTCTCTCTTGCTCTCTCTCTGTTCTTAGATGGACCCTGTAGAGAGGTCGATGCACATATTGTGTCGTCAACCTGCGCGGGCGCGGCTGCACTGAGGTCCTCATCTGCGTGGTGCACGCTGTGCGTGCTCGAGAGCCAATGGAGGCACGCTCCGCGGGCATCATATGCCAAAGTGCCGGCCAAAGGTCGCGTGACCCATGCCCGAGGCGTTGCATGTGCAGCGCTCGGAGCTGCGCACCGGCCTGGTGCCCTGTATGCTCCAACAGACTTTGGTTGAATGGCCAGTGCCGCTTGGCTTCATTACTTAGGGCAGGGCTGCTGCCCGGCGGGCGCAGGCAGGGACGTGGCGCCGCTGGTGCTGGTGGAGGGCGCCGTGCTGGGCGGGGGCGCCTTCTCGCGCGTGTCCATCGCGACAGGTGCGCGCAGTATACAGCACTAGCCCAGGCCCGCCTGCCGGGCCGCCGCACCCGCGGCGCCCGCTCCCCGTCCGCCCCGCGCTCCCGGCCGCCGCTCGCCGCGACGCACATATGCGGGCGCCCGCTCGCATTCGTACTGGCGGATGCAGAACGGGTGCGCCGTGTTGCGCGTGATGGCCTGCTCGCAGAACACGTGCTCCGGGCACTGCACGACGGCCGCCTTGCGCATGCGCTTCAGCGCGTACTGCCGCCCCGACGCCTCCTCTGCGCGCCGCGCCGCCGCCCGTTTAGGCAGGTGAAAATGTTGGGGATTATCTGGTTCAGCACCTTTCATGAGGACCAACGTCAAGAAAACGAAGCAGCTGCCTTCGGCGCTTGTGGTAGAGCCGGCGCGGAGGAAGGGCGAGTCGGGCGCCCTGCCAGGCTACCGGGAGCCGCACGGCCACGGCCGCGCCGCGCCGGGGCAATACCCGCTGGTGGGCATGGCGCCCCAGGGCGCCCTGTACCCGCCCTACCTGGCCATGGGCGGCTACGTGCCGGGGATGCCTGCGGCCATGGCATACGCGCGGCCGCCGCCACCGGCGGCGAGCGGCGGCCGGCCCGGCAGCAGCGGCAGCGGCAGCGGCCGCGGCGGCCATGGCAACCTGCCGTTCGGCATGTACGGCGCCTATGGCGCGTACGGGGGCTTCGGCATGCCTGTCTTCAGCGGCGGCGAGGGAGCGGCCTACGGAGGCTATGTGGCCGCGCCTGGAGGGCCGGCCTACGCGGGGGCGTACGCGGGCGCGTACGGTGATGGCGCCCATGGAGCCGCTTACGCCGGGGACGGCGGCTTCATGCCGGTGCCGGTGCCCTACGGCGGGTTTTACGTGCCGCCCGTGGGCCCCTACGGGGGCATGTACGGCGGCGGCTCCTTCCGCGGCGTGCGCCCGTATGGCCGCAGCGACCGCGCCCGCCGCGGCGGGGAGGGCGGCCGGGTTGCGCCCGGCCGCCAGAGCTCCGGCGTGAGCCAGGCAGCTGGGCGCGAGCCCGCCGCAGCGGCCTCAGCGCCCACCCGCGGGCCCCGCGCGGCCGTAGGGGCGCCGGAGGGCGCGCGCGGGTCCGCAGCACCGGCGCCCGTCACGCCAGCGCCGCATGGCATCGCGGCGGCGGCGGCGGCGCCAGCGGCCGCTGCTGCGCCCGCGCCTGCCGCGGAGACGCCTGTCGCAGAGACGCCTGCAGCTGCGTCCGGACTCGCCGATGCCGTGGCGGCACCGACCGAGGCCAGCGCAGGCTCCAGCGCCAAGCCTGCTGTGGCTGGTGGGCTGGCAGCTGGCAGCCCCGCGACCCGCACGGCTGCGCCCTTGGGCCCGCTCGCCAACGGCACCACAGACAGCGCGGCGGGCGCCGGAGACCTGGGCTCTGGGCGGTCAGCGCGCGACGGGGCAGCAGCTGCAAGCCGCGGAGCAGCCGGCGGCGGCTCAGCTGGCGTGGCTGAAAGGCCAGGCTCCAGCCGCGACCCAGTCTCTGGAGCGGGCGCGGAGGCAGGACGGGCCGCCGGGTGCCCGGCGCGCAGCGCAGCAGCCCCCGCCCCACACCCGCCCTCCAGCGGGACTGCGGGCCCTGCGGCCGCCGGCGCCCGGCCTGGAGCGCCTGCGGAGGGCGGCGCGGCCGCCCCGTACTGCGCGCCTGCCGCAGCTGACGCCGCCGCGACGGTGCACGCGCCCGGCGGCCCGCTTGGCGCGGAGCCCGGCAAGCGCCTGGCAACTGCCGACGGGCTGGCAGGGCCGGCCGCGCCGTGTGGCCCCGGCGCCGAGCGCTGCGACAAGGCACGCTGTCCACTCATGAGTGCCTGCAGCACGCCTGGATGATGTCCCGGAGCATGCTGTTGGCGTGCATGCGCTTGACCACATATGGAATCAAGTCCTGGCACAGGCAGGGGTGCCATACCTGGCTCGTTGACTAAGCAGTCGTATGCCACAATGTTTCATGGCCAATGGCACGGCCATCAAGTGAGGCATCGCCCCCACAAAACAAAGTGCAACGTGGCGCAGCTGTGGGCGCAGGTGAGCAGCGGCGTGGCCGAGCACAAGCAGCTCCGTTCGGCGGAGCCTGTGCGGCCGTCTGCCGTCCTGGATGCGATCAACGGAAGCGCCGGGATCGCGTAGGGCCAAGGGAAGGCCGGAGGGCGTGCCGCAAAGCTGCCTGCGGCGCCGCCGCCTCGCACGCTGAGGGTGCGTGACCGACACAGTACAGGGGCCGTTTGAGTGCGACCGTCTGGCGGGCGCGGATGCTGCGCCGCTCGCCCCATGACAGCACGCGCAGCTGTGGTCCTGCAGCCAGGCAGGACCAGGGGCACGAAGGACGCGCTTGGGGGGGTGCAGCAGGCCTCCTGCTATAGGGTGCCCAGCAGGACCGCCTCCTGGGTTATACGGGGCTCAAGGGTCCACAATGTGGCCCGGCATAGGTCACAGCGCATGGCATGTTCCAACCGGTCCATGGCCAAAGTATGCAGCGGCGCCGTGTGCGCCCGGTAAACACAATGTCATAGTACCACTGCTCAGCTCCATGGCGTGGCACTGTTCTATAGCGTGGCAAAGTATGCGTGCAGCTTGCATTGGCTGCACCGTGCGGCCTGTGCAAGGGGTCGGCCCGCTGCTGCGGGGTTCACATGCCAGCATGCGCGTGCCTTCAGCGCTGTGCAGCTCATGGGTGCCGGGCGTTGCCATGTAGTAGAGCGGCGACCACACTTTGACCTGCGCCAGAGGGCTGGCGGTGGCTGTTTGTAGCACCTGCTGCAGGCGGATGTGCACCACCGCAATGCAGCGGTGGACCCGGCGAGCAGCTGCCGGCAGACAAAAACTGAATTTCTTTTTGGCACTGGCCCCTGCTGCATGCGCCAAGGCAGCCTCGACGCATGCATGCCGGGGCTGCACACCCAGAGAGTACACTGTACTTGGGTACCAGCACGCTGTGTTTTTCGCTTTCTGTGTGCCTGTTTTGGCCACGCAGCGGGGCACAGTGATGCCGCCCGCACCTGTGTGGTAGAGACCCTGCTTGCTCCCTGCGTGAGCCCGGGCATGTGCACGCTGCACATTAGCCCGGCCAAGTGTACACTGTTCCAGCTGACGCCTTTGAGGCATGGTGCTGGCATGGTCTGCGAAGGGGTGATGGGTTACGGTGTCGGCGTGGGCACGCTGCAATCTCCAGGTGTGCAAGTATGCCCTCACACTGGCATGCAGGGCATTTATAGCTCTCTAGAGGCTACAAGGTCCTACTGGCTGACTTTGGGAGAGGGCCCCGATCTCATCACGGTGAGCCATGCATGTGCTCTTCGGGCGATGCACGGGTGCCAGCAAGGCCGTGTGTCAGGTAGCATCCAGCCTTTGAGACCTGAGTGTGACCTGTGACGCGGGGGGGAGAGGAGACTGTGCCACTAAAGCAGCTCAGCTGCATGCTGTGCACTATTCTGGCTCTGGAGCTTGCTGCATGCGCGCTTGCTGGGCTCTGTCGAGCACGCACAGCAGCTCCTGTGCATTTGTGGGGCCTATCTGCGCATGGGCAGCGCATGGACTGGTTATCGCCTTGTGCTGATGAAATGCTCGTGTATACCAGAGGGAGGGGTCGGCTGGCTATGTCTTCAGCAGCCCAGGTCAGCGCGCTTTGTCTTGGAAGTCACACGAGGAACCTTGCGTGCAGACGCTGGCTGTTAGGTGGACATGCTGCCGCTTGTGCAGAGCGCAGTGTGTAGGCATGGGGGCGGGGAACGCTGTTCGAGCAGTGTCTGTAAGCATCGGGGCAGTCTTCCCATATTCAGCCTTGTACCTTGTATTCACAATTTGAGTATAAAAAGAGCCTCTGGGAACCATGGCACCATAGCACATAGCTCCGCTTGCGTTCTGTGGTGATTCCATATAGCTGCATAGTACTAGTAGCTCAACTGCAGTACATAGAAGCAGCACAGATGGACTCGCCCGCAGTGTCAGGTACTCAGACTCTGGTTTCACCCTCGCCAAGGAGGCCACGGACATAGTGCAGCCGGCGTCCGTGCGCGCCCACGTCGCGGAGAACTTGAACGAGGTGAAGAAGATGACGCAGGGCAAATCTGCTCAAGCACTCGCCGGTGTGCGGCAACCTGCTCACCGTGCCGGAGCTGGACCTGGACGTCGAACGCATCCACAAGCGCCTGCCTTCCTCAAAGGCTTCACCAACCCGCTACGATGCTTTGATGCGCGAGGAAATACATTGCTGGCCCCGCTCACGCGTCGCGCAGCACCAGGCCCAGCACTGCCCGCAGCGTGCACGCTCTTACGGGTCAGGTGAAGCCTGAGAGGAAAGCAGGCGTTTCTGAGTGTGCTCGATGAAGAGGTACAGCTGCGGCACGATGAGCAGAATGAATGCAAGGTTGAAAGAATGGATGGGTGTATGAATAAATTACAGCAGTTTGCCGCACACTCCCAGATGAACAAAGGAAGGAAGGAAGGAAGGAAAGGAAAGGCAGGGCCGCCTAATCGAGCAATGGGACCTAGCTATAGACCCTACTGGGGGTGAAATCAAATCGAAGAGACGCAGGTGGGTGCAGCTGCACAACTTGCCGCTCGCCCTCGTGAGCTCTCTGGCTTCTCATGGAGGACGCTGATGCTTTTGACGAGAATTCCTGCCCCGCAGGCACACCTGTGGCCCCGCGCGCGCCCCAGGCAAAGCCCGGCGTAGACAGCGCTGAGCAGACTCCCTGCGCACGCCCACTGCAGCCGCGCAACGCTGCCACGGTGTGCCGCTTTTTTTGACCGGCCAGGCCACACCTGCGCCACTGTGCGTAAACATGCAAGCGCTGACACGCCACGCGTGCACGCGCAGCCCTGGTTCTCGCCGGCAAGCCTGCCTCTGGCCGCAGCAAGCCCGCTGCCCGGCGTGCGCAGCAGCCTGGGCAGCTCTGGCACGGTGCGCGCAGACGCGCCTGCACTCCTTGTTGCCGGCCTGCTTGCTACCAGCTTGAGGGAATGCAGTAACAACCTCCTGCGCCCCCAGTGCCACCATCGCATCTTCTTACAACCGTGCGCGGGGCCACACAAGGGGCGCACGCCTGCCGCGCAAGCATGACAAGCCAACCAGCAGTCAGCCCTGCACCATACGGTTGTACGACCTGACTACATGGCGCGCTCTAAAGAGCGCTGGCTGCGCAGCCGGTGCTCTTCGCCGCGCGGCGCAGTCATGACGGCGGCGCCTCGCCCGGCGGCGCCGGCGGCGCCGGGAGCCCCGCGCCGGCCGGCCCGGCGGACAACAGCATCAAGGTGGTCGTCCGGATACGGCCCTTTGCGGACGCGGAGGCCGGCGAGCGCGGCGCGCTGCAGCAGCGCGGCGGCCAGGCGCTTGCGGTGCTGCCCGGCAGCGGCGCCGAGAAGGAGGCCGCGCCGCAGGCGTTCGCCTTTGACTACGTGGCCGGCGAGCGCACGGGCCAGGACGCCTTCTTCCGCGCCGTCGGCCGCCCGATCGTGGACAACTGCCTGGCAGGCGCGGCGCGGGCGCGCTGCCGGCCTGCCTTCCATGCCGGGGCCCCCCTGGCAGCGCCGCGCGGTGCCTTGTGACATCGCCCCCCGCCTCACAGGCATCGAACGCAGCTCGCTGCCCGCCAACGCCCTGCGCGCCGCGCCGCAGGCTACAACTCGTGCGTGTTCGCGTACGGGCAGAGCGGCTCCGGCAAGACGCACACGATGCTGGGCGACCTGCCGGGCCAGGCCGACGGCGCGCTGCCCGAGCAGGCCGGCCTCGTGCCGCGCATGTTTGTGCGCCTCTTCGAGCGCATCCGCGCCGCGGAGGCGGAGCCGCGCGAGGGCCGCGCACTCACCTTCCTGTGCCGCGTGTCCTGCCTGGAGATCCACCAGGAGGTGCTCACCGACCTGCTCGCGCCCGAGCGCCCGCGGCTGCAGGTGCGGCGCCGCGCGCCAGGTCCCGATGCTGGGCAGCTGCCAGCACCAGGGTGGGACGATGCCACTTCACTCCAGTGCTGCGCTGCATTGCAAGCGGCCCGACGCGCCGCACGGGAGAGCCTGCAAGCAGACTGCCGGGTGATGCACAATGACCTGTTTGCGCCAGTTTAAAGCAGGTGCAGGCGCGTCGGCCTTGACGGCAGAAGTGTTGGATTGCTTCTGTGTAGTGCACATGTGGCCGTGATGCAGGGGGTCCAGGAGTGCGCACCGCACTGCATGATGGGCGGCCACCTGGGACGGCCTGCTGCGCCTGGCACGCAACAGAAGAGACGTCCAAGCCCTGCAGTGCCGAGTGCCGGCCTGGGGCGCGCGCGCGCAGCTGCGCGAGGACCTGCGCGTCGGCGTGCACGTCGAGGGGCTTACTGAGGAGCCCATCGCGTGCGCGGCGGACGCCATGCGTGTGCTCGCCGCCGGCGCCGGCCGCCGCCAGGCGCGGGGATGGTGGTCGCACACGCGCGCTTGCATTCCTGGTAACGTGCCGCACGAGGGGGTATAGGGTATTTACTTGCGTAACGGCCAGTGCTCGGGAGTTGAGCGGTGCTGCAGCACATGAAAGGCGGGTGTCTGGGACTGCTCGCTCTGCGGGGCGCTCATGTGCTGCTCACCTCTCGGCGGTGACGGACACATTGCACCAGGCAGGACAGACGTGCATGCGCAGCAGGCCCCAGCAGTCTCTGGGTGTTCACCTACTGGGTGTTCACCTACAGGGTGTTCACCGGCCTTTCACCTGCCCGAGGCCGGGCGCGCCAGGTCGGCGGCACGCGCGGCAACGCGGCGTCCAGCCGCTCGCACTGCGTGTTCACGGCCGTGGTGGAGTCGCGCGTGGTCGAGGACGGCATCACATCTGTCCGCACGTCCCGCCTGCACCTCGTGGACCTGGCAGGCGCGCTTTGGCAACCCTCCATGGTATACACCGTTTGATCAGGTTCGAGAGTGACGAGCCTAAGTCCGCACAAGACCAGCGCGCCAACACAGCGCTATGCTGCATTGGGGTGCGCGTGTCAAGTAACCATGCATGGGGGCCCCTCGCTGCTCCTGCAGGCAGCGGTGGGGCGGTGGGGTGCGGAGACAGTCTGTGGGGCCGCAAGCAGCACGCCTGCCGGGCCGCTCCAGTTAAACATGGCCACGGGAGCCTGCATTGCGCCGCGCAGGCAGCGAGCGGCAGAAGACGTCCGAGGCGGAGGGCGCGCGCCTGAAGGAGGCCGGCTCCATCAACCGCTCGCTGTCGGCGCTGGGCCTGGTCATCAAGCGCCTGGCGGCCGGCGGCGCGGCGCACGTCCCCTACCGCGACTCGCGCCTCACTTTCCTGCTGCAGGTGCGCCGTGGTGTGGGCAGCAGGGTAGGGTGGGGTAACTCAGGTACATTTCTTTTCGAGCGCAAGGGCGCATGCAAGCTTTTCCTGGCATGCAGCGGCCGGGACTGCGGAGTATTAGGCAGATGTGGCGCACAAAGCCATGTCCCGCACTTCTGCTGAGACGGAGACGGGCCGTGCCAGGATGCGCTCGGCGGCAACAGCAAGACGGTGGTGGTCGCCAACGTAGCGCCGGGCGCGGCGTGCGTGCGCGAGACGCTGTCCACGCTCGGATTCGCGCAGCGCGCCAAGCAGGCGCGCGCGCATGCACCACTTTGTCGCGGCGCGGTGTCTTGGCGTGGCATGAAACCAGGAGCCGGCCTGCGCCTGCTGCACTGCGTTTTGCGCTACGAAGCCTTGCGGGCGTTTCCGGTGGTTGGTCCTTCGTGCCGACATGTTGAGGCAGACCCATGCCGTACCAGCACGTGCAAGTTAATGAGCGCCCGGCGCGCGCTGCGCGCGCGGCGGCGCAGATCGTGACGCGCGCGGTCGTCAATGAGGAGGCCAGCGGCGAGGCCGCGCTGCTGCCGCCGAGAACGCGCGCCTGCGCCGCGAGCTGGCCATGTTCCGCGCGGTGCAGCAGGCGCGGGCGCCGCGACGCTGCCCGCCTGCGCGCGTGCCAGCATGCTGCACTGCGTACCTGCAGCAACGTGATGAAGCAGTGCGGCAGGACCATGTCGCGCTGTGCTGCGTCGCCGTTCGCCTGGCAGCGGGGGCGACGCGCGGCCCCAGCCGCGCCGCGTTGCATTTCAGAGACAGCTCCTGCAGCCCGCCGAGCATGCTTGCAACCCGCGCTGTGTGCGACGGCGAGTGGCACACGCCCTGCGCCGCAGGCGCAGACGCCGCCCGCCAAGCCGGCGGCGGCGCAGCCGCGCGCGGCCACCGCGGCCGAGGGCGTGCGCGCCGCCGAGGACGGCGGCGCCGGCGCGGAGGCGGAGCGCGCCGAGCGGGACGCCGCCTGGGCGGAGCGCCTGGCGGCCGCGCTGGACATCAACACCGCGCTTGAGGCCGGCCTGGCGGAGCTGCGCGCGCAGAACGCGCGCCTGCGCAGGCGCGCGCGCGGGCCTTAGGATGGTCCCTTGGTCCTGCGTCATATGCGGTGTGAGGGGTGAGCATGTCGGTGTCCTTTTACGGTCCTTGAGCATGCGATGCGGTCTGCACCCGTTGAGCACGCCAAGCCACCAACTCCCTACCCTGCTTGCCACGCTTGATACCCACAGACCAAGCTACCAATCGGTCCATGGGCCGGCTTGGGACACTGTTAAAGTCAGTATTAGGGTTGTGGAAGCCCGCGCGCCGACCGGAGCGAGGCCCGCCCGCCGGCCAGGGAGCGGGACGGCCTGGACCTGGCCATGGCGCACCACACCGAGCAGATGCAGCAGCTGGTGGAGGCCGACCTGGACGCCATGCAGGCGCGCCCGGCGCCGCTCGACTGACATGCCTGTGCCTCTGAGCGTGATAAGCGCGCGGCTCCATGACCGGCGTCAGTGCACATGCGCAACCTGCCTTCCCGAGCTGCACCACCGCTCTATCGGCCGGCACCGTGCGGCCTGGGTGCCGCCGGCGCGTGTCTGCTCCAGCGCTCTCCGGCCGCTCCCGCCGCAGGTCACGAGCGCGCCCGCATAGGGTAGGGTGTGTGCCGCGCGCAGCGCGCGCAAGAGGCCGAGGCCGCGCTGGCGGGCTTCCACGCGTCGGCGGCCGCGCGCGACGCTGAGCTGGCGGCGCTGCGCTCCGAGCTGCGGGCCGCGCGCGCGGCCGCGGACGCCGTGGCGGCCGAGCGCGCAGAGGCGGACGCGCGCGCCGAGGCGCGGCGGCGCGCGAGCGCGGAGGCGGCCGCCGCGCAAGCGCAGGCGTGCGCAGTGTGCCCACATGGAGTCCTGATGCGAGCGGCATGGGTGAATGTACTTCTCGGCACCGCCGCAGCGCGCGCACAACCAAGCTCTGTGCGCATGACGCTCGCCTCATAGACTGCTAGGGCGTTGATTCGTCCTGCATGCTTGTAGCAATGTGCTGGCAGGCTGGTGCGGCGACGCGCACTTGCACCTGTCCGCACGCCTCCCACAGCCGCCCCCCGCTCGCCAGGAGCACGCAGCGGCCGCGGCGGAGTCTGCAGCGGCGCAGGGCGGCGCCGCGGCCGCGCTGCTGTCCGCGCGGCTGGAGGCCGCCGAGGCGCGCGCGGACGCGCGCGAGCACGCCGTCTGCGAGCTGACCCGGTGCGCTGGAGGCTTATGCCTGTTGCTGTCTCCTGCCTCCTCGCTCACAGCACAGAGAGCAGGCCTGGCCATTGCCATACCTGCCGTGAGCATGCGTCGGACTGCTCTGGCGCCTCGCCCGGCGGCAGGCCACTGCGTGCATGCAGCACCGCTTGCCTGGAAAGTCAGCATACAACTGCATGCCTGCATCTATTACATCGGTCCGTCGACACGGACGTCTGCATGCCTGCATCCATCACATTGGTCTGATGACATGCACGCCTGCATGCCTGCATCTGTAATCAACGAGCTGTCAGCATGAATGCTTCAAGCCCCAGCGCTCATCCTACCCTATACCCGCGTGCAGGGCCAGGGAGCAGCTCATAGCAGAGGCCGCCGACCAGGCCCGGCGCGCGGCCGAGCTGGAGACGCGCCTGGCGAACATGGACACGGTGCTCGCGGACGCGCGCACGCAGGCCGCCGCAGCCGCCCGGTGCGCCCGTGCAGGCGCTCTGCCCTGCTCAGACCTGCACGCAGGGCCTGTCCTTCTGTTCTTGTGTCTTCATGTCCTCGTTACGCCGCCATCCAGGGCGCAGTGCGCGGCTTGCCCTCATCATAGGCGCGCATGCGAAACTGTCAAGCGCCTGTGAGTTATTCTGACCGTGGCTGACAACCGGCACCCTGACGGCCCCAAGCGGCGGCGGGCCCGGCTGCGCAGGCGCCAGGCGGCCCTGGAGGCCGCTGCGGGCGAGGCCGCAGCCGCGCTGGAGGCGCAGCGCGCGGAGGCGGCCGCCGCCGCGGGCCGCCAGCGCGAGCTGCAGACTGAGGCGGACAATCTGCGCAGCGCGGTGCCGCCTGCTCTGACCCCTCCGCCAGCGCCACGTGCAGGGGCGCACATGCACATCACACAACACAGGCCGACGCATGTGGGGCTTGATACAATAGCTGGAACATTCAGACATACCACCCAGCACAGGCCCAAGTGCTCGCCATTGTCCTGCGCCCGCTTGTGTGAGCAAATGCCATGGGGCAAGCAGCATGGTAGCAAGTGAGCAGAGCATATGACAAGAATATCATCATACTATGCGGAGCAAGCACATGCATGGCGCCTCATGCAAGCCTGTGGCATGCAGGTCACCGCGCAGCGCGCGGAGCTGGATGCCAGCCGCGGCGCGCTGGCGCAGGCGCAGGCCGACGCGCTGCGCCTGGCGGAGGAGGCCGCGGCCGCGGGCGAGCGCGCCGCGGCTGCAGAGGCGGACGCGGCGCGTGCGCGCGGGGCCGCGCGCGACCGCAGCGAGCAGGCGCGTGCCCGGCGCCAGACAGGACGCACCGGTAGCAGCTCGCGCGGTCACGCAGGTGCATACTCCTTTAGCATCACTGCGCGTGCCCTGGAGAGCGCTCGCGCCTGAAAGGGCGCTGCCATGGCTACGCCGCAGGGTGCGGATGCCAAGAAGCTCGCGGCGGCGGTAGCCGCGCTCACCGCTGACCTGACCGCCGCGCGGGCCGCCGCGGAGGCCGCCGCGGCCGCGGCCGCCGACGAGCTGCTGGCCATGGAGGCGCAGGCGCGGCCCGCTCCGCTGTCCTGCTGAATTTTTGAGAATCACGCCAAACAATCAATTGGGTGCTCGACACATCCTCAGAGCAGACATGCTTCCACGCCAAGGCCACTTTGTGTGTCCACAAGCTTTGGGGCGGCGACGTACTTGCAGAGGCAACAGTGAATAAACCAGGTATTAGCTTGATGCACCATGTCAGGCAAGTGTATACGTGGCAGTGTGGGAAAGCCGCTTTCACTGATGTGCACTGCAATGCAGTGCACCACAGCGCGCGCACCGAAAGCAGCAGCGCATGCGCCCCGGCAGGTCGCGTACAAGGACAGGGCGCTCGCAGCGGCGGCCGTGCGCGCGGAGCGCGAGCGCGCGGCCGCGCTCCAGCGCGACGACAAGCTCGCCACCCGCGCTGCCAGTATGCAGGCCGAGCTGCAGGCGCGCACGAAGACGGCCCCCCACCCTCCGTGCTGCCAGCGGGCCGAGCAATGCGACAGTAAAGGGTGGCCAGGCGGCTCGACCGCCAGCATGATAGCAGCGAGGCGCGGCTGTCCGAGAAAGGTTTGTGTGCCAGCTGCATGCGCTGCGTGGCGCGCGCGCCTTTGCGTGGCGTGCAGAGCACGGCCGGGTGCGCAGGGGCAGCTGCAGGCGCTGCGAGCCGAGAACGAATGCCTCGCGGCGGAGGCCGCCGCCGCCGCAGCCGCCGGACTCGGCAGCACGGCCGCGCTGCGCAGCCGCCTGGGCGGCATGGAGGGCGCGCTCACCGAGACGCGCGCCCTGGCGCAGACCCTGAACAACGCCTTGCGCGACGCGCGCGCGGAGGCCGCCGCCCTAGGCGACGCGCGTGCAGAGGCCGCCGCCCTGCGCGACGCACGCGCGGAGGCCGCCGGCGCCCAGGCGGCCACGGAGGCGCGGCTGGCCGACGCGCAGGCGCGCTCCTGCCGGCGTCGCCTCTCCGAACACGCTTTTCAGCAACAGAGCCGTGCGGCGGGCGCCTGCATCTGCTGATGTCACAGCAGTGGCCCTGAGGCCAGGATGGCTGCCGCATACGCGCTGCGCATGCGGGGGGGCGGCCGACCTTGTCATGCGGCGAAGCCGGCTGGCGTCGCGCTGGAGGCGCGGCTGCATGCTCGGCGGCTACTCGCCGCCGCATGTGCATCCTGTGAGCCATGCTGGTGTCACCTGCCGCAGGCCACACCGCTGCGCTTGTCTGCGCCGCTACAATGTGCACCTGTGTGGCCTGCAGGCGGAGGCAGGCGTGCTGCGGACGCGCCTGCAGGACGCTGAGGCGGCGGACGCGGCGGCCGCGCACGAGCTTGCGGCTGAGCTGGCGGCCGCGCATGCAGAGGCAGACTCGCTGCGCGGCGCGGCGGCGGCCGCCGCGTCCGCGGCCGATGGCGCGGCCGCGGAACTCCAGGCGGCGCGCAGCGGCGCGGGCCGGGTGCGCGAGGAAGTCGCGGCGGCTGCCGCCGCCGCCGCCGAGGCCGCCGCAGAGCTGGCGGCCGCGCATGCAGAGGCAGACTCGCTGCGCGGCACAGCGGCGGCCGCCACGTCGGCAGCCGAGAGCGCGGCGGCGGAGCTCGAGGCGGCGCGCAGCGACGCGGGCCGGCTGCGCAGCGAGGCCGGAGCAGCTGCCGCTGCCGCTGCCCAGGGCGCCGCAGAGCTGGCCGCGGCGCGCGGCGAGGCGGAGCGCCTGCGCGGCGAGGCGGCCGCGGCGGCGGAGGCGGCCGCGGCGGCGCGCGGCGCGGCGGAGCGGCAGCGCGCGCGTGCGGCGGCCGCGGAGCGCTCTGCGGCGGCGGCAGAGGCCCAGAGGCGCGTGCGCATGGCTGACCCGCACCTAATATTCGTATTTGAAAAGAGCATTGTGAAGGGCAGAGCCACCGACATGCTTGAGGTTGTCGAGCGTTGGCACGTTAGGTTGCCTGCCAGGCGTGTGCGCTACCAGGCTGAGCATGTACAGATTTAATGCTGAGCATGCGGGCGCCCCGCGTGCAGGCGCGACGACAGTGCCGCGTTTGAGGCTGAGCTGGGCGCGCTCGGCACTGCGCTGGACCGCCTGGAGGCGCGCTGCGGCGCGCTCAACGCCGACCTAGCGGCCGAGCGCGGCGCGGCCGCCGGCGCGGCCGCCGCGGCCGCCGCCGCGCTCCAGGAGAGCGAGGCGCGCCGAGCGGCGCTGGCTGCTGAGCTGGCCGCGCAGCGCGAGGACAGCGCAGCCGCCGCCGCCGCTGCGGCCGCCGCGCTGCAGGAAAGCGGCGCGCGCCATGCGGCGCTGGCTACGGAGCTGGCCGCGCAGCGCGAGGACAGCGCGGCGGCCGCCGCCGCTGCGGCTCGCGCGGCGGACGACCAGGAGGCGCGCTGCGCTGCGCTGGAACGGCAAGCGGCCGACCTGGCCGCGCGCGAAGAGCGGCTTGAGCGCGAGCTGGCTGACGCGCGCGCGGAGGGTGCGGCGGCCACCGGCGAGGCGGCGCGGCTGTCGGGCGAGCTTCCAGACAGTAGCGCAAAGGTGGCCGCGGCAAGCGGCGAGGCCGAGCGGCTCGCTGGCGAGCTGGGCGCCGCGCGCGGGGTGGCGACCGCCTCAGCCGGCGAGGCCGCGCGGCTGCTGGGCGAGCTTGCCGACGCGCGGTCAGACGCTGCTGCGGCAAGCGGCGATGCTGAGCGGCTCGCCAGTGAGCTGGGCGCCGCACGCGGGGAGGCCGCGGCGGCGGCCGGCAAGGCCGCCGGCCTCTCGCGCGCCCTGGCCGAAGCGCGCGCGGAGGCCGCGGCGGCGGGCGACGAGGCCGGGCGGCTCGCCGGCGAGCTGGCTGGCGCGCGCGCAGACGCAGCGGCCGTCGTCGAGCGCGCCGAGCGCGCCGATGCGGAGCTGGCGGCGATCGGCGCACACGCTGCGGCGGCAGCCGGCCAGGCGCGCTCGGCCGCAGGCCCTCCGTCCCGCGCCGCATGCGCTTCCTGCGCCCTGCAGCTGTGCGTGGGAGAAACCGGTCGCGCCTGGCGACACATGCACTCACCACTCGGTGCTGCACTGCATGTTTTGCCAGAGATGCGATGCGGTGTGGGTGCATGCAGCATGCCTGCGAGCGGGTCGCCGCGCGCCGAAGCGCGCGGGCCGCGGCGCCGCAGGCGGAGCGGCTGCACGCCGAGCTGGCAGCCGCCGGCGTCTCAAGCTCGGCCGCCGCCGGCCGCGCCGCGCGTCTGGACGCCGAGCTGGCAGCCGAGCGCGCGGCTGCGTGCACAACTGCCGAGCAGCGCCGCGATCTGCAGGCCGCGACGCGCGACCTGCGCGCCGAGCTGGGCGCCGCGGCGGCGCGCGTGGCGGCGGTGGAGGGCGCGCTCGCGGCGGCGCGCGACAGGGTCCAGGCCCTGGAGGCCGAGGCCGCGCTGGCCGGCGCCTGCGAGGCCGAGCGCGCGCGGGGCGAGCAGGCCGGGCGCGCGGCCGCGGCGTGCGCCGGCGAGGTGGCCGCCGGGCGCCTGGCCGCGCTGACTGCCCAGGCGCGCGCCCTGTCCGCGCCCGCCGCCCGGCGCCGCCCGGCTCCCTGCCTGAGGCCGAAGCATACCATGCAAGAAACAAGCAGCAGCCTTCCTGCACGTTGTGGCCTGCTTCCGCTGTAGGACTCTATCTGTGGTCTGTTTGAATTTGACTGAAACCGCCCCTCAGTTCTCCGCGACTCAGCTTCGCTGACATCTTGCCATGCCGCGCAGCACGAGCAGCTTCAGGCGGACGCGGCGGCGCAGGCGGCGGCGCTGTCCGCGGCCGAACGCGCCGCGCGCGCCGCAGACGCGCGCGCGGCAGAGTCTGCTGCTGAAGCCGAGGCGCGCCGCTGCCACGCGCCCATGCCCGCTGTCAGGCCCAGGGGGTGTTCAAGTGCGCGGAGCGTTTGCATGCATGCGTGAAGGGTGGGCGTTTTAACCAGCCTGGCGCGCCTGTCACCTGTGCATGCGCCTGGTCTCCAGCGACTGCGCTGCCACGTCCCCATGATAAGTTGACAAGCACCGTGTCCCAGACCTTGACTTGCCATACGAATGTCCCGCGCGCCTGCAGGCAGCGCGCAGCGAGGCTGCCCAGGCCGCCCAGCGCGCACGCGATCTGGAGGCAGCGCGCGCAGCGCTCGAGGCCGAGCTGGTGAGCACGGCTGGTCGCAGCGAGGTGCTCGAAGCGCGGGCCGTGGATGCAGCCGCCGCAGCGCATGAAGCAGACGACAGGGCTGCCCAGCTCGAGGAGCGGCGCGCCGCCAGCGCGGCCGAGCTGGCGGCGGCGAGCGAGCGCGGCGCCCAGCTGGCAGAGCAGCTTGCGGCGCGCGCGGCCGCGCTGGACGCCGCGCGCGCGCACGCCGCCGAGGTCGAGCGGCAGCTGGCGGCCGGCGCTGCAGCGCTGGCCGCGGAGCGCGCCGCTGCAGGCGAGCGCGCCA
>JAABUV010003365.1_pt1 | contig 20449 bp, 26 predicted proteins | sample 5559971 | NCBI WGS metagenome assembly JAABUV01 (sample SAMN10711881, study PRJNA513362) | rock metagenome | isolation source: Antarctica rocks | place: Antarctica: Victoria Land, Knobhead nord | collected 2015-12-19
CGGACGGCCACCAACGTGCTGGACCGCTGGATCAGCGCCGCCTCGCGCTCGCTGACGGCATTTGTGCGGCGCGAGATGGGCGCCTACCGCCTGTACACCGTCGTGCCCTTCCTGGTGCAGCCGCCCAGGCCCTCCCGAGTGCTCTGACTGTTCCAAAAGTTCGTGCGAGAATGATTTCCTGGTATGAGTGCATGCATTTGCTTGATCTTCCACATCACGAATGATCTCTCACATTGCGGATTGAGGTACCCAGCGCATCTGGACACCACAGGTGCCCATTGCCGCCTTCGTGCGCACATGCAGTTGAGTCAGAGCTGGACTGCATGTAGCGTGATGCTTTGCGCAGTGCGCAACGCTGCCCCCCGGCGGCCGCAGGTCCAGTTCATCGAGGCGCTGACCAACGTGTATGTGCGCTTCAACCGCACGCGGCTCAAGGGCCGGCGCGGCGAGGCCGACTGCCGCATGGCGCTCGCGTGCCTGTTTGACGTGCTCCTCACCGTCTGCAAGGCGCGGGCCTGCGGAGCAGCATTCCAGAGGCGGTGCTCTGGAGGCCATGCTGCTCGTGGAAAGGAGTGTAGACGTGCCGCCGAGCAGTGGCATGCCCAACCCCGTGGACATCCAGAAGGTGCAAACCGTCATGGCTGGATGAAGGCGCGGGGCCTGCTGGGAGGTGTGAGCGCCTGTGGAGGCCCCGGCACCCACGCGCGAGCTCGACGTGTATGTCCGTTGGCACGCAGGCCATGGCGCCCTTCACGCCCTTCTTCTGCGAGACGCTGTACCGTAACCTGCGCCGCGCGCTGCCGCCCGGCGCGCCGGAGTCGGTGCACTGGTGCGGCTTCCCCGAGGCGGCGGCCGCGCAGGTGCGCCCGCGCGCTCGGCCGCAGCCTGATGCTGCCCATGCTGGCTCTGTCTGACCTTGGTGACCAGCCGCCCAGCGCTGCTTGAGGTTGGCAGGCAGCCTCACACCCTGTTCAGCGACGCTCCAGCCTGAGAAGAATCTCAAGCAGCTGACTGCTCAGAAGCGGGCCGGCGACCAACAGGCGGGCGACAAGGAGATCCAAGCAGCCGTGGCGCGCATGCGGTGCGTGATCGAGCTGTCGCGCAACGTGCGCGACCGCCACCTGAAGCCGCTGAAGCAGCCGCTGCGGCGCATCATCGTCTCCCACGTCGACACCGCCTCGCTCGCCAGCCTGGCGCGCCCCGGTTGGGGCGGCTGGGCGCCGCTGCGGTCGGGGCGGCTGGGCGCCGCTGCGGTCGGGGCGGCTGGGCGCCGCTGCGGAAAGTCTCCTCAGCGTTGAGGGAGACTGTGCGAGTGCCGGAGCGGGCGTGACAGGCAAGGCACGAGGCGGGCGGCGCGATTCGTGCGTGTGGGTGGCGCGCAGGCCGGGGAGCTGCGAGAGTATGTGCTGCAGGAGGCGAACGTGCGCGACGTGGAGATCTGCCAGGACCCGCTGGAGTACGCGTCCGTGCGCGCGGAGCCCAATTACGAGGCGCGCCGCGCGCGGAGCGCATGCGCGCTCCTCTTGCACAGCAGTGACGCTGCCTTGGTCCTGCCCCCGTTCACTCTGCCTCTGTGTGCGATACTGTGAAGGAGCGCGCTTGGCGGAATGAGCATCAGGGCGGCGCGACATGCATTCTCTGTACCATGGGAGCTGCGCATGCAAGCCCGTTACGGTGGCCATGCGGGAGACCCGCGCGAGGCAGGTGCTGGGGAAGAAGGTGGGCAAGGCGCTGGGCAAGGTCAAGGCGGCGCTGGCGGCCATGGGCCCGGCGGAGATTGCGGCCTTCGAGCGCGACGGCGCCGCCGACGTCGCCGGCGAGCGCCTGGAGCTTGGCGACATCCGGGCGCGGCCGCCGCCCCCTCGCATGCCTCCTGCCTGCCCCGCGGGCGCGCATGCAGCTGGCCTGCGCTGCGCTCACGCTGGCCAGTCCAGAGAGGCTGTGTGTCTGCAGAGCTGGGGGTGTGCTGCGACCAGAGAGAGCGTGCGTGCCGCTCAGGTGTGCCAGCCCCGCTCGCATGGTCCTGCACGAGCGTGCGCTCGACCAGGCTGCGCCGGACGGCCGCCTTGCAGCCTACCCCTGCACGGCGCGATTGAGAGTGCGCGGGGCAGGTGGTGCGGGCCTTCCGCCTGCCCGAGGGCGCCAGCAAGGCGGACCTGGACGCCGCCAGCGACCCCGACAGCGGCCTGCTGGTCGTCGTGGACCTGCGCCCCGACGACGACCTCCAGGCCGCCGGCCTCGCGCGCGAGGCGCGGCGCCCGCGCCGCGGCCCTGCCTGCCCACACGGCGCCGGCAGCGCAACCCCTGCCTGTGTTCGCAGTTGATGGGGGTGGAGCTGCAGCCGTTGACTGCTTCGGGCCTGATTGCGCGCCATGGCGGGCGCGGCCGCGCCCAGCGCGGCTGTACGCGGCGCGCGCAGGTGATGAACCGCATTCAGAAGCTGCGCAAGCAGGTGGGCCTGGTGGTCAGCGAGCCGGTGGAGGTGTGGCTGGGCGAGCGCCGGCCCGCGCCAGCCGCGAGCGCGCCCGGCCCACCCGCGCCCGCCGCCGCCGCGTGCAACGGCGGCGCGCACGGGCCGGCGGCGGGCCGCGCGCAGGCCACGAACGGGGCGCCCGAGGACGGCGCCGCGGCCGCGCCGTGCGCGGGGGCGGCGCCGCTGGCACTGCGCGACTTGCTGCGTGCGCAGGCGCGCGGCCGGCAGGGTCGGCGCCCCACCTCTGTCATATGCCCTCATTCGCGGCTGTATCCCTGCTCGTTGACAAAGCGCCGACCGATAACGGCCGGTCCATGTCCGCTGTGTGGACTGGCATGCGCGTGCCAGTCCAGGCGGTTGTGTAATGCTGTGCAAGGCCGCACATTGCTTCCCTGGGTGCCCTGCCCTGACACGGCGTGGCGTGCAGGCGGGGCTGTTTCCGGAGACGCTGGGGGCGCTGCCGCGGCTGGAGTGCGAACGACCGGCGCACGGCGTCATCATCGCGCGTGAAGCGTGCGCGGTGGGCGCGGACGCACAGCGCTTTGAGCTGACCGTCGTCCTGACGCGGCCGGCGGTCAGCATCGCAGAGGACGCCCTGCTGCAGGCGCGCGGCCCTGGTAGATCGAGCGCCAAGGAGCCTGCTGACACGCCTGGCTCTGCTAGGGCCGCGGCGCGCAGACTTCATTGCTTCGTCCTGCGGCTGCGCCACGCCTGCCTTTGTGCCAGCATCCGAAGGTTTCCTCGTAGCGAAGCAGGTGGTCTGCACACACTGGCATGCGTTCATATCGTGTTCCTGACATGAGTGAATGAAGGCGGCGGCTGGGCTGTTGTCAGGCGTGCCACGCCTGGCCATGTTCTTTGTGATGCAAGCCCGCCCGCCACACCGCACCCGGCACATGTGCAGGAGGTGGGCGGCGAGCGGGAGCGCTTGAGAGCGGCCTCAGCCTGGCTCGCCTCGCGCGACCCGGGGAGGCTGGCGGCGGAGGCGCGGGCGGCCGGGGGCGGCGTGGCGGTGAGCCTGGACGGGCGCCTGCTGCGCTTGCGGCATGGGCAGCACTTTGCTGTGCCTGGCACCACGTCAGGGTCTGCCGCGCAGCTGGCTAATGGCAACTGACAATGGGACCATTCGCGTTCTATGATGTACTTACTCTTAGAATCGCATACTCTTCAGATGAATGGTCTGGCCCACACTGCCAGTGACCTAGCACACACCCGAACTACAGAGCAGACGGCAGAGCAGAGGCACCACGATGTGCGCGAGCGGCGCCCGTGTCTGTCAAGCTGCACCGTGTGACCTGCCGCCGCCTGCCTCATGGAGCGCCGCCCGCCGCGGCCGGCCGCCGCGGCAGGGGCGCGCGGAACGCGCCGTGGTACCGCTTGCCGCCGCGCGCCGCGCCGGCCTCGTCCGCCGACGCAAAGAGCAGCGCGCGCGCGTGCGCCGCCTCGCCGGCCTCGCGCAGCCGGCGCTCTTCGCGCAGCGCCTCCAGCCGCGCGGGCTTGCCGGCCGCCTCGCTGCCCGCCTCCTCGTCGTGCCGCCTGCGTTTCTTGCTGCGCCGATCCTTCTTGGCGTCCTTTGGCCGCTGCAGGCGCGGCGCGCGGGCCGGGCTGCTGGGCTGCCCTGGCAGCGACGCCAGGTCGAGGGTGGGCGCGGCGAGCGCTGGCGGCGCGAGCATGGACCCTGGCAGGTCGCTGCCGGGCAGGGTGGACCCGCGTCGCGAGTACCACGGCTGCGCGGCGCGGCCTGTGAGGCCGTGCGCGAGCGCAAAGCGCTCGTCGAAGCGCGCGTCCGAGGTCTGCGTGGCCTCGTCGCCTCGCCGCCGCTTCTCTTGCCGCTTCTCCTCGCGCACCTGCGGCCGCGCACGGCAGGCTGACCCTGCTGGGCTCGCGCGCCGCACGCGCTGCGACCTGGAGGCATGCGGCCGAGGGGGCGCGCCTCTGGGTGCTCGTCGCGCGCCTCGTGCTCCTGGAAGAAGTTGATGTGCTGCAGCAGGCCGCCGGCCGGGCTGACCGCGACCACGGCCGCGCCCTCGCCTGCCGCCTCTGCCGCGCCGCTGCTGTCAGCCCGCGCAACGTCGCGCGCCGACGCCTGGGCGGTCGCGAGCGCGGCCTCCGCGGCGGGGTCCGCTGTGCCGGCCTTGCGCTGCGCCTGGAGCAGCAGGTAGCGCCGCCGCACCTCCCCGTCTGCCTGCGCAGCCCCGGGACAGCGCCTGACTCAGCCGGTGCGCGCACCAGCTACGTAAGACATTCTTGCAGCGCAGGCACACGCGAGTCGCACCTGTCGCTGTTTGGCCTGCCTTTCACGCTCCTCATCCGCGTGCTTGGCCTCGTCGCGCGACACCTTCAGGCGGTTCTCGCGCCCGTACACGTTCCACGACTTTTGCGGCAGGATGTTCAGGCCGCCTGCAGCACGGCGCTGTGGCTTAGTAATGGTGTGGCTCAGAGCAGGTGGTCTGCTGCAGCCAACAAGCTACATCAACGCACCGTGTCCGCCCATGGTCGGACTGCCTGCCTCCTGGCACCTGGTCGACCTCAGGCGCAGCCCTGCAGGTGGCGCTCTGAGTAGCGCACGCTCCTCGTGTTTATCTACTTGTGAGTGTGAACCAGTGTCATTAGCTGTGCTGGCAAAGCAATGAAGGGCTGCAGTGAGGTCCTCCTTCCTGGCTATGGCCTCCTGCAACCAAGCTTTGGAGCCATATAAAGGTCAAGGCGCCAAGGTGTAGGAGCGCCGTTGGCGCAGCGGGGTTGGTCGGCAACCATGGTGCAGGGCCAGTACGGGCTGCGCGCCCGCGCTGTGCTCGGCCGGCGGCGTTGCGGCGAGCTGAGCGCGGAGGACCTGCAGCAGCCAGCCGCCGCTGCCACGATTGGCGCGGGGCTCCAGCCAGGCGTCATGACCAAAGCGGAGCGCCTAGCGTTCGGCGGGCGGCATGCGGAGTACCTGGACGCCCGGTGTGCACGCGTGGGTGCTCTGCGCTGAGCGTACAGCCTGCTTGGGAGCGGGCATGCTGCCACGCTTGGACGCCTGGCTGCTCACAGGAGCAGCGCCCCGTCCTTGCATGGCGCTGCTGCACCGTGACGCCGCGCCTCGCAACGCAGGAATGTGGTACTAGAGCTCTGGCACGAGGACACGGCGCGCTACCTCACTGTCGAGCGGTGCATAGGTGGGGCCGCTGCGGCAATTCCCGCCGGTTGCCTCTCTGCGCGCAGACATGCCGTTTCGCAGTGGGCCGTGTAGCCATGGGGGAGCCGCCTGTGCGCGCGCAGAGGCTGCAGACGCACCTGCAGAGGAGGTGGTGCGCGAGGCGCACACCTTCCTCCAGGAGCAGGGCTGCATCAACGCGGGCCTCCTTCAAGGGGACCCCCTGACTGAGCCGACGGCGCCGGAGGCAGTCGACGAGGCGCGGGTGGCTGTCGAGACGCTCAAGATCCTGCGCAGCGTCGACATGGCGGTGCGCGCAGCATGCCAGGCTTCTGAGCCGGCCGGAGCGCGGAGTGCGCGGTCGCTGCGCTTGACAAGCTGCGGCACGGCGCAGGCGACCACGGAGAGGATGATCCGCAAGCAGCTGGAGGACGTGCTCGGCGTCAAGGTGGACGCGCACAAGGACTTCATCCGCAGCCAGGCACGCGCCAGCGCCGGAGCACTTGCCATGCTTGAGCCTGCTGCCGTCAGCGTGACAGTTGCCAGGCTGTGACCCTGCACTGCTGCCTGTCGAAAGGGTTGCCCGCCCCACGAAGTTGAGCCTGCTGCCGTCAGCGTGACTGACGCCAGGCTGTGACCCCTGCCCTGCAGCCTGTCGAGAGGGCTGCCCCACGAAGCCAGGAGGTCTGCCCGGGGGCAGGTGCTGGCGTACATCCAGGGCCGGGCGCCGCCGGAAGCCGGTGCCGCGGCCGCGCCGGGGCCCGCAAGGGTGAAGGGGCGCGTCATCGTCGTGGGCGCCGGGCCCGCCGGGCTGGCCGCTGCCATGCACCTCAAGGCGCGCGTTGCACACCGCTCCGACACGGACGCACTTGTGCTGGCAGTGAGTGCATCTGTGAGCGGAGCAGCACAGCAGGGCCGTGACAAGAGAAGGCCGCGCGCAGAGGTGCGGCGTTGAGGTGGTGGTGCTGGAGGCGCGCGCGCGCGTGGGCGGCCGCGTGTACACCCACCGCGGCGACGGCTTCAGCGTGCCCGTCGACCTGGGCGCCTCCATCATCACCGGCACGGCGACCGACCTGGCCAAGAGCGCGCGCGCGGACCCTTCTGCCATTGTCGCGCGGTGCGGGCTGCGCTGATCCAGGCGCCTCTTTAGCCTGTGCGTGCATGCGTTTTCTGAGGCTGCATGCGCGCCCCATTATGCGCTCTGGCTCGTGTATGTGGGACGCATCGGTGCTCAAAGCGAACTGGTGTCCCAACGACCAAAAATCGCACTTTCCTTGGGCCGGCGGGCGTGCATGCCATGGCGGTATCGGGGCATGCAGGCAGCTGGGCGTGGAGCTGCACGAGCTGGGTCGCGCGCTGCCGATCTTCGACGGCGAGACCGGCGCGCCGGTGCCGCCGGAGACCGACGCCCGCATCGAGGTGCTGGTCAACCACCTGCTGGACGCCGCACGCGAGGGCGTGGACGACGCCGACGACGCCGAGCCCGCGCGGCCGGACACGTCGCTGGGCGCGGCGCTGGACGGCGCGCTTGCCGCGCACCTGGCCGGCCCGGCGCGCTTTGCGGAGCAGCTTGCGGAGGCGCGCGCGGGCGGCGCGGCTGCGGGCGCCCCGACAGCGAGCCGGCCGCAGCCGACCGAGGCGCTGGGGGGCGGCAGCGCGCCGGCGGCGGAGAGCGCAGAGCGTCGCCCTGGCGGAGGCGCAGGTGCGGAGGCGGCCGGGGGCGCGGAGCCTGCCGCGTCTGGACCGGCGGCCGTCTGCGACCGGGTGGATCCGCGACTCGCGGCTGCAGCTGGGGGGGGTGGCGCCGCTGCGCACCCCCCTGCCAAGCTTGGCGCCCCTGTGGCGGGGGCAGGCCCAGAAGCTGAGAGCACCAGCGCGGCGCCACAGAGCGCTCTCGCGTCCCTGGCGGAGCAAGTCTGCACGGCGGCAGACAGCCTCGTCACTGCCACCGCGCCGGACGAGCTGAAGGCCACACCCGTGCCTGCGGCAGCGGACGTGCCGGTGGCCACGCCGGCGACTGCGGGGCAGGCAGAGGCGGCCAGCGGCTCCGTCCCAGCGCCTGCAGCGGCCGGGCCTGCAGGAGCCGCCGAGGGAGGCGGGGCGGCCGACACTGAGCTTGCTGCCGCGTCGGACGGCGCGCCTGCTTCGGCAGACGCAGAGGCGGACGCGCTCTGCGGCCCGGGCGCGGCCAGCGCAGACCAGGGCACCCGGCCGGCCAGCCCGGAGCGTGAGCCCGTACCCCCGGCGGCGGGTGTGTCCGGCAAGGAGCTGGGCGAGGCGACCACGGCGGCGGCGGAGGCCGTCGCCCTGGAGCGCGAGCGGGCGCTGGAGGCGGGGGTCTCGGGGGCGGCGGCGGCGGCGGCGGGGGCGGCCGTGGCGGGCGTGGAGCTGCCGCACAGCCTGTCGGAGGCGGAGCGGCGGCTGCTGGACTGGCACTGGGCCAACCTGGAGTATGGCTGCAGCGCGCGCCTGGACCAGGCGCGCCCCGGCCGCGCTGCGCCGCCCCTGCCCTCATGCAGACGCGACAGGGCTTGCTCGTCTGTTTTCAGGTTCTGTGCATGTCAGGCATTCGTGCGAGGTCCCGGCTGCCGCATCCTCCGCGTGGCTTGCGTTGTGCAGGGGACGCACGATTGGTTGACATTGTCTGGCGACAGGGCTAAGGTTGCGGCACCCCGGCGCGCGCTGCCAGGTGTCGCTGGCGCACTGGAACCAGGACGACGAGTACGGCGGCTTTGGCGGCCCGCACGCCATGGTGCGCGGCGGCTACAGCGCCCTGCTGGAGCCGCTGGCGGCGCGCCTGGACGTGCGGCTGGGCGCGCCCGTCGCGTCCATCGCCGACACCGACGAGGGCGTGCGCGTGACCACGGCTGCAGGCGCGCCCGCTGCTGCGCGCCCGCCGCTTGGCAGCCAGCGCATCCAGCCTCCGAGTCGGCTCGAGGCCTCCGAGTCGGCTCATGCGCCTGTCCTTGTCGGCGCATGCGCCACGCATGCACCGAGCAATGACAGGGCGGGCGGCTGCGCTGACGCGCGCGCGCGCGCGGCCGAGCAGGCGAGGCCTTCGCCGGCGCGGCCGTGATCGTGACCGTCCCGCTGGGCTGCCTCAAGGCGGGCGGCATCGCCTTCCAGCCGCCGCTGCCGGACTGGAAGGCGGCCGCCATCCGGCTGCTGGGCTTTGGCAACCTGAACAAGGCGCGCCTGCGCTGGGCCCAGGGCTCCGGCGGGCGCCTCTTCATTCGTGCAAGCCTCGCAACACTCCCACACGGCAACCTGGCACAGGGCGCTCTGGTCGGGCGTGCAAGGGCCTGCTGCGCCGAGCGCGCACACGCCGTGACCGGGCGGTGTTGACGTGCGCAGGTCGTCATGGAGTTCCCCGAGGCGTTCTGGGACGCGGAGGCGGACTACTTTGGCGCGGCGCTGCCGGGCGGCGCCGCGGGCCGCGGCCGCTGCTTCATGTTCTGGAACCTGCAGCGCTTCACCGGCGCGCCGGTGCTGGCCGCGCTGGCGGCCGGCGCGGCCGCGCACGAGGCCGAGGCCGCCAGCGACGCCGAGCTGGGCGCGGCGGCGCTGGCCGTGCTGCGGCGCGTGTTTGGCGAGGGCGCCGTGCCGGAGCCGCGCTGCGTGCTGGCCACGCGCTGGGGCAGCGAGGAGTACTCGCGCGGTGCGCGGCAGCCGCCGTCCCTCTGGTGTCCGCCTCGCACGCTCTGTGGACGGGCCGGCCTCGTCCTGTGGCGGCTGGGGGCCGACAGCAGCCTCAGCGGCTTGTGTGGGTCACGCATGCCGGGGGCGCTCCAGGGCTCAGACTTCAAGCGCGGGGCTCGTACGAGCTGACGGGCGTGCGCTGGGTGCAGGGTCGTACTCGTACGTCGCGGTCGGCGCGAGCGGGCGCACGTACGACCAGCTGGCTGCCCCCGTCCGCCGGCGCCTGCTCTTCGCCGGCGAGCACACCTGCAAGGTGCGGAGTTCCTCATGCGGCCTTTCTGCAGGGTGGCGCAGCAAGTGTTCTGCAGGGCATCCTGCTGTGGTCGTCTGCGAGGAGGGGGGCTCGGATGCTTACCGAGCGCGTCGCAACCAGCAAAGCTGGTCAGGCAGCAACAATCGCTTCACAGGGAGGGCTGCACGGGGGCGCAGGAGCACCCAGACACGGTGGGCGGCGCCATGCTGACCGGCGTGCGCGAGGCGGTGCGCGCTCTGAGCCTGCTGCGCGGCGACGACGCCCGCTTCGGCGCAGCCGCGGCGGACGATGTCGCCACCGGACCGCTGGTGAAGCGGCGCATGGTGCGAGTCGGCGCTCGTGCTGTCCTCATGACGCTCAAACCAGTCTTTGTAGTTGCGGGCTGGTGCCGCCCATGGGCGTGCTTGACCAGAGGAGGTGGGGTCGGCGCGTCGTTGTGCGCGTCGCTGCAAGTATGCATGCTGCCTGCGGTGGGATTGTCGATGTCGCAGTCTTGGAGAACCGGAACCATAAATGGGGGCGGCTGTTGCGCTGAGCGCGGCCTGCATGTCGTCGCAGGCACAGGCGGAGAAGGAGCGGCGGCCGCGTAAGCGTCAGGCAGAGGACGATGGCAGCGGTGCGCCCCATGTCCTGCGCCGAGCGGCGGCCTCATGCGGCCGGTGACGCGCCTGCCGCAGAGCCGGCACCGGTGTGACCGCAGCGTGACTGCGAACGCTCGGCGCAGGCGACGAGAGGAGCGTGCGCGTGTACCGGCACCCCGCGGTGGTGGCCGCGGAGGAGGCGCAGCGGGAGGCCGCGCGCGACGGCCACCGCCAGCTCTGGGCCGCGCTCATGGCGGGTGCGCGGACGCGGCCCCAGCGGCCCCGGCGCGCATGCCGGGCCCGCGCCTGAGCCGTGCCCTCCCGCTTGGCACCACGCGCCGTGCGCGCGCATGAAGAGCGGCACGCCCGCCCGCGGTCCGCTCCGCGGCCCTGACGGCGGGCGGCCTGGCGGGGGCCAGGCGACACGGGCGTCCTGGAGCGGCTGCTGGAGGACGGCACGGGCACGGCCGCGCGCGGCGCGCTCGCCGCAGAGCTGGCCAAGGCGCGCGCGCACATGCTGCGGCCGCTCGCGGGCCACCTGGGCTGCCTGCGCGCGCTCAACATCTGGCTGCTGGACCTGGCCGCCGACGCGCGCGCGTCGCGCGTGCTTGAGCAGGTCCTGCAGGCGCGCGCGGCGCTCTGCTGCCACTGCCGCTGTGGGCGGGCCGCCTCTCACGCGGATGCGCGTGCGTGCTCCGCAGCTCAGCTCGCCTGTGTCCTGACTTGCTAAACTGGGGGATGTCAAGTATTGAGATGCCTTCATGGCCCCTTTGTGCGCCTGCTATCGCGCCTGGTCGCGAGCGGCAAGCCTCGGGGTGCAACAGGTGCTCCAGATGATGCCGGTGCAGTGGGGCGCGCTGAAGCAGAGCGGCGTGGCGGCCACGGTGCGCCAGCGCGCGGCGGAGCACCCGGCGCGCTCCGTGCGCGCGGCCGTCGCGGCCGTCACGCAGCGCTGGGCAGACGCCGCCGGCGACGCCTCGCTCGCGGTGGTGCCGCCGCCGCCGGTGGGCGCGGGCAGCGGCGCGGGCCTGCCGGCCCCGCCGCCGCCGGCGCGCGCGGACCCGGAGACGCCGTCGCCGTCGGAGGAGGTCGCTGAGGTGCTGGACGAGGGCGTCCGCCAGCGGCTCGCGGAGGCCGAGGCGGTGCGCAGGCTGAATTGTGCTTGGCAGGAGCTTGTTTTGTACGCTGTGGGGCTCCTTTTCGGCGGCAGCACAAGGAGGCTGGGCGTGTGCCTATATGGACAGCCTCCCGGCGCGCTCATGTGCAGCAGGGCGCGGCGCGTGACTCATGTGCCCTCGCGCGGTCACCCCGCATTCGCAGCCACCCGCTTCGCTGAGGCGGTGGTGCGCACCCAGGCGGCGCAGGAGGCCGCGCTGCTGAAGCAGGAGGCGGCGCTGGTGGAGGCCGAGGTGGCGCAGCGGGAGGCCACCGGCGCGGCCGAGGAGCCGGCCGAGCTGCCGGACATCCCCGACTTCAGCGCCTTCACCGGCGGGCAGGGCCGCCAGCGCCCCTCGCGCGCCGGCCGGGAGGCCAAGCTGGCGCGCCGGAAAGCGCGGTGCGGCCGCCTGCGGGGCGCACCGCCCCCGCGCGCGCAGCGGGCTGTTTGCTCTCATGCGGCGTGCGACCCCGCGCACGGGCACCATGCTTTTAACCGCGACGCGCGCGGCAGGGCGGACAAAGCGCTGGCCGAGGCTGCCGAGGCCGCCCCGGGCAGCGCGAATGAGGGCGCGTCCTCTGCCGCCGGCAAGAGCGCGGCAGCGCCCAGCGAGGCCGGCGAGAAGGCGCACGCCAGCGGCGAGAAGGCGCACGCCGGCGGCGAGAAGGCGCACGCCGGCGCCGACAAGGCGCACGCCGGCGCCGAGAAGGCACACGCCAGCGGCGGTAGCTCCAGAGTGCGTACCTACTTGAGCGTTCATGCCTCCTCGCTCGTGACGACTGTGCCGATCAGCGAGACGACCGCTCTGGTGGCCAGGTGAAGCGTGAGGTCACCGAGTATGTGAAGGCGCTGCTCAAGCCGCTGTACGCCGACAAGCGCGTCAGCAAAGAGCAGTTCAAGCTGGTGTTGGAGAAGAGCGTCAACCGGGTCGCCGGGCAGGCCGCGGACGCGGGCAGCGGCCTGTTCCTCACCGACAAGCGCAAGGCCAAGGTCCGCGCGCTGGTCGACAAGTACCTGAAGCTGCATGCCGGCGGCGGCGCGTGAAGCCGGCCATTGCTATGCTGGGCGAGGCCGCTGTCTGCTGCTGAGCCAGATGTTTGTTTACAACTGTCGTCGATAGAGAGTGCATGCGAGATGTACTACTGCTCAACCCTGCCTATGTCAGGGTCACGGGACCGAGACAAATTATGAAAAAGCGCATGCGCCGGTTCGGCACGATGAAAGACAACGGGCTCGCGCCACATGCAAAATAGGAACACCTGCGTTGAGTCGCAATGTCGGACGGAGTGCGGGCGCCGCTCGCCCCGCTCGACTGCACTTGGTCTGGCCTGCCGCTATTGGCAGATGCCCGCGACCGCACCGCACCAGCGACCACACCGCTAAGCGTGGTGACGGTATCAATACCTGAGACAGAAGCTTTCAGCGCTGCGCCTGCTCGCCTGCCCGCTCCCATGCCTGCTGTGCACAAGCTGCTGGAGCGTAAACTGGGAAGCCTGGGTAGCCAGACGGCTGCAGACTTGGGAGCAAAGGGCGCCCACCAGCGCAGCGGCATGAGCATTGTGTTCAAGGTGCCGTCCCGGCTCCTGGCTACTGCGGGTGGAGCGCATCGCTGCCGCCGCACGGCTCAGAAGGGGCGCTGAACTGTAGGACATCAGCTGCCTGGTCACCAACAGCGCCAAGCGGGCGGAGAAGCTGCCCCTGCTTGACAGCGTGTCGGGCTGCATCGTGGCGGGCACGATGACGGCGCTGGTGAGCGCACCGCATCACCTCTGTGTGGCTGCTCGAGCTGCGCTCAGGTCGGCCGCTCACACGCCGAGCGCAGAGCGCAGATGGGCCCGAGCGGGAGCGGCAAGACCACGCTGCTGGGTGCGCCCTGGGATGTCGCGTGCCACAGGGCGAACGCACCCACCGGTAAAGCGGGCACCTGCCAGCGGGCCAGGAAGTCTCCTCACCGGCTTGCGCCTGCGCAGATGTGCTGGCGGGCCGGAAGACTGAGGGCACGCTGAGCGGACAGGTGCTGGTGGCCGGCCGGCGGCCTTCGCAGATGTTCATGCGCCGCCACTGCGGATATGTGGAGCAATACGGTGCCGCTGCTGGGCATGTGCTGGCGCAAGTGTTGACCTGCGCTCGCAGCAGCATGCAGAGGGCGCAGCGTGTCTCCCCAGCATGACAATGCGACCGGCGCGCGCAGACACGCTCATCGACAACCTCACGGTGCACGACATGCTGCTGTACACCGCGGAGCTGAAGCTGCGCGCCAGCGTGCCGCTGGCGGTCAAGCGCCAGCGCGTGGACGGCCTGATCGAGCAGCTGGCGCTGGGCGCCTGCCGGGACGTCCGCATCGGCGACGCGATGCAGCGGGGCATCTCCGGTGCGGCGCCCGGCAGAGCTCGCACGCCGCCGCGCGCCCCGCCTGCCGGGCCCCGGACTGCACTCGTCGCGCAGGCGGGCAGGCCAAGCGCACCAACATCGGCGTGGCGCTCATCAGCTCGCCCCGCATCCTGTTCCTGGATGAGCCCACGTCCGGCCTCGACTCGTACACCTCGCTGGAGGTGCGGCGCACGCGCTCGGCCGCGCGCGGGCTCCTGCGGCCCGCCCGCTCAGCCCGCGAGAGCTGGGGTGCTGTGGTCAGGTGATGCAGTACGTGGCAGCGCTGACGCGCGCCGCTAGTGCCAGCGGGGGCGCGGGCAGCGACGGCATGACCATCTGCGCGACCATCCACTCGCCCACGGCCGCCACCTTCGCGCTGTTTAGTCGCGTCATGGTGCTCCTGCGCGGCCGCGTCGTCTTCTTCGGCAAGAACGGTGGGCTTGCACAGGCCGCGGCAGCGGAGCTTGGCAGAGCGTGCTGCCAGGTGGCCGGTCCAGCAGTCGTGAGGCGTGTGGCATGATTGCGCAGGAGACGATGCAGTGCAGTACTTCAGCAAGCGTTTTCCCGACCTGGCATGCGCGCACGGCGACCTGGGCACCAGCCGCGCCGAGTGGCTCGTGGCCGTCACTACAAAGGTGGGCAGAGTCATGACGCACTGTGACATGGGCGGCCGCCGCCGGCGGGCGAACCGGGCATGCCGCCATGCTTCGCGCGGCGCAGGCTGACCGCAGCGGCCGCGCGACCGAGCTGGCCGCAGCGTACGCCACCAGCGACCTGTGCCGCGCGAATGCGCAGCTGCTGCAGGGCACGGCGGCCGCTGGTGCTGCTGCCGCCGGCGTCGGGCGCTTCCGCATGCCCCCCCGGCCAGACGTTGAGGGCGGCGCTCCCGAGCAGCTCGATGCGGAGGCCGCGCGCGAGCTGGCCACGCGCAACGAGACCACGACATCCTTCTGGCGGGGCTACAGGACGCTGATGAAGGTGCTCGCTGCTGCAGGTATTACAAGCAGTGCGCCAGCAGCCATGCCGGCAAGCCGCTGGAAACCCCGGTGGTTCGGCGCGGCGCGCGCAGTACCGGCTGGTGACCACGCTGCTCGACCCGCGCTTTGTGGTCAGCCGCACCGCCGACAAGCTGCTCAACTCGGTCATCCAGGTCTCGCTGTACTGGGGCGTGGGCGCCAGCCTGCGCGCCGACAACCTCACCAACGTCATTGCCCTGGTCTACATGTGGGCCGTCTTCCCTGGCCTGGTCACCATAACCTACATGCCCGCCATCCTCGCAGAGCGCCGCCTCTTCATCCGGTGCGCGGCCCAGGGCCGCAGCCACGGCGCTCGCGCCTGGGCCAATGCCGGCCAAGCTGACGGCGCGCATGCCCATGCGTGCAGCGAGCGCAGCGACGGCCACTACCGCGCCATCACATACCTGTGCGCCAAAATCACGCTGGAGCTGCTCCTGGCTGTGCCGTTCTCGGTTGTCTCGGCCGCGCTCGTCTTCTATCTGACGCGCTTGTCCGGCGCCTTTGCGTTCTTTTGGGCGACGTACCTCACGACCATGTATGTCGGCATTGGTCCGCCCTCCCTCGCCGACGCCCGCTGCTGCTGCTGCTCAGCGCCGCTCTGACCAGGGCCGCGGCTGCGCAGCGCTCGGCTTCTTCATCGCGGCCCTCTCGCCCAGCATGGACCTGGCGGCCGTGGTCGTCAGCAGCCTGGTGTCCTGCCTGTGCTACTCCACGGGCAACCTGATCCGCGTGGCGGACATGCCGGCCTACTGGCGCTGGTTCCCCAACGTCAACTTCCTCTTCTACGCCTGGGCCGCCCTGATGAAGAACGAGTTTGAGGGGTGCAGCACCGTGTTTGTGAACAACCACACGGTGCGGCACACCCCGTGCTGCCCACCCTGCGCCCCTGGGCGGGCGACAGTGCGACGCGCGCGCCGCAGGTCCTGGAGTTCTACGGGTTGACGACGGGCATGACCAAGTGGCACTACCTGGCCGTGGAGGCGACCTTTTTCTTCGCATTCTTCCTGGGTTGCTACGCATGCATGGCGAACATCCGGCACCACCGCCGCTAGTCGAGTTGCTGGGCTGTCAAAGCTTGATTTGAAACAGCTCATGCCAAACGTACTCCCGCCCGGCAGGCCTGGCAGGCCTCGAGCTCATGCAGACCACTGCATTGACATCAAAGCCGCACGTTGTGCGCTCCTCAACACTTTGAAGAATTGTTTGCACACCAAGAGTCGCAGCCTCTGGTGAGTCGTCCAGCAGCACGCTCGGGCAAGAGTAAGCTTGCTTACTAGACTCGGCGGCCGTCAGCGCCCCGGCCGTGCTGGTGAGTGGCTGAGCTCCGCCTCTCGCCTGTGGACTCCACTGCACACCGCGCACACTTTGCTCTTGCGAATATCGCCGCTGAAGGTGGAACGAATGTGACTGTTCGCCGTGATCTGATGTGCTCGCATTGCTGCTTGCTCGCCGATCTGGGCAGCGCAGACCGTCCAGCCTCCTGATCTGTGCATCACAAGGCAGGATCCTGCTTGGAGGGGCACTGGCGCTGGCGCATAGAGTTCTGCTTGCAGCCAGTGTTGCAGGTCTGACACGCGGCCACTGAGGCTGGATGTGCACGGCACGCAGCAGGCAGGACCGTCCAATCCTTCTCCAAGCCGCGCACGCAATCAGGACAAGCAGGGCGTTTGCAAACATGGCGCCGAAAGCTGCAGTGGCTTGCATTGCTCTGGTAGCTGCACTGCTGAGCATAAACTGCGCTTCAGCGTTGTCTGGCGGCCCATACCACGGAGACGTGCGTGCCCACCTGCATTGGATACCTGCGTAGTGAGTTGCGGTGTGATAAAGCAGAATGGTGCATGACAGTCCACGTGACAGAGTGCATGCTGGCTTTCAGAAGGGCCTCTACAATGTTCAGGTCGGCCCACGGGCGTTGTGCTAACTTTGTTGTAATGGGGACGTAGGGCACACACTATGGCAAGGGCGGGGACTGGAACGGCTGGTGCAAAGGTGCCCCCCACTGCCCTGCAGGCAGGGGCACACAGGTGTCCACTCTAAACGGCCTCCACTGACAGTGTTGCGTTGCGCTTGCAGGCTTTGGGTTGGGCAACGGCTGGCCTGGACTGCCTACTGCTGCAATGAACGTCGTGCAGTTTGCGAATGGGGACGCTTGCGGAGCGTGCATTTCGGTGAGAGTTGCTCTCTGTTGCAGCTGGGCTCCTGCATGGTGTCAGGCTGCACATGATGTGCTGCTGAGCCTTGGCGCGATGCTCTGCCCTACTTGAAGTCTTTCTGTTGGCTGTGCCCGTCGGTAGTTTTTCAGAGCAAGCTCACTATTGGGAGTGCCCCACAGCGTTGAGTGTTCACGCAGGGCTATGGGACGGGGAAGGGGGCAGGCTACACCCCGATCACTGGCAATTTCTTCATCACCATCAACAACCTGTGTCCCGAGTGCAAGTACGGTGAGCAGGCCGTAGCTGCAGAGGCAGATCTTGCTTTTGTCAACACGCGACCTACCATCAAGTATACTGTAAAGTATACAGTAAAGTGTACTGTATTCTTACGTATCGGTGATGTACAGGGGCTATTGACTTTTGTGACGACGGTGATGGGCGCTGGGAGATCATTTGGTGAGCTGCTATCACGCGCAACAACTTCTGGTCCATGCTATTAGTTGCACAAGACAAGCCCATGGTCATATGGTGTCTTACAGTCCGTTGCTTTGCAGGTGGGTGGTAGACTGCGCAAGCCACGTGCGTCCCCCACGGCTCGTCTTTCTGCAGCTGGCATCCTGTCTTTTATGTTGGGCCCCTTGCGGCCGCTACTGCAGATCGTCAGGCTATGCAGGTTCGCACTAGGTTTGCACTACATGCTGACAGAGGTTTGCTTGACTGCAGGGCCGCCACTTGCTGGAGAACAACATCACTGTCAACGAGCACCTGGGCGACATCCTTCGTCCCAACAGAGCGGTGAATGCCAGCATTGAGCTGGAGCCCCCCCGGTCAAAGCGCGCTGTGCACGCGCATCGTATGCTGCAGCTGTCATAAGTTTGTGCTGAGCACTTATACCAGGACTGCGTTTAGGCATGCTGCTGGGGCACTACTTTGTGCCTGTGTGTGGTCTGGCTACCCAGTTGAGCCCCGTTGATGACCTGTCCAGACTTGTCATGCTCTGCCGACACCATTGTTGAGAGCACACTGTGTGCGTGGACACTTGCGGTGTGCATGGAGGTCCACTGCATACCTGTGCGTCATTTTTTGGCGGCAGCAGACTGTTGCTGATCGCAGAACGAGTGAGCAAGGGTGTGCCCATGCGTGAACAGAGCACCTGACAGTGCATGCAGTCTTTGCACCCTGTCTAGGTCCAGGAATGAGCATCCGAGAACGGCGCGATGCGCTCAAAGCGCACAGTAAGTAGTACATTGCGTTACAAAGCATGTAACAATACATGCATGGCTACACATACCTTGCATGGCCAGGCGCCTGCAGAGAGATCACCAGAAAAACCGGAATACAGGTCTGCTGTGGCTGCCCATGCTTGCAGGCGGTCAGATGAGCGGGAATGCAGGGTCCGCCACAGCAGCCCATGCCTGCAGCCCACCCTCCATATCCAGCGCTGGGATGCCTGCCAAGTGCAGAGCCTGTACCGCGCGCTGCGAGTCGTTTCCCCTCCTGCACACCACATACACAGGCCGCCCCCGGTCCCTGCACTCCGCGCCATCTGCATCACCACCGTGCACAGCCTGTGCGTTGGACACCGCCGGGAGTAGCCCTGCGGGCTCCGGCCCTCCCGCGGTGCTGCAGGCGCTCGCGGCAGCCGCAGAGCTGCCGGGACCCGGAGACACACCCGTGTCCGGCAGCACCGCAGCCCCGGCTGCGCCGTCTATGTCTTGGCCCACTGCGCTCTCTGGACACGGCGCGTGCATCCCTGCGCGGGTCTCGCTGGATCCGTTGCGCTCCTCTGGAGCTGCGACCTCGTGCCCGCCAGCAGGGTCCGCAGCCGTGGACGCCGCGGCGCGCACTGCAGGGATGTGGCACCGGAAGTCATCCGGGCGGCTCACGTCATATGGGCACGAGAGCGAGCCTGCATGTGCCCCGCGCGGCACACACGCCATCAGGTGACGAGCGCCAATGCCCTTCAATGCACATGCGGCCTTTCGGGCGTTGCACGCGCAGAAGCAACCAGGAAGCGGCCAGGCCTGGGATGTGCGCGATGTCAAAGTGCTGGCGCGGCCGCACGTCGACCACCAGCGCGTCCGCGCTTCCCCTCAGCGCCGCGCGCAAGGCGTGCGGGCTCAGGCGCTGCGCGTCGGGAAGCAGGTGCAGCTGCGGCGGGGCCGCGTCGTTGGGCTGCGCGCCCGTGAACGCGGCATAGTCGTATGCTGGCAGCGAGGCGCGCGTGATGCTGGGCGCCGAGCCGCACGCGGCGCAGCCAGCCACCTGCGCGGCAGGCGGAGCGGGTTGATTGCATGTGGCCGCGGCGCGCGGGGGACATGGCAGCTTAGGCAGCCCCGCTGCTGGCGTACCCTGGAGCGCAGCTTCACGGTGTGCATGCGCCCCTGCAGCGCGTCCAGCAGCAGCAGGCGCCGGCTGAGCGTCTGCCCGGCGCCCGTGACCACCTTGATGGCCTCCATCGCCTGCAGCGTGCCGACGATGCCCGGGACGGGACCCAGCACGCCAGCGTCCGAGCAGCGCCCGCACGCCTCGGGGCGCGGCGCCTCCGGGAACAGGCAGCGATGGCACGGCCCTGCGCCGGCGCGCTCCTCAGAGCCGCGCGCGCTTCGCAAAGCTCAGCGCTTTCGGCGGGGCCCAGACTCACCGCCTTCGCCGTGGCAATAGACGGTCAGGTGGCCCTCCGTGCCCAGCGCCGCGCCGGACACAAGCGGCCGCCGTGCGACAGCACACGCGTCGCTGAGAAGGTAGCGGGTGAAGGCGTTGTCGCTGGCATCGACCACCGCATCATAGCTGCTCACCAGCTCCAGCGCATTGCTGGGCATCAGGCGGCAGCAGTGGGCCTTCACCTAACGGCGCCCGGCACACGACTCTCAGACGGCCTGCTCCCCCAGATTCAGCACAAAGCGCACCCACAGAGCGGATGCGCGCCTCGACGCTCCCGTTCAGGCTTGAGCACGCCGCCGCTGCAGACACGGCCTTGTGCTCGCCCACCGCGGCCTCTGTGTGGATGACCTGCAAGGCGCGCGCTGCGCTGCACTCTCCAGGCTGACGCGCGTCCATTGCGGCACAATGACGCTCGACACACACGCGCACACCTGGCGGTGCAGGTTGCTCCGCTCGACTGTGTCACAGTCCACGATGCCGAGCCGCCCGACACCGGCTGCGGCCAGGTACAGCGCCGCGGGCGAGCCCAGGCCGCCGGCGCCCACCACCAGCACAGCCGCCCGGCACAGCCTGGCTTGTGCTACGCGGTGGCACGCAGCGCGTCAGGCTGCCAGCGCAATTGAGCCAAGGCGCCGGGCGCGCCAGGCGAGTGCATACCTGCCACGCCGAACTCGGACAGAACGAGCTGGCGACTGTATCGCTCGACCTGGTCCTTGGTCAGCCCGTGCGGATCCCCGCGCCAGACGGCCGCTCCGGGCTCGGGGCTGGCGCTGTTGTCATGATCCGGTGCTGGGCAGGCGCGCTCCTGCTGGGCCGCGGGGGGGCGGGCGTCCAGCGCTGCGCGCAGCTGGGCGCGCAGCGAGGCCACCTCAGCTCGCAGCCGGGCGACCTCGCCACCGCCGTCAGTTGCCATGCGGCCTGGACGGTGTTTAAGCGCGCGGCTGCTCT
>JAABUV010003366.1_pt1 | contig 20442 bp, 24 predicted proteins | sample 5559971 | NCBI WGS metagenome assembly JAABUV01 (sample SAMN10711881, study PRJNA513362) | rock metagenome | isolation source: Antarctica rocks | place: Antarctica: Victoria Land, Knobhead nord | collected 2015-12-19
CTCTAAGCAACTTCCCGACGCCACCACCCAGGTCAACATCCTGCAGCGCATCGGTGGCGCCCTCGGGGCCGCACTGTTCGCCGTGATCCTGGCCCGCGGTCCGGGCCGGGGATCAACTCGTAGTCACGAAACTGGACCGGCTCGGCCGGTCACTTGAGCACCTCATCGAACTGTCCAACGACCTCCAACACCGCGAGGCGACTTGGTCGTCCTGGACCAAGGCATCGACACCTCCACCGCCATCGGCCGGATGTTCTTCAAATCCTCGGCTCGATCGCCGAGGCAGCGCTGATCCGGGAAAGAACGCAGGCCGGCCTGATCTCCGCCCGCAGCCGCGGCCGGCAGGGCGGCCGCAAGCCGAAGATGACCGCCGAGCTGATCGGCAAGGCGCAACGGATGTACAACGCCCGCCAGTTCACCATGGCCGAGATCGCCACATCGTGCGGAGTCACCCCGATGACTGTCTATCGCCACATCCTGACCGATACGTCTAAAGACAACACGATCCGGCCGGCATGAGCCGCGGAACTCGGTGGTGACGACCGCTCGGGAGGCGTCAGCCGGGTCCCGGCTCGTGAATGCCTTGGACGGCTCATCAACGTGGCAGGCGCTGAGCGGAATCGAACAAGGACGTCGACGCGCCTGAACGTCTCGGCCCTGACAGGTACATATCGAAGAGCGGCGTTCAGGATGGTGGACGACTTGAACCCGGCCCGCTTGGGGTATGGGAGCGTTGTCCCGTGGAACTGAGTGACTTGCTGAACGCCTTCGACAGGACTGCCGCCAACGTGGCCAAGTTGGAGGCGGTCCTGGAACGAGCGACGCCGTTCATGCCTACGGGCCCCTCGTTTGGCTCTGATCCCGAGTACGACGATCTCCGCCGGGCCTGGGTTGATTTGTTGGCTGGGCTCCGCCCCATCGACGGATGGACAGTCACTGAGGAGCTGCCTGACATTGGTGAGCTCGGCCAGGCGTTCTTGGACTTCGCCGAGATCAGCGTGCTACCGACCTCCGTGTGGGATGCGATTGCGCGGCCGGCGAAGGACCTCGCTGAGTACAAATATCGACTCAACCGTGCTCGGCGCAAGGCCTCCCGTGAGCGCCTCTTTTCACTGATGACGACATTCGATGCTGGTCTTGCTGAGTTGCTCGCCGACGTCGATCGCAATTCAGTGGGCGTGCTTGCCGGGGAGTCGGTGGACCTGCTTCGAGCGGCCTTCGGTGAGATTGAACGTCTGATGGCCGACACGGTCCAGCGACGAGGCCGGTGGTCTGAGCTTCATAGGCACATGCACTTCGGCGAAGGCCATGATTGGCACGACGTTCACGAGTTCGACTGGCCAACCGTACGAGACGACATCGAGTCAGGCGCCCTCGCCGAAGTTGATCCGTTGCCGGTGCCTGAGATTGATCTCGGGGAGGCCGCCGCCGGCCGGCTGACAGGCGTGGTTACGACGGCACTGCCGTGGAGCCGAATAGATGATGGCGGGTTTGAGCGGATGCTGTACGACCTGCTGCGAAGCATCCCCGAGTATGAAAACGTGCAGTGGTTGTCGAAGACCAGGGCTACGGATCGAGGACGAGATCTTTCGCTGGACCGCGTCTTGCGAGACGGAAGCGGTGCTGTCCGCACTGAGAGAGTTGCGGTGCAAGCGAAGCATTGGTTGTCGAAGTCAGTAGGACCAGCCGAGATTCAGGATGCTGTGTCGAGGTTGAAGCTGTGGACACCCATGTTCCGTGGACTCATCGTGGCGACGAGTGGACGGTTCTCGGCGGATGCAATCGCCTATCAAGAGCAGCACAACGAGCGTGGCGATTCACTGCTGATCGATCTATGGCCGGAAGTCAGGCTAGAGACGTTACTGGCCGAGCGCCCGGCGCTCGCAGCGGCTCATGGCCTCCGCTGAAATTTAATGTCAGCGCAGGGCGAACAGCTTCCCCGCATCTGGGAAATCGCGAAATGATCAGCTTGGTTGAATTCGCGCTTCATGGGTCTCGAACAGGAATGTCCCCAGCGTCACGGTCGCCCCCACCGCGAGCCGCGCGTGCCGTGGACCAAGACCGCCGCCGTTACCGGCAGCTCTGCCGTGTCCAGTGCCGTAAGCGTTTCGCAGCTCGGCGCTGCTCTGGGCAACGGTCGCGAGATTCATGAGGAGCCGGCGGACGGTGTCCGCAACAGGGGCGCTGTCGGGTACGTCGTCAGCAGTGAGTTTGAGAGCCGTGATGGTGGTGCGAGCGAGCGCGGGTAGATCGTTCTTACCTGCATATTTCTCCCCCCGAGCCTCGAGGATGGTCTTACAGATCGTCTCAAGGAACTCTTTCGCCGTTCCGATCGCTAGCTCCGGGTCGTTCTCGATGGCGGCTTCCATGCGGGTCACTTGCCGGGAGATGTAGGCGGAGTCCGCGCGCGCTGCTGCTGCGTGCGCGAACCTCAATGTGACGGCTGAGCCTTGACCTAGCCTCGCCGGGGCATAGATTGGCCGGCCTGAGATGTCGCCGGAGATCGACAGACTCCATCCGTCCGGCTTGATCAAACTGTTGACAGCTGCCGCAATCACAGCAGCTTCGTCGGCGTCCGGGCGGACAACTGGGTGCAGCATCTGAGACAAGAATTCCAGAACTACCTCGTCTGGCCCGCTGGCTAGATCGAACCGGGAGTCGTCGAACACCCAGCTGTCGTCCCAGTCGTAGTTATTCATCCGATGCTGCCGGATGTCACCTTCTGCGCTCGCGAAACGAGGGTCGTGAGACGGGAGTGAATCCAGATCGTATATACGTCGCAGGAACGCAATCTCATCCAGGCGCCCCCACCACGCGAAGTCGGCGGTGCGCAGGTAGTCGAAGACGTCGCGGCGAGTGACGGAAGTTAGGGACACAGCCACCATCTTCTATCGGCACGCTCTAGTCGCCATGTCGGCCGAGGAATTCCGTGTTAGAGAACCGGGATGAGGGGTGATGCATCCGACCACCAGCCTTCGGCCAGATTCCTGACAGCGACGCAGGCCTGATTGGAGTACGCGAACAGCGCGGTCGTGGCCCCCTTGCCGAGCCCGTTCATCGACGTCCCAAATTGATGAACCCCCAGATCTCCGATGACATATCGATCGTGTAGGACTCCTTGACCGGCCTGACGGACCTCGACGACCCCGGGCGTGGCGGTCAGCAGGGCGCGAATAGCGGCCACGTCGCCGTTACCGAGGTTCGAACCGACGAGTATTCGACTGGTGTCGGTCAGTGTCATCAACTGATAGAGGTCATCCACCCTGAGGTAAGGATCGATGACGAATGCCGAACCACTGGAGCCGATGTGGCCGACGACTCGGGCGTACGACAGCGGACTTCCCGATTCCAGGATCACTGTCTCGGCGCCGCCATCGTCATCCGCTTCGCGAGGCGGTGGTTCTTTCAGGAGCGCATGGCCGAATACGGTCACAGTCAACCGTTCTCCCAAGTCGCTTCGCAGCCATCCCAATCGAACGAGATGCGCAACGAATGGCTCCGCTGCTCCACTGGGTGCGTAGGTGGCGGGTTTGCCGACCATCATGGCGACTACCGAGGCTGACGGTGTAGGAATATTCGAAATAATCTGAGATAGACGGCTGGGCACCGCAGCAGTGACGACATCACCTCGTTTTCCGGGCTTCTGCAAGGGCTGGGTCAGCCACTCCATGACTTCAGCGCGCGTGGGTTGATAACCACCAGTATTTGCCACCGCGACATAATTCAGGCCCCGGCGCTGCCTCTCGGTCAAGATCATGGTGATCGTTTTACCCCACCCCACCGACAAGAGCCGTCCAACCACGAGGATGCCGGTTACTGACCAGCGCGGCGATTGAAGGTAACCGGATCGTTGGACAGTTGCAGTCGTAGAGTTCGCAGACCTGCGTTGCAGCTACCTCGCTCGAGGCGCCCTGATCAGGGTCGCAAATCGCCGATCAGGCGACATCCGGCGTGGCGGTAATCCGTACCGAGTCGAGTGCATCGACCAGTGCATCGATGTCGGCCCCGCTGAACAGGCCTTCGGGACCTTGCGGGGCCAGATCGGTGAAGGGCGACTCGTAGAGTCGCGCCACGTCCATCACCCCGTGCTCGGTCAGGTAAGTGATGACCAGGTTGGTGAAGTCCAGCTGATTCGCGGTTAGCGTCCGGCCCGCGATGAACTCGGACAGTGCGTCGGTCGCAGCGTCACGGTCGAGCCCGACCAGGCCACGGACGAATAGGCCGAGACCGTGCGCCTGCTCGGCTGCGTGTTGCAGGTCGGCTGGTTCGCCGACGCCGGAGTCGGTGAGCATCCGTTGCAGCTCGTCCAGGTCGGTGAGGGACAGGGGGCGGTTGCGGCGCAGCTTCTGCAGGGCGACGTGGTCTTCGTGGGCCCGCAGGTACACCCGGACCTTGGCCTGGAAACGTTGCAGGTCGGTGCCGACGTTCAGGCCGGACATGGTCATCTCAGTGGCCTCGCCGAGCTGGTCGACGAAGTCGGTGTAGACAACGATTCGGCGCGCCTTCGGGACCAGGCGCACCAGCAGCCGGACCCGGCGGCGCAGCAGCTCGAGCATCGGCAGGGTGACGTCGATCCACCAGTTCTCGCCGGCGACCTCGTCGAGCAGTTCCTGCTGGGCGCCGACGGCGGGGATGTTAGTGACCTCGAGCAGGGCGGAGGCGATCTCGCGGACCTGGTCGCGTAGCCGGTCGAAGCCGGGGTCTGCGTTCAGGACGCACAGCTGTAGCCGCAGGATCAGCAGGTCGAAGCGTTTGGCCTGTTCGTCGTCGTCCCGCACCGCGCTGGGCAGTCCGGCGAGGTGCTCTGCGACTTCCTGGGCATCGTCGGGGGTTAGTCGTAGCCAGTTGCCGGGTTCGGTGTAGATCTCGACCCACCGGCGGTGTGGCCGGACGATGAAGTTGTGCACGTTCATGCCGGTGACGATGTCGTGCAGCGTGCGGGCCACGTCGGTGCGGAGTCCGGCGTCACTGGTGGTTCCGTCACCGCTCTCGTCCGCGGTGTCTTCGTCAACGATGTTGGCGTCGATGTTGGCGATCAGTTCGAGGCGGGCGGCAAAGAGTCGTTGCGCGAGTGATGCGGCGATTCGGCCGTCGGCGGTGGCCGGGTCGGTGTTGAAGAATTCGAGGTTGCCGCAGAAGTCGAAGATGAAGAAGTCGCTCTTGTCGATACCCGGTCCGTACAGGTCGGCGCACAGCCGGGTGCCGCGGCCGAGCATCTGCCAGAACTTGGACTTGGAGCGGATCCGTTTGAAAAACACCAGGTTGACGACCTCGGGGACGTCGATACCGGTGTCGAGCATGTCCACCGAGATCGCGATGTGCGGGGCCCGGTCCTTGATGGAGAAATTGTCGATCAGGTTCTGGGCGTATTCGGTCTTGTAGGTAACCACCCGGGCGAACTGACCCGCGTACTCGGGATAGTTGGCATTGAACCGGCGACCGATGAACTCGGCGTGGTCGTTGTTCCGGGCGAAGATGATGGTCTTGCCGAGGCGGTCGCCGCCGGCGACCTTGTGCCCGGAGAGCATCAACGCTTGCAGCATCTTGTCGATGGTGTCGTCGTTGAACAGCCACTGGTTCACCGCGTCAGAGGCGACCAGGTCGGGGACGTCGCCGTCCTCGTCCCATTCTCTGGAGTCCCACTCGTCCTTCTCCTCCTCGGACAAGTCGTCGTAGCGAATGCCCTCGGTCGGGAACTTGAGCGGTACCGACACCGCCCGCGGCGGCACCAGGTAGCCCTCGGCGACGGCCTCGTCCAGTGGGTAGGCATCGGTCGGGACGCCGTCCTCCAAGTGGAACAGCCGGTAGGTGTTCCGGTCGACCTCGTCTTTCGGGGTGGCGGTCAACCCGACCAGCAGGGAGTCGAACCAGGAGAAGATCGCCTGGTACTTCTGGTACACCGAGCGGTGCGCTTCGTCGATGATGACCAGGTCGAAGAAGCCAGGGCCGAAGCGGCGTTCGTCGCCGGCGCCGGTGTTGATCAGGCCCATCATCGTCGGGTAGGTCGAGACGTAGACCCGGCCATCGGTGTTCCGGTCGCTGACCAGGTTGACCGTGGTCGCATCCGGCAGGTGGGCCTTGAACGCGTTGACCGACTGGTTGACCAGTGCGACCCGGTCGGCCAGGAACAAGACCCGCTTGCACCAGTTGGCCCGCATCAGCAGGTCGACCAGGGCGATAACGGTGCGGGTCTTTCCGGCGCCGGTGGCCATCACGACCAACGCCTGCCGTTGCCGGCCGGTCTCGAAGGCTTCGCCGATGCGGCGGATCGCCCGCTGCTGGTAGTGCCGTCCGACGATGTGTTCGTTGATCGGCAGATCCGCGAGCGGCCGCCGTGTGGTGCGCCGCTGGACCAAAAGGGCCAGCTCATCCCGGGTGTAGAAACCCTCGACCTGCCGCGGCGGGTAGGCGGTGTCATCCCACAGCCAGTGCTCGTAACCGTTGGTGTAAAAGATCACCGGTCGTTGCCCGAACTGCACCTCCAACCGGTCGGCGTACAGCTTGGCCTGCTGCTGACCGGCCGTCGCATCCCGCCGGGTGCGCTTGGCCTCCACCAAACCCAATGCCCGCCCGTCATCACCCCACAGCACGTAATCCACGAACCCCGTACCCCGGGTGTTTGGCATCCCGGTCACCGGGTACTCCCGGTCCTCCGGCTGATCCAATGCCCACCCGGCTTCCTTCAGCAGCACATCGATGAACAGGTCCCGGGTCGTAGCTTCGTTGTAGTCGTGCTCATCTGGCCGAGCCTCGTTCGCCGCCTTCGCCGCGGCGACCTCACGGCGAAGTTCGGCCAGCTCTGCCTCAAGGGTGGCGCTCTGCTCCCGCGCGGATGCGAGCTGCTGGTCCTGCTCAGCAAGTCTGCGTTCCCGTTCCTGCAGTTCCGCCTGCCGCTGCAAACGCACCTCGACCGACATCGGCCGGGGGACCAACGCCGGATCAAACTGCAGCCTCGACGACGGCAGATTCGCCGGGTCACGGGTGTAGTTGCGGGCCAGCCAGAACAGAACCTGGAACAACTGACCCAGTACAGGAAGCGAATCGGTCGAGGTCACAGGCCGGGTCTTGTGTACCGCGGAATTACCCTGCCGGCGGATCAGATCCATCTTGGTCTGCATGTCATTGCCGACTAGGCGCCGAAACGTCGGCTCGAACAGCCGAGCCGACAAGTCATCCCGATACGGCTGCTGCAGAGTCTGGTCAGCGTCATATAACCAGGTCACGGCCAACTCAAGGCAACGTCGAGCGTAGAAGCACGCCGCCCTGGGATCGGCTACGCCGTTCCGCTCAGCCCGCATGGCCTCACTGGCCAGGTCAGGCCATGTGGCACGGAGAAACGCAAAGCTGCTCACCGCGCTCCCCTCCCGTTGACTGCGTAGATCATCTCAGAGCTCACCTGCGAACGCTCGATGCTGCAGCGAGGCGAAAAGCTCCTTGCTGGTAACGAGCGCGGTGGAGATCGACAAGCCGTAGCGTTGTATCGCAGCGACGCGCTTAGCGAACTCCTTCTGGAGAGCAATAGGGGGGAGTTCCACGTCTGCTGTAAGAAGTCGAGCCTTGGAAATATTGGGCATTGATCCGGCAGAGCCTCCGGCGAGTGTTTGCATCTCTTTTCGCTTGGTTGGTAAGACAAGCAATTGGTGTAGATAGGTCCTTTCGACAGGTGCGCCCACTCGTAAATTCAGCCGAAAGATCAGGTCGGGTAGTAATCGGCGAGGCGGAGTCTCGCGAACGAGCGCACAGGCGGCGACCAGTTCACGCGTGTTCTTCCGTGAGAACAGGATGTCTCCAGGCTTGACCTCGTAGCGAGTGTGCGGAGTCGTCAATGGCATAAGGGCTTTATTTTCTCCGGGCAAGTAAACACAGCGCGTGACAGCGCCCAGCTTGAGGACAGCCCATTCATCGGACGTTGCGGGTCGATCCTGGCAGACTGGGCTCACGCCGCTATCGATACTGCTCAGGATTGCGCTCAGCGGTTGCCGATCCCAGCCTCGGCCGTTCTGCACCGGCTCACCAAACATGTCGAGAAAGATCGATCGGATGAGGGCGTCGAGGTGCCCAGCCATTTGTCGGCTGTTCGCCTGCAGCTTCTCTGCGCTTTCAAGGATTCCAGCGATACGGCGCTGTTCCTCAATAGGCGGGAGACGAACGCGGCGTGATCGGACATCGGCGGGCTTAATGAACGGCTGGGCGGTACCTGAGCGATGCCAGCTGCGTTCATCGTTAAGCTGGTACCACAGGTATTTCGGATCTGCCACGAAGGTATCCGGCAGGATGATCTGAGTGTTAGCCAGGGTTGTCCACTCCCCGTCAGCGTAAAAGCACTTGCCGCACCTGGCGCCGATCGACGAAAGGACAATTCCCGGCCCGTGATACTCGACCGCTGCAACCTGTCCGTTTATACCTCCCGCGCCATACGCAGGCACTCCGTCCTCGATGAAATTGGCGCCGGTTAAGCCAAGCTTGCCACCAGCCCGCACTTCGCAGAAATCGGCGAGTGCCAACGATCGTGCCTTCATGTTAAAAGAGCTTTCAAGTCGGCGAGACCCTGTTTGATTTCGACCTCGAGATGCTCGAGATCGCCAATGATGTCAAGGGGTTGGCGGTGGGTGATGTCGTTATGAACTACCTTTTTGTAGCGGTTGAGGGACAGATCATATCCCTGGGCGACGATGTCGGCCTTCGACACGCAGAACGACTGCTCGGTGCGTTCGCGAGATCGTTCGTCGCCATCACGTCGGTCCCAGCGAGAAAGCGCGTCCGGCAGGTTGTTGTTGCGATGGTCGTCTTCTGACAATTCAACTGCCGGGCGCGGGCCAAGCCTTTCGTCGCTCATCAAAGGTGCGCGCTTGTCATCGAGAGACCATCCGTCCGCCGTGATTTCGTAGAACCACACGTGGTCGGTGCCGCCGATGCCAGTCTTAGTGAAGAGCAAAATGGCAGTGGATACACCGGCATAGGGCTTGAACACCCCACTCGGCAGCTTCACGATACCTTCGAGTGTGTGGTCTTCGACGAGAGTGCGCCGAAGCTCCTTGTGGGCCTTGGATGAACCAAAGAGCACTCCGTCTGGCACGATCACGGCGGCCCGTCCACCGGTCTTCAGCAGCCGCAGGAACAATGCAAGGAACAACAGTTCGGTCTTCTTGGTCTTGACTATCTGCTGTAGGTCCTTGGCGGTCGACTCGTAGTCCAGGGACCCGGCGAATGGCGGGTTGGCGAGGATGAGGGAGTACAGCTCGGCGTCGCTGCTAGCGCCGTCCGAGAGTGAGTCTCGGTAGCGAATGTCGGGTGCCTCGATACCGTGCAGGAGCATGTTCATGCTGCCGATGCGGAGCATGGTGGCGTCGAAGTCGTAGCCATGGAACATGCTGTGGTTGAAGTGGCGGCTGGCTTCAGCGTCCATCAGCAAATCCGGGTGTTCTCGGCGTAGGTGTTCGCTTGCTGCTACGAGGAAGCCGGCGGTGCCGCACGCGGGGTCGCAGATGTCGTCTTTCGGGGTCGGGGCCATCATCTCGACCATCAGCGCGATGATGTGCCGGGGTGTGCGAAACTGGCCGTTTTGTCCGGCGGAGGCGATCTTTCCGAGCATGTACTCGTACAAGTCGCCGTTGGTATCGCGGTCAGTCATCGAGATCGTGTCCAGCAGGTCGACAACCCTTGACAACAATGCTGCAGTCGGGATGGTGAATCGCGCATCCTTCATGTGGTTGGAGTAAGTCGAACTCTCACCACCTGCTTCGCGGAGGAACGGGAACACTCGGTCGGTGACGATCTCGAACATCGACCCCGCTCCGAGCTGCTTGAAGTTCTTCCACCTGCGTGAATCACTCGACCCGCCATCGAAGATGATCCGGTCGAGCGGGCGCCCGGTACGGGTGGCCTTGTTCTCGGCGAGAGTTTGCAGTTCGTCCAGCCGGCGAAGGAACAGCAGGTAGGTAATCTGCTCGATCACTTCTAACGGGTTGGCAATACCACCTGACCAAAACGCATCCCAGACTCGGTCGACCTTGCTTCTAAGTTCACCCGTGATCACTACATGAGGCTATCGGCTCGGGCTGGCAGCTCTGCCCATGTCCGAACGGCCAACTCGGCTGGCGGCAGTGCCCTCCGCCGAACCCTGTTGCCGTAGGTCGATTGATCAGCGTAGAGGTCGAGGACCGCATCGAGTTCGGACGATGCTAGAACGGGATGAAGCTTAGAGATTATGTCCAAAATCGATCCTTTTCGGACGTTGCCGAGGTCGATCACGACACGCCGAGCCGGAACCGTCCAAAACCGTGACCGAAAGTCGAAGTGTCCGCAACGCCCTGTCGGGGGTTTTGGACAGGGTCGATGCTGTGGCGTAGCCCCTTCGGGTACGCCCGGGGTCTTCACCAGCGCAGGATCCTGCAGTTGCTACTCGACGCGCGGCAACTGTTCACGGACCAGGCCACCGGCGCCGTGAGGCGTCGGCCCGGAGCTGACTCGCCTGGCGCGACTGCAAACTGCTCTTCGGCTGCCCTCCGGTGACGAGGGTGCCGGTACTCGCCAGCCGCAGCGTCGGGTTGGCGTCCGCGGAACACGGAATGCGTGCAGTGTGAGACGCCGTGGACAAGTTCGCGAGACCGTCTGCGGTGTTAGCTATTTCTCCCGTCTGCCGGTTGGCCAGCTTGGTCGCGACCGCGAGAGCCGTTGCTGTATATGCATCTTTGATGCATACCGGAGGAGTCCATCAGATCCACCGGACCGGATTGCGGTTGTACGCACCCGCAAGGACCAGCGTCGACAGCATGAGGGCGACCGCCGCGGTCGTCAGGATCCCATGACGGGCCTGACATGCCAGTATCCGCATCGATCCACCTCCCATTCACTGCGACGTACACGATCTGCGCCCAGCGTCGCGGATTTGACTCGGTCGGGTTGAGCGGCAGCCAGTCCCGGCCCCACAGGTGGGCGACTGGCTGCCCGTACCGGTGCACGATGATCCTCACGCCGTCGCCGGCTCCGCCCGCCCTGGACACACGCTCGCCGGGGTTGGTCCGATGGAATCCGCGGGCGGTCGGCACACACGCCGCTCCGCGGTCTGCTGGCTGGAGCACCCCGGTCTAGGCAATTCCAAATGTTGCGTCAAGGGCTGGTGTACACGCACTTAACATAAGAGCCGGTTAACGGCCACCACTCGCTCGCTCAGGACGCATCGGTCAGTAAGGAGGGGGCGGGTGAACTCCGAACTCGGCGGCGATCGGGTTGGTTGTGAACGTGGCAGCCGCGGCGATGGTCAGGGGGGCCGCCCGAATCGACTGGATGCGGGTATCCCGAGGGGGACCAGGGTCAGCGCCGTGGTGCATAATCATGCTGCAGCGCCGGGTGGGGGTACACGACATGGCCGGCACGAAGGCCGGGCTTCCAGAGAGGTGAGAACGGGGATGGAAGAGAGCGCCGTTAAGGCGAGAATCGTCGATCGAATGACGATCCTGAAGGTTTACGTATCCGTCCGTGCCGCTCATGATCTATCCGACGTCGCCTCAGCCCTAGAGGTCCTCTACTGCGAGGTGCTGAACCTGACCAAAGGTTGGGACCTGACGTCGGCGAACTACCCGAGTCTCAACTCTCCCGCGGTCGATCTTCATGACAAAGGCAGACGCATTGCCGTCCAGATCACGGCGACCTGCGACACGAAGAAGATCACGGAGACTCAGGAAACATGGGAGCGCAATGGGCTGTCAGCCGCTTATGACGAACTGATCTTCGTTGGCGTCAAATCAGTCCAAAAATCGAAATATCTCAAGCCTTGGGCGAATATTTATACGCAGGAGGACCTGCTAAAACCTAAGTAACCTGAACCTCTCTCAGCTCAGAACGCTGGATGAGCGTCTGGCGCAATCCATCAATTGGGACCAATACACGAACGAGTCGGACTCCCATTGCTTCGATGTTGTGCTCGGCGTACTGGACCGCGACGCCATCCGGCACGCGACTATGGTCGAGGGCAACTTCGATGACATGCTCGACGCGATCCGAAAAATCAAGCAGATCATCAATCAAGGGCTTATTGAGGGATCGGGACAGCGAGCCAAGCCGCTCAGCTTGTACGGACCGGAATACGCTGACATTTTAGAAACGATTGACATTCACGTAGGTCAGATATCGAGCATCGTGCGGAGGAATTACAACCCTCACCACCAGTTGCTTCCTTGGGAGGCCGCAGCCAAGGTCGACCAAGAGCGGACGGTCATGGTCGACGCCGTGAACAAGTTCGCTGAAGCGCACGGCCACACTCGCCGTATCGCCGTCTGGCATGGTTACTGATATTTCGTAGGGTAAGTGGATGATCGAATTTAAGATCATGCCGGCCCGCGTGGCCGGCCACCCCGTGCACATGAAGCGTGATCGTCCGAACCAGCCAATGGCTGGACGTGCGCGCAGGGGCCAGTGCGTTCCAGCAAAAAGTAGTGCTTCAGATCACGGATTAGGCCACGGGTACTCAGGTCACCCCAATCGTTCCAGTTCCAAGGTTTCGAGACGGGTCCGAAGCCGGCGACGACCGCTCCAGCGGGATCTTCGTTTCTGCTGGTCAGCGCCTTCCGGTGGATTCCCGAAAGTCCGTCCCAAAACGCCTGTCTGGTTACCGTGTTGGGCGGCGACTTATGGGACAATGAGGGTATGCCGTCCCGCCCGCGTCGACCCGTCGCGAAGGAGCCGCCGCAGCCTGCGCACGCGGGGCTGGGGTACGCGCGGGTGAGCACGGGGCATCAGGTGTTGGATCAGCAGCTCGATGCGCTGGCGGCGGCCGGCGTTTCGGGTCCGGTGTTCACCGACACGATGTCCGGGACGCGGGATGACCGACCGGGTTTGGCTGAGCTGATGGCGTATGCCCGGGCCGGGGACACGGTGACGGTGGTGGCGCTGGATCGTTTGGGCCGCAGTCTGTCGGGGATCGTGCAGACAGTGAAAACTTTGGGGGAGCGGGACATTGTGTTGCGGTCGCTGCGGGAGGGGGTCGACACGTCGACCTCGACCGGTCGGATGGTGTTGGGCATCTTCGCCAGCTTGGCAGATTACGAAAGGACGTTGATCGCGGAGCGGGCGGCCGCGGCGCGGGAGGCGGCGCGGATCCGCGGCCGGCAGGCCGGCCGCCCGCCGGCGTTGACGGCGGAGCAGGTGGCGATGACGGTGCGGATGCGGTCGGCGGGGGAGTCGGTCGCCGACATCGGCCGCACCTTCGGCGTCGGCCGGTCGACGTTGTACCGGCTGTGGTCGAACACCGGTGAGCTGCCGGATGTAGCGGCGATCAGCCCGGACCGCGGAGCCCGCCGGTGAACGGCCGCCGACCATTCCGGGCGGTGGTGGCCGCCGCCGCGGCGTTGTTGTTGGCGGGTTGCCAGCTATCTGGAGACACCTTGCCGCCGCCCCCGGTCAACCAGCCCACGGCGGCCGGCGCACAGGCGGGCGGTGCTGCCGGTGGTGGGTTGCTCCATGCCGGGCGTGGGTGGACCGCCACCGGGATTGTGGGGGTGTTCCCGCCGGCGGGGAGCTGTCATCTGCGGTTCACTGCGGCCGGGGAGCCGCTGCCGGATCCGCGGTGCACACCCGGCGCTGCGGACCAGGCCGTGACGCAGCAGAACCTGCACGCCACCGTGTGCCGCAAAGGTGGCTACACCCGCACCGTGCGGCCGCCGCGGGCGGTCACCGACGCGGCGAAGCAGAAACTGCTCGCCGCCTACGGCATTTCCCGGTCCCACACCCGCGAGTACGAGCTGGACCACTTGTTGGATCTGGCGTCCGGCGGATCATCGGCGGTGCAGAACCTTTTCCCGCAACCGAACGTCCTGAAAACCGCTACCGGGTCGGCCTACGTCCACAACGACAAAGATCAGGTCGAGGGGTATACCTTCCACGCACTGTGCGCGGGGAAGGTGACCCTGGCCGCGGTGCAGCAGGCGATGACCTCGGATTGGACCACCGCTGTGAAGAGGTTGGGGCTGCCGATGATTCCCGACGGCTACACCGGATGACCGGCGCGCTGCTGGCCGCGACCGTGGTGGTACCGGGTTCGGTGACCGCGTTAGCCGATGGGGTGTCCGGCCCGGTCGCCGCCGGCGGCCGCGGTGGGTGGTGGGTGTGCTGCTGCTGATCCTGGTGGTGTGGCTGGCCCGCAAGGTGGTGCACAAGATCATCGGGATCGCCGTCAGCATCGCAACGGCCGCCGGGACGCACACCGGGACGCACACCTGGATCCATCATCTGATCAGCACCGCCACGCACGGCTGAACGTAGGTGGTCGTACGTCCTCATGTAGAACGTCAGACGGATCGGCATCTGCGAGAGGCTCAAGTTTTGCAGACGTCGGCTGCTCCGAATGGGATGGCCAAATGTCTGAGTTTCGGTTCGCCAGTGACTTGAACGTCAAGGGCAACGCATGCTGGTGTTGGACCTGTGATATCGAACCCGCCCACCCAGCCGGTGTACGAACTCCCTGGGCACGCTTGGAAGACCACGGACATCTCATCACCTTGAACTTGCCGCAACTTGAGGTAGGACCGCGCCGAGCGCGCCACCGTCACGGTTACCGTTTCACCGGCCTTTACAAGGGTGCCCATCTTGAAAAACGTTGACCCACCCGGCTTGTCAGGTCCAGGTTTACTTCCCCCGTAAAAGTTTGAGAGTCCTGCGGCTGACCCCAGCTGCTTGATGCTGGGGTATACCAGGGGCCCGGCCGTGACAGAGTCAGGGCGGGCGTCAACTTCCTGGACCTGGCCGCTGCGGCATTTGCGAACCAATGCAGCGCCCGACGAGGCGCTCGGCAAGGATGGAACCGTGGACCCCGACGAAACTGAAGGCACATCTGGTCTGGTCGATTCCGTCGTTGATCTACTCTCCGTTGCCGTGTCCGGCGTGCCGGCGCTCGCTCTAGGGGTGGTGGAACTGGTGGAAGCCGTTGTGCAGGCGCTGACCGTAGCTATCATGATGATGATGATGAGCGTCATCGCCATCCACGGTCTGACGCGAGATTGAGCTCGTGATCCTCCCTGCAGCACGCCGGATTGGCTACTCAAATACACCGTTGGCACCCTAGCGCCAGTCCGGCTGGTCGATAACCAAGCCATGTCAGTCAACTCATTCCTTCTTGCTCGCGTCCGTTCACGAACCCATGAGAACCAGCACCAGGGCCGATCCGGTGAGTGCTGCGCTACACATGTACTGAACCTTCTGCACATTCGCATGGAGCCTGCTGGTCAACTTCAACGTACCCCGACCGGGCGAATCGGGGTCCCGCAAAGGCCATGACAGGGCTGCAATAAGGGGCAATGCGAAGCTCAATGCGTAGGGAACCCCGATCCAGACGGGCGCCAACCCTAACGTAGCGGCTAGGAATACAACCCAAGTGGTTGCCGACACTCTGAACGTCGAAATCGCCGTACCCGTGTCTATACCCCACATGAGCACTGCTAGGCGTGGATGAATCGTGCTATAAAGCAATGCTTTCGGGGTCTGCCTGCGGAGACCTGCCGGGCTCAGTCGCTTCCTTCGGGCAGCCCAAATATCGAGCGCTGCTGCGAACGTGGCGACGAAAGCAACGATGGTCTCCGACATTGATGTCGGTACGACGGCGATCCCTGCTGGGCCTAAGACCAGCCGGACAGCGGCGAATGACACAAACGCTGAGAGGAGAAATCCTGAGATGATCAGTGTGATGAGGTGCCGGCCTTCCCTGGTGGGCCAGCCGTCAGTTTTAGATGAGGCTTGAACCAAACCTCCCGCAGATTCCATCCGCGTTCGTCCACGAAGGGTGCCCACGAAGGACACTCCTCAAGGGCTGAACAGCTGGGCGAAGCCTGCTGCGGCGGCCAGCATCACAAAGACAATGTCCGTCATGACTCAGGTTCACGGGTAGTAGTTGTCGTCCCACCAGACCGAACATTTCCATGGCCCGATGTCACAGTTGTTCGACAACAACAAAACACACTCACCGCACCCGTGGGAGTGGCGGAGGCCTCAGTGGAATCTAGGGATGCAGCAACCGCTCCTACAGCTGCTCCTTGCTGAATGAACCTTCTGCGGTTGAGTTGAAAGCGACTCATGGCTTCATCCCGCCTGCGTTTTGGCCGTCATCATGTCAGTATGCTAGCCGTGTCATTTCGGTGGGCAAGGCCTCGCGGTGACTCATCAAAAGTGGCCGCCTGGCGCCATACGTTGACTCATGTAGGAATGTCCGCTTGTGCGTGTCGCACGGTGGGTTTGACGTGGGTGGCCGGGTAGGCCCGATTGATTGGACTGACGATGCAGCCTCCCCATCACACCCGCCCCCTGGGTGCGGTCCGACAACACCTCCCAGTCATGGTGGAGACGGCGACGACTGTCACAGGGCCAGCTTGGTCACGGCGTTACCGACCAGGGGCGCGTATTCACGGGCGTTGGCATGACCCATTTAGGGTGTGCCCCAACGACTTCAATTCACGGGCCGCATGCGGCACCTCCGAACGGGATCGACAGAGGCCTGACAGTCCGCTCGCCTACAACCCGCACATCGAGGGCGACACACGCCGGCATCGGCCCTTTAATATCGAAACCTCCTACCCATCCGGTGTAGTAAGAGGATGCTCCAGGGCAGGCCTGGAAGATGAACGACGTCTCACCGTGCACGTGGGGCTTAGGCCCTTGCTGCAACCTAAGGTACGACAGGGCCGAACGGGCCACCGAGATGGTCACCGTGGCGCCGGCTTGTACCGAGATTCCCATCTTGTAGAACTTCGAACCGTCTGACCCATCGAACACCTGACCGTTCCCATAGAAATTCGACAGCCCCGCGGCCGAACCCAACAATTTCGCGGCGAACATAGCCACCGGCCCGGCAGTCAAGTCATCGGGACCGATGACCTGTCTGGTAACCGACCCGTAACTACATCGACGGATCGCTGTGCCAGCTAGTGAGGAGGTCCCTTGTGAGACGGGCGATGGATCTGCCTGCTCGCTCGTCAATACCGCTGGCGGTACCGCCACAGCCACCGAGACTGATCCGGAAGCGCTGGTGCCAGCGGCGGAACTAGGAGCCCGCGTACAGGACGTGCTAACAGCGGTCACGATAGCCACCACAGCCAATAAATGTCTGATGCCAGGCTTTGTAAAACTCATCTCATCGCTACCCTTCTTCGGCTTGAGTCCCAACAAAAGACGCGCCTCAAGCCGCAAGGATTAACAGTTGCGCAAACCCGGCCGCGGCGGTAAGTATCACAAACACGTATGGAAAGGGGGTATCACGGGCAGGGGGCATCATCCCACCAAATCGAACAATACCAGGGCCCGTGATAGCAGTCGAAAGAGTTGGCCCCGACACACTCACCGCACCCAATCGTCCGAGCACCGGCGGTGCAGTACCATGTTTCCCGGTGGTAGCCAGCCTTACAGTCGTAGTGTGAACAGCCGCCCTTACAGCTGGCCGAGCATTGGCTGGTGCCACACCGAGTGTTGGATGCCAGACTGCAGCAGGGCGATGGTAATCCGGCAGACGCTGGTTCCGCGTTTCCCAACATCGACGCGATCGCACCGATAGCGGCGATCCCGAACCCAGCGAAGGTGAAGTGCCGCCTCCGGATGGGCACCAATACACCCTCTGCGTCTTGAAGAGCTGTGCTCATTGCAATTCCCTCCATTCTTGACAGAACTGAACTATGGGTTTACCGCTGCATTTCACACACGGACGGGGCGTCCGCGGTCGAGAAGCTCATGCAGCTGCCGGGCCGAAGGTACCGATTGCGCGTCGGTCATCAATCCACCAACGACTGAGATCGCGGCCGGCGTCACCTTGATGTCCAGGGCTGCCATGATCGACCCGTCCAGATCCTCGATCGCCCGTTCACCTAAGTTCCAAACCGTCGGAAGTTCCGAAGCTCGTCCACCGGGGTTGCTCAATACAATCTGCAGGCGGAGCGGGACGGCGCCGTCCAAGGCTGCCGCGAGTGAGCGGCAGGTGCCACAACGATCCGACAAGATCAGAATCAAGGCGCTATCCGCAGGCAGACCAAGGTCAGCCGGCGAGCGTCCCTGCATGAGACCCAGGTCTAGCGGGAACGGTCGATCAATCATGCCTGTCAGTTCCCGAACCTGCTTCATGTCCCGGAACAGTTCCACCTGTGCCGACAGAAGCACGACCATCGAAAATGCGACTACGGCAACGACGACGGTGAGTACGTAAACCATCAGATGCTCCAATTCCTCACACCGCGACGGATGAATTTGTGCCTTCGGACAAGGCCCTGCGATCGGCCGCGCCTGCGAGAACCACCCGGCCCGCCAGAGCAGACTGCGTCGCACACATCACCGCGGCAATGCCGGCGCACACATCAATGGTGAACCGATCAGGCCACGCTGGTGGTATGAAAATTTGGACGGTGCCAGCAGCCCAGAACAAGGGAACACGAAGGATATGTACGAGCCCCAATGGTCTCTGGCTGGTCCCGAAGCAGGCACACAACACCACCCTGCGAGTGCGCAACGCGACTAGGGCGGCCGCAGCAAACGACGTGCCTAAACTTGCGGTCAAGACACCAGCCACGACATGCGCGGCAGGCCAAACTGCCGACACACCAGCTGTAAACTCAGTAAGGACCAGAGTAACCGCAAGTATCCCAGCGATGCGATTGGGGACACCCACATTTTGTGCCATCCGGACCACAGATTTTGGCATCGATAGTTTCTTGGCAGTGCTCACCAGGAACAGGGCGCATGCCCCTACCGAAACAATTACCCCGACCAATCCAGTCCATGTCACGATGAGCAGATCAGGCGGAGGCCGGGCGTGAAGCCATAATCCGAGCCGATCCAGACTTGTTATCGCTGATCCAAACCTTGGTCAGAGTCCCCGACACTAGCTCGGGTGAACTCTCACTTGGGGCAGATCGCAGCACTGTACGCCCGGACCGCACCGTTCGATCCGCTGCCGGAACGACCTCCTCGAACCGCACCAACGGAAGGACCTGAAACTGCCCCTCCATTTGTAGCCGATCCGACACAGCTACCCGCTCTCCGATCACTGGGAGGTACCCCTGTGGGAATCCGTGGAGACGTAACAGGGAGGTTATCGAACCACCATCTACGGCCACTTGAGCGACGCTACCGTGCAGGCTAACGATCGAACCCAATTGGGTCTTCGTGGATCGAGGCGGTCGAGTAGCTACAGTGGTTTGGGCTTCAGCAGAGATCACCGAGCCGGTGGTCATCGCCGTAGCAGCCACAGCCGCCACCGCTGCGCCCTGCTGGATGAACTTTCTCCGCCTGAGTTCAAAACGACTCATCATTAGGTCCGTTCCCCTTCGAAAAGTGAGTAGATCGCATATTACGCCTGCCGCTAGGAAAAGGATCTGATCATGTTGAAGATATTTGTCTTGTTGGCGCTCAGCTAATTTGGGTCAATAACTAACGGTAGTTGCCCCGCCCGTTCGGCCGCATCTCTTGACCGAATGAGCGCTTCGGCTGTGCTTCCCGGCAACGTCGTGACTCAAATGCTTCACCTGCGGCGAGGGGAAGATTCCCACCCCCGGCTCATCCACCAACCCTGTCAGTACCACCGACCAGCGGAAGACTCGGAGCCGCCCTACTTTGCCCCCGGTGTCACGTTCCCGAGTACTGGGCAGTCCTGGTGCGGGCAGTCCTGTCGGTGGTGGGTTGCTCCATGCCGGGCGTGGGTGGACCGCCACCGGGATCGTGGGGGTGTTCCCGGCGGCGGGGAGCTGTCATCTGCGGTTCACTCCGGCCGGGGAGCCGCTGCCAGATCCGCGGTGCACACCCGGCGTCGCCGACCAGGCCGTGACGCAGCAGAACCTGCACGCCACCGTTTGCCGCAAAGGTGGCTACACCCGCACAGTGCGACCGCCGCGGGCGGTCACCGACGCGGCGAAGAAGAAACTGCTCGCCGCCTACGGCATTTCACGCTCCCACACCCACGAGTACGAGCTGGACCACTTGTTGGATCTGGCGTCCGGCGGATCATCGGCGGTGCAGAACCTTTTCCCGCAACCGAACGTCCTGAAAACCGGCACCGGGTCGGCCTACGTTCACAACGACAAAGATCGAGTCGAGGCGTACACCTTCCACGCACTGTGCGCGGGAAAGGTGACCCTGGCCGCGGTGCAGCAGGCGATGACCTCGAATTGGACCACCGCTGTGCAGAGTTTGGGGCTGCCGATGATTCCCGCCGGCTACACCGGATGACGGCCGCGCTGATGGCCGCGACCGTGGTGGTCCCGGGGTCGGTGACCGCGTTGGCCGATCGGGTGTCCGGCCCGGTCGCCGCGGCGGCCGCGGTGGTGGTGGGTGCGCTGCTGCTGCTGATCCTGGTGGTGTGGCTGGCCCGGAAGATGGTCCACAAGATCATCGGGATCGCCGTCAGCGTCGCAGCCGCGGCCGCCACGCACACCGGGACGCAAACCTGGATCCATCATCTGATCAGCACTGCCACGCACA
>JAABUV010003368.1_pt1 | contig 20429 bp, 15 predicted proteins | sample 5559971 | NCBI WGS metagenome assembly JAABUV01 (sample SAMN10711881, study PRJNA513362) | rock metagenome | isolation source: Antarctica rocks | place: Antarctica: Victoria Land, Knobhead nord | collected 2015-12-19
TCAGCCCGTACCAGGCGTTGTGTCTGGAATTGCCGTCGTACGACTTCTGGGAATTGCTTCGGTCCGATCCTGAGAAGTTGACGCAAGAACTGTCAACCTCACGAAATCGGGAATGAGACAGTCCCCGGATTAATGATGCCGCATAAGTTGCAACCTGCTGGCTTTTCGTGATTTCTGGCCAATCCCACCCGATTTCGGCGTCGCATCGCCTGGACCGTCCAAGATGGGCCGGAACCCCTTCCGCAGATGCGTGATTCCCACATGCGATCTCGCTAATCCGTCACAGTAGAAGTAGGGTCCGCTATTTTGAGAACCGATTCTCTCCTGATTATCCGGAGTCCCAGCGAGATCGCCGGTCGGATGCCCTGTCACGATCGCGGGTCCTGCCGGTTGTCGACAATATCCGGAAATCGGGGCCCCGCGAACACACTTTCCCGCGATCAGGGCTTGTCGGCCTTCGAGGCTCCGGCGGCGATCTCGCGGAAGTAGAGCTGGATCAGGCGGGCGTAATCGTCGCGATAGCGGCCCTTGGAGAGCTGGAGGATCTCGGTCCGGAGGTGGCCGGGGAGCTCGCCCCACTTCCGGCCGGTCTTCTTGCGGACGATGTCCTGGAGGGCCGACAGGTCGGCCTGGGCGACCCCGGCGGGCGAGGAGGTCGGGTCGGGGTTATCCAGGGCGGCCTCGGCGGTCGGCGGGGCGGGGGGGCCGGACCCGGGGGACCGGGCGGCGGCCCGGAGCGACTCGGCGGCCTGGCGCATCGCGGGGGAGGCGGCCCTGGCGGCGGCCGGATCCTGACCCTGGCCCTGGCCCTGGCCCTGGCCCTGGGCGAGCTGGCGGGCGGCCTCGCGGAGCGACTCGCGGGCCTGGCCGAGCCCCGCGGTGGCGGCGGCTCCGGCGGCGCCGGCCTGGTCGGGGCCCTCGGCGCGGAGGCCGACGGCGAGGTCCTCGGCGTCCCGGGCGGCCCGTTCGAGGAAGTCGGCCGCCTGGCGCTGCGAGTCCCGGGCCTGGTCCCGCTTGCCCTGGGCCAGCTGCTCGGCCCCCTTCTCCATCGCCTGGGGGGCGTGCTGGCCGGCGAGGTCGGCGGCGGAGGCCGCCTGCCCCTGGTTCCGGGCGTTGACCTCGCGGGCCCGGTCGCGGAGCCCGGCCAGGTCGCGGCCCAGGGCCAGGGCGTCGCGGCGGAGGTCCTGCTGGGGCGCGACCCGGTCGGCCATCGCCGACTGAAGCCGCTCGCGGACCAGGCGCTGGCGGCGGGCCAGGTCGGCGGCCCGTGCGGCCTGCTCGGGTCCGAGCCCGAGTTCCGGATCGGCCGGGGCCGGGGCCGGATCGGCGGGGTTGGCGGGCCCGCCGGGTTTGGCGGGGTTGGCCGCGAGCCGGCCGGTCTCGGCGAGGTCGGGCCCGAGGGCGGGGTCGGCCGCCATCGCCTCCAGCGCCTCGGCCGCGGCGGCCTGGGCGGCGAGGAGGGCGGCGGGTCCGGGGGCGGGCTTGGAGCGGTCGGCCCCGGCCGCGCCCTCGGCCAGCTCGGCGGCGGTCCCGACGGCCTGCGCGGCTCTGGCCTCGGAAGGGGAGGGCGGATGGTTGGCGGCGGGCGGCTCCTGGCCGGCGGGGGGGGCGGGGGTGTGGGCCAGCTCGGCGGCGATGGCCTGCTGGCGGTCGGCCTGGGTGGCGGGGTCGGCCCGGGCTTCGGGGGTTTGCAGGGCCCGCTCGGCCCGGGCGAGGGCGTCGGCCAGGGCCCGCGCCGGGAGGGCGTCGGTCAGGCGTCGGGCGAGGGCCTCGGCGGCCTCGGCGGCGAGCTTGGCGGCCTTGGGGTCGGCGTCGGGGCGGGCGGCGAGGACGGCCAGCCGGACGGCCTCGGCCAGGAGCGCGGGGGCCTCGGGGGCGACCGGGAGATTCCGGAGGGCGGTGGCGATCCGCTTGCGGTCGGCGGCGGCCTCCTGGCGGGGGGTCGGGTCGTCCTCGGGGGGCTTGGTCCGCTCCCGGGCGAGGGCCTCGGCGGCCTGGTGCCCCTCGGCGGCGAGGGCCTCGGCGAGGTCGTCGGCGGGCATCTTGCCCTGCGACTTCTGCTCCAGGCGGTTCAGGGCGGCCTGGGCGTCGACCCGGCCGGCGGCCAGGGTCTCGCGGAGCCGACGGGCCAGGGCGGGGTCGAAGCCCTCGGGCGGCGGGGCCGGGACGTTGACGGCGAAGCCCCATTCCGAGTCGCCGTTGCCGCACCGGACCACCAGGCGATTGACGCCCTCGGCCAGCTCGACCTCGGCCTTGTCCTGCCCCGGCGAGAAGCCCCGGGTCCCGGCGAACTCGAAGACCTGCTTTCCGTTGAGCCAGACGATCAGGGTGTCGTCGGAGCCAATCGCGAGCGTGACCTTCCGGCGCTTCGGGCTGACGACCTCGGCCGAGCCGAAGGCGGCCATCCGGTCCTCGCGGGTGCAGGACTGGCGGAGGTCGACCTTGCCGTCATTGCCGATGGTCGGGACGGCCTTCCACTGGCGGGGCTTGCCGTCGGGGCCGTTGACGGGGGCGTCCGGGTCCACCGGCCGGGTGGGGTCGAAGGGGTGTTTGGGGTCGGCCGCGGGGAACGGGCCGAGGATCCGCCAGCCGGAGGCCGGGGCCTGGGGGACGGTCTCGGGGCGTCGGGGGGGGGCCTGGTCCTTGACGGCCTGGATCGCGTCGGCCAGGCGGCCGGCCCGGGCCGCCGCGCGGCCGCGCTGGGGGCGGGCCCGGAGCTCGACGTCGAGGACGGCCAGGTCGGCGGCGGCCTGGCGCTCCTTGGAGATCAGGGGGGCGATCTTCTCGGCGAGGTCGGCGGCGGCCCGGGCGTCGGCGTCGGGCTTCTCGGGCCTGGGGACGGTCTCGGCGAGGGCCCGCTCGACGTCACGGGCGACTTCCTCGGCCCGCTGCTTGGCCTGGTTGAGCTTGTTCCGGGCCTCGTCGCGGCGGCGGTTGGGGTCGGCCAGGGCGTCGGCGAGCTGGTGGAGGGCCCGCCGGGCGGCGTTCTGGAGGTTCTCGGACTCGCGGGGGCGGAGGGCGTGGAGGTTCTCGGAGGCCCGGTCGGTCGCCTGCGCGGCCTCGCGGGCGACGCCCTTCTGGGGCTCGGGCGGGACGATCCCGGCGGCGAGCCGGGCGATCTGCTCCTGGCGGTCGCCCAGGGGCTTGAGCCGGATCGCCAGGGCGGCCTGCTCCTCGGGCGGGAGGGCGTCCTTCTTGCGGGCCTCGGCGATGGCGGGGGCAACGTCGTTGGCCAGGGCCTCCTGGCGGCGGGCCAGGCGGCGGGCCAGGGCCCTGGCGTCGAGCGGGGTGTCCTCGACATCGCGGGCCAGGCGGCGGAGCCCGTCCTCGGCCTCGTCGAGCCGTCGGAGGGCCTCGGGGAGGTCGCCGCGCTCGATCGGCTCGGCGGCCTTCCGGAGGGATTCGGTGTCGAGCCGGGGGCGGTTGTTCTCAGCCAGGGGCTCGTCGACCTCCAGGGCCAGGCGGCGGGCGTCGTCCTCCAGGGCCCGCTGGAGCCCGGCGAGCTCGGGGAGCGGGCCGTCGGCGGCCTGGTGGGCCTCGGAGGTCTTTCGCGACTCGGCCCGCTGCCGCTCGGCCAGGTTCCGGGCCTCCTGGGCGAGCCGGGCGGCCTCCTCGGCCTGGGCGGCGAGGACCCCGGCGCGGAGGCCGGGCGACTGGGCCAGGAGGGCGTCCAGAGCCTTCCGGAGGGCGTCCTGATCGGCGAGCAGGCGGGTCTTCTCGCCGGCGGCCTCGGCCTGGGCGGCCAGGGCGTCCTCCTGGCTGGCGAGGTCGCGGAGCTTCTGGCGGTCGAGGTCCAGCTTGGCCAGGGCGTCGAAGCGGCGCTGGAGCTCGTCAAGCCGGTTGGCCAGCGAGCCGAGCCGGGCGTCGGCCTGGCGGAGTTCGGCCAGCCGCTTGGCGGGGCCGGGGGCCTTCCGGGCTTTTTCGAGCTGGGCCCGGCCGGCCTCGGCCTCGACCTCGGCGGCCTGGCGGGCGGGGCGGGCCAGGGGCTCGAAGGTCGGGTCGGCCTCGAAGTCGCGGGCCAGGAGCTGGAGCTTGTCGGCGGCGGCCCGGGCCTCGGCCTCGCGGGCGGCGAGGGCGGCGTCGCGGCCGGGGTCCCAGGCGGCCCCGTTCCGCTGGGCGGCGTCGGCGGCGTAGCGGAGCTGCTCGGTCTCGCGGCGGTTGGCTTGATTGGCCTTGCGGATCTCCTCCAGCCGGGATCCCAGCGACTCGCGGCGGGCCCGGTCCTCGCGGGCCTGCATCGGCTCGGCCGAGGCGACGATCGCCAGGGCCCGGGCCTCGGACCACGCCAGGTTGGGCCCCTTGGGCGCGGGGCGGTTGTCGGCGACCCGGATCCGATAGGCCAGGGCGTCGCCGGGTTGCAAGGCCAGGCCCCGGAGCGGGAGCGAGCCGGTCCCCCGGGCCACGACCGTCCCCAGACCGTCGAGCTTCAGGTCGACCTTGCCGGCCTCCGAATCGGCCCCCGAATTCGCCCGTCGGATCTCATAATGCAGTTCGGCCGAGGCGACGGCGAAGTCATCCCGGGCGGCCAGGGCGACCTGGAGGACGTCGTCGGGCCGGGCCTCGCTCCGAGCGCCGGGGCCCTTGACGGCCAGGGTCGGCGGGGCGTCGGGCCGGACGGCGAGCTGACGGGTCTCGGTCGGGCCATCGAGCCCGTGGCGGTCGCCCCGGGCGGTCAGGGTGAAGGGGCCGCCGGCCTCGGCCGTGAGGGTCGCGGTCGCCGACGAGCCGGCGGGAGTCAGCGTGACCGACCGGGGGCCGGCCGGCGGGGCGGAGGGCCAGGCGAGTTCGACCCGGGCCACGGGCGAGCTGGTGGCCACCGTCAGGGCGATGGTGGATCCCTCGACGACCTCGATCCGGGCGGGGTCGCGGGCCGGGCCAGCGGGGAGTCTGGTGTAGGCGGGGGGCTCGACCCGGGCCGTGACCGAGGCGATCGTGGGCGGCTCGACGGCGGTCACGCGGTAGGACCGGCTCCGGCTCGGGCCGGCCGCCACCCGGTACGAGGTCGAGCCGGCCAGCCGGGCGAGGGTGGCCTCGAACGAGCGGTCGGGCGTCGCCCCGGCGGCTCGGGGGGTCATCCGGGTCCTCCGAAGCTGGCCGGCGGCGTCGGTCCATTCCAGGGTGGCGGTTTCGGGCGCGGGGCGGGTCCCGAACCGGGGGGCGACCCGGGCCTCGACCTTGAAGTCCGAGCCGATCGCCACCACCTTGTCGCCCGGCTCGACGGCCAGGGCGTACCAGCCGACCGGATCGAGGTCCCGCCAGGGGACGAGGAACCGGATCGCCAGGGGCCGGAACGGGTCGGGCCGGGCGAAGCTCGGGGCGGCGACCAGGGCCAGGGCCAGCGCCCCCAGGCCCAGCCGACCGAACGCCCGGCCGCCGCCGAGGTCCGACGGCCGAAACGCCCCGGCGTGGGCGGCGGCGTCGTCGGCCAGGGCGGCAATCAGGGCGGGCGAGCCGTTGGGATGCGAGTCGCGGTCGAGCAGGGCGATCGAGCCGGTCAGCCGCTCGCCCAGCGCCGGGTCGGACCGCTCGGCCACCGCCGCCAGGTCGATCGGCCGCGACTTCCGGAGCCAGGGACGGACGACCGCCACGAGCAGGACCAGCCCGACCGATCCCGCCCAGGCGCCCCAGATCGCCCAGCGGATCGGCTGCGGGAGGGTCGCGGCGAAGTCGGCCGCCATCCCCGCCGCCGCCCCGATCGAGGCCACCAGCGCGGCCGTCCCCAGCCCCCGGGCCGAGGCCAGCGCCCGGAGCCGGACGTCGACCCTCCGGAGGGCCCGGCGGATCGGCCGGGGCAGGGCGGGGGCGGTCGGGTCCGGGATGGTGGCCTGGGTCATCGGTGGAAGCTCCTGGTCCGTCGAAGGGAGGGGGCGGGGCCGGATCCCGGCGAGTCGCGGCCCACCACCAAGCATCCAACTTCCGGGCCTCCCGGGCAACGGAGGACCGCCGGCCCGGCCCCGACGCCGCCCCGGGTTGGAGCCGCGAATCCTCGGGGTGTGCCTCCGGGGTGGCAGAGGTTGGCGGGCGAGGGGCGGCCGTGGCGTCGGCTCCTGCCGGGGTCCGGATCGATCGGGCTCAAGGGTCGAGGTCGCCCTCGTCGAGGGGCTCGCGGCCGTCGATGGTGATCAAGGCCCTCACGATCTTCGGACGGATTCCATCACGCAAGCACTTGTAAGATCCGTTAACCATGATGACGTTGACCGCTTCATTGTGCCGGCTGGAGAGCCCCGGGCGCGAGGGGTCGTTGATCCGGAAGCTCATCCGGTCGATGTCGAGGTCGCGGGGCTGGGACCAGTGGATCCCCGAGTCGGCACTCTCGGCGACGAGGATCGTTTCCGACTGCTTGTCGCGGACGTCGGCCAGCCTCACCCTCTTGTCGCCGCCGGGGAAGGCCGTGCCCGGGCCCCGGATCAGGACGTAATCGGTCAGGCCGGGCTTCGGGTCGAGCCGGCTCGGGCAGCGATAGAGATCGATGTTCACGTCGGCGAGTTTGCGGTTGTTCGGGCCGTCCCATGGTTCATCAAATTTGTATCCGTCGTAAATCTCTTGATTGTCCATGAATGGCAGAATTAGCGTTCGCCAACTGTGCATCGGCTTGCCGCTCGCGTCGGCGACGTAGGCCGGGGGGAAGCAGCCATCAGGCGCAGCCACGGGATCTTCCTGGGAGGGCACAAATGGCCGGCGAAGTCGTCGTCCACGGTCGGGACCTCCGGAGATCAGGGCAGGCCGGCCCGCTTCCTCAAGATCCACTCGGCGGTCAGGATGGCGAAGAAGAGGGCGAGGGTCCCGGGGTGATCCCAGAGGGGGGTCTCGGCGGTCTTGATGACGGGCTTGCTCCGAGCCTTGAGGAGCGCGGGGAGGCCGGCGGCCTGGAAGTCGGCGAAGACCTTGCCGCCGGTGGCGGCGGCCAGGCGGTCGAGCGGGTCGCGGGCGGCGGCCAGCTCGACGCGCTCGGGGGTGTCCCGGGCGGCCACTTCGAGGGGGGCCTCGGGGATCGGGCCGGATCCCTGGGATTCGGAGATTTGCACCAGTTGCGGGGCGTCGAGCCGGACGGTATACGCCCCTTCGGGGAGGCCCGGAGCAACCCCCTCGAAGACCCGGGGCTGGCCGGGGACGGGGCGGAGGGGGACCACGGCGAGGGCCTCGGCCTGGCTGTCGCGGCGGGAGACCCGGGCGGCGATCAGGAGGTCGGCGGGGAGCCCGGCCACGTCCTCGGCGACCCGGGCCTGGAGCCGGATCCCCTCGCCCTCGCCGAGCCTCGGCTTGAGAGGGCCGTGGCGGACCACGCGGTTGCCGACGGCCAGCGTGCCCGAGCCGGCCCAGCGGACGACCTGACCCCAGAAGCGGTGGTGGATCTCGTCGCCGACCCGGAACCGCCAGCGCCAGGTGGCGTCGGTCCCGACCCAGAGGACCTTGCCGAGCCCGTAAGGCTGGGCGGCGATCGCGGCCCCCTCGCCCTCGCGGCCCAGAGCCGAGGCCAGCGTGGTGGCCGAGGGCTTGGGCCGGCCGGCGGCGACCCAGGGGAGCCGGGGGAGGCCCGCCCAGGTGGCCCGAACCCCCTCGGGGCCCTCGCCGAGCTGGAGCATCGGCCAGGCGTCGGGGGCGGCCAGAAGTTCCGGGGGCGGGGCCAGGGCCAGGCCGGGGGGGAGCGAGGGGTGGTCGGGATCGGCCGAGGCCGGGTCGACGGCCAGGGGGCGGGGGTCGATCACCGGGAGCAAAGCCCGGGGCCCCTCGCCGGCCAGGGCGGCCCAGAACCGGGGGCCGGGGAGGATCACCAGGGTCCCGCCCCGGCCGGCGACGTAGGCGTCGAGCCGGGCCCAGACCTCGGGCGGGAGGTCGGCCGGGTCGACGTCGCCGACCAGGATCGCGTCGTACTGGCCGAGCGGGTCGGGGCCCGAGGGGTCGGCCCGGGCGGGCCAGGCGGTGTCATAAGACAGCTCGGTCGAGCCGGCCGAGCCGGGCTGGTGGAAGACCAGGGCGTCGACGGTGACTCGGGGGTCGCGGCTCAGGGCGTTCCGGAGGTAGCGGAACTCCCAGCGGGCCTCGCCGTCGACCAGGAGGATCCGGGCCTTGTCCTCGGCCACCCGGACCGCGACGGTCTTCCGGTCATTGTCGGGCCGGGCGTCGCCGGGGGCGGGCTCGACCGAGACGGTCAGCGGGACCGTCCCCACCGCGTCCAGCGGGACCCGGAAGCTGGCCACCGGCCGCGACCCGTCGGGCGGAACCCGGAGGGTCTGGACCATCGGCTCGGCGCCGGGCCGGTCGAGGGTGACGGCGACGGCCGATCCGGGCGGGAAGCCGTCGAGCTTGAGCGTGGCCGAGACGTTGGCGGATTCGCCCTTGTTGATCCCCTCGGGCGCCTTGATCGAGACGACCGCGGCGTCGGCCGGGGCCGAGTCCGAGCCCACCAGGACCGGGTATACGGGGATCCCCCGGGCGGCCAGGCGGTCGACCAGGGGCGAGGGGTCGCCCTCGCCGTTCTGTCGGCCGTCAGTCAGGAGGACCACGCCGAGGGTCGGGGCGTCGTCGGGGAGTTTCAGGGCCATCGCCAGCGCGGGGGTCCAGTCGGTGGTCGCCCGGTCGGGGTCGCCGGTCCGGGGTGGCTTGCGGAGGGCCTCGGCCAGGCTGGCCAGCGGCCCCTCGGGCAGGGCCCCGCGGGCGAAGGCGGTGGCCCGGACGTCGTGGTCGGCCGCGAGCTTCGCCAGCGGGGCCCCAGGGCCGTCGATCAGCCGCCGGGCGATATCGCGGCGCATCAGCCCCCCGGCCCGGTCGCCGGGGCCCGAGGCCAGCGCCTGGAGCTGGTCGGGCGGCCGGTTGGGGTCGACGGTCGTCATGCTCTCGGAGTCATCCACGGCGACCAGGACCCGGCCCCGGACCGCCTCGGACCAGGTCCGGGCCGCGATCGGCTCGAAGAGGGCGAGGACCAGGACCGCCGCCGCCAGGACCCGGAGCCCCAGCAGGCCCAGGCCCGCCCCGCGCGAGACCAGCCGCCGCTCCTCGTGATAAAGGACCAGCAGCAGCGCCAGGGCCGCGGCGCCGGCGAGCAGCCAGGTCCAGGACTGCCCGCTCCCGGCCAGGAGCAGCCTCCGCCCGCCCGCGAAATCGAACGTCATCGATGATTGCCCTTTGATCCAGGCCCAGCCGCCCCGCCCCGCCTCGCGATCGCCCCACCCCGGCCGAGTATAACGTGCCCCGGTGACGCCGGGAACGGACCGGCCCGACGGGATCCGGGGCGGGTCTCACCACGGATTCCTGGGTGGGCCGCTCCCCCGGGCGTCTCGGCCCCCCTCTCCCCGGCCCTCCCCCGCGGAGGAGGAAGAAGGGGCCCCGTCTGGCCCCCTCCCCCCTCCGTGGGGCCGGGTCAGGGAGAGGGGGCCGGAAACGTGGCACGACCAGAAACCTCGGTGTTATCCATCCGGGGCGGATATCATCCGCCGGTGTTTCGGGCGTGGCGCCCCTCGCCCCCGGCTCCCGGGAGGAGGTGGGTGGCGGATCTCGCCCGGTTTTCGAAGGGTGGGCCCGACCTTCCTCAGGCGGACCCGCCTCCGGGGCCGTCGAGCGACCTCGGACGCTCGGCCGGATGACCGGCCGGGGCGTGGGGACGGGTCTGGAAAAGGTCGTTCCGCGGGGGGGCCGGCTGGCGGGCCTCGTCGGGCTCGGGCTCCTCATCCGCCGGGAAAGACGAACCCATCCCCTCCTCGGGAAGTCCCGGGGTTGCGTCCGGGTCCTCGGCCCGGGAGGCGGCCTCGACCTCGCGAAGCTCGCGGAGGGTCCGGAAGAAGCCGCGTTCGGCCGCCGCCTCGTACTTCCGGGCCAGGATCGCCTCCTTGGAGGGGTCGAAGAGGGCCCGGGCCTCGGCCCCGGCGCGTTCCTCCTCGACGGCCTCGGGGTCCAGCGTCTCGCGGTGGGTCCGGAGGGCGGCGACCTCGGCGTCGATCCGCTCGACCAGCCGATCGCGGGCCCAGGTCCGCCGTTGGATGGGGCCGAGGTCGTCCCCATCGCCGGCCAGGAGGTGCTGGAAGTCGCCCCCGACGGCATCGGAGAGCGCCCGGAGCCGGCTGACCGGCATGTCCCCGTAGCGCGAGCCGGTCAGGTCGACCAGCCTCATGCCGTAGGTCCAGTCCCACCGCGCCGCGCCCACTTCATCCAGCTCGTGGCGGAGATCCAGAAACGCGGCGATCATCCGGTCGACCCCCTCGGGCATCGATCGGAGCTTCCGGACCTGGGTGGCCGGCTCGGAGGCGATCCAGCTCATCGCGGCGTCGACCTCGGCCAGCCGCTCGCGCTCGAAGTCGGCCCCGGCCCGGCGCATCTTGGAGGCGGTGGCGGCGGCCTCGTGGCGGACGCAGCGATCCAGGCGGACCGAAAGCATCGCCGCCCGCCGGGCCAGGTGCCGGCCGACCCCGCCGGCAGGATTCAGCTCGTCCTGGAACTCCTCGAAGCGGCGGTCAATCTCGGCCGCGTCCTCGTCGGGCAGGACGACCCCGGCACCCGTCAAACCATGCTTGAGGGCATTGCACCGGGACCGGGCCTTGCCGGCCTGGGTCCGGGGACCGGTGCTGAGCAGGCTGTTTCTCTGGTTGGCCGCGAGCCGGGCGGGGGAGCAGGTCATGGGCGGGGCCTCGGAGCGAAGGGTCTGGGATCTCCGGGCCCTCCGCGCGGGCCCTTCGGGACATATCTTCCGGTTTCGGGCACCCCGCTTAGCACAGTATCCGCCGCCGGAGGGGCCGGGATTGATGGGGGGAGTCGGGCGCTGGACCGGCGCCGAGGGGTCCCGTAGAGTGGAGCAGGCCCGCCCGTCGGCTCGCCTTGGGGAGATTCCGCCCATGATCCGCGTCCGCGACCTCCGGGTCGATTACGACAATGTGTGCGCCGTGCGGGACCTGTCGCTGGAGGTGGGCGAGGGGGAGGTCTGCGGGCTGATCGGGCCCAACGGGGCAGGCAAGACGACCACGATGCGGACGATGCTCGGTCTGATCGAGCCGACCTACGGGTCGATCACGATGGCCGGCGTCGACATCCGCGAGCGGCCCGACGACGCCAAGAGCGTGGTGGGGTTCATGCCCGACTTCGCGCCGATGTACGACGACCTGAAGTGCTGGGAGTTCCTGGACCTCTTCGCCGCCAGCTACGGGATCCCCCGGCCCGAGCGGCCGGCCGAGGTCGACCGCCACCTGGCCCTGGTCGGCCTGACCGAGAAGCGCGAGGCGATGATCGTCGAGCTCTCGCGCGGGATGCGGCAGCGGCTGATGTTGGCCAAGACCCTGATCCCCGGACCCCGGGTCCTGTTGCTGGACGAGCCGGCCAGCGGGGTCGACCCACAGGGTCGGATCGACCTGAAGAACGTGCTGAAGGCGCTGGCGGCGGAGGGTCGAACGGTCCTGATCTCCTCGCACATCCTGGCCGAGATGTCCGAGTTCTGCACCTCCGTGGCGATCATGGAGCGGGGCCGGATGGTCGTCAGCGGCAAGATCGACGAGATCCAGGCCCGGATCATGGGCGACGCCGTGCTGGCCGTGGAGGTCCTGGGCGACCCCGGCCCGTTCCTGGCGATCGTCGAGGCCGACCCCCGCCGGGCCGGTCCCATCGAGCGCCAGGGCGTCGCCTTCGAGTTCCGCTACCAGGGCGGCCCCGACCAGCTCGCCGAGCTCCTGGCCCGGCTGGTCGAGGCCGGCGTCCGGGTCGCCTCGTTCGCCCCCCGCAAGGACAACCTGGAGGGGCTGTTCCTCAAGGTCGGGGCCAAGGCGCTGTCGTGATCCGGGGGCATTGACGTCGCGGGCGGCGGGCCGGACGATGGGGCCGGGAGGGACGACATGGACGAGACGCTGACCATCGACGAGATCAAGGCCCGATACGCGCCGGATTGGGTCCTGATCGGCGAGCCGGAGACCGATGAGTATCAGCACCTCAAAGCCGGCAAGGTGGTCTTCCACAGCCCGGACCGCGATGAGGTCTACCAGAAGGCGATTGACCTGCGGCTCGGGCACTTCGCGTTCCGCTTCCTCGGCGAGATGCCCGAGGACATGGCATTCGTCCTGTAAACGACCCCACGGCTAAAGCCGGGGGCTTTCCAGCTCGGAGTGGCACGATTGCCGGCCGATTCCTTCGGCCCTCCGTCCAGTTCAGGGAGGTTTACGTCACCCTGCCCCGACCCTCTGGGGCCGGGAGTTTTCGAGACGCCTCGCGGCGTGTCTCAACGTCGATCGTTTTACGGAGCAGACGGTTAGTTGCTCCAACGCCATACGATCACTGGTTGCCAAAGAACCGGGAGTGCCTTCAAAGCCGTTGCTCCCGGAACAATTGTCCATAATTCAGCGATGGTTTCCAGTCGTGTTTAGTTTAATCAACACACCATTCCTCCCCACAGCTAAAGCCGGGGGCTTCCTGGCTAACTTTGGTGAGTGACCGATTTCGGACCGATTCGGGACTGGTCTTGGTCGAGGCCGAGGTTTCCGGGCCTTCGGGCAAGGTCGCGGCGAGGCTGGTCCTTGACACCGGGGCCACGTCGACGACGCTCAACGTCAAGCTCCTGGGTTCGATCGGCTACGATCCCCAAGCCGTGGGCGAGTTCGTCCGGATGACGACCGGGAGCGCGGTGGAGAGGGTCCCTCGGCTGATGGTCAATCGCTTGAGCGCGCTGGGAAGGCACGCCATCGGGAGCCGGGTCCTGGCCCACGACTTGCCGCCCGGGGCCGCCGTCGACGGCCTCCTCGGGCTCGACTTCCTCCGTGGCTCCAGGCTGACGATCGACTTCCGGACCGGGCAAATCGACCTGACCTGAGGGGATGAGATTCGCACCATGAAATCGAGTGAGGATCGGATGATTCGAGCGATTCCCGACCGCCGGGCCCGGATCGCCCCGGCCGCCCTCGCCTTGGTTCTCGCGGCGGCCGTCCCCGCGTCCCCTGCCCTGGCCCAGGACCGGCCGGCGGCGGGGGCTTCGACGTCGGACGAGTCGATCAAGCGGGCGCTGGTGTATCTGAAGGGGTCGCAGAAGGAGGACGGCGGCTGGGACGCGGGGTTCGGGCGGGCGACTTCGGTGACGAGCCTGGCGGTGATGGCGTTCCTGGCGTCGGGGCACGTCCCGGGGGAGCCGGGGCCGTATCGCGAGACGATCGAGCGGGGGGTCCGCTACGTCCTGGCGCACCAGAAGCCCAACGGGCTGCTGGTGGCCAACACCAGCCACGGGCCGATGTACTGCCACGGGATCAGCACGCTGATGCTCGCCGAGGTCGTGGGGATGGCCGGCGACGCCGCCCTGGCCGAGCAGTGCCGATCGGCCCTGGCCCGGGCCGTCGACGTGATCCTCAAGGCGCAGGACGCCCCGGGCAAGGACCGCGACAAGCGGCACGCCGGCGGCTGGCGGTATCAGCCGACCTCCACCGACAGCGACCTGAGCGTCTCCGGCTGGCAGGTCATGGCGCTCCGCGCGGCCAAGTCGGCCGGCTGCGCCGTGCCGGCCGAGCCCATCGACCGCGCGGTGGACTACCTCAAGCGCTGCTCGTTCAAGTCCGGCGGGTTCGGCTACCAGCCCGGGGGCGAGCCGAACAACCCCAGGACCGGCACCGGCGTGCTCGCCCTGGAGATCTGCGGGGTCCACGAGACCCCCGAGGCCGTCGCCGGCGCCGAGTACCTGGTCAAGCACCCGCCGAGGTGGGCCAGCCAGTACTTCTTTTACGAGGTCTACTACTGCCCCCAAGCCCTCTTCCAGGTGGGCGACAAGTACTTCGACGCCTATTATCCCCGGCTCGTCGGGATCCTCCTGGAGCACCAGGACAAGGACGGGAGCTGGCTCTCCGGCGACGGCAACGACCGCTCCGGCGGCCGGGTCTACTGCACCTCGATGGCTGTCCTGGCGCTGGCGGTCGAGTACCGGTATCTGCCGATCTATCAGAGGTGAGCCGGCCAAAGGCGGCGCCGGCGCTCCCTGAACGCCGGCGTCCCGCGGCGATCAGTTCTTCTTCGACCAGATCGGGGCGATGTCCTCGGAGGCCTGCTGGCGGACGCTGTTGTCGGAGAGGATCTCGTCGGTGGCCTTGAGGACCTCCTCGCGGTCGAAGACGATCGTCTCGGAGTTCCGGTCGTCGAAGGAGAGGGTGATGTACTTGTCCTTGGCGTCCCGGAGCGTCTCGACGAGGTGCTTCAAGTTCTTCAGCTTCACGCCGTTGACTTCCTTGACCACCTTGGCCAGGGGGTTGCTGTAGCCCTTGCCGATCCGGTGGGGGAACATCGGCGCCGAGACCACCACCAGCTCCTCGCCGGGGAAGCCGGCCCGGTCGCCCCGCCGGGTCGCCAGCGGGCTGCCGACCATGCTGAAGAGCGACTGCATCCCCGAGCGGTCGACCGCGGCGAGGAACTCGGTCGAGGCGGCCGAGAACGAGAGCGGGCCGTAGATGAAGTACGACGGGTAGCGGTTCCGGAGCGGTTGAATGAGCTCGTCGGACCGGGGCGCGACCGGCAGCTCGATGGCCAGCTCCTTGCCGTCGCGGACCACCGTCACCGGGACCTTGCCGTCCTTCGCCAGCGACTGGATGAAGTACTCGAACCGGAGCCGGAGGCCGTCGCGGGCCTTGCTCATGAAGACGTTGTCGACCTCGTGGGCGCCGACCTTGACGATCACGTCCCACTTCTTCAGCGGGTAGGCCGGGTCGGCCGAGTCGGGCTCGTGGACGACCACGCCGACCGACTTCTTGGTGAAGCCGAGCCGGGCCTTCAGCGCCTCGTTCTCCAGCGTCTGGAGCCGGTCGTGGATCATCGGCTTGTTGTCATACGAGCCGTCGGCGATGTCCTTGAGGAACAGGTCGACCTCCTCCGAGGGGATGATGTAGCCGATGTTGTCGGCCCCCCGGATCCCGCTGTTGACCAGGCCGATCATCTTGTCGTCGACCAGCGCCGGGCCCCCGGAGTTGCCCGGGTTGACCGCCGCGTCGATCTGGATCCGGAGCCCATGGGTGTGGGTGCTGTACGGGACGAACTCGATCCGCGAGACGATCCCCTTGGTGATCGAGAGGCCCGCGCCGCCGGTCGGATAGCCGTAGACGGTGACCGACTCCTTGATCTCGGGGAGCATCTCGGCCCGGGCGATCGGCGGCCGGCCCTCGAAGAACGACTCGGACTCCAGCTTGAGCACCGCCAGGTCGATCCCCGGCGCCACGAACTCGACGGTGGCGGCGAGCTTCTCGCCCGACTGGTTGGGCTCGACGAACACCTGGCTGGCGTAGCCGACCACGTGCGCGTTGGTCAGGATCCGCTTGCCCTCGATCACCACGCCCGAGCCGGTCGCCTCGTGCGGGCCCCCCTTCTGCCAGGGGCGGACCACGTCGGGCCCCCGCATCGTCGCGTAGATCTTGACGACCGAGCCGCGGATGGTCGCCTCCTGCTGCGACTGGTCGGCGCGGGCCGCCGTCGAGGCCGCCAGCAGCGCGGTCAGGCCGGCCAGGCCCAGGGTCTTACGCATCAGTGATAACCTCCGTTGCCGACGTCCGAGCCGCGGCGGGGTCCAGGGGGCGGGAAGGATCTGGCATTGTAGTCGCCCCGCCCCCGCAACGCGACCCGGTATCCCCCGATCCCCCGAGGGCCCGCCCCGCGCCTCGTCCCGGCCCGGGAGCGGCGGGGGATAATCGCCGGGCCGACTTTTCCCGGGGGCTCCGGGGGATAGAATAGAATCCGACCCCCTCCCCCTGACAAATGGCGGACCCCATGTCGTACCTGATCGAAGACCCGACGTACGTGCTGGCCGCCCTGGGGCTGGTGGCGGTGGTCCTGCTGGTCGCGCTCCGGGTGACCCAGCAGGGGAAGTTCCTGATCTGGGCGGGGCTGGCGGGGCTGGTGGCGGCAGCGTTCTTCGGGTTCGAGCGCTACTGGGTGACCGACACCGAGCGGATCGAGGCCGTGGTCCACGACCTGGCCGGCGCGATCCAGGCGTCGGACGGCGACCGGATCGAGTCGCACCTGGACGGGCGGGTGACCATCGGCATGAACGGGCAGACGCGGGACGCTTCGATCCCGATCGGGCTGGCCCTCCCGCTCCTGAGGCGGATCCGCTTCGATTTCGTGAGGATCAGCCGCCTCCACGCCAACGCCGGCGGCCAGGCGCGCCGGGGCTCGGCGGAGTTCGCGGTGACGGCCAACGGCACGTTCGACGAGGCGGGCGCCCGGATCCCCGTGCCCCCGGTGTTGACCGAGTGGTCGCTGGGGTTCCGCGAGGCGTCACCCGGGGTCTGGAAGGTCAACCGGATCTCGGCCATCAAAGTCCCGCGCGATGTCTCCCGCTATCTCTTCGGGGGCCGCTGAGGGCTGGCCCCTCACTTGAGGTCGGGGTACTCCATGACGACCAGCTTGTGGCTGGGGGCGTCGTAGGCGTACTTCTGGTAGGCCGGGAGCTTGGGGAGGCCGATTCCGTTCTCCTTGATGATCTTCGCCATGAACTCGTCGTAGGTCTTGGGGTACTCCCCGTTGGTGGCCTGATACAGGTCGAGGGCGTGGTCGATCTGGCCGATGGCGATCTTGCCGATCGAGGTGACGTAGGCGTTGCCCTGGAGCGAGATCGGGTCCTTGGCCGTGATCTTCTGGGTGGCGACGCCGCCGCCGGCCTTCTTCTCGACCTCGATCTGGCGGATGTCCTGCGTCCTCTTGCCGACGATGAACTCGCGTGGGGCCTCGGCGGGGGCGGGCGGCGGCGTGGGCTGCTCGACGACCGGGGCAGACCTGGCCGCGGACCAGGGCCGGGTCGAGCCGGTGGGCTGGTCGCAGCCGACGACGAAACCGAGCCCGAGGGCGATCGACGGGGCCAGCCAGGGGAGACGCGCCGGGAGACTCATGGGGGCCATCCTTCCGATCGTCGATGGGTCAAGGGGGGAGAGAGGGGCCGGCGTCGGGCCGTCGCCACCGCGGCGGAATGGCTCAGGGGTGAAGGGTGATGAGTGGGCATCGCGGACCTCGATTCGATCCGCGATGGCGGGTCCGATCACCCATCGACAATGACCCATCGCTCAGAAGCGATCCGGGATCGGAAATGGTTGATGGTCAATGGGTGATGATCGACAAGCGGGACGGCATCCGATGCCGATGCCGGGGAAATCTCCGGGGATTTCTCACCCATCACCCAGAGGCTATCCGTTTTTCTCCTTCCAATGTAAATTATAATTTGTTTTCATGTATGTAAAAGTAAGGAATTACATAATCTCGACACTTTGAAGTCGCATCCGCGACTAAATCCCGAAGCTTTGCGACTTGCTCGTCGGTGAGGCGGTCGATCTCCGGCTTGATGCTCAGGCTCGACATCGAGGCGATGATGTCCTCCAATGTCCTGGGCCGAGTCACCTCCCACCAATGATCCCTGTGTGGAGGGAAGAGGAAACCGATCCGAAAATAGTACTCTTCGCCGGGCGGGGGATCCTCCGGATCGCTCATGGGAGTATCAAACGGGATAGAGTGATGAGCAGATTCCGGCCACGACTTCCCGATCGTCCACGCGCAATTGACCGTGAATCTTTTGCGGTCGAGCCTGTTCTCGGCCTGGAACTGGATAAAATGGTAGCAATTGCCCGCAGATTTGTTCCTGTATGTGAGTTGCTTGCGGCCACGCAAAGCCTCATATTGGGGCAGATCGGCCGTCATTTGCGCGTCGATTTGGACCTTCAACAACGACAGGAAGTTCGATTTCATCTCCGATCAAATCCTGAAGTAGAGTTTCAAGTATTGGTACAGGCCGGGGACGCCGTGTACGAACACGACCTCGTTGAAGATCTGGCTGCCGACCGCCGCCTCGATTCTGCTCAGCGTCGCCAGGGTTGGCTCCCTCAATGACCAGACGACCGCCTGGCCCCGTCCCGACAATACCATATTGATCACCAATCGAAAATGATGGATGGTCAATGGGTGATGATCGACAAGCGGGACGGCATCCGATGCCGATGCCGGGGAAATCTCCGGGGATTTCTCACCCATCAACCATTGTCCATTACTCGTTGCCAGGTCAAGGATCTGTTTCCGGGCAGCCTCTCATTGAGGAATCTCGACCCCGGATCGCCCCTCAGCCCGACCAGTCCCACTGGCCGACTTCGGCCAGGAGGTCGTGGCGGGTCAGATCGAAGTGGAGCGGGGTGACGGTGATGTAGCCCTCGCAGAGGCTGGTGACGTCGGTCTCGGGGCCTTCGAGGTGGAACGGGGGGTTGTAGGTCATCCAGTAATAGGTCCGCCCTCGGGGGTCCTGGCGACGCTCGAAGCCCTCGCCGTGGCGGCCGACGCCCATCGGGACGACCCGGACCCCCTTGGGCTCGCCCCGCGAGTGCGCCGGGAGGTTGACGTTGTAGAGCGAGCCGCCGGGCGGCTTGTGGGAGAGGATCCGCTCGATCACCTTGACGGCGTGCCGGGCGGCGTGGGGGTAGTCGAAGTGCTCGGCCAGTTCGAGCGAGACGGCGATGCTGGTGATCTTGAAGAAGGCCCCCTCGATGGCGGCGGCCACGGTCCCGGAGTACAGGACGTTGATCCCGGCGTTGCTGCCGGCGTTGATCCCCGAGACGATCAGGTCGGGGGGCCGGGGCATCAGCTCGCAGATGGCGAGCTTGACGCTGTCGGCGGGGCTTCCCTCGACCATGTAGCCGATAGCCGAGCCCTCCTCGTCGTCGACCGGCTTGACGACCAGGGGTTCGAGCAGGGTGATCGAGTGGCCCACGCCGCTCTGCTCCAGCGCCGGGCCGACCACGGTCACGTCGCCCAGCCGCATCAGCTCCTTGCGGAGCGCCCGGAGGCCCGGGGCGAAAACGCCATCGTCGTTGGTGAGCAGGATCTGCACGGGATGAATCCCCGGGGCGGGGTGGGGGTCGGATCGGTGGCCGGGGCGTCCGAAGTCGCCGGATCCGGCCGTTCTGGCCTGGATCGTAATGGGCCGGAGGGCGACCGTCAACCGCCCGGGGGGCCCCGGCCCGTTGACGCGGATCGGGGGCGTTCTCCGACTAGCTCTTTCGGAGGATCCGCCCGGGCGGCTTCGAAGCCCCCGGGATCGCGACCCATCCCCCACGCGAGGGCGGGGCCCGGATCGACTCGACCCCCCCCCGAGGCACACCATGAAGGGAGGGACCCCTTTGGACCGACAGATCGCCTTCCATACGCCCGGGCGCCAGGCCGGCGCCGAGGGCCGGCACGCCCCCCCGACCGAGAAGGCCGCCTTCGGCTGCGAGCTCTCGATCGTCATGCCCTGCCTGAACGAGGCCGAGACGCTGGAGATCTGCATCCTCAAGGCCAAGGGCTTCCTGGAAGAGGCCGGCGTCGACGGCGAGGTCGTCATCGGCGACAACGGCTCGACCGACGGCTCGCAGGAGATCGCCCGCCGCCACGGCGCCCGGGTCGTCGACGTCCCCCTGCGGGGCTACGGCGCGGCGCTGCACCACGCGGCGCTGGCGAGCCGGGGGCGGTACGTCATCATGGGCGACTCCGACGATAGCTACGACTTCACCGGCCTGGCCCCCTTTTTGGAGCGGCTCCGGGCCGGCGACGACCTGGTCATGGGCAACCGCTTCCTCGGCGGGATCGGCGCCGGGGCGATGCCCTGGAAGAACCGATACATCGGCAACCCGGTCCTCAGCGGGATCGGCCGGCTGTTCTTCCGCTGCCCCGCGGCCGACTTCCACTGCGGCCTCCGGGGCTACTCGACCCGGGCCTACCGGACGATGGACCTCCGGACCACGGGGATGGAATACGCCTCGGAGATGGTCATCAAGTCGACCCTGCTGGGCCTGAAAATCTCCGAGGTCCCCACCACCCTCTCGCCCGACGGCCGGTCGCGCCCGCCCCACCTCCGCCCCTGGCGCGACGGCTGGCGGCACCTGATCTTCATGCTCCTGTACAGCCCCCGCTGGCTCTTCTTCAACCCCGGCGCGGCCCTTCTGACCCTGGGCGCTTTCCTGCTGACCTGGCTCTACCCCGGCCCCAGACGCATTTTCGGCGTCGGTCTGGACGTCCACACGATGGTTTACGCGGCGATGATGGTCTTGATCGGCTTCCAGGCGGTCGCCTTCGCGGCGTTCGCCAAGGTGTTCGCGATCCAGGAGGGCTTGAGGCCGCCCGACCCCAAGTTCGACCGGCTGTTCCGCTTCCTCAACCTGGAGGTCGGCGTGGCCGTCGGGGCGACCCTGATCGCGCTCGGCCTGGCCGGGACGCTGGCGGCCCTCCACCACTGGAGCGGGACCACCTTCGGCCCGCTGGACCCGTCGGAGGCCATGAGGACGGTGATCCCCGCCGGCCTGGCGCTGACCCTGGGCTCGGAGATCGTCCTCTCCAGCTTCTTCCTCTCGATCCTCGGCCTGAGGGTCCGCCGGCTGGAGCAGGCGCCAGCCCGCTGACGGCCGGGGGCCGGTCCTGGTAGGATGGGCCTCGGGGGCGGCCGGCTCCGTCCCAAGCCTGGAAGGCAAGTGCCCGGGAGTACGACCCCA
>JAABUV010003369.1_pt1 | contig 20426 bp, 14 predicted proteins | sample 5559971 | NCBI WGS metagenome assembly JAABUV01 (sample SAMN10711881, study PRJNA513362) | rock metagenome | isolation source: Antarctica rocks | place: Antarctica: Victoria Land, Knobhead nord | collected 2015-12-19
CTGCGCCACCATGCCGGCGGTCGGCTCGTCCAAAATGAGCAGCCGCGGCTGCAGGCCCAGCGCCCGGGCGATCTCCACCCGGCGCTGGTCGCCATAGGGCAGCTCGCCCGGCATCCGGAAGCGGTTGGCGCCGACGCCGACCCAATCCAGCAGCGCCTCCGCCCGCTCGACCATGGCGCGGCGCTCGGCCCGATCGCGCCCGGTGCAGAAAAGGCTATCCAGCACGCCGGAGCGCCCAACCGCGACCTGGCCGACCATGACGTTCTCCAACGCATTCAGGTGGCCGAACAGCCGGATGTTCTGGAACGTGCGGGCGATGCCCATCCCGGCTAGGCGGTGTGGGGCCAGGCCGGTGACGTCGTGCCCGTCCAAGGTCACCCGCCCGCCGTCGGGCCGCAGCACGCCGGTGATCAAGTTGAATAGCGTCGTCTTGCCAGCCCCGTTGGGTCCGACGACCGCCAGCACCTCGCCTGCGGCGACGGCGAAGCTGACGGAGTCGACCGCGACCAGGCCGCCGAACCGCTTGGTGAGCCGATCGACCTGCAGCACCGGCTAGACGACCGTGTAGGCGCCGCGGCCGGTGACCTCGATCACCACGACATGCGGCGTCCTGTTCTCGCCGTCGGGCGGGTTCTGGAAGGTGACGTGGGTGCCGATCGGCGTGGTGGCATCGAGCGCCGCCAACGCCTCCTGCAGCTTGGCCCGGGTCGGAGCGCCGGCCTTGGTCAGCGCGGCTGCGATGGCCCAGACCGCGTCCGCGCCATAGGTCGCGAACGACGTCGCTTCCTGCTTGAACCGGCTCAGGTAGCCGTCCATGAACCCGCGCACTGCCGGGGTCGGCGAGGCGAGGTCCTGCGCCAGCCAGGTGAAGCAGCCCTTGATCTCACCGTGCGTGCCGTCCCAGTAAACCGGGTCCTGGAACGAGCCGAATCCGGTCATCATCGGCGCCACGAGGCCGAGCTCCCGCACCTGCGAGGCGACCTTCACCCCGTCCCCGGTCGCGGCCGCCACGAACAGCGCATCCGGCCTGACGCTGCGCATTGTGGCGAGCTGGGCGGAGAAGTCCTGGTCGCCGGCGCGAAATGCCTCGAAGGCGACGAGTTCGTAGCCGAGTTCCTTCGCCATCGCCCGGCACACCTGGGCGTCGCCCGCCTGGCCGTCCTGCGTCTGGTCGTAGATTACGCCCAGACGCTTGAAGCCGAGCTTGCCGTGCACCCGGCGCAGCAGCTCGGGGATCGCAGTGCCGGACACCGGGTTGACGCGGAAGGCATAGGGGTTCCACTGCTTGATCGGGGCGCCCGAGCCAGCGCCGACCATTGGGATCTGCAGTTGTCCAGCCACCGGGACGCTCGGCACGAAGCCCACGGAGTTCGAGGTTCCGATCACCGCCAGCATCTCCGCGTCCGAGGCGGCCTGGCGGATCAGCGTCACTGCCTGCTGCGGGTCGTTTGCCTGGTCCTGCACGACGACCTGCAGGCGGTAGGTGGCGCCGCCGACCTGGAAGCCGGCCGCGTTCAACTGCTCGGCGGCAAGGCCCGCCCCGTCGCGGGCGCGCTGGCCATAGGCCGCGGACGGCCCGGTGAGCGCCTGGATGTTGGCGATGCGCAGCGCTGCCGGCTGCGCGCGCACCAGCACCGCTGGCGCTGCGATGCTTAGGCCCGTGCCGGCGGCGAGGCGCCCCAGCGCGCGCCGTCCGATCGGGTGGGTCATATCGGTCATTATGGTCTCCTGGTGGCCGGGGCGGGGCGGGGCGATGCGTGCGGCCGTATCGAGCACTTCAGCGGTGATCGCTTGCAGCAGGTGGCCCGGGAACTGCGGCGGCACGGCCTCGGCAATGAACACCAGCCGGGTGCCGTGGTCCAGGGCCGGCCAGCGGTCGAGCCAGACGGGCGCCTCGAAGACATGCTGGACGCCCTGCACCAGGGCCGGCTGCGCAGGCCGTTCCGCCACCTGCACCAGCCCCTTCACCCGCAGCAGCCGGTTGCCGGCGTGCTCGGCGAGCGCCTGCAGCAGCAGGGTCAGCGCCACGGCGGGAACTGGCGCATCGAGGACCAGGACGAAGCTGCCGATGCCGCCGGTGTGCTGCGCCGCCGGTGGGTGACGCGCCGGGTGTTGGCCCAAGGCGAGCCCGGGCGCGAACAGCCAATCTGGCGGGACCGCGCCGAATGCCGCGCCGGTCCGCGGTGCGTCGGCGTTCAGTGCCGCCACCGCATCGCAGAGCTCCGGCCTGGCCCCGGCGACGTCGGTTTTGGTGAACAGGATACGGCTGGCCAGCGCCACCTGGCGGCGTGCCTCCACATGGCTTGGCAGCGTCGTAGCGCCGTGCACCCCGTCCACCAGCGTGAGCACCCCGGCCAGCGTGTAGTGCCGGGCGAGCCGGGCGTCGGTCATCAGCGTATGCAGGATCGGGGCCGGGTCGGCGAGGCCGGAGGTTTCGATCACCACCCGGTCGAACGCGGCTGCACCGGCGGCGCGGCGCGCGTGCAAGTCGAGCAGCGTCGCCACCAAGTCGCCCTGGACGGCGCAGCACAGGCAGCCGGACGGCAATAGCAGCACCTCGCTGCCGCCCTCGATCAAGGTGTGATCCAACCCGACCGCGCCGAACTCGTTCACGATGACCGCGGTTCCGGCATAGCCGGGGTTGCGCAGCATACGCTGGATCAGGGTCGTCTTGCCGCTGCCGAGGAAGCCGGTGACGACCAGCACCCGCGGCGGCCCGGCACAGGTCGGGGCGGACGCAGCCGGGGCCGGCGGGCAGGCAAGGTCTGGCTGCGGGCCAGACCCAGCGGCAATGCGCAGGCGCCTGGACGCCGGCGCATCCAGCGCGGCGCGGACGGCGGTCAGCAGGCCGGTGATCGAAAGGCAGGGCCGCGGCCGCGCAGTGTCCCCGGCCCGCAGGAACCAGCGCGCCGGCCGGTCCACCACGCCGGCAGGACGCACCGCCACCCGTTGCCCCGCCGTGGTCAGCAGTAGGTCGTCGCCGTCCCAGCTTGCCCGGCCGTCCACGCCCCAGAGCAGAAGGCAGTCCTGCAGCAGGGCACGCAGCGCGGCACGGGTAATGGGTGAGTCCATCACAGCGCCGGGCCGGCCAGGATGTCATCGGCGATGCGACGCGGCTGCCACTCCCCGTCGGCTGGCGTGCCGAGGAACCGGCCGTCCTCCATCACCACCTTGCCGCGCAGGATAGTCAGGTGCGGCCAGGCGGTGACGGCGTGCCCCTCCCAGGGCGTGTAGTCCGTCTCGTGCAGGTCCTCGTTGCGGATGGTGCGCGCGAGCCTCGGGTCCAGCACGGTGATGTCGGCGTCGGCGTTGGGCACGATCGCCCCCTTGCGCGGATACAGGCCCATTACCCGGGCGGCGTTGCTGGACACCAGATCCACGAAGCGCTGCAGCGTGTAGCCGCGGCGGGAGACCATCTCGGTATACATCAGCGCCACCCGCGGCTCGCACGCCGCGTTGCCGCCCGTGGTATCGTCGATCCGCCGCCCCTGCAACTTGGCCGCCAGGGTGCAGCACAGCTCGTCCGTCGCCACGGTGCTGATGGCGCCATCCAGGGTGCCCGCCCACAGCGCCGCCTGGTCCTCGGGCGACTTCAGCGACGGATAGGTATGGTAGATCTGGCCGTTCGGCCGGCGGTAGTCGTCGCTGTTATACAGCATATACTGGTGCAGGGTCTCGCCATAGACCGGGAAGCCGCGGCGGCGCGAGGCCCGGATGGCGTCGACGCCGGTGCCCGCGCTCACGTGCATCATATACAATGCGGTGCCCGGCACGCTCTCGGCCAGCCGGATGATGCGGCCGAACGACAGGTCCTCCGACAGGGCGTTGTGCACCTCGGCCATGTTCTCGAACCCGGTGCGCCCCTCGCGGATCAGCTTGCCGTACATGTGCATGACGATGTCGTTGTCCTCGGCGTGAATCACGCCCAGGCCGCGATGGGACGCCAGGACCTGGAACACTTCCCAGATGTCGCCGAACCCGACCATGCGGCCACGCCGGCTCGGGGTGATGTCGGTGGTGAAGATCTTGACCGTCGGGTGCCCGGCCTGGATCGACTCCGCCAACTGGCCGAACAGCTCGGTCGGGAGCGCGCCCTCCACCATGGTATGGAAGGCGTAGTCGCAGTGGCAGGCGCCGCGCCACTCCGCCGAGCGCCGCTCGATGGCGTCCTGCACACTCTTGCCCTCTGAGGCACGGGTGAAGTCGATCAGCGTCGTGGTGCCGCCGAACAGCGCGGCGCGGCTGACCACCCCCGGCGGGTCGGTGAGGCCGGCCACACCGTCCGGTGCCGGGATGGGCCAGGAGCAGTGGACGTGCGGGTCGATGCCGCCGGGCATGACGACGCAGCCGGCGGCGTCGATCAGCCGTGCGCCTTCCGGCAGCGACAGGCTGCCATGTCCGGCCACCGCGGCGATGCGGCCCTCCCGGATCGCCACGTCAAAGGCGCCGGTGCCGAACGGGGTAACGACGTTGTCGCCGCGGATCAGCAGGTCCATGGCCGGTTGTGCCGAGGATTGCATGCGGACCAGTTTCCTAAGTACTAGCGAATATGGCGGCGATCTCGGCCGGGTCGGATGTGCGCGTCAGCGCCAGCATGAGCAGGATGCGCGCCTTCTGCGGGCTGAGATCCTCGCCGGCCACGATGCCCGCCTCGCCCAGGTAGCGCCGCCGCCCGACCCGGCCGCTCGCTGCGCGGCTGCACTGCACCACCACGATCCCGGTGGCGACGGCGCGTTCAAGCGCCAGGCGTTCCAACGGCGTGGCGATGCCGGGCGCCAACCCGGCCGACACGATGCCGCGCGCTCCCGCCGCGACCGCCGCCTCCACCATGGCACCGTCCACGCCGGCATAGGAGAGGGCGATGTCGACCCGCGGCAGGTCGAACGTTGCGGCTGAGGCGAAGACGGTGTCCGGCGCATGCTGGCGTCGCGGCGCGCGCAGGATGTGTACGCCGTCGCCGTCCACATGGCCGAGAGCGCCGAAATCGGGCGAGCGGAACGTCTGCAGCCGGTAGGTGGAGGTCTTCACGACGTCCCGCGCCGCGTGGATCTCGTCGTTCAGCACCACGAGCACGCCTAGGCCTACGGCCTCGGGCGCTGAGGCGACCCGCAGCGCCGCGACCAGGTTCGCGCCGGCGTCCGTGCCCAGCGCGCTGGCCGGCCGTTGCGCACCGACCAGCACCACTGGATGCGCGATGGCCAAGGTGAGGTTGAGGAAGAACGCCGTCTCCTCCAGGGTCGCGGTCCCGTGGGTGATGACGAAGCCCGCAATGCCCGGGTCCTGCGCCGCCGTTGCATGCACCAAGTCGCGCAGGGCGATCCAATCGGCAGGGCCGATGGCCGTGCTGCCGACGGCCCGGAACGGCACCGGGACCGGTTCGGCGACCAGGTTCGCCTCCCCAACCCTTGCAAGCAGCTCGGACGCGGTCAGCTTCTGGCTGAATTCCGGATAGTCGAGCGTATCGAGGCTGCTGGCGGCGACCGACGAGATCGTGCCGCCGGTGCCGATGACGGCGATCATGCGCCGGGTCATTGCAGGCCCCGGCGCATGAGGTAGACCCTTGAAGGCTCGCTGCCCATGCATGCATGTTGGCCGAATGGAGTCACAGATACCATGGACATAGATATTCCAGACGTTCGGGCGGAGATGGAAGCGGCGTTTGCCCGCTACGAAGCAGCAATCCTAGCAAACGACGTACCAACGCTGAATGCCTTGTTCCACCGCGCGCCCCAGACCATCCGCTGTTAATGACGTCTCCGGGTGCGGCAAGTCCACGCTGGCCCGCTTGCTGCTGCACCTCGTGGCGCCGGATGCGGGTGAGATCGTGTTCGACGGCGATGCAGTGGGCGAAGGCCGCGGCATCGGCCTCGCCGACCTGCGCCGGCAAATGCAGATGGTATTCCAAGACAGCTCATCCTCGCTGAACCCGCGCATGCCGGTGCAGGACTCGGTCGCGTTCGGCCCCATGGTGAACGGCCGCACGAAAGCCAACGCGCGCCGGATCGCACAGGATGTCCTGGTCAAAGTCGGGTTGCGGCCTGATTTGTTTGGCCCCGCTACCCGCACGAGCTATCCGGCGGGCAGAAACAGCGCGTCAATATCGCCCGCGCGCTCGCAATCGGGCCACGCATGGTTATCCTCGACGAGGCCGTTTCGGCGCCGGACAAGTCGGTTGAGGCGCAGGTACTCAACCTGCTTCGGCAGCTCAAGCGCACGCTGAACCTGACCTACCTGTTCATCAGCCACGACCTGAACGTAGTGCGCTACATCAGCGACCGAGTACTGGTAATGTATTTGGGCCAGGTGGTGGAGCTTGGCTTGGCGGCCGAGGTGTTCATGGGCGCACGCCACCCCTACACGAGGGCGCTGCTCGGGTCGCGCCTGTCGATGGATGCCGGCCGGCGGATTGCGGTGCCGCCGCTGGTCGGCGATCCACCCAGCCCGATCAATCCACCGTCCGGCTGCCGTTTCCGCACCCGCTGCCCCCAGGAAGAGGCGGTGTGCGCCGCCGCCATGCCGAAACTTGGGAATTGGGAGGGTCGCGCCTCCCACGTTGCCGCCTGCCACATGACAGATCCGACATCCGGCCATTCCCGAGCGGGAACAGCGTGATGGATGGCGCTGTCGTCGCTTCAGTGCCGCTGCTCGACGTTTCCGAGCTTTCGGTGCGCTTCGTCACGAGGGAGGCGGCGGTGCATGCCGTCAACGGCGTCAGTTTCAGTCTTCACGCGGGCGAGGTGCTATGCCTACTGGGCGAGTCTGGGTCCGGCAAGTCGGTGACGTTGCGGGCTTTGATGCGGCTGCTGCCGCCCAAACGTTCCCGTGTCGCAGGGCAGGTGAGACTGGGCGGACAGGACGTGCTGGCGCTGGAAGGTCGGGCGTTGCGGGCCCTGCGCAGAGGCGCCGTATCGATGGTGTTTCAGGAGCCGATGACCGCGCTAGACCCGGTCTACACCATCGGCCAGCACCTGGTTGAGATGATCCGCCGGCACAAGGGTCATACCCGAGCGCAGGCTCGCGCCAATGCAATCGCCTTGCTCGAGCTGGTCAAAGTCCCTTCCGCGGAGCGCCGGGTCGATGCGTACCCACACGAGTTGTCGGGTGGGTTACGGCAGCGCGCCATGATTGCGATCGCGCTGTCCTGCGGACCTAAACTGCTGCTGGCGGACGAGCCGACGACCGCGCTGGATGCCACGGTACAAATCCAGGTGTTGATCCTGCTACGCCGCCTGCAACAGGAGATGGGGATGGGCACCATCTTCGTCACCCACGACCTAGGCGTCGCGGCGGAGATCGCGGACCGTGTGGCCGTGATGTATGCCGGCCGGATCGTTGAAGAGGGGCCGGTCGCGGCTGTGCTAAATTCTCCAGCGCACCCTTACACCGTCGGTCTACTTGCCTCCACCGTTCACGATCAGGCGCCCGACAAGGAGATCGTCGCAATCCCGGGCAGCCCGCCCGATCTGCGCAACTTGCCGACAGGATGTAGCGTCGCCCCACGCTGCAGTTTCGCGATGAAGGCCTGCCGTCAGGCTTTTCCCGATCCCGTGTTTCCGGCGCCGGGCCGGATGGCACGTTGCCTACGCGTCGCGGATGTCTTGCGGCGTCCCGTTCGAAACTCCGCGTGAAAGACTTCCATTTGCGGCACCGCTCGCCAGCCCTCGATTGCCTCGTCGGACAACCAGGCCACGGGGCTGCCGCGCTGGCGTAGCCTTGCGTCGCAACCGGCCTAGGTCATGACCTTGCGCTTCCGTTTGGGGATGTGATGGCGGCCGACCTGGTTCAACTTGAGCGGCAAGCGGAGCACCGGGGATCAGGAAAGGGCAGCCCTGCTATCTCGGCCCGGCTTCAAGCGCCATCGGGTGGTTTCGTGGAGCGCCGCCACGCCTGCAACCGCGTTGTGGATACCTGCTGCGCAGTTTGCAAAACCCTAGGCCAAGCAGTCACGGCATGAGTGTGCTGGCATTATCAACTTCGATAGATCACGCCGCCCCCAACCCCATGTCGACACGCTGCTCGCGCGCACGTAAGCGTCGCAGAAAGTCGAGCGAGCGCTGCTGTTTCGGGTGACTGAAGAACTCCACCGCCGGCGTGTCCTCAAGCAGCCGTCCCCCATCCATGAATGCGATCCGGGATCCGACTTCACGTGCGAATTGCATTTCGTGAGTGACGATCAACATCGTCATTCCGGCACTTGCAAGGTTACGGATCACTTCCAGCACTTCGCCCACCAGTTCCGGGTCCAATGCGGAGGTGGGTTCGTCGAACAACATCAGCACCGGTTGCATGGCGAGCGCACGCGCAATGGCGACCCGCTGCTGCTGCCCTCCGGAGAGCTGCGAGGGCCGCTTGCCTGCGTGAGCCGCCAGGTGCACCTGATCGAGGAGCGGCATGGCCCACGCACGCGCTGCCCCGCGCGAAAGCCCGAGCACCCGCTGCGGCCCAATGGCGACGTTGTCGAGCGCGGTTAAATGCGCAAACAAGTTGAAGCGTTGGAAAACCATGCCGATCCGCTGGCGCTTGCGCGCCGTCGCTGCGGGGCTGTCTGGCAGGAGACGTCCATCGTGCGGCTCGCCCGCCATGTTCACGTCGTCCACGATGACCTCGCCCGCAGACGGTGTTTCGATGCGGTTGATGCAGCGCAGGGCGGTAGACTTTCCAGCGCCGCTCGGTCCAATCAGCATGACGATCTCGCCCGAGGCGACATTGAGGTTCACTCGATCCACAACGGGAATGTCACCGTAGATCTTGGACAGGTTGCGGACTTGCAGCAGCGGAGCGGCCGCCGTCATGCCAGCTTGGCCTCGATGCGCTCTGAAATACGGGCGAGTACGGAGATGATGATGAGGTAGAACACGGCGAGCTCCGCATACAGTTCAAACGGCGTGAACCGTGCTGCGACGATGACCTGCGCGGACCGGGTCAGCTCCGTGATAGAGATCGTGGACAGCAGGGCCGAGTTCTTCACCAGCGTGATCAGTTCGTTGGTCAGCGGCGGCGTAATTCGGCGCAGCGATTGCGGCAGCAGGATATGCAGCAGCGTTTGCCGATGGGTCATGCCGATGGCCTTGGCCGCCTCCGTCTGCCCGGCGTCGATCGAATCAATTCCGGCTCGTACGATCTCGGCAATGAACCCGCCGCCGTTGAAGGACAGCGCGACGACCCCGCCCCAAAAAGCCGAAATGTAGATTCCGGCGCCTGGCAGGGCAAAGTAGATGAGGAACACCTGCACCAACGCCGGCGTGCCCCGGACGAAATAGATGTAGCCACGCGTCAGCACCCTGAGCGGCGCGACGTTGGACAGCATCAGGAGACCGCACGTGATCCCAACCACGCAGCCGAGTGCCATGGCCAGCGCCGAAACCTCGATCGTGATCAGCGCGCCTTGCAACATGTAAGGGAACGCGTACCAGATTACGCCCCAATCGAAGCTCATGAGGGAACCGTAGGCTCAGGGCAGCATGGAAGGCATCACGTTCGGCGTGTCCATGGTAGTCCCGAACCATTTCGTCTGCAGCGTCGCAAGGCTTCCGTCTGCCTTCATGGCAGCCAGCACTTCGTTGACAGCGGTCTGCATGGCCGTATCGTCCTTGCGGAACGCCATCCCAAAATAGGCCTTGATCACCTGGATGCCGCCGATCATGCGATATTTTCCGGGCTGGTCCTTCATGACCACGTCCAGGCTGGAAAGTGAATTCACCACGGCATCGATGCGATGGTTCTGCAAGTCGAGGTACGCTTCCGGATAATGGTCGTACAGTTTGAGATCGGTGTAGCCCGGCTTGCCTTCGCCTTTCAGCTTTGCCTCGAAATCCCGGGCGACCTGGGCTCCGGCGCTGCCAAGTTGCGCACCGACCCCGTGGTCCCCCAGTTCGTCCGCGGTGGTGACCGGATCGCCCGAGGCACGCAACAGGAGCATGTTGGAAGCGTCGCCATATGGCATGGAGAAGGACACCTTCTGCGTCCGCTCCTTGGTGATCGTCATGGCCGACATGATGACGTCGAACTTGCCAGCATAAAGGGCGGGAATGATACCGTCCCAGGCGGTGTCCACGAAACGGACGTTCACTCCAACCTTGTCGGCGACGGCCTTGGCCAGATCGCAATCATACCCGACGATCTTGCCGGCATCGAAATACTCGTACGGGACATAGGCCGCCTCCATTCCCACGACCATCTCGCCTCGCTTTTTGACGTCGTCGAGCGTGTTGGCGTACGCCGAGCACGGCCATGCAATGCCCAAAAGGCAGAGCGACAGCGTGAGATTTCGGAGTGTCACAGGTGCGCCTCATGCGTTTGAACTCGTTTCGTGCGAATTAAGCAGCAAAGGCCGTGCCAGTGACGCGCCTCGCGAGCGATGTCCTTGCCGACCCTGGCACGGGGCGTGCTTCGTTTTGTTTGGCCCATGCGTGGAGCCATCAATCGTGAGGATTGCAGAATGGCAGCCAGCCCGTTTCATCTCGCCTGGTTTCTCCAAGGCTCCAGCGTCCAGGCCTGGGGCGAGCCGTGGAGTGGAAACATCAGCGAAGAATGGATGACGGCGGGCATGTTCCTCGACCTGGCGCGGTCGATAGAACGCGCCTGCTTTGACTACCTCCTCATCGAGGATTCAATTTACATCGGGCAGAACTGGCAAAACTCCCGCGATATGTTCCTGAAGAACGGCATGTCTGTGCCGCGGCAGGAGCCGTCCGTCGTGGCTTCGCTCATGATGGCAGCGACCTCCCGCCTGGGCATCGTGCCAACCTTGTCCACTTTCGCCTACCACCCCTACTTGACTGCACGCATCGTGGGCACACTGGACCAAGTATCGGGTGGGCGCGCCGGCTGGAACATGGTGACGGGCAGCTCCGACTACGCCGCGCAGAACTTCGGGCTGGACCAGTTGCCCGAGCACGACAGGCGCTACGAGATGGCGGCCGAGTACATCGATATCGTGACCAAGCTCTGGGATACGTGGGAACCCGGTGCCATCGTGGCGGACCGCCAAAGCGGCGTATTGACCGACCCGTCGAAAGTCCACACGATCGACTTCAAGGGCGACTACTACGCCAGCCGCGGGCCGCTCAATTCCGGGCCGTGTCCGCAAGGGCGTCCCGTCATTGCCCAGGCTGGCGGCTCCGTCAAAGGACGGGCGATCGCCGCACGATACGCCGACACTATCGTCGCTCACCCGAAAGGCATCGCGGCGATGAAGGACTATCGCGACGATGTTCGCGCCCGGATGTCCGCGTCCGGACGAGACCCCGACACGTGCAAGGTTCTGTTCATGGCGAGCCCTATCCTGGCCAACACGGACGAGGAAGCCCAGGCGCGCGCGGCGCGGCGCGTCATCGCCTCGACCGAGGAAGTCAACCGTCGGCTGGCGCAGATGGGCTGGTCCACCAACATCGATTTCTCAAGCTACGACCTCGACGCGCCATTGGGGGAACTCTCGACCAATGGCCACCAGTCGAGCCTTGCCAGCTTCGTGAAGAAAGCGGGGGGCCGGACGCTCCGGGAGGCGATCATTGCGTATACCAGCCAAGGCGGCAGCGTAGACCTCGTTGGCGCCCCGGACACCGTGGCGGCACAGATGGACGAGATCATGCAGGAGGTCGGCGGCGACGGGTTCCTCCTGAACTTGCCGAACGTCAGCCGCAAGACCGTGGTGGAGGTGACGGATGGCCTCGTGCCCGCCCTGCAGCAACGCGGGCTCGTGCGGCGCAGCTACACGCATCGGCAGTTTCGCGACAACCTGCTGGAGTTTTAGCTTTCCGTAGCTGAGCGGAGACCCGACGCCAGGGCAGCGGAAAACCGGATGCTCCATTCCGTTGGCTTCTGTAATGGGCCTTTGGTCGTCAAGCTCAGAGTGCATCCGGTCTCCGGTGTCGTGCTTCCGCCCGTGATCGGCGCGGGGCCGTCACACGATGCCTCATGAGGAAGCCGGCGGAGCAATCTACCCAGCGTAGTCTCGGGATTGCTCCCGGCCACTGCAACGGAACCTGCCTTACCGTCTCCGCGTCCCGGCGAAGGGACCTTGTGGGGTTGGTGCATAGATGCGGCTCGGTAGCGTGCTGTTGGCGGTGAAGCTACCGTCTTTCCATGCCGTTCAAGCACAACGCCGCTCGCCGCCATCGCATTCCGCGCGCCCGCTACCGTGTCACGAACTGGCGGAGGTATGAGGCAGGCCTACGGCGACACGGCGCCGAAGCGGAGCAGCCCCGCTACTCCGACCTAGCCATTGAACTCGTGCTGACGCTGCGCCTCGTGTTCCACCTGGCCTTGCGGCAGGCAGAGGCGTTCAGCCGCAGTGCGCTGCGCCTGCTTGGGGCTGCGCTGCCCGTCTTTGAACATACGAAGTTGAGCCGCCGCGGTCGGGCCTTGGCGGGTCGGCAACCGTTTGTCCAAGCTAGTGCTGGACAGCACGCCATCGGCGTGGCGGTGCTAAACCGGATGTTGGTGGCCGGACGCCCGGATGCTGTCCGTCGCCAGCCGGCCACCGCATAACCGCTTGAGGTTGGGGCCATCTCGCCCTCCATCTGGAAGTGCACCAACGCCTGCGCAGGCAGTCGCGCTGGATCCAGCGGCTGAAGCTGGGTGCCAGGCGCGGTCCCGCTGGCTGATCCGGTTGCCAGCATCGGGCTTCACCGCCGCAGGTTCGCCAGAACGCCGGTGCAGAATCCGGTCAGGGCGTCGCCGGCGATGACTCCCCCGGCGAACACCTCCATCTCTCCCTGTGCCGCTGCGCCGCGCAGCCGGGCGTAGGCCAGCCGACACAGCACGCCCGCCAGCACGGCCCACCCAGCTGCCGGGAACGGGATCAGCAGCCCCGTGGCGAACAGCACGCCCATCTGCCGCCGCGGCCCACCCAGCCATTGCAGCAACGCTCCCGGGACAGCCCAAAGCAGCAGCTGCCACGCCACCCCGGGCGTCGCCCCGGCCCTGATGGTGGCGACGTACACCTTGGCCACCGGCGCCACGAGGCCTTGCGCGAAGTAGGACCGGTAGGACACCAGCACCACGAGGCCGGCCACAACGAAGGCGAACATTGCCGCCAGGTATTGCTGCCACCGCCCGTCGGCCTCGAATGCTGGGTCGACCCCCTGGCCGCGCAGCAGGAACCCGGCCTTGAGGTCATACCCCATGTCCGCGAACGCCGGCCCGGTCGCGGCGGAGAAGCCCACCAGCAGCGCCAGCGACACCGGCGGGAAGCCGATTAGCATCCCGATGATCAGTGTGATCAGCGCCACCGCAAACGCCGGGAACCAGCCGGAGTGCATGGCGGCCAGCCCCACAATCAGCTCATGCACCAGGGCGGCGAAGGTAGCATAAGCGACAAAGGCCGCCAGCATCGGCCCGGACAGCTCGGACTGAAGGCCGCCGCCCAGCGCGATCAGGACCGCGATCCCGACATAGGCCGCAGCTCCCAGGCCCAGCGCCTGCCCCGGCGCGGCCCCGCGCTGCCGGGCCATCACCAATCCAACTTGCACCAGCGCCACCAGCCCGGCGCCGATCATGAAGCCGTGTGGGATGAATGCGCGGGCCATATCGCCGCCGGGCAGCACGCCGGAGAACAGCGGCGCCGAGTAGCCACGCAGCAGCAGTCCCACGCCGAACATCGCCAGCGCCCACATATTGCCCAGGAACGCGACACCGAATGCCGACATGGGGATGCCAAGGACTCCGGTGCCGATGATTCCAGTCAGCACGCCGCCGCCCAGCACCAGCACCCGCCGCCCGCCCTCATCGCCCGCGCGGATCGCTTCGGCTGCCGCAACGCCGGGCGGCCACGCCCCCTCAGCCGGGAAGGCCTGGGTGCCGAACAAGCGGTAAAGCATCGTCGCGTCCACCAGCATCGCCAGCGCAGCGCCGCCCAGCAGCGGCAGCACTAGGTCCCCGCGCCCCAGCAGGAAGGGGATGCCGATGGGCAGCAGCAGACTGTTGGCGGCGCCGAAGGTGGCAGCGGAAATGGCGCTCTGCGCCAGGTTCTGCACATGCACCGAGCGGTAGCGCGCGAACGCCCGCAGCGGCACCCGCGCCAGCCCCATCGCCACCAGCGCGCCGACGATGGAGGTGTTCACCGTCACGCCGAGCGTCACCAGGAGCTGCATCCCGATAACCGCGCCCACGACGCACAGCACCGCCAGCAGTGCCAGGGTCGCCGGCTCGAAAAGGCCGGGGTGCCGGGCGGGGTGGACCGTGACGGCCTGGAGCGGGGCGATGTCCATGCGGTGCTTCCTCTGTTCGGCTGCTACTCGGCGGCGCGTGCCAGGCCTGAGCCGTAGGCGTCGCGGGCGGCGGCCAGGCTGACCAGGCCGTCTTGCAAATCCTTGGCCACCCGGTCCGCGGCGCGCGTCCGCGGATCCCCGAAGCCGGCCCCGCCGGCGAACACCACCTCCGCCACCTCGTCAGTGCGGGTCAGCGAAACCAGCTCGCCCGCGCCGCAGTCGCGCAGCAAGGCGCCGTCCGGGCCACGCACGCCGGCGAAGGCCCGCCCGCCGGGCAGCCCGCCAGACAGGCCGGGCAGCACGGCCACGGCGCCCTCCGGAAACAGCGCGGCAAGCGTCGGCAGCCCATCGTCGTGCAGCTTGCGGAAGCGCACCCGCTGGCCCAGGCCGCCGCGCCCGGCGCCGGGGCCGCCGGTGTCGGTCAGAAATGTCTTTTCCACCACCAGCACCGGCACTCGCGCCTCGAACACCTCGATGGCGGTGTTGGCGGCGGAGGTGGGATACAGCAGTCCGGACTTGCCGTCGCCGTGCGCGCTGCCGCCCTGGCCGCCACCCATGAACAGGTGGTCGGCATACAGGCGTCCGGCCCCGTCCATGCCGGACACGTTGACCGCCACAGGCAGGCCGGTCGGCGCCTGCACGGCCCCGGGCGCCGCATCCGCCAGGGCGCGGAACACCGCAGGCGCCAGGTACCAGCCCGTACGCGTGCGCGCCGCGACCGCGGCCGGGCGCGTGCAGTTCAGGATCGACCCTTCTGGCGCCACCACCGTGAATGGCCTGTAGTCCCCGGCATTGCCGCGCACTCCTGGCGTGAGCATGCACTTCAGCGGATAGGTCGCGTGCGCCGTCGTGTAGTTCAGCGTGGAATTCACCCCGCCCTGCGCCAGTTGCGGCGGCGCCCCGGTGAAGTCCAGCGTGATGGCGTCTTCCACCACCGTCAGCCGCAGCGACAGGGTGATCGCGGCATCGACGGGGCTGAGCGTGACGCTGCTGCCATAGGTGCCGTCCGGCAGCGCCCGGATGGCGGCGCGCATAGCCTGCTCCGCCCGGTCCTGCACGATGGCGGCCAGGGCTTGCAGGTCGGCCAGGCCGTACTCGTCCATGAAGGCCGCCAGGCGCTGGGCGCCGATGCGGTTGGCCGACATGAACGCCTGGATGTCGCCCACCACCTGGCCGGGGTTGCGGACGTTGCTGTGAATGAGGGTGAACAGGTCCTCGTTGTCTACGCCGGCGCGGGCCAGCTTCATCGGCGGGATCTGCATGCCCTCGTCGAAGATCTCGCGGGCGCGCAGGCTGTCGCGGGTGCCGCCGATGTCGGCGACGTGGCCCACGGTGCCCACCAAGGCTATGACGGTTCCACCGCGGAATACCGGCGTCACCACGGCGATGTCGAACAGGTGCCCGGCGCACAGCCAGGGGTCGTTCGTCACCAGCATGTCGCCCGGCCGCAGGGTGTCCGCGGGGAACCGCGCCAGCAGCGCCTTCACCGCACGCGGCAGGGTCAGGTTGAACACGGGCATTGCGCGCGGCGAGTGCGCCAGGGTCTCGCCGTTGGGGTCCAGCAGCTCGCAGGCGAAGTCCTGGCTCTCGGCGATGATAAGGGAGAACGCGGTGCGGCAGATGGTCAGCCACATCTCGTCCGCGACCGTCGTCAGCCGGCTCCACATGATTTCCAGCGCGACCGGGTCGGCCTCGATGGCGGCGCGGGCCGCGGCCAAGGTCATGCCGGGCGCGACCAGCGCCGTTTGAATGGTGCCGCCGATGGCGATCCGCAAGTTGCCGGTGTTGTCCACCGTCAGGGTGTCGCCGGGGTGGACGACGGTGGTGGCCTCGCGCTCCTCGACGATGGCAGGGCCGGGGATGGTGGCGCCGGGCTGCAGAGCGTAGCGGTTGTAGACGGTCGCTTCCTGGAAGCTGTCGCCGAACCAGGCCCGGCGCGTGCCCTTGCGGGCGGTGGTGTCCGTGCCGCCCTGGGCACCCAGAGCTAGGACAGGCGCCGGCCCGGTCGCGGTGACGCGGAAGCTGACGGCTTCCAGCGTGGCGCCGGGCTGCAAAGCAGCGTAGCGGGCGGCATAGACGGCCTCGAACGCCGCCGTGATCGCGGGCAGCGCCGCGGCGTCCAGCTCGCCATTGGGCAGCAGCACTTGGATCTCGTGCATCTGCCCAGCCAGGCGCATGTCGGCCGTGCACTCGATTTGGATGCTGTCGGTAGCCCCGCCCACTGCCAGCTCGGCACGAGCCTCCGCCTCCAGCGCCGCCAGCACGGTTTGGACGGGTTCGAGTTCAATTCCGGGATGGAGGCGCATCGGCAGGGACCGCATGCGGCTGGCGGAGGGTGCGGCTGCCAAGAAGCCGAGTGCGGAGGCAGCGCCCGATGCAGGGGGCACGACCAGCTCTGCCGCGCCCAGGGCGCGGGCGACCTCCGCCGCATGGGCCGGGCCGGCACCGCCGAAGCCGACAATCGCATAGTGTCGCGGATCCCGGCCGCGCTCCACAAGGTAGACGCGAGCCGCATCCGCCATTGCCTCCACGACGATGCGGTGGATGCCCCAGGCCGCTGCCTCGACCGACAATCCCAACGGTTTGGCCACGCGGGCCAGCGCAGCCCGTGCCGCCGCCACGTCCAGTGCCATGGTGCCGCCCAGGAAGAACGCCGGGTCGTAATAGCCAAGCACTAAGTTGGCATCGGTCACGGTCGGCTGGGTCCCGCCACGCCCGTAGCAGGCCGGGCCGGGCGACGCTCCGGCCGAGTGCGGCCCGACCCGCAACAGGCCTACGGCGTCCAAGTAGGCAACGGAGCCGCCGCCGGCCCCGATCTCGATCATGTCCACGGTCGGTGCCTTGATCGGCAGCCCCGACCCCTTCTTGAACCGGTGTTCCCGGCCGGCCTCCAGCAGCGGCGCGGTCCCGGGGCGCCCGGACTCGATCAGACACGCCTTGGCCGTGGTGCCGCCCATGTCGAAGGCCAGCAGGTCGGCGTGGCCCGCCCGTGCTCCGAGCAACGCCGCCGCCAGTGCGCCGCCGGCCGGGCCAGACTCCAGCAGGCGGATTGGGGCGGCCTGTGCCGCCTCCACCGACAGCAGGCCGCCGGCCGAGTGCATCAGTCGCAGCCGCCCGGCGAAGCCGCACGCGCGAAGCTCCTGTTGCAGGCGCCCCAGGTAGACCGCCATGAGCGGCTGCACGTAGGCGTTGGCGCAGGTGGTGACGCAGCGCGCATACTCGCCGATCTCAGCCACCACCTCGAACGAGGTGGACACCGCGACACCCGGCAGCATTTCCCGCAAAATGGTTGCCGCCTCATGCTCGTGCCGCGGCTCGCGATAGGCGTGCAGGAAGCAGACCGCGACCGCCTCGACCTTTTGCGCGCGGAACGCCAGCGCTGCCCGCTCCACGGAGGCAGGGTCCAAGGGGGTCACGACTTGGCCATCCCGGTCCAGGCGCTCCGCCGCCTCCAGCCGGCGGTGCCGAGGCACCAGCGGCTCGGGGTAGCGCAGGAATAGGTCGTAGATGTCGTAGCGCTGCTCGGTCCCGGCCTCCAGCACATCGCGGAAGCCGGCGGTGGTCAGCAGGCCCAGCCGCGCGCCCTTGCGCTCGATGAGGGCATTGGTCACGAGGGTCGTGCCGTGCACGACCTCCGCCACCGCGGAAGGCGCGGCGCCATGCTCGGCAAGGATGGCGTGGAATCCGTACAGGGCGCCGGTGGAAGGGTCCTCCGGCGTGGTCAGGCGCTTGTGCAGGCGCATGGCGCCCGTGCCCGGGTCGAGCAGCACGAAATCGGTGAAGGTGCCGCCGCTGTCTATGCCGATGCGAAGCCGTGCAGTCATGGGGCGGGGTCCGTTGTGATTGGGTTATGGCGCCGTTGCCACGTCAGCGCCCGCGCAGGCTGCTCGTCCGAAGCTCCGACTCATATCAGCAGCTCGCTCAACACCGTGGCAAGCACTGCGGCGCCCGCCTGGACGTGTCCGGGGTCAGACCACTCGGCTTCAGCATGACTGACGCCACCGCGGCAGGGGATGAAGATCATCGCTGCCGGGCAGAGTGGCGCCATGTGGCGCGCGTCGTGGCCTGCTGCCGACAGGATAGGCTGCGCAGGCAGGCCCAGGGCGGCCGCAGCAGCCGTGATGCGGCGCTGCAACCCGGGATCGAACACGTTCGGCGGCGCATCCGCCAGCCGCCGGGCCGTCACGGCGCAGGGCGGCGCATGGCGGCGGGCCAACGCTTCGACCTGATGGCCAAGGCGGGCCAGCGCGCCGGTATCGGGATGGCGCAGGTCAATGTGGAACACCACCCGGCCTGGCACCACGGAAGGAGCGTTCGGCTCGGCCTGTATGCGGCCGATGGTGAACTTTACGTCCGGGTCCGCAGTGCCGATTTCCGTATGGAGCGCCGAAGCGATCCTTGCGAAAGCGGCCACTGCGTCTCGCCGGTCCGCCATGTCCAGCGTTCCTGCATGGCCTTCCGCGCCCTCCACCGTGACCTCCCAAGTGATCTTGCCCTGGATGCCGGTGACGACGCCGATCACCTTGCCCTCCCGCTCCAGCACCGGCCCCTGCTCGATGTGCGCCTTCAGATAGACATGGACAGGGAGGCCGGGCACAGCGGGAACAAAGACCCGGGAAAGCGCCGTGCAAGGCATCCAGGGCGTCCGCAACGGTGACGCCGCTTGCGTCCCGGACAGCGCGTATGTCGGCGAGCGTCCGCACGCCCGCGAACACCTCCGATCCCATCATGCCCGGTGCGAAGCGGCTGCCCTCCTCGTTCATCCATGCGGCCACCACCAGGTCGCGGCCGGGCACGCGCCCGGCTTCCGCCATGGAGGTCGCCACTTCCAGCGCCGCTAGGACGCCGAACGCGCCGTCGAACCGCCCGCCGGTGGGCTGGGTGTCCAGGTGGCTGCCGGCCAGCACCGGCGCCAGGCTGCGGTCGCGGCCCGGCAGGGTCAGGAACATGTTGCCGGCGCAGTCGGTGCCGGGCTGCATCCCAGCCTCCCCGGCCCAGCCGATCACCAGGCGCCATGCCTCGACCTCGCCGGCGCTGAGCGCCTGGCGGTCCACGCCCCCGCCCGGCAGCGCGCCAATCTTGGCCAGGCGCATCAGCCACGCCCACAGGCGGTCCGGGTTGAGCGCGGTGGCGGCGCCCGTCACGACGTCCGCATTACCTGACCCGGCGCGGCGCGGGGATCGCGCGTGCGCCAGGCCTCGGCCTCGGCGATGAACTCCGCCACCAGCGCGTTGAACAGGGTGGGTTCCTCCAGGTTCAGGGTATGGCCGGTCTTGGGCAGCATCGCCAGCCCGCAGGCTGGGATGGTGCGCTTCAGGAACAAGCCGGGCTGCAGGCAGTGGTCGTCCTCGTCGCCGACGATTACCAGCGTGGGGACGGCCATGTGCCGCAACCGATCCTCCAGGTCCCAGAACGACGGGCGCTGCGCCTGCACGCCGCGCATGGTCAGCGCAGCACCGGTACTGGAATGGGTGCCCAAGGCGGTCTGCGAACTCCGACCATCCCTGCGGGTCCTTGGCCTGGAACTGCACGCGGCTGGCGCCTCGGCATAGACCGGCGCAAACGCCGGGGCGCCCAGCGCCTCGAAGCGGTCGGCCACCTCCAGCGACACGCCGCGGAAGTACTCCTCGAACTCTTTCTCACAGCCACACCCCGTGCCGGCGACGGTCAGCGAGAGAGCGCGCCCGGGATGGTCCAGGCCGAAGTGGACCGTCGTGAAGCCGCCCATGGACAGGCCGACGATGTGGGCGCGCCTGATGCCCAGCCCGTCCAGCACGGCAACCGCGTCGGACACCGCCAGCGCCTGCGAGTAATGGGCCACGTCGCCCGGGACACTTGAAGGCGGATAGCCGCGGGCGGCGTAGGCGATGCACCGGTGCCGGCGGCTGAAGAAGCGCAACTGCGGCTCCCAGCTCAGGTGGTTGCCGCCGAACTCGTGGATGAACAGGATCGGCGTGCCGCTGCCGACTTCCTCGACGTGTAGGCTGATACCATCGGGCGTGGTGACAGGCATGTGCCGGGTCCTAGAACTGCGTGCGCGCCTCCCCGGCCATCGCGGGCAGCAGGGCACAGAACTTCTCGACCCACTCGGCTGGGACAGAGGTGCTGATCTTCACGAACCGGCCGCCGAAGCGCGCGGGGTACCGTCGCGACGTGTGTGGAAGTTGGCTGAGCGGCGTGTCTGCGGCGGGGTGATGGTTGGGTGGCTTAGGCGGC
>JAABUV010003370.1_pt1 | contig 20423 bp, 29 predicted proteins | sample 5559971 | NCBI WGS metagenome assembly JAABUV01 (sample SAMN10711881, study PRJNA513362) | rock metagenome | isolation source: Antarctica rocks | place: Antarctica: Victoria Land, Knobhead nord | collected 2015-12-19
CCTCTTTCCATGTGGCACCACCATGCTTGCGTTTAGTCGCAACCCGGACACCTTGACGGTGGCCAAATGCATACTCGCATGCTTAGATGAAGTTAAATTGATCACAACGCGGCCGTTAGGGCCGCGGTCGTAAGGGGCCAGATTTGGCCGACACACGAGTTGTAAATCATTCATTCATTCACGCGCTCTGGCCGCTGCAAGGCGTGCTGCGTGCAACATGTGCGCAACGCCCCTCGTGCTGGACACACCCACGACGGTGATTTGCTCGTTCAAGCACTGAGCCAGCCATCTTGTCCCTGGAGCTTTTCAAGGCATGTAGGTTCTGAGCACCCATGCAAGATCGCCCACAATAGGACTGTGCTTCTCATATTCACTCCATGTGCTGGGCTTGTGTCAGCTATCACAGCTGACAGGCCAAACCAGTCTCATAGGATGAGGCTGGTTTCAGGATCCTGCAGTGAACAGGTGCTCTGAGTGTGTCTTTGTGACTTCCATCAGAGACGTATTTCAGTCGCATCGACATGGAGTCTGGTTTCATGCCCGCGCGCTGCATTTCATGCAAAGCACTGGCTCTTCTCGATGATGTGCAGTCCAGTCCGCAGTAACCTGCGCACAACCGAACTGCGCATGCCTAGCTCAAGCCCATGATGGCATGTGCTACAACAGCGCTCAGGTGTTCAAGGTGTAGACACGGGTCTACAGGCGCCCTGTGATAGGTGTGCTGCAGACCAGCTCACACTCCCTGATCAACAGCTGTATGTGACCATGCCTGCTGCCCACGTTGGCATCATGCAAGTTACACAAAGCCTTAGACAGAACAAACAGTTAAGGGACCCTAGGACTGGCTGCCAGCCCAACAAGGCATTGATGTCCGGGCCTCTGCCAGTCTTGTACAGAACGCCACAGGCATGGGGCAGCCTGGGCAGCGAGAGGCGCAACGCAGGCATGCGGCAGGCAGGCAGGTACAGCCAGAACCTGTGAGCAGAGAGCTTTGTCAGCATGTTGCAATGCCGCACAGCGGCGGCGCCGGGCAACGTGCGGTTAGGCTAGCGACTAGCTAAAGAAGCTCAGTGGGCCAGGACAACAAGATGCCGATGCAAAGCGCCAGCATGGGCCCCGCCAAAAGCTAGCTTTGCCGTTTGCGGTTTACAACAGTGGACGTGCTCGTCGCGCAGGAAGCCCGCATGGGCCCCGCTTGAGGCTGGTCCTGTAGCATTTTCACAGGCACAGCCAGAACCTGTGAGCAGAGAAGCCGGGCATGCCCGCCGCCGCAGCTCCGCTGCATTCACGAAGTGCGGCGTTGCAACATGCTTATGACGCTCTCTGCTCGCGGTTTCTAGCTGTGCCTCTGAAGAAAGCGCATGGCCAGCCTCAAGCAGCTGGCCAATGCGTGCTTCCTCCGCAAACAAAACGTCCGCTGTTGTTGGACTGCAAAGCTAGCTCCTGGCGGGGCCTCTGCTGGCGCCCTGCAGGGTCATCTGTGGTCTGTGCCCACTGACCTTCTTGACGCTAGTTGATCACCTACCCGCGCATCCTTGCTACTGCCCGCCTGGCCTCCCAGCAGCACCGCTTGAAAGCTGAAGCGGTGGTATCCTCTCTTGCATGCTTTTGGGGGGCACCCCGGGCAGTGAAGTTCCTTGCGCGCCTGGCTGGTTCCAAGTCAACAGTTCTGGTCACCCTTGCAAAAAAATTGCTGGCCCCAGGCCGCGCGCCGCTTGACGGCCTCGCGCACGGCTAAGATGGCAAGTGCCTTGTTGGATATCAGGTGCTTCTACAGCAAGCACAGACACAAACCGGTATTGCTACGACCCAGTATTGCTGTGTGCTTTCAACTGTCGCATCACTGGCAGCACAAATTTTGCAGCACCAAATAGGCAGTAAGGCCCAATACTCCACCCCTGTCAGACTCCCGGCTAAGCAAGCACAGCGTGCCGAGTATGCGCGACAGCGGCTTGTTGAGCACATGCTCGTAGGGTCAGGCACCAGCTTTCTGCTGCCTTGCATGCACTGGCAGCATGCGTGGGGAGTGTCTGCAGGCGCGCATGCGAGTGCTTGGAAATGTATGAGTAAAGAGGTGCGGCGCGCTGTCTGCATATGACCTACAGCTTCAAGCCATTCCTTCCTCCTACATGCGCTCCTTGGTGCATGGATGAGCAGGTGAAGCAGCACCAGTCGAGGGCCCGTCTTTGCTACATTGCCACGAGGGACTTACCGGCCTTGGAGCCCTGCTAGGGCATGGAAGGGCAGGCCACTCCATAGTGCTTGCCACTGGGCTGGTGTCTTTCCACCTTCAAGCGCTACAGAGCATGTCAAGCGCTAGGACCTGTCTGCCTACTAATTGCCAGCACCGACTCTTGTCTACGCTGCTGCTGTAGCAGCAAGAGCAGCACCAAGACAAATCCCATGCAATAACCCGTCTAGCGCTCTAGCTAAACATAAACGTCGACTGCTGATCATGCAGGAAAGGCTGGTCCGCAGGCCACCTATGAACGCGCCAGCTGGCAGCCCGCAGTGCAGGGCGCACCCCGGAAACTTCACAAAGCCTGGCACAAAACAAGCAAATGCAGGGCATCAGTCAGGGGCCCCAGGACTGGCGGCAAGCCCGACAATGTCGATGTCCAGGCTCCTGACTGCTGGGCTTGTACAGACGCCACAGGCAAAGTGGCAACCTGGGCAGCGAGGGGCGCAATGCGGAGCTGCGCGGCAGGCATACCCGCCGCCGCAGCTCCGCTGCAGGTACAAATTGCAGCGCTACAAAATGCTGGAAAAGCTGTGGGCTCACATGTTCAGGCCATGCCTCTAACAAAGCTACTGGCTAGCATTGAGCAGGGCCCATGCGGGCTCCCTGCACAGTAAAAACATCTACTGTTTTCTAAACAGCAGTGCTAACACCTAGCGGGGCCCACGCAAGCGCCCTGCGCGGTCAAACGTTGGTCTGGACTCACTGATCGTTTGGAGGCTGATCACTGCCTACCCCTTTCACGCTTTTGCTGTTGTCTGCCTGGCCACCCAGCAGCACCGCTTGATAGCTTCGTGGGGTTGGCCTCCATACTTGCACGCTTCTGGGTGAGGGGGGCGCCAGGCACTATCCTTGCGCGCCTGGCTCCTGCAATCATGTTTGGCCGCCCCTTGGTTGTATAAGGGCCCCAGGCCATGCGCCGCTCAGCGGCCTCACGCACGGCGCCGGCGGCGGCTACGTCGCGTGCGGGTCGCGCGGGTCGTGCAGCGCGCCGGGCGGCGACGTGCCGCTGTCGTCCGGCGTGCGCAGCGGGCTGATCGCGTCCGAGGACGCGCCGTCGGTGTCGCCCGAGCTCGAGCTCGCCGCGTCGGCCCAGTCGCGCTCGAGCCGCTCAGCGGCCTGCCGGCGGAGGCGCGTCAGCGAGCGCCGCAGGCGCGCACGGCGCGTGCTGGTTCCCGCACCGGCATGGCATGCACGCGTGTGGCTGTTGCTGACGTTGGAGCTCAGGAGGCTGGCGTTGCATGTTGGACAGAGCGCTCTGCATGGGACCACGCAGTGCAGCCAAATAGACACCACGGTCCCATAGAACAGAGGAAGGCAAGCACCGGTGGTGCCATAGGCACACAAGTGCACAACTCAGCTGACATGATGGCACAGCGAAGCGCACCGTATGCCAGGCCGCGCTGCCGCGCGCCACGGTGCGGCCGCGCCAGCAGCTGCGCGCGTGCGCCGGGCGCGCCAGGGCGGCCGCGGCGGCGGCCGCGCAGGTGAACGGCACGCGGCGGCTGCGCTTGCGGCGGCGCACGGGCGTCTGGCACCCGGGCGTCGCGGCGGCCAGGGCCGCGTCGTCGCGCGCCTCGCTGCGGCTGCGCTTGCGGCTGACCGCGGACGCCAGGCGCGGGGCGGGCGCGTCGCCTGCGGACAGCGAGCGCTCGCTGCCCTCCTCCTCGCTGCCCTCCTCCTCGCTGTGCTCGCATGAGGGCTGCGACCGCTCCTCATCGCCCTCGCCGGGCGGGTGGGTGCCCTCCTCATCGCCCTCGCCGGGCGGGTGGGCGCCCACGCCGGGCGGGCGCGCGGCGTCGTCATCGTCATCGTCATTGTTGTCGCCGTGGTCCATCGCCGTCGCCGCCGCCGCCGCGGCGGCCGCCGCCGCCTCCAGCATGGGCAGGCGCAGCGAGTTCGGCACGGGGGGGCCGAGCACGTCGGTCATGGGGCAGCGGCCGCGCGGGTCGCGCGGGTACTTGTACTGGCCCTGCGCGCGGCCGGCCGGATCGGGACACGCGCAGGGCGCGGCCAGGCGGCGGGCGCTGCGCTGCAGGCCTGCTTTGCGCGCATGTAGCACACTGCCAGCACCAGTGGCATGGCTGCAGCCCTTGTGCCGGGAACAGTGTGGCAAGCGGAAAGGCGCACATGGAGGCCGTCAGGTGGTCGGGGTGCTGCGCGGGCAGGGCGCGCCATGACATTCCGGCAGATCCAGTAGCGCTGGGAGTAGCAAGAGTCTATGGCCCCAGCGTCCGCCGGGGCCTCGGGTGCGCCGGCCCAGGCCGTAAGCGCCGGCGGCGCCGCCCGCTTCTTCGGCGGCAGCGTGGCCGGGTCCGGCAGCAGCGGCCGCTTCTTCGGCGGCAGCGTGGCGGGGTCCAGCGTCAGCAGGCGCTTGGTCGGCGACGGCGCGGCGGCGGCGCCGTCGCGCTTGCGCTCCTTGGGCGCGGCAGCGCGCGCGACCTGCGCGGCCTCCCGCGTCCTGCTCAGGCTCTAGTGTTGGACCGCATCCGCAACGCTCTCGAGACTCTGCTGTGCTGCGACGCTGTGGCCCTGGCACATGCCAGGCGCGTCAGGAGCCATGAGCGACACTGCTGGCTCAGTGCCCTGGTGTGCTGCACAGCAGCGCCCCAGTCTTGCACACACCGCAGAGCTTCCACACCAGGGCTTGGGTGCGCAGCGCACAGGGCGTGCTGGTGACTGCTGTCGAGGTCTTGCACCCTCCACTTACAGGCGTGGGAGGCACTGCCTTTCACAGGCGGCCGGGGAGTGTGGCTCACCTGCCGGCGCGGCTGGCGCTCCGGCACGGACGTGGCCAGGCTGTCGTCCAAGTCTGTCTCGTCTGTGTAGCCTGACGCGGCTGTGTACGACGGGCTAGCGCTGCGCACACGCAGCATGCTGGCGATCCTCCTGCGCAGCAGCACCGCACTGCTGAGGTCATCTGACCTAATTGTGCACCAGCGTGCAAAGCGCTGGAGGTGTCTGGAGCACTTGCGAGGCGCGCAGCGCCTCGCACTAGCTGTCACACACCAGCAATGCCCTCCCACTGCTAGGCGCGGCGCCAGGCCCCACACCGGTTGGCTTTGAACGCAAGACAATCACGTCAAATCAGCACCCGAGGTCCCGTGATCCAGCGCGGAGAGCGGAGACTGCGGTGGCCGTGTAGGCCTTGCAGGGCTCTTTGCCTGTGCAGCACCGTGCCTGTCCTTCTGCCCACGGCAGCACTAAAACAGGTCAGGCGGGGGCGCTGCACCGTGTCCGAGCTTCTCCTCTCGCGTTTGGCAGCGCCTGCAGGGCACAGGCGGGCGGCCGGCTCAGACCGCCCGACCAGCCACTGCTGTCACACCGCACAGTTGAGGCTGGGGTGTGACCAGATGCTGCCAGGAGGAGTCGCTGCGAGCAGGAGAGGCCTGATGTTAGACAGAACGTCTGCTGTACTCCAAGCCTCATCTCCGACATCATCAGGGTTTCCAGAAGGGTTTAGGGCCAGCTTTCAGGCACACCAAGTTGGCTGATGCGCAAATTCCTTCATTCTAGCTGCTCAAGATCTTGCAGACAAGGCCGCTGTTCGCGCATGGTTGATACAATGAAAAGCATGTAGTCGCACATCTGAGACTGCCGTCACCAGTAGCCTGCCATACGCTGGCACGGGGAAACAGCACGCTTGGGACGCGAGCGCACTGCACCCAGGTATACTTGACATACTCAGACGCCACGCCCGCCCTTTGTGGCGCCCCCTCCGCTGCCAGCCGGCGGCTTAGGCCCGCTAGCGCCGAGCGTCACTTTGGTCGTCGGCGCTCTTTTTGGCGGCTTGGCTGTGAGCGAGTCGGGCGTCTGCGGCTCGCCTTGCGCTGCCTGCGCGGGGCTGTCATGTCACTGCCAAGGTATTTGGCGACATCTGGCCTGGGGTGCGTCCTTTTGCATGTGCATGCTTTTGTATAATTCACGCGCCCTGCATGCAGGCTCAGGATGCTCTGCCCTCTGCATCTTTCAAGTCAGTCACTGCCCCTGAATGTCTACAAGGCGCTGCAAGGCTGTGCGTGCGTACTGTTGTGCAGGGCAGCCCATGAGCATGCATTTACATTCGTGAACGTGAGCGCAGACATGGGACAGGCCTCAAAAAGATGACCAGGCCGGGCAGGCGCGGCTGTGACACGAGGCAGGCCGCATACTCTACCTTCCTGCATGCGGTGAGCCGCGCAGTGGTCAATCTGACAACAAGCTTGGAGACAGATATGGGCATGTGGGGTTGGCAGTGGCTGGGTGGGCCGGCGCGCCCGCATGCGCGCCGCCCGCCGCGCGCACACGTAGACCAGGAGCGCGGTCGTGGCCAAGCAGGCGATGAGGCCCACGATGCAGCCGGCCAGGATGCCTTGCACCGCTGCAAAGCTCAGGCCGGTGCCATCTGCACGCGCGGCCTCTCCCCTCTTCCTCATCCTTGGTCACATGCATGGGGGCTCACAGGCCAGTGGTGTGCTGTCCGATGAGAGCAGGTGCCGAGAGACTGCATCCTGCCGCCCAGCTGAGCATGAGCTGCTTGTTGGTGCACGAGTGTACATGACTGCAGGAAAACTACGAGTCCCCAGCCTAGGAGCCCTCGTCGCAAGGCCGTGATGCCACAGTCTCACCGCATGGGACCTCGCTGGTACCATCAACAAGCTGGGCGTGCGGCTGCAGCGCACTCCCAGGCACGGGACAGTCCTGTGCCTCAATTTGCGCACTCCGACAGACACGAACGGCTCGCCCTGCCACAGATGTGGTATGCACAGGACATGTACTGGATAGAGTGCGCCAGCCTGGCCGGTGGGCGCACCCAGGCACCAACGCGCAAAGGAAGACTGGCAGGGCGTGGGGGTGGCGACCACCGCGCTGGATTCTGTGCCCGAGATGAAGTTGACGGGCTGGCGGCCGTAGATCTGCTGCCAGTTGGGCGCGCCCGGCGGCGCGGGGATGCCTGCGCCGGCAGCGCGCGCGCAAGCGTGGTTGACCGCCATGCAGACTGGGACATGGGGGCACCGGGCGGCTGTGGTTTGCAAAGTGACAGGGGGACGCTGGGGCGCTGCATGCACACGCTATAGGCACGTGCGGCATAGCGTCAAAGATGCAAGTCGCTTCAGTGATTGCCAGGCCGCTGCGATGTATGGGCAGAAGAGTGGCCCTTGCGGATAGAACAAGGGGCCGGGAGTTGGCCTGCAATTGTGTGTATGCGCGGCGGGCGCCGCGCCTGGCAGGATCGTTGGCGCAGGCGTCGGCGTCGGCGGCGCCGCCGGCGCGCCGGGCGGCGGCGGCGGCGGCGGCGGCGGCGCTAGGCACGCGGCCACCGGCGCGTACCCCGACAGCAGCTGCCAGTAGGGCGCGCCATTGACTGTCTGCGATGTGACGTACCCCGCAAAGTTTGCGGCCAGGTCGCCCGACGGCCCGCGCCAGTCGATCAGCCGCCCGCCCGCCAGGTCCTCGTCCTGCGCCGCGCGTGAGCAGTTAGGGTTTTGCTGGCGGCGGGTCGCCAGGGCGGGCCGGTGCGCCCTTGCACACCAGTTCGCGCAGCGGTCCTGCCTGACCCATACCTGAGAAGGATAGGGTCAGACCCTGGGAGGTCGTCGTGCACTGCAGCAGTGGATATCCCTCGTCTGTGACAGGTCGTCCGCATGTACCGCAGCGTGCCAGTCTTGGAGATGGCCAGGGTTGGCCGCAGGCGCGCGGCGCGCCTTCACATAGTCGAACCAGTGCACCAGCTTGATCAGCGGGAAGTGCGCCGCGATGCTCAGCGAGTTGGCGGTGTCGCCGACGGTGTTGTAGATTTGCTCCCACCTGCGCGGGCGCCGCAGCACAGGCCGCACTGGAAACACACCATGCGCGCTGTGCCCTCTACGCATGCCACATGGGCCTTACCATGTAAGAGCAACAGCAAGCCACTTGTGCACAGAGGCGCACGTAGGGCTGCTCGGCGGGCGCACCAGAGCGACTTGACTTGCAGCTCGGTGGGCGCCGAGGCGCGCGTGTCCGGCGCGGGGTTCCAGAGCGCGGCGGTCTCCGTGATGCTCATTGGCTTGCCGCGCGCGGCCGCATAGGGCCCGTAGAAGTCGTGCTCGCCACCCGAGAACTGCATGGGGCAGAGTAAAATTACAAAGTGCTCGCGTGTGCAGCACGGGACTGCTGTGCGGCGTCCAATAACCAAACTGGCCCGGTGTGGGGCTGGAGCCCCTCGGATGTGTGCTCAAACTTGCGTGCATGCGCGCTGCTGTGCACGTCTGACACAGCCAAACTCAGATGCATCAAGTGATGCGGCTGGTGTGCAGCAGCTTTGGACATGTTGCTGTACTGACAACTTTGATCGGGGCCAGCGCCCACGCGCGCCGCCCAGCAGGGCGGCCCTCGGTACAGACACCCTGGTGCGCCACACGCACACCCTAAACTACCCGTTGCTGCAGCGCACCAGGCTGCTGAACTCGCGCAGGCCGGGCGAGGTGTTGACGGCATACACATTGGCATTGGCCGGGTCTGTGCCGCCAACGTGGTACACCTGCGCGCGCGCCTCCGGTTGCGCGCGACCTCGGTGTGCGCATAGGGTAAGGCCATACCCTACCATATATACCTGGCACATGAGGCAGTGATCATTCCCTGCACCTGTGGCCGCGCGCGCACCAATATGCTTTGCTGTGCATCGACATGCTTTGCTGTACCCTGCGGCCGCGCGCGCACCGACATGCCGACCCAGTCGACGTGGGCGTCGCCGGGGTAGTAGGGCGCGTAGGGGTCGTCCAGGTCGCTGACCACGCCGTCGCCATTGGTGTCCATGGCCGCGTAGCTGGCCGTGCCCGGCTTGGCCGCCAGCCTGCCCGCGCCGCGCCGATAAGTCGGATCACGAACCAAAATTTGGTACATGCATTCAAGACAGCAGGGGCAAGTTCACACGGTTGAGAAAGCTCAATGTTGGGCCTAGGCGTGAAACATGCAGGGGCAAATATACACATTCGGTTAAGCTCCGCTGGGCCGCAATGGGCGGCACCGCTGCAGGCAGAACTGCAGGTCATGCTGCTCTCACACAAAAGGCCGTCGACAGGGGCAGGCTGCGCCTCGCTGCTGGTACAGTTTGATGCTGTATTTGAGTACACGTGTCATGCCCAGCAAGGGCGGCGCGCGGGCCGCACGGGTAGAACGGCCAGGGGTAGCCATAGCCGTTGTTGGGCGCCCACAGCATCTTGCTCGCGCAGGTATTGTTGTGGATGATGGCGGCGGCCATGCGGAAGGCCGCCACGTACGCCGCCGGCTGCTGGCCCCAGGGGTACCCTGCGGCAGCCGCGCGCTGGCGCGGCGTCACCCGGCGCCGTGCGCGGTGCGCCCAGCAAGCAGGGACGTCTCATGTATCACCCACAGCCGCGGCAGCACGTCTGCCATGCGCGCAGCCACAGCCGGCCATGGCCCCTGTTAAGTTGATGGAAAATCCGGTCATGCGCTGGAGCGTCAGCATACAGGTTCAAAGGGTTGGGCCCTATTTGGAGGGCCCGACACAGGCGCCGTTCATCTCGTGGGCGAAGCGCACGAGGAAGCTGACGCCTTGCTGCGCCATGAGCGCCGCGCACATGGTCAGTCTCGCCGGCGCAAGCTGAGCACGGGCGGGGAGGCGCTTCACAGATCATATGTATATCTGGCACTTGACCGCCACTCGTGTGTAAATGCCCCGCGTCACAAACCTTTGCGTGTGCTGTGCGCAAAGTCCGCTCTTAGCAAGGCCGCACTTGCTGAATGACCGTCTGTGCATGACTTGGAAGCCGCGAAGCAGAAGGCCTTGCCCCTCACTCCTTAAATAAGGCACCTCACGAAACCTCGGTTGCGCCCTGCTGAGTGGCGGCGGGGGCGCACCATCTCGTACGCGCGCAACACCACCGCGACCTGCAGCACGGAGGCCGCCGTGATGGCCGCCAGCCCGCCGTTGGGCTCCAGCGTGAGCACCAGCATGCCCTTGACGGCGGCCACCTGCGTATGGCCAATGTTTGACGTAAGCTCTAAACCCTATCCCATTACAGCCGCCGCCAGCCCGCCGTTGGGCTCCAGCGTGAGCACCAGCACGCCCTTGACGGCGGCCACCTGCGTACCGCCAATGTTTGATGTAAGCTCTAAACCCTAACCCCTTACAGCTGCCGCCAGCCCGCCGTTGGGCTCCAGCGTAAGCACCAGCATGCCCTTGATGGCGGCCACCTGCGCACGCGCCAATGCTTGCGGCAAGCCCTGCACCCCAACCCTTCACACCCGCCGCCTGCACCGCGCCGCGCCAGGAGCCTCGGTTCTCATGCCCGCCGCATGATGTGCAATAGCAGATATGCTGCCATGATGGGCGCATGCTGAGCGGTGAGCGCGAAACATGATGCTCATGACAGTGTACGGGCGCGCCTGCGGAAGCACCTCGCCCAGCCAGTACATGTCGTTCAGGTCCATCGGGAGGCCCACAAAGATGTCAAACCTGCGCACGGCCAAGCAGGTCACACTCAGCAAAGTGAGATTAATGAACTTCATGCAAGCGTGCCTTCAGTGTATCCCCAGTTCCATATGGTGCAGCTCCAAAAAAAATTGAGCACGCGCTGCTTGCGTGTGGCGCAATTCTGCCAGCGTCTGCTCACCCAATGCAGACATGGCTGGGAGATGGCGTGCACGCGTACGGTCTATGCAGCGCCAACCAGCAACTTCATGAGCTGCATGTTGACTCGCAACATGTGTTGAGCTTGACACATTGCATTGTGCTAGAGCTCAGCAAGCAAGCCCACATGCCGCAAGTCGCCGCAGGGGCGCAGGGCGCGCGGGCAGTCATGCTCACGACAGAGCGATCGGGTAAACCGGGCCGCCCGCACGAGCAGGGCGCGTGGGGTGTCGTGCACATGACAGAGCGACTGGATAACCAGGCCGGCCGCACGAGCAGGGCGCGATGCCGGCGGTGGCAAAGTACTCCGGCAGGCCGCCCGCCCACGCGGAGAAGTTGTGGCTGACGCCCAGGAACGCGCCGGGCATGGTCGGCGCATCCAGCAGCGAGTACGCCTGCGCCGCGGCCGCCGCCTGGCGGCCGGGTATTCCCCTTTGTCAGTTTTCCCTCTGATTTTATATCAGGCTGTATCTCTTGTGCCTTGTGGCGAGCCGCACGCCTCAGGGAATGGCGCACGCGCAGCCACAGGCTCCAGGCTCACTGTGTCTTGCTGAGGCGGCAGCGGCGGGCCTCCATCGTGCTGCCGAGCCTGCCTCGAGTCTTCCACTAATCGAAGCGGGCAGCCTGAGGCAGGCATAGCTAGGAGCCTCTACATGCCATGGTGCAGGTGCGGACGGACTCACAGCTGTGTCCTGGTGCAGGCGCAGCACTGGATACCAGATCCTTCAAGGCAGCGGCGGTGACGCGCGGGCGGCAGCGTGCAGGCAGGTGCAGGCCATAACAGTCGAGATGTTTACGATGTATACTCCTGTGTCAGCCAGCCAGGGCTGCTCAGGCGGTGCGACACGCGGTCGTGCCTGCGGCCGGACCAGCCCGAGCGTGGCCGCCAGGAGGACACATGATGCGCTGCTGTGCAGCAGCGCGAGCGTGCGGCTGGGCTTCCTGCGTGCTCTTGCCGCCCTGAAAGCGCGCTTCAGGCGCCTGGGTGCCGCCATAGCCCGCGGTGATACCTCAGCGCCACGGGAAGCCTCGCTCGAACGTGAGCGTGCTCGGCAGCCGGCCTGCACGTGAGGGCAGCGCTGGCACTCGGCCACTGCCGCAGCAGGCCGGGCGTTGCCGCAGGTCTCAACACGGAGTAAGCTGCTCCAAACCAGCAGCCAACATCCTATTCCTATGGCTGCGTGGGTAGATGCATACAGCCTGAGCGCACCTGTACTTGGCAACATCAGTGGGACCTGCGGCATCTGGCTACACAACATGGATACTTGGCAGCAGCAAGGGCATCTGTGCTACCGACGTAGTACACTCAGCCAGCTGCTCGTACTCAAGTTGTTCAGCTGACGGGCGATCCCTGCAGCACTTGTTGAAGCGCCGAATCGACTCTCGGAACCCTTGTACAAATTTTGAAGGCAGGGTTGCTATGCAACTGCATGCTTGATTGTAAAAAAGGATCTAGGAGGTCAGAAGTTGCCCGAGTGTGATAGCGCTTTGACACTGCCAGCGTCAATCAGAGGTCACCAAGCTCAAGAGAGCGATTTACAAAGCAAGGCTCTGCCGCTAGCGTGCGCTGCCAAAGCACACCACTTCATCCACTTCTCTAACTTCGCAGCAGCACTGCGCAGTGACACGCCTTGCCTGCACTGGCAGCACCACAAGAGCGCCTGCAGGGACACATCCCACGTGCAAGCCGCCAAATTAGGCACACGGTCTACGAGGCAGTCCTGCGACATACCCGTCCAGCGCGAGCCGCGCAGCTGGCGCGCCTGCCGCTGTCCCAAAAGGGGCAGCACACTCTTGGACAGCCAGGCGTGGCATGACGTTGCAAGCCTGGCTGAAGATACCAGGGATCACAAGCTCTCCCCCTTGCGGCCACTCACAGTCACTCACAAGCGGGCGGCAGCGCCTCACCAAGCAGGCACTGCATGCGCTGTCGCACGCCCCAAGCAGCTTGCGGCAGCACACGGATGAAGAATCAGATGTGCGCCCAAGCCATAGAGTAAGGCAACTCTCAGGGCCACCTGATAGGCATGCTGCTGCTGCATGCGCCCACGCCCCTAAGCGACAGCCAGGTGCACACACGCCCACACACCACCCTAGCCAAGAAGCGCGCGCATCTCTGCAACGCCCTAGCGCGCATGCGCCGCGTGCCATGACGCATGTTCCCTGCCCCTTGCGGCGCCAGGCATCGACCTGCCACACACGACAGGCCCGGCCGCCTGCCCCGCCTGCGCAACCACCCCCTGGCATGCGCATCCCCGGCATGGGCATGTGGACGGCTTACGGCCCTGCCACCAGGGCCGGAGCGGTTCAGGCGTCGCTCCCTCTGAACCTCAACGCTGACGCTTCATGCTCACCGGCAGCAAGCCAGCTGGCTGCGCGAGCCGGGGTATGCCAATATAGTACAGAGTGCTGGCTGCGCCCCTGCCGCACGGGCGCGGCGGTCTGCTGCCTCAGCCCCACCCCCCAGCCTCTACTGCTCCAGCAGCAATTGCGAGAGGTGACTACCCACCGCCGGGCTACTCGCATGACCAGCGCAAACCGTCGGCCAAGGGGCGGCAGGCGGCACGGGCGCACGAGGCCAAGAAGTCCCGCTGCCCCATGCCTGCCCTGGGCCCTACGGTCAAGTTTCACGCAATCACACGCGCACATGGCATGAAGCATGAGCGCGGGGGCGGCCCAATGAGCAGCCGGGTCCGCCCGCCAGGCATGGTGGTACAGGACAGGCGAAGCAAGGCCGTGTTTTGTGTAAAGGCACAGGCAGCAAGGTAGCACCAGCGGGTAACGAGGCGGAGCAGTAAACACATGCACATCAATGCTGCAGGTATGTGTTTAGAGCCCAGGTACTCTGCAGGCTGCGGGCATGCAGCCACACTCGCCGTATCCAGCTTGGGCAACCAAAACAGCCAGATCAGGCGCAAGTCCTGAGGGGCGCGGGTGGCGTATGCAGGTCGGTCTAGGCGCCAGATCAGGTTTGATTTCCCATGGGAAGGCCGCGGGCGACGCGGGCACATCAATGCTAACACCCAGATCAAGCCCGGCTCCCCATCGGAAGGGCGCGGCCGCCAGCACCGCCAGCGCACGCACTGCGCATGCCAGGCGCGCCGCCCTGCGCCGCGCCAGTTCCACCTCCACGCGCTGCTGCTGCTGCGCCACCGTGCGCCTGCGCACGGCACGCTCAGCTTGAGTCTCAGCCTGAGCATCAGTCACTCCACTCAGCCGCCGCGGGCCATGTCTGGCCAGCGCGCAGCCTCTCCTCCCCTCGTGCCGCTTGGTATGCGCCACGGTATACGTGCAGTGGGCTGCTGCAGGCGGCTGCCCTTTGTGCCATGTTGGCCAGGCGAAGGAGTCGAGGAACCAGGGTCCAGGCCAGCACGCAACTGGTGGGGACCCGGAGTGCTCCCACAAGCGGCGCCGCTGAGCACGAAGGGCCCTGGAGGTAGCAGGCAGGAGCCGGCCCCAAGCGCCGGCAACCTCTCCTTCTGTGCCGCGTCCAGGGCACTCAGGGACTGCTTCCACCGCCGACCTCGGCCCCGCCTGATGGCGCCGCGCACTGCGGGGCATACCTGCCTGCAGCCTGGACGCGGCTGGCTGGCGGCCGGGCAACAGCCTGGGCTGCGGCCACGGCCTCCGCCAGCAGAGCCGAAAGGCGCTGCTCCGGGCTGGGCCGCGTGGCGAACGCCGGCAGGGGCGCCTTGCGGCGCGGGCGCTCCCGCCAGGGCCCGCCGCCCTGCCAGCGCTGCAGCCAGGGCACGGGAGTGTGTTCGGCGCCGCCCGCGCCCTGCCTCGTGCACTGCGCCGCAGCGTGCGCTGCGGGCTCCGCCTGGCGGGACATCCGGCCTCCCGTCTGCTCACATGCAGGCGTTAGCAGCTGCAGCTGTGGATGAGGACCCTGAACCCCAAACCTGCCATTTCGCAGAGTACAGCAACTTGCGCACCAGCAAAAGGGGGCAGCAGCGCGCCAGCTGCCTCGCTCTGATGACTCCAGACCCGACGCAGCTGAGGCTGTACAGTAAGTACGAGGTAGGGCTCCGGTACCTGCTAGCGCAGTCGCCGGACTCGCGCGCGTTGGTTCCTGACTCCGAAGAGAGCGCCTGGGAAAGGATAGGAACAAAGAACGATGTTGAGGTGCGCAACCAGCCAGAATTGCGCGTGTGCTGTAGTACGCCCTTGTGGTGCTGCTTGTGTAGTGCTTTGGGTGTGGCTGCGGCAGCGCAAGGGGTCCTGACAGCGTTTCCGAGCTGGCGCGATGGCGGCATTAGCTTTGAGTTGTCACACGCAACCGCAGATGTTCAAGGAGCTGGCAAAGCCGCCCGAAAAGCTCAACAAGACGCGCGGCATTGGCATCATCGCGGCCGCGCCAGACCTGGTGGCAGACGTAATCACGCACGACTATGAGAAGTGGGACGACAACATACGTGGCTTCAGAACGCTAAGCGAGGAGAACGATGCGGAGAGCGGCGCGGTGGCGGAGACCTCCTGGTCGCGCTATGGCCTAGGCGCGCCCGCTGCGCCTGGCCTGCCGCTTGTGGAGACACACCCTGCAGAGTGCAGAGAAGGCCGGCTCGCTCCGGCCCGGGGCTGAGCCGCATCACGAACCACTGCAGGTAGGCAGTTCTGCTCAATGCGCTTGTGTGCTGCAGGGGTGCCGATGATGAAGGACCGGGACTTTGTGTACTGCGAGGTCCGGCAGCAGGCGCCTGGCGGCTTGTACATCATCTACGGGGAGTCCCTGGCCGACGAGGAGGCCGCGCAGGCACGCACAGCGGCCGAAACGCTTGCCCCGGGTGCCCCGTGGCAGCAGCTTGGCTGTGGGGGCAGCGGCGCGTGGGGACCAGCTTCACACTGTCGCAGGTGAAGGATGTGCCGGTCATCAAGGGCGTCGTGCGCGGGAAGATGGGCTGCAGCGGCTGGGTGGTCGCGCCGGCGGAGGGCGGCGCCGCGTCGCGCGTCACCTACGTCTCTGTCACAGACCTCAAGGTGCGCGACCGGCAGGCCGGTCCTGCACAGCGCAGTGGGCGGGCGTCTGGACGCAGAGTCCAGTGAAATGTGTGCGCTTTGGTGAAAAGCGCTGGGTCTCTGCAGAGGCATGGGTAATGCCAGCAAGGTCAACCGAGTGTGTGGCAGCCATTTGTAGGAGAGTTCTATCAACAGCATGCGCCGTCAGGATAGCAACGACGCTGTTTGTGTGCAGGGGTCGTTCCCGGCGGCGCTGGTAAATCAGTTCACCAACGACGTGCCGCAGACCATCCACGACGTGCGCAAGGTCGTGATGGCCAAGGCGAAGGCGGGAGGGCACCTGCGGCGCGCGGCGCAGGCCTGATCGTTTGGGGTGCCTGTCGCATCCACCATGGGCCCCACACCCAGAAGTATTCGAAGAACTGATAACTTGCTGGCATGCTGGAGCAGCGCAGTCGCCGCCACTGCGCGGCCCTCCGCAAGGCAAGGGAACTGCGTTGAGCGAGCGTGATCGAAAACCCGGCCTCCCGTGTCGCTTGCTGTATATATAGGTTGAACGCACTGTGAGTCTGGCACGCACATGCTTGTCTGTGCGCGCATGCACGCCCTAGCTACGGTACTGCACATGAGGCTGATGCACTGCGCGGGGGCGACTGGGTCTACTTAGAGAGCACTCGGTTGTGCTGCAGAGCGGCTTGCGTTACATCCGTGCGAGCGGCCATGTTGGGCCGCGCCTGTTGTCACGGGATGCGACAGCGTAAGCCTGGCTCCGGTGTGTGTGTTGAGGAGTGCTGTCGTTCTAGCCGGCCATGCATGCTTGCATCCCGGGTGTGACTAAGGTGGTGGGTCGAGTGACAAGGAGTCTGTACAGCATGCGTTTCATGCAGTCATGTCCAGAGGCGCGTGCCACCCAGGACGGACACCGGGGTCGTGAGCTGAACCACGCGCTGCAGCACGAGCTGTTCGGCCAAGCTTATCCTGCCCCACCTGCCCCGGCCAGAGCGCGGCCACCAGAAACCTGGCGAGTGCGCGGCCCTGCTCCTGCGCGGCTGCAGCCGCCCCTCGTCGCGGATACCACAGGTCGTGTGTCAGTGGCGGGCGGCATGCCACGCGCGCCCGTCCCGTGCCACCCAGCAGCCGTACCCCGCTCCAAACCCTACCCTACCCCCGAGCCACCCAGCAGCCACTCCACAGCCTCGGCCAGCAGCTGGAAGCCGTGGAAGCGTGCAATGCCGCGGAACACCGCGAGGCCGGCCGCGTGCGCGGCCGGCGGCTGCGCGCACGCCAGCGCGCCGCCGCACTGGTCGCAGCAGCGCCGCAGGTGGCCGCGGCCGACCTGCGCGCGCCCGCGCCGGCTCATCACCATGCCGCGAAGCGGCCTCATGGCATACACCTCCGCGCCGTGCGACGCCCCCACATGCCATGTTGGAGGGCGCACGCATCTCGACAGAGGGTAAGAGAAAGTACTGGAGCTATCACGCATCTGTGATACGCACGCGCGGGCGTGATACGCCGCACGCCGCGAGGCCAGCCGCGGGCCATGGGGAGCGCGCCTGTTTGCACTTCTGGCAGCGCAGGTCCTGCGTCTGGTATGCGCGCGCGCGCCGTCGCACCGCACCCAGCAGCTGCGCCTCGATCGCGCCCAGATCGTACCCGTGGCCGCAGTTCGCGCACTCCCATTTGTGCTCCTGCATGCACAGTGCGCTTCGGCTGCCCCGTGCCCCCGGAGGGCCCTGCTGCCTGCAGCCATGCAGCGCCCCAGCACATCCGGGTTTTTTACCTGCCCCAAGTCCTGCCTGGGCGCAACTGCTGGCATGCATGCGCGTGCTTGCGCGCGCACAGCGCTGCAGACGCGCATGCACCACATAGGCACCTGCAACTGCCCTGTCTGCACGGCGTGCATTCTGCACGGCGTGCATGTACTGATGGCCGCACGGCAGGCAGGACTACAAAGCGCCGGCGCGACGGGGCAACATCGGCCCATTGTTAAGACCGCGCTGCAGCTGTGGCTCCCTGTCTGCACATCAGCGCGCCTGCAGGCTGGGGTCGCGGCAGAGGTCCAGGTCCGCCCAGACGTTGCAGTACGCACAGATCACGTCCCGCAGCACGTACGTGCGGCAGGGCTCCTGCGCGCGCGGCAGGCTCAGCGCTGCGGCCACTCCCTGCATGCTCGGGCCGTGCGTGCCCCTGACGTGCAATAGCTGGCCTCAACAGAGCAGCTACAGGCCCAGATCCCACCGGGGGTCAACCGTGCTTAATGCCCCCTCCCGGCTCGGTGCTCCCGGATCACAGTGACCAGCGCGCCAGCGCGCAGCGGCCGGGCCTGGGCCGGCGCCGGCGGACCTTGAACGCGGCGGCGGGCGCGAACTCGCGCGTGTCCACCAGGCGCAGCAGGTTGCGCCGCAGCACGGCGGTCTCGGCCGCCACGCCCGCGTCGAGGCCCAGCACCTCGCACACCGCGCGTACAAAGGCCAGCGCGGGCGTGCCCAGCTCCTCCTGCGCCGCGCAAGGCCCCGGGAGGTCGGCCCGCAGCGCAGCGGCACGCTGTGGCCGTCCGTCTGCAAGACATTGTGTTCTCTACTTAGAAGCATGCGTTGAAACGAAAAATAGATTAAGAAATGTTGTACAAGTTGTACAAAGTCGTATCTTTCATGGACTAAGTCACGTAGAAGCACGCGCTCGGGGCGTGGTGGCGGCCCGCCGTCGCAGGCACCCTGCGCCGCATGCCGGGGGCCGCGCACCTCGGACAGGTGCGAGCCGGCCAGGACGGGGAAGCGGTGCGCGGGCTGGCCGTCGTGCAGGCCGACCTTCTTCATGATCTCGCGCGTGACCGCCAGCAGCCGCCGGCTGAAGCGCGGGCCCATCTGCGCGCGCAGCCAGGCAGCCTGCGCGCCCGCCGCGCTGCGCGCGTCCGCGGCCGCCTGCGCGCGCCGGGCAGCGCCCATCGGCCGTGGGCGCGCTCGCGACGGCGCACCGGCACATTCCGGGTCATGCCCAGCATATGGCGCAGGTGCCACGGCGCACAGGCAGCGATTGAGCGCAGCCGACTGCGCAAGCAGGGTCCATGGGGGTGGCTGTAGTGCGGGCTTGCATGCGCCAGAGGCCTTTCTCTCGTTTGAGTCAATAAACCTAACACAGGCGCGCTCGGCAGGACCCCAGGCCGCGCTCGGGCGGTGGCCACCTGCGTGCCGCCCTGGCTGGCGTCCGCGAGCACGCCGCGCGCGGCTTCGCGCCACGGCAGCAGCACAAACTCGGCCACCGCCGCCAGGAACTGGTCCTGCACCGCCGGCGGCAGGTAGTCCTGCGCCGCCGCGCGCGCGCGTCGGTGTGTCATGACAGATTTGGCGTTGTGGTATGCTTTGCATGCGGGCGGCTGGCTGTCCCGAAGGCGCGCCCGCCTGGCGCCGACGCATCTGCCAGGACGGGAGCAGGACCCGGGCGACACCGGAGCGCGCCCCCGCCGCGCCGCAACCGAGCTGCCATGCGCTGCGCATGCCTACAGGATAGCCATGTCACAAAGCAGGCATGACTCCTGCCAATGCCCAGCCAGCCGCGCCGGCTGACAGGCGGCTGCCGCACGCCTCTGCAGCCCCTGCCAGCGCGCGCGCCTTGATGGTCCAGACTTGTTCGATCTCGGGGCGCTCCAGCGCGTCCTCATCCGCCTCGGCGACCTCCAGCGGCCCCTCCTCGCCCTGGCGCAGTCGCCAGTCCACAATCTCAACTCCTGTGAGCCGTACGCGCTGCAACAGAGTGCGCGATTGAGCCCAGGCCCATGCGGCAAGCAAGCGGAGTCGTCTGCAATCAAATGCCGTGAGCGGTGCACGCTGCAAGCGGGTGCGTATCGGGCCCAGGCAGGCGCGGCGCGCAAGTGGCGCGCGAGCCGAGGCGAGGGGCGCCGCGCCTGCGTGAGCGCGCCCGGCCGCAGCGAGAGCGCGTCCAGCAGGGCCGCCGGCAGGCGCGCGGCCACGCCCAGGAAGTTGAAGCGGTCGCGGAAGAGCAGCGTGTGCAGGAAGCCGGCCGGCGCGAGCGTCAGCCACTGGAACAGCTCGCGCCGCTTCAGCGCCTCCAGCAGGTAGTCCACGTACCTGCACCATTCATGTGTTGCAGCCGGCGCAGGGAACACGGCGCATACGAGTGACGTCCGGATGACCAGAGCCTTGCACAGCTTGCGTCGTCCACGCGCAGACGGCGATTCACCATACGCGCACTTCCAGGCTGGCGAGCGGGAGAGGGTTCAAGGCTTAGCGCCTGGCCGGAGCGCGGGCAGGGGCTTCTTAGTGCGGGGGGCCGTTTGTGAGACGCACCCGACCGCGGCGGTCAAGTTGCGCTTGCCGGTGGCCAGCGTCAGGCCGGCCACGTCTGCGCAGACCACCTGCGCGACATGCGCGAGGGCGTCTGCACCTTGCCTCCCTCAGCAGTTGCCTATGTTGCCATGCCGTCTGCATGCTGTACAGCATGCTCACCAGCATGCAGCGTCTGCACAGCTTCTCACAAGCGCTCAAGGCCAGGCAGCGCTTGTAGGAAGCTGGGAAGCTGCCGTGGAGGTGAGCGCCCATGGCCGGGCGCCACTGGCGCGCCGCGCCGCGCACCCGCCGCCGCCGTCCTGTCAGCGAGGCG
>JAABUV010003371.1_pt1 | contig 20417 bp, 17 predicted proteins | sample 5559971 | NCBI WGS metagenome assembly JAABUV01 (sample SAMN10711881, study PRJNA513362) | rock metagenome | isolation source: Antarctica rocks | place: Antarctica: Victoria Land, Knobhead nord | collected 2015-12-19
TTACAAGTCCTGTTTTCCGTTGGACCGTATGCCCGCTCATGTTAATTCCGAATCCCTGAATTTGGAGACTATCTTGCGGAATGTCTATTCATCCTGCGCTCGTAGGAGTTTCGACCATGATAGCCAATACGGAACACCAGATCAGGTATCGCAGATCGTTATTGGACCACAGGCACAGTTCTGGAACGAGTTAAAGTACGGCATCTATCTTCTAAAGATATCTTGCTTCGAAAGAGCATTCCCCGTGCTTCATAATGCTGGAGACCTGTCATCTGGCGCTTTCACGGAAAACCCTTTAGCCTTTGTTCAGGAACTCTTCTCCACCTTGTCTCCAGCCAATACAGCTCTATGCTCTCGTCTCCGCCTATCGTTGCTTCGTGGATTTTTCAGTTTGGCAGGACAAAGCTTCGGAAGTACACATCCTGTTACGGTCCTTTGCTATGAATTACAGAAGGATCGCGGGTCTCAAGAGGTGTCCGAAAGGGCTCTCTCATTCATGATCGATCTTCTTATATCAATACAAGGCACGTCCTATACATTGACGTTCAGAGCACAAACTGCCCTTGTCCGAATGCTCAGGCGCAGCAAGGAGTATGAAAGAGCGGGTGCCATGGCGCGAAGATTGCTATCAAGCAGTATCAGCTTGTTTGGCGCCCAGTCACTATTAGCGCGTATGGCCGCACGAGAGCTGGAGCACGTTCTGATGGATAGAAACGACTGGCAGCAAGCTCTAGAAGTGTGCCTTTCTATTATTGGACAGCCGCCTTCTACTCTCGAATTGGTTGAGCCTCAATATTATGACGGATACGCAGTGCATACGATGGAGGACATTGCCAAGATATACGACAACCTCGGGGAGTCCGAATCCTGTATAGCATGGTTGACTCAAGCAGCGAATAGTGCATGGACTTTGTGGGGGTCGGGGGTCGCGACCACCCACATCATTGATAAGCTTGTGGGTGCCTTGATGTCCTGGCAGAATATACATACTGCTGGCGGAAATGGCATGTCATAACGCGACCTAAGAAGTGTCTCAGTAGCCACACCCAACAGCCTAGCACTCGCCTTGGCTTTGAGATACGCCTGAAACAAGCGAAGGAGGAATGGCGTTGAGGGGAATCTCTCTCGTGTTCTACTCATCTCGCATGCCTGTATTGACTAAGAGTATAGTTCAGTTCTCATGATTCAAAGAGCAATCGTCTAGCAGAAGCTGCTGCAAAATAGTGGAATAATTTCCGCTTCTTGTAGATTTAGCGCCCTGGAACCTGAACTCGGTGACGTCCTTCAGATCGAAATCTTTCCAACAGGAGCCATGCGTTCTCGTGGTCCGTTCGTCTGTAGCTGATAACGTGGCAAGTCATCAACGGGCTGGCCACAGTTTTATCTACCAGAATCTACAGACACAGAAGCCCGAATCGTATCCAGTTCTCTCAGGGGCACAGTGCATGGCCGCACATCTACGATCTATTGGTATATGAGGGTCAGAACGAATATGTGCATGTAGATATATTGGCTATGTAGTAGAGGCATATATCTAGTTGATTGGTAGATAGTAACGAAGGAAGAAAGAAGTAGAAGGTGAGCTATATACCCCTAGAGCCAAGCCGGCTAGAGCCGGCTAGAGCCGGAGCGAAGATACCTAAACATCGAGGTTTATATGTATGCATTACGTACGTGTTACGTACGAACATATCTCATTTCCAACACTTCCTCTTAGAAATTGAAGCTTCATATGAGGCTATTCAGATCTTCTACTGATTGTATATTCATGCTCTTTTACTCGCTGACGCCATGCTCGGCTAGTCTCATGACTGATCTGAAACTCAGGAATTTGCCTGACTTCAGAGACTTGATGAGATCGTCGATCATCATTTGATCGATGAGTATGTATTTCAATCTAATTGCTTTCTCTTCTATCTTGTTTTGAACATAGTGATAGAACATATCGATGTGCTTGACTCAAGAATGATTGATGAAATTGCTATTCATTTTTATAGTCGCTTGATTATCAGCTAAAATGATAGTTGAATTTGTATTTGAATCATCATATCTCATCTCTTTCAATGCTTGAATCAGAAAGATCAATTTCTTGACTGCATTATATTTGTTAACATATTCAGCTTCAGCAGATGACATGCTAACACATTGTTAATGTTTGAAGCTTCAGCTAATTGATTCATTTTATAGAAAGAACATATAGTTGAAGATGAATCTTCAAAAATTCAATGATTGATTGATAATTCTCTATTTCTTCAAAAATAACTTAATACTTGATTCATTGTTTAAACTTTCAATAAACGTTCTTCTTGAGCTGACATTTATGATGCATCAATGTTTTCGTTGAACTGCAATTGCTTATGCTCAGAAGCTCAATGATTCACTTAATATAAATGCTTTGATTGATTTAAAGAGTTTGCTCAATTTTATCACAAGTTATGTACATTTCTAAATATTATTCAATTGAGTCAAGATCTTTCATTTGAAAGCATTCTGCAAATTGCAACTTTAGAGCTTTTATATCAAATACATTTGATTCTAAAATGAGTAGATCATTCATATAAATAGTAATAATAATGTCATTCTGATGAGTAAACATTGAATGATCAATTTCTATTCTTTAATAATCAATGAAGATGAGATAAACTTTCAGAGTTGCATATCATTCTTGAGATATCTGTTTCAGTTCATATAAAGTTTTGTTTAAACGACAAGTCAAAAAGATTTCATTTAATTTTTTTTGCTTAAATCTCAATGATTGCTGCATTCAGATTTCTTCTTTTAGATGTGCTTCTAGAAAAATGATGATGATGTTCATTTATTCAACTTCATAATCATATTTGATCATCAATGCTAAAAGCATTTTAATGATGATGATTTTAATCATCAAGATAAAAATCTCATCATAATCAATCTCTTGCTTCTGATGAAATCTTTTACATACTCATTTAGCTTTGTGTTTGATCATCTCTGATCAGCGATGAAACTCATCTGTATGCGATGCTGACTACGAATCTACTGTCTAGCTACAGTAGAGTCTAGAGATTATCAAAAGTTTGAATGACATCGAAACGCTGCGTGATGATGAAGCGCTGTGCGTTGATCGCGTGCAGAGTTTTCGTGATCGCGCAGACTTCGATAATCTCAATGCGCATGCTACAAGCAATCTGCACGCAGATGAGAAAGTCAAATAGAACGCAGAACTACGAGGGAAATCGCTTATGAAAATCATTCGATTCAGTATCTCGTCGTCGCGACGACAAGAACTGAGACAGAACACTCTCGCGTTTGATCTGTTGAGAATGATTAGCAGAAAGAACTCGAATCACGAACATTCTTTAGATCTACGTGCTAACTACGTATAGATCTTGTTAAGACTGCGTGACTGTTACTACGACACGAGCAACTCACGAGACTCGTTAAGTTCGACACGAGCAAACTCGAGAGTCTCGTTAATATCGTTTAACAGACGTTCAGACACAGACATTCTATACGTGAGCGATACGCTGACAAGAAGACTTCGTTAAGAGAAGAGAAACACAAGCGAATTAGTAGAGAATGATCGAACTACGCTGTCTGATTAAAAGTGTAGCATATGAACATCTCTGCAAGACATGATCGATCTGCACGAGAAAGATCTCTACAGATAACGCGAAACAGATGAGTCGCACGTCTTACAAGCGAAGCGAGCGTCTGCGAGACGTGATATACAATGACGACGACTGTCGATCTTGAGAATCTCATCTCTTCACTGAGCTCTGACTCTTGAATGTCTTGATGATAGAATCAATCTCTAGTCGAAGACATTGTCTGTATAGCTCGAGAGAACAGTAACGCGTGCCGATGTGATTAGAGAAGAAATCGACTGCGATACGCATGCGTATCGCTGACGAAACGTCTGCGACTCATGCTTAAGAAGTAAACTGTCGAAATCTGAGCAGTGAGAGGTTTTGCTCGTCTTGAACTGTGAATCTGCTGCGAGAAAGACTATTTCTCGCTAAGAGAGAAATCAGCATAGAGATTGTGCCTTATGTATGTTGCATGCAACGTATGCAACATATTTTTGATAGACATCAGCGCAACAAGAAAGATGAACTGTCGAGCAAAGAACGCAGACTAGAAACACTTCAGAATCAGACTCTGCGTCACGTAGCAGAAGCGTTCAAAAGAGTAAGCATCGAAACTCTAGAGACAGAAACATACACAAGCTCGCTACATGTTCATTTGAACATGCTACAGAACAAGATCACACTACACAGTCGAGTCAATGATTGAACGCAAGAGATCAGACAAGCATGCAAGCTAATACGCGCTCGATTGACGAGAGTTAATCGCGTCATTTCTCGCTCACTCGTCAGCAAGAAAATAGTACTTCTGAATGTCTTCATTCAAGAAGATGCGAAGATACAGTTGAGACGCAGACGACGCTTTCTCTTCTTCACGATTTCAACAAGCGATAGCATCGCAATAGCGCAGTATCACAAAGATCAATGAAATCAACGATGGGAAAAGTACAGAGAACGCGTCGCAGACGTCAACGCAATCTCAGCACAAAGATCGCATCTGAGCAATAAGATGATAAAGATGCGTGATGATCTTCAGAAGACAGAAAGCATTCTAGCAATGCACATCAGAATCGAACGCATAGATCTGAACGCTTATCTGCACTCTAGAAACGTTTCAGGCACGAATAGCTCACGATGCGACTGCGAATGAAGTCATCAGACGACGAAGCATGTACTCATGCACTGCTCGAACTGATCGCATCTGCGATCAAGAATGTTACAAGATGCTGACTTCTCAGACTATTGAATAATCGTCGTCATCACGAAGAGTCTCAGAGCAGTAGCGAAGATGATGATGAAAACGAAACTCTTGAAGCAATTTAGAGTGGCTAGAACACTCATTCTCTAACGTGCGATCAACGCGAACAAATTTGATACATAGTCTTAAAACTCACTGTTTCGACTGCGTGAAGCAGTCGTATAGACTGCGAGCGATTTTCTACCTCAAAGAGTTTTGTTCACTCGATACAAGTAGCATAGAGTTTCTCATGAGTCGATCTAATCGATGTCACAAGAATGTATGAATTTATTATTATTATTATTGATCATCTCTTCTTTAAATTCTCACTTAATGATAATTACTCAGCATGTTGACAGTATTCATCAACTCGATAAAAATATTCTCAGAGTAAAGATGTTGTTTTTGATGTGAGCATTCAGTTCATTTCTGAAAGTGAACTTTCATTGTTTTTAATCAAGACTGATTCTAGCTTGTTTCACTGTTTGTGATGTATTCAATTCAATTTGAATTTAATTTACTCAACTGACAAAGTCTTGATTGTCTTTGATTCAGCAATGATTCATTTGAAACATTCACTCAAAGCATTAGAAATATCAGTATCATTTAAGTTATTTAACTCAATTGATTTTGATTCTAGTTTTAATGATCTGCTTTTAATTTTCTGTAAAGTGACTGATGTTTTTGTTTGATGATCATTAATTTAATCATTGAAACTTAGTATTAAAAGATCTTCATCATACTTTTTAACTTTGATGACTATCTCATTTTATTGAACATGACTAAATATTAGTATCTTCTTTTTGTTTTACAAGCAATACTGATTGACTTTCTTGTAGTTCAAGAACTGACATTTTAAGCTTTTGTCATCGAACTTTCAATGAACTTTCTTTACATGATGATAGACTATGCATTTGAACATATGCAGATAGCTAAGATCAGACTTTTTATCATGTCATGTCTCATAGAAAGTTATTTTGTTCAACGCAGTGATAGAACTTCTGTTCTTCAGATAAATGATAGTCATTATTGTTTTCTTTCATAGTTTTATTGACAAATTAATGCTAAATAGTATAATGTAAGTTTGTTCAAAAAGAATGTAAAAACTTTGTTTTGCAACTTCATTTTGACTCAAATTATATGAAGTTATTGACTTTCATTTGATCTCATGCTTCTTGAGCAAATCAATGATGTGATGATCAGCATACTTCTCTTCATTGTCTGAATGAATTTAATGAATCAAAGTGCTTCGATTCTTCATTAAATTCAGATAGTCTTGAAGTACATCTTTTAAATTGAATTTTCGATTTATTAAATAAATGATCATATATTGACTGTAATCATCAATCATAGTGACAATATATCTGAATTCTTCATTGATCATGAATATTTTACCATCATTAACAAGATTTAAATGTATCAGCTCATCAATCTTGATGACTTTTGTGTAAAATCTTCAACTTGAAGCTCAATGTTGCTTGTTTAAAACACAAGTCTTACATCTTGATTCTGAAAATTCTTCTTCTTCTAGACTATTAATTGAATTCACATTAATGTTGATGTTCATGTTGACTAGACGTTTTACGTCTATCATATTCAGATGAGCTAGTCGTTTATGTCATTAACGTTATGATGCTCTGATTGATTTATGTATTCTGCTTGTTAATGTTTGAGAATTTGAAAAGTTAATCAATGTATTCACAAAGTAGAATTCTTCATCACTTCTCAAGTCAATGAGAGTGATGATCTTCATTGAGTCAATGAATAGAAATTTATCTTTCTGTATACTACATGTATATTCTTTGACTTTCACTTGTTTAACTGACATCAGATTATAATGCAGTCTTGAACAGTAATAAACATCGTTTAGTTGAATTTTGATTGATTGACTTTTCAGCAAAATATCAATTATAATTATATCTTTCTTGATAATGATTACTGCTTCATTATTTACAGTAACAATGCTGTTTTTGATCACTTTTTGATATATCTGTTCATTGAACAAGTTCTTGTCGTAGCAAACATGATTCTCAGCTTCAATGTTTATTCATCAGATGTTGATGCAATTACTTGCTTAATTAATGAAGAAGATTTTCATTGATCTGACTATTTTGATTTCAAAGTCTGTTTCAAAGTCGATGATTAAATTCTTGTTTCTCTCGCTGAGTTTTCAATCATCTGAATGAAGATTAGAATGTAAATATCAGCATTTCTGTTGATCATAATTCATTTGCTCGCAATGAAAGCAGATCTTATTTGACTCTTTTTGAAATTTGTTGCTTTCGAATTTTCTCTTCTTTTCATCAAACTGAGTTATCATGCTCTTGAAGCTGAAGTTCTTCTCTTCGTTTGCTCATTTGTCATGATTGACTAAAGTGATAATCATTTCATTAATTAATAGCTTGAATTTGTTGATCTTGATGCTTTGTATCAGATCGAAGATGTATGATTCTAAACTTTCATTAAAATCTAGAAGAAAAAGATTGCTTAGCAATCATGATTTTATCATTTTTTCAACATTTAAACATCTGATAGTGATTCATTTAAGTGAGTTAACATAGTTCTGAATGAATTTGAAATTTGATTGTTTTGAATAATTGAGTTCTTTGATGATTAAATATAAAGTAGTCAAGTTCGATTATTCATATTATGTCTTTAGAATGAATTATATTTTGATGACTTTGATTACTTTGAATATATGTACTCGAAGTTCTTTTTTGCAGTTATAAATGATCATATTGCAGACTCTATCATTTTTATTCACTCAATAGTGAGCAGCAATGACATACTCTTTTTTAACTGCTGTCAAAGCAACGAATGCAGCTGCTGTTGAAATGAATGCAGCTGTTGTTGAAGTGAATGCAGTCAATGTTGTAAAGAATGTATCTGCTGTCGATGTGTTGAATTTCGAAGCTTTCGATTTCTTCAGTCATTTCAAGATGATCATTCAGAGATCTTTGACTTTCAAAACATTGATTATGTTTTTCTTTCATGATTCATAGTTTTCACTTTTCTTTAACTTCAAAACATGATAGTTCTTTGAATCTTTCATTGTGAAAGTGATTAAGATATGAGAATGTGAAATTGATGATGATAAGATTGATGCTTCAAGTTCTGCTCTTAAATATGTTTGTGATAGCGAAATAAAGTTAATTCAAGCTCATAATTTATTGATATATGAGAATCAGAACGAATATATGCATGTAGATATATTGACTATGTAGTAGAGACATATATTTAGTTAATTGATAAATAGTAACGAAGAAAGAAAGAAGTAGAAGATGAGCTATATATTTTTAGAGTCAAGTCAACTAAAGTCGACTAAAGTTGAAATGAAGATATCTAAACATCGAGATTTATATGTATGCATTACGTACGTGTTACATACAAACATACCTCATTTTCAACATGATTCATTGATCTCATTCAGTCATTTTCATTCAATTGACAGCAGATGAAATAAAATGTTGCAACATTCTTCTGTTGAAAACAGGAAACAGTACTGTTACTTTAATTAGTAATCTTCGCATTTATTTGACGTTAGTGAATGAGTATTTACTCTTCGCTCACTTCTTTTCTTCATTCATATGCTTTATCTACTACATAGTTCAGTCAAATATATCTATATGTTTATCTACTTTCATGTTCTCATATAACAAGAGATTATGAGTTCAAGTTAGTTATTTCGCTATCGAAAAAATAACAAAGAGCAGAAGCATTGAACTCACTGTCATCAAAAGACGAAATTTTTTCTTTTGATTAAATTTCTATTTCATACCTCAATCATAATGAAAGATTCAAAGATTTATTCAATCTTTAAGCTAAAAAAGAGTGAAAACTATGAGTCATGAAAGAAGAATATAATCAATGTTTTGAAAGTCAAAGATCTTTGAATAATCATCTCAAGAAAGCTGAAGAAATTGACATCACTGTCATTCAACGTCTCAACAGAAGCTAAAAAGAAGTATATCATTGAGACTCATCATTGAGAAGATAGAAACGACAGAGCTAGCAATGTGATTGACTTCAACTGCATTTGCAATTTGTAAAGAGTGACAGAGACAGATTTTAACGCTTTTAATGATCAATATCTCAAATATTCATTTCATTTCATGTTTTAGATTTGCGTCACTTTTAGCTGATGTATATTCATAAAAGCGCTAAAATTTTTAACATTCATAAAATTCATATGAGCTTGATATGCATCTTTGTTATTTAATTTAACAAATATGATTCTGATACTTGTAAACTTGTAGCATTGATAGTTGCAACGTTGAATAATTAATAATTAATTTGACTATTTAAATAATAGTTATTTACACAGTTTAATATATGCGCTGAGAAAGTCAATGAAAAAGTTAATGAAAAAGTTAATGAAGAAGTTAATGAGTAAACTAATGAGGTAGAAAGTCATGTAGAATGTTTGATAGAGTTATATTTAATGCTTGATAGAAAACAAATTTGATTCTTGAATGATGAGTAGAATGATCAGTAGAATGATCAGTAGAATGATCAGTAAAATGATCAGTATAATGATCAGTAGAATGATCAGTAGATAGCTCAGTAGATAGCTCAGTAGATAGCTCAGTAGATAGCTCAGTAAATAACTCAGTAAATAACTCAGTAAATAACTCAGTAGAAAGATTGATTGAAAGATCAGTAGAAAGCTCAATTGAAAGCTCACTAAAAAGTTCAATTGAAAGCTTGATGACAAGCTTGATGAAAAGCTCAGTCGAAAGCTTAATGAAAAGTTTGATGAAAAGCTCAGTTGAAAGCTTGATGAAAAGCTCAATGAAAAGCTCAGTTGAAAGCTTAATGAGAAGTTCAATGAAAAGCTCAGTTGAAAGCTTAATGAAAAGCTCAGTCGAAAGCTCAATCAATAGCTCAGTAGATAGCTCAGTAAATGACTTGATTGAAAGCTTGATAGAAAGTTCAATATTGAGTCATGAAGAATGCTTTCTATTGAGTTAATTAGCATATGTTATGAAGCATGTATGAAGCATACTATGAAGTAAATCATGAAGTAAATCATGAAGCAAATAACATGTGTTTAAACACATTGCATGAAGCATGTTTTGAAGCATGTTTTGAAGTGAGTAGACTGATTAGTAGATGAATGAGTAAATAGCTGAGTTAATAGCTGAGTTGATAACTGAGTTGATAGTTGAACATATTGATATTTTGATTGTTGTTGTTCTAAAAAGTAGAAACTACAAAGAAAGAAAGAAGATGAAAACTTTAAACTTTTTAACGTCAACTTTATAAAGTTTGAAGCGAAGATTATTGAGTAAATAGCTGAGCATGTAGAATGATGAGTAGATAGAAAGTCATGTAGAAAGCATTGTTTGAAGCACTGTTTGACGTGTTTTATGCACTTGATCAACGTGTTTAATAAAGCATTTGATAAAGCATTTGATAGAAAGATTGATAGAATGAGTAAATGAGCGAGTAGATGAGCAAGTAGATGAGCGAGTAAATGAGCAAGTAAATGAGCGAGTAGAATGATGAGCATGTAGAATGATGAGTAGAATGATGAGTATGTAAAGTGACGAGTAGAATGACAAGTAGAATGATGAGTAAATGAGCAAGTAAATGAGCGAGTAGATGAGCGAGTAAATGAGCAAGTAAATGAGTGAGTAGATGAGTGAGTAAATGAATGAGTACTATGCAACATATGCAACATATGCGATCAAAGCAACGAAAGCGACAAAAGCGATGAAAGTGAGATTCAGTTCAGCACATATGAACAAATGCAGATTTTATCGACAAAAGCAAGATTCAGTTGAGTGACATATGAATGAATGCAGATTTTATCGACAAAAGCAGAACTCAGCTCAGTGAAATCAGCTTAAATTCAGATTTTATTTGACTTTAAGTGATAAATATCATTTAAGCTAAACTTTAAAATTTAGTTCACTTTACAAACTGTTAATGTACAAAAAGAAACTCAGAATACATATAGTCAAAGCAGATGATATCATCAAAATATAATTTATTCTGAAAACTTAATATGAATAATTGAATTTGATCATTCTATTTCTGACAATCAAAGAACTGATTCAATCAAAGCAATTGAATTTTAAATTCATTCAAAATTATATTGATTCATTTAAGCAAATTACTATCAAGTATGCAAACATTGAAAAAATAGTAGAATTATGAATGTTGAGTAATCTTTTTCTTTTAAATCTCAATGAAAGTTTAAAATTGTACATCTTTAATCTGATACAGAGCATCAAGATCAATAAATTTAAACTATTAATTAATGATATAATTATCACTTTAGTCAATCATGATAAATGATTAAATCAAGAGAAGAACTTCAGCTTTAAAAGTATGATAGTTCAGTTTGATGATAAAAAGTTGAAGTTTTTTCAAAAGAAATTGAAGAAATGCGCTCATTGTGAGTAAGAAAATTACAGCGAACAGAATTGTTGACTTTTACATTCAAAGCTTTGTTTAAATGAATGAAAGTTCTTTCAGAAAAGAAAGAATCTGATCAAAGAAAATAATAATAATAATAAATTCATACATTCTTGTGACATTGATTAAATCGATTCATGAGAAACTTTATGCTATGTGTGTTGAGTGAACAAAATTCTCTGAGGTAGAAAATCACTTGCTATTTATACAACTGCTTCACGCAGTCAAAATGACAAGATTAAAACTATGTATCAAATTTATTCATGTTGATTACATATTAAAGAATGAATATTTTAGTCACTTTAAATTGCTTCAGAAGCTTCGTTTTCATCATCATTCTTGCTGCTGCTCTGAAATCTTTCGTGATCGCGACGATTATTCGATAGTTCAAGAAGTCAACGTCATGTAACATTCTCAATCGTAAATGCATTCAGTTTAAACAATGCATGAATACATGCTTCACTGTCTGATGACTTTGTTTGCAGTTGCATCGTGAACTGTTCATGCTTGAAACGTTTCTTAAATGCAAATAAACATTAAGATTTATGCGTTTGATTCTGATGTAAATTACAAGAGTGCTTTCAATCTTCTGAAAATCATCATGCATCTTTATCATTTTATTGAATAAATGAAATCTTTGTGCTGAGATTGCATTGATGTCTGCAATGCATTTCTTGTATTTTTCTCATTATTGCTTTCATTAATCTTTGTGATATAATGCTATTATGATACTATTACTTATTGAAATCACCATAGAAGAGTTGAATCATCTGCATTTAAACTGCATTCTTGCATCTTCTTGAATAAATGTGTTCAGAAGCATTATTTTCTTGATGATAAAAAAGTGAGAAGTGAGATGATTAATTCTCATCAGTTGAACGTGTATGAATTTGCATGTTCATTTAGTTTCTTGCATTCTGTCATCAATTCAACTGCGTAATGTGACTTTATTCTGCAGCATGTTCAGATGAACATGCAGCGAACTTATATACATTTCAATCTTTAGCGTTTCAATGCTTATTCTTTTGAACATTTCTGCAACATGATGTAAAATCTGATTTTACAAAGTTTCTAGTCTGCATTTCTTATCTGACAGTTTTCTCTCTTTGTCACGCTGATATCAGATTGATGCTTTAAATGCAATTTCTGATCTTATTACAGCTGAATACACTTGTTTCACTTTTGTGAAGATTGTTTCTCATGTAAAGATTTCTAAATGATTAAGCGCAAGCATTCTTGTAACGTGATTCACTTCTATCTGTTGAAGATGCGCGTTTCATTGCAGTTTCATGTTCAGTTGAATCTTTAAAACTCGCACATCTGACTTCAACTTAATCACTGAACTTTTTATTTATATGTTAATCATCATGTCAAATTTTCTCAATTTTCTAATAAAATGTGTAAACTCGTATTTTTCTGATGCAAACGTTGCGTCATGAATTTGAACTCACTTCACGCAGATGTCATATGTCTTGCTCAGTATTTTGCAAATTTCTTCAATGAATTTGTCATAAACTAGAATGTTGATGTCATTTATGAAGTTGAACACTTTGATTTTGATTCTCAATGCTTTGCATTTTTCAATTAAGTTTGCGTTGAAAAATAAAAAGAAAATCAATGAAATGAAGAATTCTTGAAATATGTCTGCATTTATTTCATGCATAGTACTCATTTGCTCATTAAATATCAGTGACATCTTTCTGTTTTTTAAAAAGCTGCATGTTCATTTGACTATGTAACTCGATGTTCTTTTCATTTTCAGCGTATGCAGCAGTCTGATGTGCAAGACTTGATCAAATGCTTCAATGATGTTTAAACTTAACATGAAGATCACATACTTGATTTTACAGTCTTACATGATGTGAACTTGATCTATTAATAAATTTAACATCGAGATCATAAATTGCTTGCATCTCATCTTCATTTAAACATTCAAAAGCATGTGATGAATCTCAATTATGTCATTCAATCTTTTGATCATAATCAATTTTAAAGCTTTATTCATGATATTAAGCAAAGCAATGAGTCGATATGTCTTTGAATCAATGTAATTGCTTTTCTTTGATTTGCATAGCACTATTGTTTGAGTTTTTTTGAACTGCTTCAAGTGATATTTATGTATCATGCATGCGTTGAATAAACTCGTCAGCACTGAAATCAGTTCTGCAAAATCTGCTTGAAATGCTCTGTTTGAGATTTCAGAAACATCTGATGCTTTGTTCACTTTTATTCATTTGATTACTTACTTCATCTTGTTTTCCGAAATGTGTGAATTTGATGATACTGTCAAAAATATGAATGAATTTGAAATGTTGTTGACATTTGCTTATGAGAATGAAGAGAAGAATTTTTCTTGCAGCATCTTGATTTTTTCTTCAAACGTTGTTATCATGTAATTAGTATCATCTCATTTTAACAACAAAAACTGAGAAAGCTTTTTAAATAATTGACTTTCAATTTTAACTCATTTTACAAAGCATCATATCAATTTTGATATGTCACTTAACTCATGCATTTGTGATCTGAAGTGTATGCATTTTGTTTGTCTGATGATCTTGTTTTTGTGATCATTATGTTTCAGATATTCATTTCATACTTTTAATGTATTTTATGTTTTTCATATGATTTGCAGTCATCTTGATTTCATTACTACTTTGAAGCAGCTCTGATTTCAGAAATTTCTTGCTTAATTTGATGATTTTGCTCAAAAAGTAAACTTTTCAATGATTTTTTATAATACTTTGATGATCTTTGTTGCTCTGTCATTCATTTCAGCTCTGCTGTTCAGAGAGCAATCTGACAAAAGATGTATTTGCAGATAAGCATTCAATGCTTCTGTGTTCAATTTTTTTTCAGAGTTGATGAGTCAAGAACTGCATTGAGATTGTTTGTAAATTTAGCTCTGTGATAATCGAAAGATGATCTGATTTCTGATGTAAATTGATTCATACTTTGCACTTGCATGTCATAAACTGTATTTTCTCGCTGCTAAAGATTAAATCTATCATTGTAAACTGATTGTGAATCTTGCAAGTGATTGTGTCTGATTTCAGCAGTAGTTTCAGTCTTGCATTTGTAATGATGTTTAGTAGAATATCAGCCATCATATGTCAAGTGAAGCATCTTCATTCTTTTCAGTGTGAATGATGTAGATTAAAGTCTTTTATGGCTAATTGTTTGCAGTCATTCTTGAATAGTTTATTCAAGCGAGAAATAGTTGAGAGTTTCTCTGTAAATGTGATAAATAGTGAGTTCAAGTTATAAATGTTTAAAAGTTTTAGCATCTGCATTTCATCATCTGTATTGCTAGTTAATATTCTGATTGAGCAGATGTCTGATTCAACTGTTTTTACTGTTCACTGATCAAGTCTTAAATATTTATTAACATATATGCATGTTCTTGATTGAAATGATGAGTTTTTCACTAAATGAAAGAAGTTGTGAGCTGAGCTAAATGATTGTGAACTGTTAATGTTGCATTCTTACTTCTGTATGATTACTATGTCGAATTTGCGAACTTCTCTGTTGATCAAGAATGATTCTTGAATCTTTAATGATTTTCTGATGTTGTACTGTAAAATTCATAGAAAGAATTGTTTTATCATAGAATTATTTGTAGCTGTTGTTGACTCTGCGCTGAAAAGACTCTTTGTATGCTTTCAATTATTGAGAATCTTTCGCACTTTCTGATTGAGCATTTCTGAGTCTGCTCAGATGTCATCTCATCTGAGTTGCTAATCATGCATGAAGAGAAATCAATTCATCTCTTCTTAACTTTTATCATCTGTTATGTTGATTCAACATCTTGATTACGTGTTTTCAACATGATGATTGCTGAGCTTGAAGAATTCATTGAATCTGCAAAGTCTGTTGAACTCAACAAATTGATTAAGCTTAAAGAGTTCAGAAACAGCAAGAAGAATGCACAATTGTATTTCAACATTTTTGAATATTTGATTAATCTGTTTCTGTAGATTTCTGACGTCTGTTTCATCTGCTGTCATCATTTGAGACAGATGTATCTTCAAAGTTCGTGATCTTCATTGCAGTTGATGCAACATTTTCTATTCAAAAACATCATGCATTTTTTGATGTAATGTTTATCTGCACATTTAACGCAGCGTTGTTTCTTCTTGCAGAATCTGATCATATGATCAAATTCAAAGCATCTGTAACATTAAGTGATGCAACAGTTCTTTTTAAACAGCTTGCATAAACATTCTTGATATGAATTTAGCATGCTTTCATTCATTAGTTGATTCATTATTGCTTCGATTGCAATCTTTACAATGAGCGATGAGTGAATCTTTTCACTTTCAACTACTTTCTTAAGTCAAACTATTCTTAGAATCTTTAAATTCTCATAAAGTCTTGCATTATCTTTTATCAATCTTTTAATGATCACTTTCTGATTGCTTATGTCTATTATGATGTATATTTTATATGTTAGAACAGCAAAGATTTGATGCATTATATGCATTGAGTTCGCGATTTCTTTTACTTATGTTTGAAATCTTTTCAGATTTGCTTGAACTTCTGAATTCACTGCGTGAAGTGTAATGTCTTCGCTTTCAAGCTTGCAAAGAAACATGATTAAATCTCTTTAAGCTGTTGACATGTTTGTGATTTCTTGAAGAATCTGTTTGATAGATTTCTTTTGTATCTTTTCTATTTTCTTTCTTTCTGCTATCTTCATCATGACTTCTTATTTCTTGCAAAACAATGACAATTCATCTTTGAGACGTTGCTTTCTTGTTGTTACTTCTTCTTTTGTCACGTTCGCTTATGATGTGATTCTCAATAAGAAGTGCATGCTATCTTGTGTTTGCATGCTATCTTGTGTTTGTAGCTGCTTGCTAAGCAATTGTATGAATGTCTTCAGTTTCTGTACATTCTTCGCAATGAATGCATTCTGATTCTCATTGTTTTTTCCTTCTGAATCATTTCGAAGACGTCACATCAGCTTCACTGCTACTTCTTTTCACAAATGATCTTTGCTCTTTTCTTTCTCTAACGTTGATGTCTGTATTAAAAGATCAATAATGTTAATAACATACTTTTCATCATTGCATAAGCTTTTCGACTCTGCGTTGCTGTTTCTTCATGATGAGTCAACATCGTTTGCAATCATCTTTGAATCAACATTGCTACAGTTCATGCAATTCATGATCGTTTATTCATCTTCTAAATTCATTTTGCCTTGATTGTATTGCTTTTTTCAAAAATTTGCTTTGCGCGCGTTGTGATTGTTTTTTAAGAAAATGATAATGACTTCAAGAAAAGTTTCAAAATCAAAATAATCAGAATAATAAAAATCATCTGTTGAGTTGACAGTCACACAAATGTTTAATGAATAAACAGCGAAGCTGAAAATCATGTCTGCTATAATATAGACTTGTTCAATGAACAGTCATATCAAAAGATCATTGATAACAGCATTGTTACTGCAAATAATGAGACAGTACTCATCATCAAGAAAAATTCAATTATAATTGATGTTTTGCTGAATGATCAATCAATCAAAATTCAGTTAATCAATGTTTATTACTGTTCATAACTACATTATAATTTGATGTCAATTAATCAGATGAAAGTCAAAGAGTATACATGTAGTATAAAGAATGATAAATTTCAATTCATGAATTCAAAAAGTATCATTACTTTCATTGACTTAAGAAATGATGCAAAAGCATATTTCATGAATACATTAATTAACTTTTTAAATTCTCAATTGATCATTCTGATAAACAGAACAAAGTCAGTCAAGACATCATAATGTTAATAATATAAACAATTAGCTCATTTAAATATAATAGATGTCAAATGACTAGTCAACATGAACATCAATATTGATGTAAATTCTGCAAATAATTTAGAAAGAAAAGAATCTTCAGAATCAATATGTGAAATTTATATCATAAACAAGCAAAATAAAACATCAAGTTGAAAATCTCACATCAGAATCATCAAAGTAGATGAGTTAATATATACAAATCTCATCAATGATGATAAAATATTTAAGATCAATGAAAAATCAAGATGTGTAACTACTATGATTAATAATTACAGTCAATATATGATCATTTATCTACTGAAACGCAAATTCAATTTAAAAGATGTACTTTGAAAATATTTGAAATTCATGAAGATTCAGAGCACTTTGATTCATTGACTGCATTCAAATAATAAAGATGAATATGCTGATCATTAAATTATTAAATTGCTTGAAGAGCATAAGATCAAATGAAAGTCGATGATATCATATAACTTAAGTCAAAATGAAGTTGCAGAACGATGTTTTCACACTCTTTTTAAACAAACTCACATTATATTGACTAGCATTAAATTGTTGATATGATTATAAGATGAAGCAATAATGACTGTCATTTATCTGAAGAACAGAAGTTTTATCACTGCGTTGAACAAAATAACTTTCTATGAGACATGACATGATAAAAAGTCTGATCTTAGTTATTTATATACATTTGAATGCATAGTTTATCATCACGTGAAGAAAGTTCATTGAAAGCTCAATGACAAAAGCTTAAAATGTCACTTCTTAAACTATGAAAAAGTCAATCAGTTTTACTTGTAAAATGAAAAGAAGATATTAATATTTAGTCATGTTCAATAAAATGAAATAATCATTGAAGTTGAAAGATATGAAGATCTTTTGATACTAAGTTTCAATGATTAAATCGATGATGATGCATCTTTCTTGATAAAAATCACTGAAAATGCGAAGATCATGAAAATCATTAATGATCATCAAACAAGAACATCAGTCACTTCAAAAGTTAAAAGCAGATCATTAAAACTAGAATTAAGCGAATCAGATAATTTAAGTAATTCTGATGCTTCTGATGCTTCTGATGCTTTAAGCAAATATTTTAAATGAATCATCATTAAATCAGTTGATTACAGAGCATTAAATAATTTTTGAGTCAGAGATTATAATTGAAACTTTGTCAGTAAAGCAATTTGAATTCAAATCAAATTGAATACTTCACAAACAGTGAAACATGCTAAAGCTAGTCTCGATTGAAAACAATGAAAGCTTGATGCTCACATCAAAAATGACATCTTTATTCTGAAAATATCTTCATTGAATCAATGAATACTGTCGATGCATTGAGTAACTATCATTAAGTGAAAGTTCAAAGAGAAGATAATCAAATACAAAGCTAAATGAGTATGTAAGAAGTTTCATCAAAAGTAGAAAATTGATTATGATGAAATCTTTGCTTCAATGATCAGAATCATGATCATCAAAATGCTTTTAACATTAATGATAAATATAATTACAAAGTTGAATAAATGAACATTATTATCACTTTTTTAGAAGCACATCTAAAGAAAAAGATCTGAATACAGCAATCTTCAAAGTTTGAGCAAAAAGAATTAAATGAAATCTTTTTGATCTGTCATTTAAACAAGATTCTATATGAATTAAAACAGATATTTCAGAAATGATATGTAATTCTGAAAGTTTATTTCATCTTCATCGACTATCAAAAAGTAGAAATTAATCATTTAATGTTCATTCATGATAATGACATTATTATTGCTATTTATGTAAATGATTTACTCATTTTAAAATTGAACATATTTAATATCAAAGCACTGAAGTTGCAATTTGCAAAGCACTTTCAAATGAAAAATCTTGACTTAATCAAGTAATATTTAAAAATGCACATAATTCATGATAAAGCTGAATGAACTCTTTGAATCAATCAAAGCATTTATATCAAGTGAGTCATTAAGCTTCTGAGCATAAGCAATTACAGCTCAACTAAAACATCGATGCATTACAGATGTTAGCTCAAGAAAAATGTTTATTTGAAGATTAAGAAGTGAGTTGAATATCAGATTATCTTTGATGAAATAAAAAACTATCAGTCAATCATTGAAACACTGATGTGAATAGTCTGTCAAACATGATCAAACATAGTTTATACAATGAGCAAATGCAGTAGATATGCAATGAATTCTACTCTTGATCATGATTTAACTGTCAAGTAAATCATTCATTATTTAATCAAAACTGCTCAGCTGAAGCTTTGATATGAATCTTTCAAAATGAAGAAAGTTAAGAAAGTTGAATTCTTTAAATATATTGATTCAGCTTATGTGAATTGCTTGAATTTTTGAAGATTCGTCTTCAACTATATGTTTTTTCTATGAAATGAATCAATTAGCTGAAGCTTTAAACATCAGCAATGTGTTAGCATATCATCTGCTGAAGCTGAATATGTTGATGAATGTAATGCAGTCAAGAAATTGATCTTTCTGATTTAAGCATTGAAAGAGATGAGATATAATGATTTGAATACAAATTCAACTATCATTTTAACTGATAATTAAGCGACTATAAAAATAAATAGCAATCTCGTCAATCATTTTCAAATCAAGCACATTGATACATTGTATCACTATGTTCGGAACAAGATAGAAGAGAAAGCAATAAGATTGAAATATATATTCATCGATCAAATGATGGTCAATGATCTAATCAAGTCTCTGAACTCAGGCAAGTTTCTAAGATTCAGGTCAGTCATGAGACTAGCGTTCGACAATGATGCTGCCGTCGAGCATGACGTCGACGAGTAAAAGAGCATGAATATACAGTCAGTAGAGAGTCTGAATAGCTTCATATAGAGCTTCAATTTCTAAGAGAGAGTGTTGGAAACAGGGAACAGTACTGTTATCCTGGTTAGTAATCTTCGCATTTATCCGGCGCTAGTGAATGAGTATTTACCCTTCGCCCACTTCTTTCCTTCATCCGTATGCTCTATCTACTACATAGTTCAGTCAAATATATCTATATGCCTATCTACCCTCGTGTTCTCGTATAACAAGATCTCCATCTTTGTGCGTTCTTCATATGTTTCAACGTCTCAGAGTCGCACACCTGCAATTTCCTCAGTGAATTCCGACGATGACGAAGTGTAGATCTGATAATTGTCTAAAGGTGTGTTTTCTACAACAGAAGGCTACTCGTACATATCTACCGTATGTTTTGTGCCACAATTGACGCTAGCCCCAACTAGGCTAGCGGGCAAGTGGCAGTGTACGAGCACTGCAACTAAGGTACTTCCGTATTATGTTTCTGATTGAATGATTACTTCTTCTGCTTCTACTATTGCTTCTACTACAGCTTCTATTGCTTCAACACCTTGCGATTGAAGAACCTT
>JAABUV010003372.1_pt1 | contig 20414 bp, 23 predicted proteins | sample 5559971 | NCBI WGS metagenome assembly JAABUV01 (sample SAMN10711881, study PRJNA513362) | rock metagenome | isolation source: Antarctica rocks | place: Antarctica: Victoria Land, Knobhead nord | collected 2015-12-19
CAGGAGGGTCATCATGCGATAGACTGCGGGTGGCATCGGGAGGCTCCTTCCGGACGATATGGTGTCAGCACCCCTATCCTACCAAAGCCCTCCCGATTGCCCCCTTGTTAGCGAAAACTAGAGCTGAAGCAACTTTTTCATTTACGTTTTAGATTCTCCCAGGTCATGTCGCCTCCTACGCGTCCCTTCCCGTTGATACTGATCGAGTGGACCAGGCATGGCGCGTTCCGCCTCGTCCTCCAGCCGCTTTTCGTTGCGCCGCACCAGGATGAAGCCCGCGATGATGACAATCACGGCGAGGACGACCAGGATGATGCCCACGGGCCCCTCGACCCGGTGGACATTGTCGCCCAGCAGATAGCCGCCCAGCCCGTAGATGGTAGCCCACACGACGCCACCCGCCGCATTGAACAGCAGGAAGCGCGGCCACGCCATGCGGTTCGTACCGGCCAGGAAGGCTGCCAGGGCGCGCAGCACCGCCACGAAGCGCCCGAAGAAGACGACCTTGCCGCCGTGCTTGCGGAACAGGTACTGCCCCAGTTTCATCTTGCGCTCATCGATGCGGATGTATTTGCCGTAGCGCCGTAAGAGGCGGTAGCCGCCCTCCCGTCCGATCCAGAAGCCCACGTTGTCGCCCAGGATCGCGCCAGCGGCCGCCGCGGCGATCACGAAGGGGATAAAGAGATGATGCGTCGTGCCGGCGTAAATGGCGGCGGCGAGCAGCATCGTCTCGCCTGGGAAGGGGATACCGATGCTCTCGATGGCCACGAAAATCAGCACGGCCCAGTAGCCGTAGACGGCGAGCAGGTGCGTGAGATCGTGGGTGACAAAGTGCATGACACGTCTACCAGAGCTCGCCGCCGCCGACGAGGATGTAGAGGATGGGACCGATGCCCCAGATAATGCTCACCACGCCCGGCTTTGCCCATAAAGTCGTTCTCTGCCGAACGTTCATCGGCTACTAGGTTTTAAAGAGCATCTCAATTCGGACCTAGACTATGCATGGCGGGTCAAATCGAACAGGATGCGGAACTGTCGGACTTTATGGGCAAAGCTCACCACGCCCCATAAAACCTTTTGGACCGCGCCGAGATCGGATCGCCCCGCGATGTTGATCCAGGCCAGCACCATGGCGACCGGGTGCAGCACCACGGACACGACAAACTCCAATAGCCCCTTCATTGTCACCTCCACTTCTAGACATTAGTAGACAAGGTGGAAGGATGGCACATGTCCATCCTCCCACGCCAACGTTCGGGTCACGGGTCGAACGTTACGACCCCGCGGGCAGCGGGATCGACACGTCGTGGATGAGGTAGCCGTTGCTCGTGGCCGTCTTGCTGAGCGAGTCCGCCGAGCCGTTCATGTTCTGGAACGCTCCGTCGTTGAAGGAGCCGCCAGCCAGGTCCCCCTGCTGCCCGTGCACCTTGCCCAGCACCGTGTTGAGCGGCGCGACAAGCTTGTGCAACGTCGGGCTGTTGCTCTCATTGGCGACGACATAAGCCCGGTGCAGGCGGTTGTAAGCGAGGGCCAGCACTGCTCCCGCGACGATGATGTGCCGCAGGCGGCCGTCCGCGCCCTTGGCGTAGAGGCCGTGCTTGTAGTTCTTGTAGACGTGGTGGATGCAGAAGTATGCGATGCCCAGATCCGCGAGGAAGCGCGTCTTGTCGAGGAAGGCCGCGTGCGTCTGCGCGACGTGCGCGACGGGGACGGCGGCGTGCGCCCGTCCCGCGAACGAGGGGGCGACGCTCCCCGTCAGCAGGACGACGAGCAGGCCGAGCGTGATGAGTGTTTTCTTCATGAGTGGATGTTCTCTCCCGATAGGTGGGTGATAGGTCGTGATAGTGTAGATCGTCGATCAGACGATGGCGCGTTGTGTGTGGTCGGTGCGTCCGTGTGGCCGCGCCGTGACGCGGCCGAGGCGCGGTGGTATTCTCCCACGCCCCGGCCTTCGGGTGATCAGGCGCGCTTGTAGCGGTCGTTGCCGCTCGGGTTCTCGACGCCCTGCGTGAGGGCGCCGATCCCTTCCATGGCCTGTCCGCCGGGTCGTTCGGTCAAGCTGCCGGCGCGGTTAGCGCCGCTTCGACGTGTCCCGCCCCGGCGTGGTGTTCCCGGTCTCGTCCACCCCCTCGACGACGACACGCTCCTTGCGTACTGTGTCGCTGACCTGCCGCTGCTCGTCCGTCGCTTGCTTATGCAGGCGCACCTCTTCGGTCTCATGGAGTTGCTTGCCGACCACGGCTTCCTCGCCCATCACCGGCACGTCGATGTCCTGGTTCTGGAAAGCGTTCTTGACGTCGGCCTGGTTTGCCTGTCCCGTGAACGGAACGCGCTCGACCGTGACCTCTTCGTGACGCAGCGTGACCGGAATGCTCTCCTGCTCGGTCACGACCTCTTTGTGCAAACGGACATCCCCGATCTGCTCCTGTCGCTTGCCGACGGTCAACTCTTCCTCGTAGACGGGGATGTTGATGGTGTCGTCGGCGCGCGTCGTCGCTTGGGCCTGACGCGGCGCGGGCATCGTTTGCCGCGCGCGTGTCGTCGTGGTCGTGGTGTCGGTCATCGTCTCGGTCTGCGCATAGCTGTCGTCGTTTACCATGCCGCCCGTTCCGCCCGTGGGCGGGTTGTCGTAGCGGTCGCCCTGTAGGTCATCTTTGTACAGGCTCAACTGCACGTTACCGTCGGCGTCGGTGTTCTGGACGGCGCTCACGGGGATATAGAGATCCTTGTGGAACAGGAAGCCCTTCTGCACGGTGATATACCCACCCTGCGGGTCGTAGGCGTGCAGCGTGCCGATTTTCTCGCCCGCCATGTCAGTGACCGTCGCGCCCTCGTAGAATTGTTGTCCCGTCATCTGTCTGTCTCCTTGTCGCGTTTGATCTATCGTTGTCATCTATTGGGTGTCGCGCGCCGCACGGCGCATGCCAAGGGTGCCGCCTACCGCGCCCGCCACCAGGCCGACGACCAGCCCGATCAGCGTGCCCCAGGCCGTGGTCTTGGCCGTGTTGACGGCCTGCTGCGCCTGTGCCGGCGTGAGGTTTTTGGCCGTCCCGGTGACGGTGTTGCTGAGCTGGCCCAGGTTGATGCCGAGCCCGCCGGCGATGTTGCTCGCGTTGCCGATGAGCGCGCCCAGACCCTGCGTGGCCAGCCACAGCAGGATGGGCAGCGCCAATAGGAAGACGAGCGCGCCGTTGAGGGCGGCCCACCCGCGCTCATGGACGGCCGCCGTGCGCCCGGCCACGTAGCCGCCGACCAGGAAGGCGATGATCGCGCTGATCCCGGCCCAGATGGCCGAATATTGCCCGGCGTTCTGGTTCACGTTGCCCTGGACGGCCGCCCCCGTGTTGACGGTCGACGCGCCGATGGCAAGCCCGAGCAGGCTCAACACCAGCAGCGTGAAGAACGCGGCGAGCAGCCCGGCCCAGATCGGGCCCCAGCGCACGCGGTCGGCTGGCAGATTCATCACCTGCGACACGTTGCGCGTCGTCGTTTCGCGCGTCTCCTGGTTGTAGGCCCGCGTGTCCTGTCCGTAGTTCACGGTCTCGACGGGGGCCGCCGTCATGTCGTTGCCATTCGCCGGCGCTCGTCCGAGCGCCGCCCCGCGCGTGCGGGTTTGATCGTTGTTCGCCATGTTTGCCTCCTCCTCGATGAATCGTTGCGCCCGGCGGTATCCCGATTCCGGCCGGTCGTCGTCTCTAATCCTCGTCCCCATGCGGGTACATCATGTAGTCTAGGGCCACTTCCTGAGACGAACCTGAGAACGCCCCCCGAGGCGCCACGTCGTCGTCGCGACGACCGAGCCATTCCAGGTAGCGCGTGACAGCCGGGTCACCGAACCGGCGGGCATAGCCTGCGGCGGACTCCAGCCAGGGCGGAGCCAGCGTCACACGATCGCTCTCCAGGCGCGGTTCATGCATAGTCCTCTCCTCCTCATCTATCCGGCCGTCGCCCGTTCGGGGGGCGCCGTATCAGCCGTATCAGACGGCGCCCCCACGCGCGGTTGGGCCCGCGCGCCCTCCACGATCGACCGATCAGGCCGGCGGCGGTGGATCGGGCCGAGTGCCCGGCCAGCGCGCGTGCGCGAGCGCGGCGCAGCGGGGACAGGGCCATTCGTCGTACCCGCACGTCCGCCCGCAGCCCGCGCACCGCCGTGTCCGCTCGCGTCGCGGCGGCGCCGCGCCCACGAGGAGGCGGAGCGACGGGCGTCCGGTCGCGCCGGGCCCCACCGTCTCCTCGCTCCCTGGCCCCCCCGCCTCTATAGCCATGGCCGCGGCCCTCCGTCCGCTCCATCCTCCCGGTCGCCGGGGTCGCCGGCGCTCGACGACCAGAGCGGGGACCCCAGGAAGCGGCCGACGATCTCTCCGTCACGGCTCAGTACCGCGAGATCGGAGATCTTCCGCGCACGCATCAGCGCGAGCGCCCTCGCGACGTCTTGGTCCTCCCACCCGTGGATCGGCTCGACGGTCATCATCTCCGCGACCGTGACCGTCTTGGGGTCGAGGCCGGCGCGGGCGCGCGTGACGCTGTCGCGGCCGACCAGCATCCCGACCAGACGGGCGCCCCCCGCCCCGACCGGCGGGGCGGGAACGGGCGCGGCCACACCCGCGCTCGTGCCCTCGCTGACGAGCCGCTGGCGCTCGCCGTCGTCGGCGTCCGCGCCGTCGATGGCTGTTGGGACGCTGCGGGGGGTGCGCGTCATGCCCACGATATCTCGGTCGAGCAGCGTCTGGAACACGCCATCCAGCAGCATGGCGCGCGTGATGGTGTCGAGCCAGGGGCCCTGCCCCTCGTCGAACAATCGCGGCGCCGTCGTTTTGTCTGACACCATATCCCCTCCCCCTCGCCGCGCCCATCAGCGCAGCGCTACTCGTCTATCGCGCGCACACACCAGGCAGTCTATGGGCCGTTCCTGAGACCATCCTGAGAGGGAGCCACCGCGCGCGGCCATCGGCCGGAGATGGCCTCGGTGGCCAGGACCTCTGGTATCTCTGCCGCTGGCGGCCTATCGTGCCGCTCACGGTCGAGCGGGAGTGAGAGCGTGAAGGCACTGCCCTGCCCTACCCGACTCTCGACGGTCAGCCGACCGCCGTGCGCGCGGGCGATGCGCCTGGCGCGGGACAAGCCCAGGCCCGCGTGCCGCGTGTCGCTCCCGTTCGTGCGGGTAGGGTCGACACGATAGAAGGGCTCAAAGAGATGAGACAGGTGCTCCGGCGCGATGCCCGGCCCCGTGTCGTGGATTGTAAGCGCGACCCGGCCACGGGTCCGTCGCGCCGTCAGGCGAATCGCCCCACCCGCCGGCGTATGAGTTAGGGCATTGTCCAGCAGACTGTCCAGCGCCCGACGGAGCAGGCGGGCGTTGCCACGCACGGGTAGCGGTCCGTCCAGCGGCCCATCCAGCGTCTGCCCCTTGCCCGCAGCTCGCGGGCGCGCCTCCGCGACCGCCGCCCGCACCACCGTGCACAGATCGAGCGGCAGGGAGGACGGGGTGTCGATGTCGTTCTCGACGTGCGCGAGGGTCAGGACCTCGTCGAGCACGTCGCTGACATGGACCGCCTCCGCCGTCGCCCGGCGTAGCGCATCCTCATACTGCGCGGGGGTCCGGCGCCGCAGCAGCGCCGCCTCCAGCGTGCCGAGCAGCACGGTCGCGGGGGTGCGCAATTCGTGCGAGACCGCGACCGCGAAACGCTCCTCGCGCGCCAGCGCCTCTTTGACGGGGCGGAGCGCGTACCCGGCCAGCGCGTAGGCGGCGGGCGCGGCCAGCAGCAGCGCGCCCAGATCGCCGGCGACGATCCGCGTGTGGCTCCCAGATCGGCGCCGTACCGGGACGACGCGCCCGGCCACACGCGGTACCGCGATGACGCCGGCCAGGAGCGCCAGGTGGGCCAGGGTCAAGCGTCGACGCGGGGTGAGAGCCATGATGGGTAACCTTTTCTCTTTCCTACAAGGTGCTGTCCTACGGGGGGCGTGGGGCCGGTTAGACGGCGCGAGGCTGGCTAGACGATGTCCGGCGCGCGCAGGGCGTAGCCAGCCCCGCGCACGGTATGGATCAGCGGCGTCCCGAAGGGGGCGTCGAGCTTGTGGCGCAGGTAGCCGATGTAGACCTCAACCACGTTGCTGCCCACCGCGCTGTCGCCCCAGACCGTCCGCTCCAGTTGTTCACGCGTGAGCGTCTGCCCGACATGGTGGACCAGGTAGTGCAAGAGGGTGTATTCGCGCGCGGAGAGGGCCACGCTCTGACCGGCCCGGATCACCTGCCGCGTCGCCGTGTCCAGCTCCAGGTCGCCGACGCGCATGATGCGGGAGCGACACACGGCGTCGCGACGCAGCAGCGCGCGGACGCGGGCGCGCAACTCGCCGATGCGGAAGGGCTTGGTCAGGTAATCGTCGGCCCCCACGTCGAGGCCCGCGATCTTGTCCGTGTCGCGATCACGCGCGGTGAGCATCAGGATCGGTGTAGCGATCCCGTCGGCGCGCAGGCGGCGCGCCACCGTGAGGCCGTCCATGGTGGGCAGCGTCACGTCGAGCACGACGAGGTCGTAGTCGTTCAGGCGCGCGTCGAGGAAGCCCTCCTCGCCGTCGCGCGCCACGGTCACACCGTACCCCGCCTCCTCCAGCGTTTCGCCCACGACCAGGACGATGCGCGGGTCGTCCTCCACCACGAGTATGCGCACGGAACCTCCTCCTTCACGGCACGGACGCCATGTATCTCCGTGTCTCCGGCCGTGCTCCGGCCGGTGGTCTCCTAAGGAGTATGGTACGCCAACCTGAGAGTATCCTGAGAACGCGTGTGTTTGTCACGGTAAAACGCGGCCCCCGCGCGACCGACCTTCGACCACGGCTCCTATGGCATACTTGGGAGAGACAACGAGGGCGGTGTGCGCCCTCCCGGAGCGACGACCGTGCGGTCACCGCGCGTCTCCCCGTGACCGCGTATGAGATGTGAGAGCCACATGCCCCCGCTTGACCCGACGCTTCGCGACCCTGCACGGCTCGCCGCCCTGCGGCGTACGACGCTCCTGAGCGCCTCCCCTGATGAAGCCTTCGACCGCCTGACCCGGCTGGCAACGATGACGCTGGGGGCGCCGGTCGCGCTGGTCACGCTCGTGGACGCCGAGCGGCAACTCCTCAAGGGCTGCATCGGTCTCCCCGAACCATGGGCCTCCGCGCGCGAGACGGGGCTCACGCACTCCGTCTGCCAGCATGTCGTGGCGTCCAACGAGCCCCTCATCATTGCCGACGCGCGGGAGCACCCGCTGGTCCGCGACAGCCTGGCTATCCCCGATCTCGGCGTGGTGGCCTACGCCGGCATCCCGCTGCTGACCTCCGACGGCTATGTCCTGGGCAGCTTCTGCGTGATTGACCATGAGCCTCGCGTCTGGACCACGCGGGAACTCACCATCCTGCGCGATCTCGCCGCCTCCGTCATGACCGAGATCGAGTTGCGCGCCACGGACGTCGAACGCACCCGACTCCTCGCCGAGACGCGCCACGCACGCGCCGCGGCCGACCGGGCGCGCGCCGCCATGGAGCGGCAGCAGGCGCATCTGCGCGATATTTTCGCGCAGGCCCCGGCCCTGATCGCGCTGGTGGTCGGCCCGCGCCATCTGTTTGAGTTCGTCAACCCGACCTACGCCCGCATGGTGGGGCGCACGGACGCGGAACTGATCGGCCGGCCGGCGCGGGAGGCCACGCCCACGGTCGCCGGGCGAGACGTCGACGACATCCTCGACGAGGTGACCCGCACCGGCGCGCCGTACCGCGCGACGGAGGCGCCGCTGGGGCTCAACCGGCGCGACGACGGCGTGCGAGAGGAGTCGTCTGTCACCCTCGTCTATCAGCCTCTGCGCGACGCCGACGGCCACGTCGCGGGCATCCTGTGCCATGGCGTGGAGGTGACCGCGGAGGTGCGCGCGCGCCGCCGCGTCGAGGAGTTGGCGCGGGAGCAAGCGGCCGCGCGCGCCCGCTTGCAACAGGTGGTCGACGTGCTGCCGGAGGGCATCGTCGTCATCGACGCGAGCGGGCGCGTGGTCCTCGCCAACCACATGGCCGCCGACCTGATGGGGCCGGACATCGTGGGGCGCTCGATGGCGCGCGTCGAGCGGGAGGCCGCCGCGCTGTCCGACATCCGGCGCCTCGACGGCACGCCCTACCCGGTGGAGGACCTGCCGCTGGAGCGGTCCGTGGGCCGTGGCGAGGAGGTGCGCGGCGTGCAACTCCTGCTGCGCCACGCCGCGGACGGCCACGACATCCCCGCGCTCCTGAACAGCGCCCCCTTGCGCGACGCCGCCGGCGCGATCACCGGCGCCGTCCTCGTCTTCCAGGACATCACCACGATCAAGAACGTCGAGCGCGCCCGCGACGAGCTGCTCGCGACGGTGACGCACGACCTGAAGAACCCGCTCACGGCGATCCAGGGCATCGCGGAACTCACGCGGGAGCAAGCCGCGCGGACGGGCACGCCGCGCAACGCGCGCATCGCCGCGCGGCAGGGAGCCATCGTCACGGCGGCGACGCAGATGACGGCGCTGCTCAACGAACTGCTCGACGCCATGCAACTCCAGATGGGCCAGCCGCTGGCGTTGAGTCTCCACCCTACCGACCTGGTGGGGCTGGTGCGCCGCGTCATCGACTACCAGCGTGCGATCGCCGCGCGTCCGATGCGCGTAGAGGCGGGCGGGCCGGCAGTGGTCTGCGATGTCGACGCGGAGCGCATCGAGCGCATGATCGGCAATCTGGCGTCCAATGCCATCAAATACAGCCCCAAAGGCGAAGGCGTCGTGGTACGCCTGACGCGGGACCAGGGGGTGTACGGAGCGTGGGCGGTTCTGACGGTCGCGGATCGGGGCGTGGGCATCCCGGCGAAGGATCTGCCGCATGTCTTCGACCGATTCTACCGTGCCGAGAACACGGGCAACGTCGAGGGGACGGGGATTGGGCTGGCGAGCGTGCGTGAGGTCGTGGCGCAGCACGGGGGGACCGTAGCCATCGCGAGTCGGGAGGGTGTGGGCACGACGGTGACGGTACGACTACCGGTCGCGGGGTCGCCGGCCTCCTGATGCGCGGCGCATGTGGCACGGTCTGGATCGGGGGCGGAGTCGATCACATCCGTGCCTCTCGCGCGTCCTCCAGCAGGTCGCGCAGCAATGCGCCCAGCGCGGCGTCATCGCGGGTGTCGACCCCGTGGGCCCACGGGTCGTCGAGGAGGCGCCCGCGCTCATCCGGCCCGCACAGTCCGCGTAGGACGACAGGTACCTGAGCGAGGGGCTCCACGGCGCGCATCGCGCGCACGAGGTCGAGGCCACGCCCGTCGGAGAGGCCGACGTCGACGAGGACCGCCGAGGGGCGCACCTTGTGCACGAGCGCGATGGCCCGACCCAGCAGCGGCGCGGCGAGGGCATAGGCTCCCCCGTCGCGCGCCATGACGCCGTACGCGCGCAAACGCGTGGGGTCCGAACTCACGACGAGGACGAGACGGGTAGGCTGGCGTGTCATCGGGGGGCTCCTCTTGCTGGTCTCTTCAGAAGCGCAGGAAATGTGCCGCCTCTCTGCTATCCTGTACGCATCACGGCACACAACCCGATCACAAGCACGGCAGGGTAGACAAGGAGACGTGGCGCATGCCCAGGCGTATCGCGGTGGTCGACGACGAGCCGAGCGTCCTCGACCTGCTCCAGGAGGTGCTGTCGGACGAAGGATACGAGGCTCATCCATTTCCTGGGGGAGCGGCGGACTATCCGCGCGTGCGGGACCTCGCGCCCGACGCCATCACCCTGGACATCCGCATGGAGGACTCCCGGACGGGCTGGAACATGCTCGACCGCATGAGGCGCGACGATGTGCCCGGCGCGACGCCCGTCATCGTCTGCTCCGGCGACCTGCCGTTATTGCGCGAACGCGCCGCGGACCTGGAGCGGCTGGGAGCAGCGGTCCTCGTGAAGCCCTTCGACCTCGACGACCTCCTCGCCCTCCTCGATCGTGCGTTCGGTGGCCAAGCGTGAGGCGGGGCGGGCATGTCGATCTCGCTCGCCCCCCATCCTATGCTGGTTCGCCCATGCGCCGCGTGGCGCCATCCGGGCTGCGACACATCCCACCTGTCGTCACCGCAATCGGTATCGTCGCATCGTCCTGGGTACGGTCCACGCAACCGCCGCCGCACCGCAAGAGGCCCCACCGAGGATCGACGCGCCGCACTCTCCCTCGACATGCCGTGCCAGGGGACGGGCGACGACGCCCTCGTCGGGACGGGCGACGACGCCCTCGTCGGGACGGGCGACGACGCCCTCGTCACAGGGGACCATAGCAGCACGATTCTTCGGATCTTCCAGGACTGCGGGAAACGCGCATGGAGACCACACGCCCGGTGAGGGTGTAGCTCCCGACCATCGCCCATGTGAGGGCAAACACGGCCGCTATCTCGATGACGAGCATCGGTTCTCTGTTCATCCCTCGGCCATCCTCGATGTGCAGCGCTATCGTCCCACCCAGGGTCATTTAGTTCTCGGCGGGTTGCTGATGAGGGCAAGAGCAGTCCTGGGCTGGGCGGCGTCGTGGCGACCGGCGACGATGTGCGAGGCACTGCTGGCACGCAAGAGGCCTATGCTATGATAATCAAAACGTCTCGTGGCCACACTTTATGCAACTTTTCCACTCGCGGCCAATGACAAACTTCAACGGGTATAATCCGGCCAGTTTACGCTGTCTAGTTGCCCGCTAGAAATAGATGCTTTTGGCCCATCTTTGGGTTTTGTGCGGGCCCAACATTTGCTTTAGTGGCAGCTCGCGGGCACGCGCTGGCTCCTCGTCGAGACCCCGGTCCATCAGGCGCCGATCTACCTCGAACAGGTCCTGTTCGAGTTGCAGGCCATGGGCGTCACGCCGCTGCTGGCGCACCCCGAGCGCTACGGCTGGCTGCACCAGAATCCTGAGTTGCTCGCGGGGCTCGTGGCGAAGGGCGTCCGCGTGCAGGTCACCGCCGCGAGCCTCAGCGGCCGGCACGGCACGCGCCAGCGCGCGCTCGCGGAATCGTTCGTGCGGCGCGGGCTCGTCCAGGTCGTGGCCACGGATCGCCACGGCGCCGATGGCCGCTCCTCGCTGCGCGACGGCTACGACGCCGCCGCCGCCCTCGTCGGCGAGGAGCATGCCCGCTACCTCGTCGACACTAACCCTGCCCTGATCCTGGCCGATAAAGAGATCCCCGTGGCGATCGTGGACGACCGTGAGTTGGAGTGGGCTGGTCGGGGGGGGAGTTGGCTCAGACGCTTGTGGGGGCGATGAGCCGGCCAGTACGGGAAGTTGTGCTTGCCCTCGTCTGCGGCGGCGGCGCGCTGGCCCTCTACCTCGTCACGCTCGCCCCGTCCATCACGCTGGTCAACGGTGCCGGCGATAGCGGCGAGTTGGCCTCGACCGCCTATACGCTCGGTATCGCCCACCCCACCGGCTACCCGCTCTACATGCTTATCGGCTTCGTCGTCACCCATCTCCTCCCCGCCGAGCCTGCCCGTAGCCTCAACATCTTCTCGGCGTTGATGGGCGCGCTGACGATCGGCCTGCTGGCGCTCCTCGCGACGCGCCTCGCCCGCCGCGTCGCCGCCGCCGCGCCGTGGCCGCTGGCCGCCCTCGCCACCGTTTTGCCGCTCGCCGCGCTGGCGCTTAGCCCGACGTTCTGGACGGAGGCGATCGTCACGGAGACGCGTACATTGGCGCTCGCGCTCGACGCGCTCATCCTCGTCCTGCTCGTCGCGCCGTGCGCGCCGTCGCGCCCGCGCGCGCTCCTCGCCGCCGTCCTCTATGGGCTCGCGCTCGGCGACCACCTGCTCTCGCTCTACCTCGCCCCCGCCCTTCTCGCGCTCCTCTACCCGTGGGCGCGTCGATCCCCGCGTCGCTGGGCGGCTCTGCTGTGCCTTTTTCTGGTTGGCCTGAGCTGTTATCTGTACCTGCCGCTGCGCGCGGCCATGCGGCCTGCCGCCGATTGGGGCCACCCCGACACCCTCGCGCGCCTGCTCTGGGTGGTTAGCGGCCGCGAATACCGCTACCAGATGTTCAGCCTTGGCGGCACCGCGTTCGCGGCGCGCACGGGGAATTCGCTTGTGGCGATCGTACAGCAACTCAACGGGGCAACGACCGCCGCGGCGATCGTGGGCATCGCCGTCCTAGTACCGCAAGACGGAAGTTTCTCCGCACGTTCGGCATGGTGTTGCATGTGCCAGGGGCCTGCGTCACGCCTACGCTTTCTGCGGAATGTTTTCCGGCGAATGGTACTAGTGCGCCGGCAGACGCGCTGCGGTCTCGCCCTGGCGCTGACGTTCGTGATCGACGTGCTGGCGACGAGCGCGTATCAGGCCGACGCGGCGCCGGCCTACCTGCTGCTCGGGCTGCTGTGCGTCGCCATCGCCACCACCGTTGGCTTGCTCGCCGGCGGCGCGCTGGTCCTGCGTATCGCCCGCCCGCATCGCCCGCGCGGCAGGGGCGCGCGGCCCCCGCTCGTCACGGCCCTGCTCCTCGGCGGTGTGGCCGTCTTCGTGGCCGCCGAGGGGCCGGCGGCGGGCGCCGCACGCGCGGCCGTCCGCGCGTCGTCCACGACGGTCGCGCGCGATGCGGGGGTGTCGACGCTGCGCCGGCTGCCGCCCGACGCCGTGATCTTCGCGAGCGGCGACGACGCCTCCGTGCCGCTCTGGTACGCCCAACGCGGTCTGCGCCTGCGCCCGGATGTCACGATCGTCGCCACCGCGCTCTTGACTTTTTCCTGGTACTACGACGAGCTGCGCGCGCTGCCTGCCTTCGACCGGCGCGCGCTCCCCGCGAGCGACGCGTCGATCGACGATGGGACGGATTTCTCACTCAGCGCCCAGCGTACCCTGGCCCTGGCCACGGCGGTACGGCCGGGCCACACCCTATTTGTCACAGCCCCGGACCCTAATCTCGGTCCACTCTGCCCGCAGCTGCCCGACGCGGGCGTCTATCGCTGCGCGCGCGCCGAGACCTGGCCTTAAAAGACCATGGCAGGGGACGGACCTTAAAAGGTCTGTGTGGGCGCGATGCGCACTTCTACCGTCGAGCGCATGGACGCCGTAGTGGTCGCCGGTGGTCGCCGGTGGTCGCGGAGAGACCTTTCAAGGTCCGGTCCCTGCCATGACCTTTTAAGGTCAGGCCCACGGTCCTTCAGGGCGAGATTACATTTGGACCAGCGCGGCCGGCGTCGCCATACTACCCGTGACTACCCATAATGTTCTACTGAGGTGCGCCCATGCCATCCACGACCTTCCAGCCCCGCGCCCGCCGTCCACGCCCGCGCCGCCGGCGCGCCTTGCGCTGGCTAGGCCTTATCCTGATCGCTCTGCTTTGCGTCCTCGGCGCGACGCTCTGGGCCGCGCTCCCCACGTTTGCCGCGCTGCGCGACGCGCGCACGCAACTCGGCGCCATGGAGAACGCGGCCGTCCCACTGCGGCGCGATCCCTCCGCCACGCGGCTCACCGACCTCGACCGCCATGACGTGCGGCTCATCGGTGACCTACGCGTCGTGGGCGCGGCATGGGGCGCCTGGCGCGCGCCCCTGCTGTGGGCCAGCCGGCTCGCGCCCCACGTCCATGAGCAGTTGGGACAGGTGGACGCGGTGCTCGCATATGGCGGGGACATCGCGCAAGCCGTGCGCCTACTGGCGCCCAGCGCCGCTCCACTACTAGCGGCGCGCGACGGCGGCGCGACCACGCGGCTGGTTGATCACCTCGCGGCTTCGCGCGCGTCGCTCGGCGCTGCCGCCACCCTGCTCGATCAGGCCGCCGCCGCGCGCCAACGGATCGCGGCGCGCGCGTTGCCCTCTGTGGCCCAAACGGCCTTCGCGCGCCTGGACCCTCTCGTCGCGCCGGCCCCCGCCGCGCTCAGAGCCCTCGCCGCCCTCCCCGCCGCGCTCGGCGCCGATGGACCGCGCGACTATCTCGTGGTACCGCAGAATAGCGAGGACCTGCGCGCCAGCGGCGGGTTCATCGGCACGGTCGGCATCCTCCACGTCGTCCATGGGCAGGCGCGGCTGATCGACGCCGAGGACTCCTATGCCGTCGATGGGGGGCGCCGCCCCAACGTCGATCCGCCCCTGCCGATCGGCGTCCATGGCTGGACCGCCTGGTACTTCCGCGACGCCAATTGGTCGGCCGACTTTCCCACCACGGCGCGCCTGCTCGAAACCTTCTATCGCCTGGGGACCGGCCGCCACGTCGACGGAGTGATCGCCTTCGACTCACTCCTGACGCCGCGCCTATTGACTCTGACCGGCCCGGTCGTCGTACCCGGCTACGGCGATATCCTGACGCCCTTGAACGCGTTCGCCCGCATCGACGCTCATGTCAATATCCTGAATGGGCCAACCAACAAAGCGTTCGCCGTCGCGGCCTACCAGGAAACGTTCAAGCGCCTGCTGGCGCTGTCCGGGCCGTCAGCCAAGCTGGCCCTGACGGTCGCGACGGACAGCGTGCGCGCGCGTGACCTCCTGCTCTACGCCGATGATCCGCGGACCGAGGCCGCCGTGCGTCTCGCCGGCGCGGACGGCGCGATCGCCGCGACACAGGGAGATTATCTGTATGCCGTGGACACGAACACGAGCACGAACAAGGTCAATCAGCTTGTGCGCGAGTCGCTGTCGTACCGCGCGCGCATCGCGCGCGACCGCGGCGTCGTGGCGACGGCCACGCTGACGTACACGAACACGGCCGACACGACGAACCTGGCGCCTCAGAACGGCGCGCCCTTCTACAGCGACTTCGTGCTCCTGTTCGTCCCTGCTGGTAGTACCCTCCTCGCGGCGACCGGGCTCGACGAGACGTGGCCGACCTACGCCGCCCACGGCAAGACGCAGTTCTCCGGCTACTTCGAGGCGCCGTCCCATCAATCACGGACCATCACGTTCCGCTACCGCATCCCGCCCAACGTCGACGCGGGCGACCGCTACACCCTGCTCGTGCAGCGACAGCCCGGTACCGCCGCCATGCCGCTCACCATCGACATCGCGGCGACGGAGGGTGTGCGCCTCGCCGGCGGTACGCGGCGCCTGACCACGGCGCTTGGCGCCGATGTCAGCGTAGCGGCCGGACTGGCGGGCGGGGCGCCGCGCCCGCGACAGGTCGCGCTCACGCCGAGCGATCCGCCGGCGTCCCCCGGTTCGCCGCCGGAGCCATGGGTGACCGTCCCCACCGGGATGACCACGCCGACGCAGTAGACGATGCGTCCTAGCTCACCGGCGTTCGCGCGTCAGCCTCCAAGTGGCGGCGGCGGGCACAAAGTAGGCGGCAAACAGCCAGCCGAAGAGCCCCTCGCCGATGATCGTGGGCGCCGCCAGGGCTACGGCATGAACCGCTGGCGGAACGTCTCCGCATCGTTCAACCGTGGGAACGACGTGCTCGGCGCGTCGACATTCAGGAAGCGGCACAAGGGCTCCCATCCCTCCTTGACCTCCCAGACCAGCAACTTGCTGGCCGGTACCGCATCCTTGACCTCCTGATTATGCCGTTCGAAAACCGAGATGGCATAGTCTTTATCCTCGAATCGCCCATGGAAGAGCCCTTGCCAGGCGAGGGTGTCGAGCATGCGGCCGGTCCCCGCAGCCGGAGACTCCGCCGACTGGGGCGACGACGACGAGGGCCGGCTGACCACATAGATCGTGCGGCGGACGCTCTCGTACCACGTCTCGGGGTCGCGTACATTGAGCAGTATTTTCGCGTCCGGGTACACCTCCATGAGCTGCTTGTAAAAGGCGCTCGTGGGCCAATCGACGGCGGACTGAAAGTCGGCGAACAGCGCCGTCCAATCGACGGGACGGCGTTCGGCCGCCGCCTGCCAGATCGCGATGTCCTGAGGGCGCTCGAACTGCGTGACGAAGTGGTAACACGGTCCGAACCCTAGCTGCTCCAGCGCCGCTTTCGTCGACATGGTCCCGGTGCGCGGGTAACCAGCCCCGATGATCTGTAGCATATCTCTATCCCCCCATCGCCTCGACGAGGATGCGCGCGACTTCGGGCCGCGAGAACTCAGGCGGCGGCAATTCTCCCGCTCGCAGCAGCGCGCGCACCTTGGTCCCAGAGAGCTCGACGTGATCCTCCGCCGGGTGCGGGCACGTCTTCGCCGAGGCCATACTCGCGCAGCGCCGGCAGTAGAAGCTGTTCTCAAACTTGAGCGGCGTGATGCCGAGCGTGGCCGCGTCGAACTGCGCGAACAGTCGCTGGGCGTCGTAGGTCCCATAGTAGGAGCCGACTCCGGCGTGGTCACGTCCGACGATGAAGTGTGTGCAGCCGTAGTTCTTGCGCATGATGGCGTGGAAGACGGCCTCGCGTGGCCCGGCGTAGCGCATCGCCGCGGGCAACACGCTCAGGATAACGCGATCCTCTGGATAGTAGCGCTCCAGTAGGACCTCATAGCAGCGCATCCGTACCTCGGCGGGGATGTCGTCGCTCTTGGTCTCGCCGACAAGCGGGTGGAGCAGCAGGCCATCGACCGTTTCCAGGGCGCACTTCTGGATGTACTCGTGGGCGCGGTGCACCGGGTTGCGCGTCTGGAACCCGACGACGGTGCGCCAGCCCCGCTCCACGAAGCTCGCGCGCGTGTCGGCTGGAGTCAGGTAGCGCGACCATGGAGAGGTGAAAGGCAACACGCGCACAGGTCCACCCAAGAGGGTATCGCCCTGCGCGTAGAGGGCGGCCACGCCCGGATGCGCCTCCTCGTCGGTACGGTATACCTCGCGCGCCTCGCGCCGCTTGTCGCGCGTGAAGACCTCGTCGACGCGCATGACGCCATGGATGCCGCCGTCGACGTCGCGCAGCGCGATGTCTGTTCCCGGCGCCGGGGCTTCGCTGGCCTCGACAGCCAGCGTCACCGGGATCGTCCAGGCCAGTCCGTTGGCCAGGCGCATCGTCTCGACGACCCGCTCGTAGTCGTCACGCCCCATGAAGCCGGTCAGCGGGCTGAGCGTACCGACGGCCAGCAGCTCCAGATCGTTCAGTTGCCGCGCGGAGAGTCGCGCCGACGGTAGCGCCTCCGCGCGACGGCGCGTCTCGTCCGCTTCGGCCTCTGGTACGAGGCAATCGACCAATCGTCCCCCGTGCGGGGCAATCGTCTCCCGGCCAGCCTGCTGTTGTCGCGCGTCCGCCTCAGTCTCGATGGTCATTATCTCTTATCGCTCCTATTTAACTAGCAAACTGTTGAGCGGGCTCGACATAGCCATGCTCCTCAAGATAGGACAGGATCTTGCCGACGCTCTCGTCCACGCTCTCGCGCTCGGTGTCGACGCGCACCTCGGGGGAGACGGGTTCCTCGTATGGGTCCGAGACGCCGGTGAAGTTGGCAATCTCGCCGCGCAACGCCTTGGCGTAGAGCCCTTTGACGTCGCGCCGGGTCAACTCCTCGATTGAGCTATGCACATGGACCTCGACGAAGCCGTCGCCGATCATCGCGCGGGCCTCGCCACGCGCCTGTGCAAAGGGCGAGATGGCCGCTGTGATGACGGCGGCGCCGTGCCGTACGAGAAGCGCGGCGACAAAGGCGATGCGCAGGATGTTGGTATCACGATCCTCGCGCGAGAAACCGAGCCCCTTGGACAGGTGTGTGCGCACCACGTCGCCGTCGAGAATATCGACCACGCGTCCACGCGCCTCCAACTCCAGCTGCAACCGTTGGGCGATGGTTGTTTTGCCTGCCCCCGAGAGCCCTGTCATCCACACCGTGAAACCTTTTCCCATCCTGTTCGTTTCCCCCTTCACAATGCTGGCGTGGCGAAAAATGCGCCGCCAGGACACAGTAGTCAGTTTATCTCACACGAGGCTTATTCCGGCCCACACCGTCACTCCCGCGATGGCCGGCCGCAGCCAAACTTCGGGCAAACTCGCGCATAGCTTGCTCCCAACGTAAACGCCCGGCAGTGAGCCCACCAACAAATTGGCGCTGATGGGAAGATTAACATCACCGAGGCCAAGGTGTCCAATCGCCGCCGTGGGAACGAGCACGGCGGCAAATGTGACGTCCACCCCGACCAGGCGGCGCAGACCCATCCAGGGGATCATCAGGTAGAGGGCAGGCACGGTGAGCGAACCGGCGCCGATCGAAGTCAGGGCGACGACGAAGCCGACGAATGCTCCCAGCGCCACGACGCGCGCTTGTACGCCTGGCGTCCATCGTCTAGCCTTCCTCCGCGCGCGCCCCTCCTTGCGCAAGCGCGTGAGCAGCGGAGCCAGGATCATCGCCGTCGCCGACACAAACAAGAGCACGCCGACGCCATGCTTGGTGAAGGCGCTCAGGCGCGTCACGCCCACCCACGAGCGCAACGCGACCACGGTGACGAGGCCGGCGACCGCGGCCGGAACACCCCCCAGGCACAGGGCCCGTACGGTCCGGACATCGACGTTTCCCTGGCGGCCATGGACGTAGGCGCCTAGCAGCCTAGTCGGCACACTGTAGGCAAGGTCGGTCCCCACGGCCACGAGCGGGTTAATCCGCAGCGCCAGGATCAGCAGCGGAGTCATCAACGCGCTACCGCCAACTCCTGTCGCGCCGACCAGCAGCCCGACCAATAGCCCGATGAGTATCAGTCGGGCATCCACGACATAGTCCTTCGCATCGCTCCGCGCGTCTTGCCGTGGCTACCATCAGCCCACTCCCTCAATGACGACCTCCCTCGCTATCCGCGCCGCGCGCCCGTGAGACAGGCGTGCGGCCAGCCTACCCCTATGACCATATCAGAGTATTATGAGAGTTACATTGAAAAAGGTGAGCACATCGTGATTGTTCTCGGCGACGTACACCGGCGTTGGGAGGAAGCGGCCAGGGCGATTGATCGCGCGGGCCTGTATGGCCGAACGATCATCCAGGTGGGGGATTTCGGGTTGGGGTTCGGCGACCTGGACCGTGAGCGTCAACAAGTGGCGGCGCTGGGCGCGGCGCTGTATCGTCGGCGCAACCGATTGCTGATCGTGCGCGGCAACCACGACAACCCGGCGCTCTTCCGCGCGCCCACGGAGCTCGCTGGCGGCGCGATCCGCCTCACGCCCGACTACTCGCTGGAAACGGTGGAGGGGCGCAAAGTTCTCTTGGTCGGCGGCGCGGTCTCGGTGGACCGGAAGTTGCGGCACACCGGGCGCTCCTACTGGTCGGACGAGGCGTTCGTCCTTGATCTGACTCGGTTAGCCGCACTTGATCTCAGCGATCTTGACGCCGTCATCACACACACAGCGCCAGGCGTCGCGCCGCCTCCCCTCGATAGGTACAACCACTTTATCGCCATCGCCGCCGCCGCGCCGGCGCCAAGCAGGTACCGCGCGGCGCTGCAACGCCTGTATACGCGCGACGAAACGCTTGCCGATGATGTAGGCGCCGAGCGCCGTGCGTTGGATGCTCTGTATCGCGCCATCCGCACGCGCACCGCGATCCCACATTGGATCTACGGTCACTTCCACCACCACGCCACCGCGGTCTACGAGGACACCCGTTTCACGGCGCTCAGTAAGCTACAGATGTTGGAAATTGGGAAACGATAAGTCACGAGTCCCGCGCTGACACTGTCCGCAGGGCATCGAGCGTCGCGGCGGCCACCTCTTGGCGACAGACGAGCAGGTCGGGGAGCCATGGATTGGCCTGATTGTACCGCAAGGCCGTGCCGTCAATCCGTGACACATGCAGCCCCGCGGCGGCTGCGACCGCCACGGGGGCCGCGGAGTCCCACTCGTATTGCCCTCCCGCGTGCACGTAGATGTCAGCCTCGCCCAAGACGATAGCCATCGCCTTAGCCCCCGCCGAGCCCATCGGAACCAACTCAGCCCCCAAGCGCGCGGCAAGAGACGTGGCGACCGCCGGTGGACGCGTACGGCTAACGACAAGGCGCAGTGGGCCATCGGGCCGCGTGGACATGGAAGGAGGCGCCGCTGTCGTGAGCGTGAGTTGGCGGCCTGGCAGCGCGACCGCGCCCACTACCGGCGTCCCATCAACGCATAGCGCCACATGGATCGCCCAATCCGTCCGGCCCACCTCACCGAATTCACGCGTCCCATCAAGGGGGTCGATAATCCACACACGCTGGCTGCCCAGCCGAGCGGGATCGTCGGCCGCTTCCTCGGACAGGATGGGGTCCCGCGGATACGCCGCGTTCAGCGCCTGCACGATGAGGTCGTGTGAGTGACGGTCCCCGGCGGCGCCGATGTCGCGGCCGCCACGGCCCTCATTCTCCAGGCTTTGCCGCAGGGATAAGAGCGCCTGGCCCGCGTCCGTCGCGATACGCCCCGCCTGATCATGCTCGACTCCAGTAATCATACAACTCCTTTTAGTTACCTAGATTTCGTACAAACGGGTGAATGACCCCCCTGCGGTAGGCTTTGTGTGTGAGAACAAAACAGAGCCGCAGGAGGTCATTCGATGAGAATAGTAGCGTTTGAGGACGGTGGAGAGCA
>JAABUV010003373.1_pt1 | contig 20414 bp, 24 predicted proteins | sample 5559971 | NCBI WGS metagenome assembly JAABUV01 (sample SAMN10711881, study PRJNA513362) | rock metagenome | isolation source: Antarctica rocks | place: Antarctica: Victoria Land, Knobhead nord | collected 2015-12-19
GCAGCACCCGAGCGGAGCGCTTCGCGGCGGAGTACCGCCGCCGGGGCCGCGGACACGAGCCGAGCACCTACCGCCCGCCGCCCCCTTCGCCGGAGCGCGGCCGGGAACGCTGAACCCCCTCGGCGGGCACCGCGCCCGCCACTCAGGGGTGCTGGTAACGGTGCTGTCACCAGCCGCAACGAGGAGGAGGAACTTGCGTGTGAGGGGGCAGAGTCGAATCAGGTTTCGCAGTCGCCGGCGCGGGCGACGGCTCGGTAGATGGTTGAGCGGGTGACGGAGAAGAGTTCCTCGAGCTCGCTGATGGTGCGCCCGCCGGCGCGGTAGAGCTCGACCGGGTGGGCTTCCTGGCTCGGGCTGAGTTTGGGCTGTTTCCCGCGCAACCGTCCCTTGCTTCGGGCGACGGCCATTCCTTCTCGGGTCCGAGCTCGGGCGAGGTCGGCTTCGAACTCGGCGATCATCGATAGCGTCGTGAACAGGAGCCGGCCAATCGGGTCGGTTGGGTCGTGGATCGACCCGCCGATGTTGAGTCGAACACCGGATGCGGTGAGCTCATCGACGATGTCGCGCGCGTCGGGCACGGAGCGAGCCAGCCGGTCGAGCTTGGTGACGACGAGGGTGTCGCCCTGTCGGCAGGCGGCCAGGGCCTGGCGTAGCCCGGGGCGGTTGCGGTTCGTGCCGGTCAGGCCGTGGTCGAGGTAGATCCTCTTGGGGTCCACGCCGAGGGCGGCGAGGGCGTTCTGTTGGGCGATGAGGTCTTGATCCACGGTCGAGACCCGGCAGTAGCCGACCTTCAGTTCGGTCACCGATCCAGCATGCCGGTTAGCCCCCCTCCACCGGGACGGACCACCGAACCAGTCTTACGGGACGCCCCCAGGGCTCGGCGGCGACCTCAGGCCGGGCCGGTCAGGCTTCGCCTGCTGGTGTGCCGGTGAGCGTTCGCGCTACGGGACGACGATTCGGTCCGGCATCGATGTCTCGTGGCCGGCCAAGCGACGGCGACCCGACGAAGTTCCGATGGCCAGCACAGGGTGACCGGTCAGTGATGATGCATGATCCCTACGCAAGCGGATCGCCGGGCGATTCCTGGCGGGCTCCTCGTGCCCTCGTAACGGGAGTTGAAGATGGACGAAGAGTTCTGTCATCCGCGGCTGGCGGCGGTTTATGACGCGCTCGACCCGGACCGCTCGGATCTGCTGCCCTACCTGGACACGGTCGCCGAGTTCGGGGCAAGGCGGGTGGTGGACCTGGGTTGCGGAACGGGTGTTTTGGCGTTGCTGCTCGCCGGCCTGGGATGCGACGTCGTGGGTGTGGACCCTGCCGCCGCGTCGTTGGCGGTAGCTCGCGGCAAGCCCGGCGCAGACCGGGTGCGATGGATAGATGGCGACGCGAGCTCACTGTCCGATGCCGACATCGTCGCCTTCGACCTGGCCACGATGACGGCCAATGTCGCGATGTTCCTCGCCGAGGATGCGCAGTGGGCTGCCGCGCTACACGCACTGGCTACCGCTCTGAGGCCAGGAGGGCACCTGGTGTTCGAGTCTCGTGTCCCGGCCGCGCACGCGTGGGAGCGCTGGACCCGTGAACAGACTTGGCACACGGCGGACGTACCAGGGGAAGGTCGAGTCGAAGCCTGGGTTGAGGTCAGCGGCATCAGCTGGCCGCGAGTGGGCATCAGGAACAGCTTTGCCTTCGCCGACGGGACGCTGCTAACCAGCGACTCGACCGTACGGTTCCGAGAACGTGACGAGCTTGCGGACGATCTCAATGACGCCCATCTGGACCTGGTCGATGTCCGCGACGTGCCAGATCGGCCGGGCCGGGAATGGCTCCTCGTCGCACGGCGAAGATAGCCACGGCCCCGGCGGTCAAATAATCACCGGACCGGCAATTGAGCCAAGTGTCATCACCGCGCGGCGATCGATCACCGGTGCGCCGTAAGCAGGACGCTCGGCAAAGCAGGCATCTGATAGCGGTGTTACTTTTCTCGAGTGGGTCGACGGAACTATCTCGTTGAAGGTGTTTCTGGGACCGGCAAGACGTCGGTCTGCGACGAGCTACAGCGTCGCGGCTACCAAGCCATCCACGGTGACCGCGAGCTCGCGTATCAGGGCGGCCCGACTACCGGGACTGAGGTGGAGGGTGGCACGCACGAGCACCACCTTTGGCGGGTGGACAAGGTCAAAGCCTTAGTCGCCGACCAAGACGAGGCGGCGACGTTCTTCTGCGGCGGTTTCCGGAACCACTTGGACTTCATCGACCTGTTCGACGGCGTCTTCGTCCTCGAAGTGGATCTCAATACCCTGAGGCGACGGCTCGCACAGCGACCAGAGTACGAGTTCGGAGGGCGGGCGGCGGAGCGCGAGCTCATCGAGCGACTGCACGAGTCGAAAGAGGACACCCCGGACGGCATTGCTATTGACGCTACCGCCGCTCTCGCCCGCGTTGTCGATGAGATTCTGCACGTGACAGCCCTGGACCGTGGCGGAGTGGATTAGAGCGCCGCTACCTGGGTGATTACGCCCCCATTCCGGGGTGTCTGATAGGCGATCGGCTGCTGCGGACGATCGTGCCTCGGCGCAAAGTGGCGGTGCCACACAACGGTGAGAACGGCGCCACTTGCCGCGGGAGGTCCCCCGCCAGGGTGATCGACATCGTCGTCGGTTGTCCGTGCAGGGACGGTTCGTTCGTCAGGCGCGGGTGTGCATGGCCGATCAGGGATTCGCTACCGGCACATAGTCGGTGCCGCTGCTGAGGGCTGCTCGCGGAGCGCTCGCAGGTCCAGGTTGAGGCGGTCGGCGAGTGCTTGGGCGCCGGTGGGGGTGACGGTGACGCCGCGGTGCTGTGCGGTTCGGGTGATCCAGGCTCGTTCCAGGAGTTGGTGGCACAGGGCTGCGCCGAGAGAGCCGCCGAGGTGGCTGCGGCGTTCGGTCCAGTCCAGACAGGTGCGCACCAACGGTCGGGTGCCGCTCGGGCGCAGGGCGCCGGCTCCGGCGAGGTCGGCGAACCAGACCCGGCCGGCGGAGGTGAGGGCCAGGCCGTTGCGGGCGTTGATGAGTTCGGCGTCGACGAGCGCGTCGAACAGCCTCACGCCGAGGACTCCGGCGAGGTGGTCGTAGCAGGTCCGGGCCGCGGCGAGCTGGCCGGCGGCGCGGGCGGCGCGCAGCGAGGACGGCCGGCCTGGTACGCCGACGGCGGCTGCGAGGTCCTCGACGAGCTGGGCGGTCTCGGGGTCGGCGAGGCGCAGGTAGCGGTGCCGGCCTTGGCGTTCCTCGGCGAGCAGCCCAGCCGAGACGAGCACGGTGAGGTGTTCGCTGGCCGTGGAGCGGGCCACTCCGACGTGCCGGGCAAGCTCGCCGGCGGTCCAGGCGCGCCGGTCCAGCAGCGCCAGACAGATCCCGGCGCGGCTGCGGTCGGCGAGCACAGCGGCGAACCGGGCGAGGGAGTCGGCGGTCAGCACATCGCGATTGTTCCGCACGATCGGGCTCACCGTCGGCGGGTGAGCGCGACCCCGACCAGCGCGAGGACACCGCCGGCCAGCGCGAGCGGCGGCGGCGCCTCGCCCAGCAGCGGCCAGGCACCCAGGATCGTCAGCGGCGGCACCAGGTAGGTGGTGACGCCGAGGCGGCCGGCGGTCATCGCCGACAGCGCGTAAGCCCAGGTCCCGAACGCCACCGCGGTCGGAACCAGCCCCAGATACAGCAGCCCGGCCAGCGCCTCCGGGGAAGCGCCGCGGGTGTCGGCGACCAGCTGCCCGGCGAACGGCAGGCAGGCCAGTGCCCCGATGGTGCACGCCATCGCAGTGACCTGCAGCGCCGGGAGCCGGCGCAACGCCGGCTTCTGGGCCATCACCCCAACCGCCCAGGCGACCGCTGCGACCAGGCACAACAGCACCCCGGTGCCGTCCGAACCGGTGGCGCCGGTGGTGGCCACACCGATCAACACGGCGCCGCTGAACGCGACACCGGCTCCGATCAGCAGCCAGCGGGGGAAGCCCTCGCCGAGCAGCGCCCCGGCCAGCAGCGCGATCAGGACCGGGCCGACGTTGACCAGCATCGCCGCGGTCCCGGCGTCGACGCGCTGCTCGGCGGCGTTCAGCGCAACGTTGTAGACCGCGAACCACGCCACCCCGCACACCGCAACCAGGGCCCACTCGCGACCCGACGGACGCACCCACACCCGCCGGGCCAGCAGCGACACGCCCAGGGCGGCGGCGCCGACGGCCAGCCGGCCCAGCGCCAACGCGCCCGGCTCGAAGCTGCCGCTGACTCCACGGATGGCCACGAACGCCGACGCCCACGCCGCGACGGTCACCAGCACCGCGGCCACCAGCAGACCCGCCCGGCGCGGGACGGAAGGGTCGGCCGAGTCGATGCCGGGTGCTGGCGAGATGGTCATGGACGCGACGGTAGAGCCGGAAAAGTTCGGCGGGCACCGCACCGTCGTGCACCTACGGTCGGGTCATGCCTACCTCGAGTCCTGGCCGCTTCGCCATCGACCTGCCGGCAGGGCGGTTGGCGACCTACGACCGGCTCGCCGACCAGCACGCCGGACTGCGGGAACGGGGAGTCCACCACCGAGACGGCGGCTGGGTGATCGCCCGGCCACCGGACGTCACCGCTGCCCTGGCCTCGCCGGCGCTGACCGTCGCCGCAGTGGACCCGCGAGGCGATCCGCCTGCCGGAGACGCCCGCCGGTTGCAGGCCCGGATGGCGCGGTTCTGCGACTTCCCGCAGCACGCCCACCGGCGCGAGCTGGTCGAGGAGCTGCTGTCCGACGTGCCCGGCCTGCAAGCCGCAGCAGCCCAGCGGACGGCCGCTGACCTGCGGGACAGGACCGGGGTGTTCGATGTCATGCCGCTGGCGCGGACCGTGCCGGTTCTGGTGCTGGCGGCAGCCCTGGGAGTACCCGCAGCCGAGCTCACGCCAGTCACGATCCTCGTCGGTCGGTTGTGTGACGCGCTCGCCCCCTCGCTGAGCCCGCTTTCCGCAGACCCCGGCGACGGGGACGAAGCTGCCTGCGAGTTGGTGGCGGCCCTCGCTGCGGTCGGTCCGTGGGACGACGAGCAGGTCGCGGCGGCCGCCGGGCTGCTATTCCAGGCCCGGGACGCAACCGCCGCGCTGATCGGCGCGGCCCTGCTCGCCGAGCAAGCCCCGGTTGACCGTGACGCCGCGGCCAGCATCGGGTGGGCGCTGCGGCACGACGCGCCCGTGCAGTGCACCCGGCGGACGGCCGTCGTGGACGTGCAGCTCGGCGGGGTGACGGTGCCCCGCGGCGCGCCGGTGTGGGTCGTAGTTGCCGCCGCCGAAGAAGGCCCCCCGTCCCAGCCGGCGACGTTCGGTGCCGGCCCGCACGCCTGCCCCGCAGCCGCGCACGCGGTGGCCGTGGCCTGCGGTGTCCTCACGGCGCTCCGCACCGATGCCTGGCAGCTGGTGCCCGGGCAGCCGGTCGGCTACGAACCACGGTCCAACCTGCGGCTGCCGGCCGCCGTCCTGGTCCAGCGGCCGTGACCGGCCCGTCGTCGGTATTCGCGGCGCTGCACACCGCGTCCGGTCCGTTCCTGCTGCCCAACGCCTGGGACGTCGCGTCCGCCCTGCTGCTCGCCGACGCCGGCTTCCCCGCTGTCGGCACCACCAGCCTCGGGGTGACCGCCGCCGCCGGTCTACCCGACGGCGTCGGCGCCGGCCGCGACCTCACCATCACGTTGGCCGCCACGCTCATCCCGAGCCTGCCCGTGCCGCTCACCGTGGACCTGGAAGGCGGCTACTCAGACGATCCCGCCGAGGTCGCCGACCTCGCCGCCCAGCTCGCCGACCTCGGCGTCGCCGGCATCAACCTCGAAGACGGCCGCCCCGGCGGGCAGCTGCGGCCCACAGCCGAGCACGCCGCGGTCATCCGCGCGGTCACGGACGCCACGCCCGACCTGTTCGTCAACGCCCGCACCGACACCTACTGGCTGACCGTCGGCGCCGACCAGGAGCGGCTGCCCGAGACCGTTCGGCGCTTGGCGGCCTACCGCGACGCAGGCGCCTCCGGCGTGTTCACCCCAGGACTTTGCGACCCGGCAGCGATCCAGACCGTGTCGGCCACCGTGGCGCTGCCACTCAACGTGCTCTGGCAGCCCGGGGTCAGCCTGGCGAACCTCGGCGCTGCCGGTGTCGTCCGCGTCAGCACCGGCTCGACGCTCTACCGTCACGCACTGGCCGCTGCCCTTGACGCAGCGGCGGCAGCCCGCACCGCCACCGCACCGACGACCAGGCCCATCGATTACCAGCAGCTGCAACAACACCTACACGCACGCTGACGCGACTACCGATAGAGCATCGGTTTGCGGGACGAACTTCCCGAGGGCGTTAGCCGGCGCGGCGGGATCGCATCGCCTTCAGCTGGGTCAGGGAGTCGTCGCTGCTCAGCCGGGTATACTCGTCGGAGTCCCTGGCCTGCAGCGTGACGCCATGCACGTCGTAGTGCAGGCCCCACCCGTGGGTCTTGGGCAGCGGAGACGCTCGCGGGCAAGCGCGCGGCTGGGCGAAGTAGTCGCCCATCAGCCGTTGCAGCTCATCGACCGGCAACTGCTCCAGGCTGGTGACGTCCTCGTGGGTGCGTAGCTCGGGCAAGGATCCCAGCAGGACGTCCTCCTGCGTCCAGTGCCCGGGGCGGGAGGTCAGCATTGAGTGTTGAATGACGGCGACGGTCGGCTTACCGCCCCGGGGCGGCGGTGCCTCGCCGGTGAGCGCGAGGCAGTCCTCCGCCACCGAAGTGAAGGTCTCGTGGTAGCCCATGCCTCTCTTCATAACACGGCACGCCGACACGATGAGTGCGATCGCGCTTGGCGTGACGGGGCTATTCGGGGGTCGGTCACCCGCGCCGGTCTGGCTGGGGTGCTCGGTGGCCGAGTAGGTGCAGGACGTCGTCGGCCACCCCCCAGGAGACGGTGACCCCGATTCCGCCGTGGCCGTAGGCGTGCACACATGGGGTTCCCGCGACGTCGTCGATTTCCACGCGCGCGGTGGCCCGCACCGGCCGCCATCCCACCTGCCGTCCGGTGACCGTGGCGTCGGCAAGCCGGGGCTCGACGATGACGGCGCGGCCGAGGATGGCGGTGGCCGTGTCGTCGTCGGATGGGCCGTCGTCGGGTAGGGCGGCGCCGCCGAGGACGACGTGGGATGGGTAGGGGAAAATGTTGGTCCAGGCCGGATCGGCGACCGCTTCCATCCGGAACTCGGTGATCCCGACGGTGTTGCTGACGATCACGTGGACACCTCGTACGGCGGTCAGCGCGGTGTCGCTGCACAGCTGGCGGGCGCCTGTCCCGGTGGCGTTCACCAGCGGTGGGCCGCCGGCCAGGTCGGTGAGGGCGGTGACGTGTCCGATCGCGAGCCGTCCCCCACCCGCGGTCAGCCGCGCGTGCAGGTGGCCCAGGTAGGTGGGCATGTCGGCGAATGGCAGGGTCACGCCGATGCCGCTGCGGAACCCCCGGTGCTCCTCGGCGGGCAGTGCACGGAAGTCGGGCAGGGTCTTCGCCCAGGGCGGCGCCTGGTCGGCGAAGTTCGTGACGACCCGACCGTGCACCCGGTGCACGCCCGAGGTCGGGTCGTCAGCGAGCTGGTCGAAGATCGGGGTGGCGATATCGGTCCAGTGGGCGGCCGGGTCATCGGGCGGGGTTCCGCTGATGCCGAGCATCGCGCCGGCGGCAGCCGAGGTCGTGTGCCGCGGTAACTTGTCGGTCACCACAACCACGGCGTGCCCTGCTTCGACCAGCCGGACGGCGATGGTCAGCCCAATCACGCCCGCGCCGATGACCCCAACGTCGGCATTCTCAAAGTCCTCGATCACCCTCGCAGTGTGGCAGGCGTGAAATGGTTGGCATTGCAAGAATGGTGACCCGACCCGGGAGCGGTGACTGTCGAGAAAGGGGGTTTGCGGCTTGGCGCCGGGGGACGGGTGCGTTGCAAGCACGGTGCGGATCGAGAGCCCGGATGCGCGGGCCAGTTCACCGAGCCCGGGAGACGGTTGTCTCTCGGGTCACGTCGGCCGGGTAACGCCGCTGGGTGCTTGAACCATGTATCACCGGCTCCGATTCTTCTCGAACTCGGCCAGCAGCCGCTTAGGCGCCCGCAGACGCCACGCGTCCTCGATCAGCTCATCGAGCTCGTCGAGTGCAACCCGCCCGAGCCGGACAAGCACTGCGGGATACCCGTCGAAGTGAGGGATGGTGAAGAACACGTCCGGGTCGTCAGCGACCAGCGCCGCCTTGACCCCCTCGTGGGCCACCCGGACGCCGAGCACCGGCTCGCTCTCATCCGGTGCCGCCGACCCGAGGAATACACGGTCGGCCTTACCCAGCGGCCGGTCCCACACGAACATGTTCTGGTGCACTCGCCACGATGGTCGTCCGCCGTACGAAGGATGTTCGTCCGTGTCAGGCAGCGCGGCAGCCAAGCGCCGGACGTCATCCCAGGTGGGCACCACCGGAGTATGGCGGTCACCGTCGGCGGACGGAAGCGAGCACAGCAGGCGCGACACCTCGGCGGAGCCGCACCGGTAGCCGATCAGGATCCGCACCACCTGGGTTGCCTCGTCGCGGCTCCCGGTCGACCGCACCCTTGTTCGGAATTCACAGTGCATCCCGCAGTGCTGGGTGTGTCTCCTTGGAGGGTGAGCTCCACCGGGTGGGGGTGAGTGGGGTGTAGGCGAGCTGTAGGCGTCCATCAGGTCGGTGGGGGTGGGTGCCCACCCGCCATAGGGCGCCCTTCGCGGTCTGGTCGCGGGTGGCGACCTCGAGACGACCCCGGCCTTGCGGGCGGCGGTGTAGAGGGCGGGTGAGGACCTCACCGTGGGTGCACACCACCCAGGGTGCGTCGGCCCCGATGTCCTGGAGCCAGGCCAGCAGCCACGCGGGGTGCGCAGTCTTGGACAGTTGGGAACTGGTGCGGACGTGCAGTCCGCGGGCCGCGGCGAGGGGTTCGACGCTCTGCCGGCAGCGCACCGACGGGCTGCACCACACCGTGGTGATGTCATCAGCGGCGAGGGTCGTGACCAGGGCCTGGGCTTGGGCGAGGCCGAGGGTGCTCAGGGGGCGCATCTCGTCGGCCTGGTGCCAGGCAGCTTTCGAGCCAGCATGCGCGTGACGCACCAAGATCATGATCGCAACCTAGACCGCGGACAGCGTCACAGACCAGGGCCGAGTAGCCGTGACCGGGATCCTGGTCTTCGGCGGAGGCGCTGGCACTGGGCTGGTGCAGGTCCAGCACGACGACTCCGATCGGGGTGGTGTGGGCGCTGCCCGGTCGCCGGTACTGGGCAGCGAGGTAGTTCGGGGGCGGGTCAGCTGTGGGGGCGGCGATGACCGCGGGTACGTCGAGTTGGCGGGCCAGGGCGAGGCAGACCCGATTGCCCAGGGGCAATCTTCTGGGCCCTCACGGACACAAGATTGTGATGCCGTCGAGCTCCACGTCGCCCTCGCTCCCAGGGGTGTGCTGCCCGGTCGGAGTAAAGGCAGGGGCTGGTTGAGTGGGGCGCAATCCGGCCCTCTAGCAGGAAGGTGCCTAGGTCGGAGTTTGCGTAAAGGAAGCACGCTGTTCGCCTAACCGGCATCTCCTTGAACGAAGATCATCTTCGTGACGGCGGAAGAGGCACCGGACGGGGAGCAGCCGGCCGTTTGGGCGGTAGGCCTGCGCCGGGAGATGTGTCGCCGACACCTGTCTGAGTGGGACGTGTGGGCGGGCTACCTGAGCCTGGGCGGCGCCATGACCTTCCTGCAGATGGATGCCGCCCTGTCTGGGCTCACCGTCGTCTCCCCCGCGGAGCACTACCTGCTGGCCCAGGCCCTCAACACCTGAGACTGCGTGGTCAGGCCTTGAGGCTGCGCGGTCGGGCTTGAGCTGGTGACCGAGGCCGTGGATGTTCACCAGGTGCCGGGGCTGGCTCCCACACGCACCGCACGCGAGTAGCCGACTAGCCCTGAGCTAGCGAGGAAAGGCTTCAGTGGCGGTCCGTGAAGCCCGACCGGGCCGCCACTGGGATCCTCCCCCGTCGTTCCCTCAGCCGCGCGTTCCCTGAGCCTGTCGAAGGGGGTCGTGGAGTTGCCGAAGCCGGGTGAGCGTCGTCTGCGTGTCAGTGTGATGCTGTGCGACCCAACCGTGCCGCTCGGCGGCCTCACAGTTGGCCTCGAGATCGTCGATGAAGACGACTCGACCACCGTTCGGCGGAAGCACGGTGTCGGCGTAGACGTAGATGCGGGGATCGGGCTTCGCCAGGCCCAGCTCATGCGAGCGCACTTCGGCGGTGAAGGGCATGAAGCCGGCGAGCATCCGTGCCCGATGCGGTTCCCACTCGAGGACACTGTTGGTCAGCAGCCCCACCTGCACCCCGGTGCCGGCAATACGCTTCAACTCGTGCAACAGTTCGGCGTTGGCCGCACGATCGCGATACCAGTAGTCACCCCAGTCGCCGAGCTCGATTGCCGGCGTCCAACCCGCGGGCAATCTGGCCGTGACGCGTGCGCCCCACTCGGCCTGGGTGAGCCGGCCGAGTTCGAGCGGTTCGAGACCGCGGAGACCTAGTTCGCCTGCCACCGCATCCGCAGCGAGCCGAAGCTCCGGCCAGGACACTTCGCTCGCGTCGACGATTGCGGCGATCGCCTCCGCGATGGGCGGGGTGAGCACACCGCCGAAGTCGCACCACAACACGGTGACGCGCGGAGCAGAGGGAGCCGATGTGGCCAGAGGCCGAGGCTCAGACACCGATCCGGTTTCCGTTCTGGTCGAAGCGATGAAGGCGCTCTGCGGCGACCGCGACCCGGATCGCGTCGCCAGGACGCAGCCAGGTCTCGTGCTCTCGCTGCACCACGACGAACGTGCCCTCGCGATTGCGGAACAGCACCTCCTGAGCAACACCCGTGAACTCACAGACGTCGACGACGCCCTCGACCACGAGGCCATCGCTCGCCTCGTCGGAACGGAGGATGCGGGCATCCGTCGCTCGCCAACCCAGCCGGCCGCCGCCACCGGCAGGGCTCGGCTGGAAGTTCATGGCGGGAGACCCAACGAAAGCGGCGACGGACTCCATCGCCGGGGTGTGGAACAGCTCCGCGGCTGTACCGCTCTGAGCCACCCGGCCGTGGTCCATGACAACGAGGTTGGTGGCCATCGAAAGCGCCTCGTGCTGGTCGTGCGTCACGAGCACGAGGGTGGCCCCGAGCTCCCGATGCAGCCGAAGGATCTCGGCCCGAGCACTCGCCCGCAGCTGGGCGTCGAGGGCAGAGAGCGGCTCGTCGAGCAGCAGCACCTGGGGGCGCCGGATGATCGCGCGAGCGAGGGCTACGCGCTGGCGCTGGCCTCCGCTCAACTGCGCGGGCTTGCGTTTCAGCAGGGATTCGAGGCCCAGCAGGGAGGCGACGCGCGTCACGCGCTCGGCGATCTCGGCCTTCGCCGGGCCGTTCTGCGGATCGTGCCGACCCTGCAGCCGTAGTCCGAACGAGATGTTCGCCGCCACCGTCATGTGCGGGTAGAGCGCGTAATCCTGGAACACCATGGCGATGTCGCGCTCACCTGCCCCTTGCCCCGTCACGTCGAGGCCGTCCATGCGCAGCGTTCCCTCGCTCGGTGACTCGAGCCCGGCCAGCAGTCGCAGAAGCGTCGACTTGCCGCAGCCGGACGGCCCCACGATGACGGTGAGGGAGCCCCCGGGAATGTGCAGTGCGATGCGGTCGAGGGCCGTTACCTTGCCGTAGCGCTTCGTGATGCCGGCGAGTTCGATGTCGCCGCCGAGGTCGATGAGGGTCATGTGAGGTCCGTCATTTCAATCCCGACTGGAGGAAGGCGTCGGTGATCCGGCGCGAGGCGATGAGGTAGACGACGACAATGGGGAGGCTGGTGAGCGTCGCGGCGGCGAGGAGGCCGCCGTAGTCGTTGCCCTCTGCCGTCTGGAACTGGCTCAGCCCGATCTGCACCGTGGTGTCCGCGGGCCGCGATGCCACGAGCAGGGGCCAGAGGTATTCATTCCAAGTCGTGATGAACACGAGGATGGCGAGGGCCGAGATGGCGGGGCGGAGGCTCGGCAGCACGATGTGCCGGAGCACCTCGAACGGGCGGGCGCCGTCGAGCCGGGCGGCGTTCACGAGCGACACCGGCAGTGCGTCGATTTGCTGCAGGAGCAGCAGCACGGCGAGGGCGGATGCACCGAGTTGCGGCACGATGAGCCCGAGTTCGGTGTTCTGCCAGCCGAGCCGCGCGGTGAGCAGGAACTGAGGGATGATGAGGGCCTGCGGCGGGATGACGAGCGACACCGTGAGCACGACGAGAATCGCCCGCCGGCCTCGTAGGTCGGAGTATGCGAGGGCAAACGCGGCGAGGATCGCGATGAGTAGCTGCCCGATGGCGACCCCGGCGGCCACGACGAAGGTGTTACCAAGCAGCGTGGCGACGGGCCAGTTGGCGATCACCTGGGCGTAGTTGTCAAGGGTCGGATGCTCGGACACCGGGCTCGCCGTGTAGATCTCGTTTGCCGGCTTGAACGAGGTGAGCAGTGCCCACAGCACGGGAAAGCTCATTACGAAGGCAGTGACCGCGAGCGCGAGGTGCCAGAGCGCGCGTCCCGACGCCCGCCGTGCGCTCGCGCTAACGGTGGCCATTGCGCCTCCTGAACAGCAGCCAGGCGACGCCGACGATCCCGAACGCCATGAGCACCACGACGGCCGCGGCCGACGCGGTTCCCGTGTCGAAGAACTGGAAGCCGTATGTGTAGATGCGGTAGTACACGTTGTCGGTCACACCGTCGGGCCCGCCCTGGGTGAGCAGCGAGACGGTCGCGAAGGTCCATTGACCGGCGAGCACGACGCTCAGCAGGCCGAGCAGGATCGTCGTGCGAACCAGCTGAGGTGCGACGACGAAGCGCGTAATCTCCCACGAACTCGCCCGCTCTAGTCGTGCGGCCTCGAGGGTTCTGCGATCCACAGTCGCAAGCGCCGCGCTGTAGAGCAACATGTTGAAACCCGTGACCTTCGCAGCGGTCACCGCCACGACGACGACGAGAGCGATCCCCGGATCGCCAAGCCAGTTGACGGGCGGGATTCCGGCGACCGTGAGGACCTCGTTCGCGAGCCCCTGCAGAGGGTTGAGCAGAAAGCGCCACGAGACGGCGACCGCCACGGGCGCGGTCATGACGGGGAGGAAGAGCAGCGAGCGGTAGGCAATACTCGCCTTCCCCGGACGCTGCCACAGCATCATGGCGAGCACCGCCGGCACGAGCGTCGAGAACGGCAGGAGCGCGAGCGCGTACAGAAGGGTCTGGCCGGCGGCCTGGCCGAACTCCGGCTCGCGGATGAGCCGCGCGAAGTTATCGAGGCCGACGAAACCCGAGGGCGGCGTCGTGAGGTTCCACTTGAGCACCGAGAGTACGACGGTGAAGAGCGCCGGTCCGAAGATCCACACGCCGAGCGCGAGTACGAGCGGCGTGAGATAGAGCCACGGATGCCCGGCGGGCGGCCGCGACGGGGCGCCACTCCTCGTGGCGTCCCGTCGCGGCTCCGAGATCGACGCAGTCACGCTACTTCTGTCCAACCAGGCTCCGGATGCGGTTGGCGACATCCGTGAGCGTGGCCTTCGCATCCGCCCCGCGCAGCACGATCGGCGAGATCGCGCCGTCCTGCAGCAGCACAGTCGCCTGGTTGCCATGCGGGCCGGGGAACGAGAGATAGGGACTTACCGCGTCGAGCTGCTTGAGCGCCGGGAGGAGGAGGGCGTCCTTCGCGAAGTAGCTCTTGAGGTACTTCGGGTCGTCGGCGAGGTTCGCGCGGAGCGGCAGGTAGCCGATCCCCTGGGTGATGAGCGTGTAGCCCGCCTCGCTCGTGAGGAACTTCACGAATTGCCAGGCCGCCTTCTGCTTGGCTTGGTCCTGGCTCAGGATGATGAGTCCAGCGCCGGAGAACGTGGGGCTCACGGGCTTGTCGCTGAAGCTCGGGAAGCCGGTGGAGCGCAACTCGAAGTGGTCCTTCGCTGCCTTCTTGAGGTTGCCGAGCACGGCGGTGCTCGCGACGAACATGCCGAGATTGCCTGCCGCGAAGTCGGCGAGAGCATCCTCGACCGTCACCGCGGGCTGGAGGCCGTCTGTCGTGAGCGACTGCACGGCCTGGATGCCCTTGACCGCCTCGGGCGAGTCGAGCGTGACCTTGCCGCCCTTATCGATCGTCGAGCCGCCGGCGCTGTCGATGACCGACTGGGTGAGGTAGTCGGACTTGCCGGGGTCGACGATGCCGAAGTAGACACCGTGGTGGCCGGCCGCCGTGATGGCCTGGGCATCCGACCGCACTTCGCCGATCGTCGCCGGCGCCTTGTTGGGGTCGAGCCCGGCGGCCTTGAAGAGATCGGCGTTGTAGAAGAGGGTGGGAACGGAGACCGTGTATGGCAGGGCCGCGACGGAACCATTGAGCTGACCCGTGTCGACGAGCGGCTTGGCGATGCCCGCGACGTGCGACGACCACTCGTTGCCCGCGATCTTCTCGATCGACTGCACGGGCAGGGTCTGGAACGCTTCGGAGAGCTTGCTGTAGCCGAGCTGCACGACGTCGGGTGCGGCGCCGGCGACCACATCGGTCTTGGCCTTCGTGAGCACGTCGGCCGTTGGCACGGCCTGCGGCACGACCGTGATCTCCGGGTGCACTTTGGCGAAGGCGTCGAGTAGGGCCCGGGTGCCCGTGCCGGCGGCGCCCTGGGTTCCGTAGTTGTACGAGCTGAAAGTGATGGAGACGGGAGAGCCGGACGAGGGGCCCTGGGCCGACGTAGCCGGAGACGAGCAGGCCGTGATTCCCACGAGAGTCACGGCGGCGATGACGGCAGCGAGCGGCCGGACGGAGCGGTTCATGCGAGTACCTTTCGGGTGGGCGCGATGGTGAAGCGATGATCGGGTCTGGCGAGTTCGACGGGTCCTGCGAATTCGGCGGCGGCGCGCTCGCGGTGCCACTCGTGTTCCGCCGCATCCGTCGACGAGAAATGAGTGAGGATGAGCTCCGCCACTCCCGCGGCAGCAGCGGCGCGTCCGGCATCCTGCGAGCTCAGATGGCCGTGGTCGCTCGTATCGGTTTCGCGCAGCGTGCTCTCGCTGAGCAGGGTGCCCGCCCCCTGCGCCAGGAGGGGCAGGGCATCCGTGACGCCCGTGTCGCCGGTGTAGACGAGGCTCGCACCGTCGGTCTCGAGCCGGATGCCGCAATTGGGCGCCGTGTGTCGCAACAGCTCGAAGCGCAGCGAGAGTGCGCCGATCGAGAGCGCCTCGCCCGGCTCGTACTCGTGCACCTTGAAGGCCAGGTCGAACGAGCGGTCGAGCACGGGATGCGTTTTGACCGGGAACAACGCAGCGAACTGCATCAGCACGGCGAGTGCACCCGTAGGGATGAAGAGCGGGACGGGCTGGATGGACTCGTCGACGACCGCCTCTCCCGTGCGCGGATCGCGACGCAGCCGGGCGCCGAGGAGCATCTTGCCGACGGCGAGCAGATCGAGGATGTGGTCGGCGTGCTGGTGGCTGATGAAGACGGCCGAGAGGGGGCTGCCGAGCATCCGGCTGAACCCGACCGCGGTGCCGGGACCGGAGTCGAGCATGATGGTCGTTTCGCCGTGGGTCACGAGATACCCGGAGCTCGCGAAGCCGTCGACGGGCATGCCCGCGAGACAGCCGAGGGGGAGGAGTTCCATGACGCCAATACTGACGACCCTGCGGGCGTGTCATCAATGGCGAAGATGCGAAGCGTCGATTGCCAGGGGTGATCGATGAAAGGCGACACTATGGACGTTCTCGGAGCCGTTCCGCCAGCCGGGAGAGCTCGGAGATCACGCTGTTCACCAAGAGTTCATCGTTCGCTGGATTCCAGGCGACATGGATTTCGAGGGTCGGCTCGATCGGGCTCAGCCTGAGCACGTGCATCCCGTTGGCCTTGTTCTGCTCACCGCGTGGAAGCGAGCTGAAGCCGATCGTGTCGGTCGTCTCGAGTTCGAGCAGATAGCCCGAGAGGTCGGTGAGGCTCGCCGCGCGACCGAGGCGCACGCCGGACTCGGCCGCAGCGCGCAGGAGCGCGTCCTCGATCTTGCCGCCGCCGCCCGCGTAACCCGTGAGGTAGGGGAAGCGGAAGATGGCGGCGAGCTCGAGCGTTTCTGAGCCGGCCAGCGGATGCCCGGGGCGCACGGTGGCGACGACGGGAACGTCGATGAGGTGCTCGCTCCGCAGCCCCGGCTCGTCGAGCGGGCCGTAGACGAGGCCGAGGTCGAGGTCGCCGCGCGACAGGGCGCGCAGCTGGTCTGGCGACCCCATCTCTCGCAGCATCGTCGTGAGGCCGGGGTTCTGGCCGCGAAGCTCGCCGAGCAGGGGCAGCAGGAGGAGGCGGCTCGCGGGGTAGTTGGTGGCAATCCGCAAGGTGCCGTGACGACCGGATGCGGCTTGCCGCGCGAGCTGGACGGCCCGCTCAGAGGCGGCGAAGATCCGCTCGATCTCGCTCAGGAACACCTTGCCCGCGGGCGTGAGCTGCACGCTTCGAGAGCTGCGGTGCACGAGTCGCACGCCCACCTCGCTCTCGAGTTGCTGCAACTGCTGGCTCACGGAAGGCTGGCCTATGAAAAGCCGCTGCGCGGCACGGCCGAAGTGGAGCTCTTCGGCGATCATGCGAAAAACCTCGAGCTGGCGGAAGTTCATGGGTGGCGTTATCGCATCGCATTCGCCCTAACGCAAGGCAAACAACTGGCTCTCCTGCCATAACTGTGGGTGAATTCATGTGGGGTAAGGAAGGGCAAGGGCGGGCAGCCTGCCGGCGGCAACGCTGCGGCCGTGGGTTAACGAGTCGAGTGCGGTCGCCGCCCTGTTTCTTGAGCACGTGCCGTTCGTGCTGCGCGATTGGTTGACCGAGCCACTCGCCGCTGGACCGCCCAGGCTGAGGTAGCAGTGAAACTCGTCGATCACCAGCTGCTCGATGCAGTATCCCATTTGCGCTCGGCGGGGATTTCACACACGGACACCGTCGGTGTCAGGGCGCACCAGCGGCAGCACGTGCACCGTGACGGGCTCACCGTCGAGGCCGGCCTGGTAGCGGTAGTTGCTGGGTAGCGCGTTGCCATCCCAGCCCCGCGCCGACACCGGCTCGGACGACCCAGGAATCGACCCGTTCTCCAGCCGCGGAACCTCAGCGTGCGCTCGACACATCGCAGGTGTCCGGCCAAGGATCGGTGAACGCACCCCGGGCCCAAGGGTGTCAGTTGGTCGTGGTGGCGCTGGTCATCGTGGGGGGCAGTGTGAGCAGGTGTCCGTGGCTGAGCGGGCAACGGCCGGTCAGCACTTCGGTGTAGGCGTCGAGCACCTGTGCTGGGGTGGTCGCGTGCACGAGCTGCTCGTGGGCCCGGGCGGGTGGCAGGTGCTGCTGCCAGGCGGCCTCGAGGTGGCTGGCCAGGGCAGCGGAACCCCAGGCTTTGGCCCGCACCCGCATCCGCTCCGGTGCCAGGAACACCCCTTCCCCCGGGCCGGGCAGAAGCCCGCCGCCGTTGGTGGCCCCGATCAGCAGGCAGCGTGTGGACCGGTCGGCGAGCGCGGCCCGGGCGTGGGCTCGAAGGTCGGCGCGGCCGGCCAGGTCCACTACGACAGCAGGTCCTGGCGCGGTGTTGGGGGTGAGCCGGTCGAACTGTTGATATCCCATTACCTGGTTGTACAGGCCGGTCGCCTGGACCTCAGCGACCCGCTCGGGGCTGGTCAGCCCGATCACGTGGGCGCGGTTGGTCAGCTCGCGGGCCACCGCCCGCGCCGTGCGGCTCGATGCGCTGGTCAGCACCACGGTGGCCGGCGCCCGCGTGGTGTCCAGCACCGCGTCGGCGAGGACGGCTGCGAGCACCACCAGCGGTCGCAGCAGGCTTGCCAGCTGCTCGTCGAGCACACCGCCGGGTCCCGGCTGACCGACGTCGTGGACGAGCTCGACGCGGCCCTGGGCGGAGTGCGGCATGACCGGTACGGCTGGTACGGCGCTATCGGGCGTGACCTGTTGCGCGCCCTGGCCGCGACCCCTCGGTTGACCCGCTGACCTACCGGGTGCTCCGGTACGTCGACGCCGCGCCCGGCGAGACGGTCCGAGTCCGGCATATCGGCGAGCTGCTGCTGTGCGACCGGGCACGGGCCAGTCGGGTCGTGCACCGCCTCGTCGACCATGGTCTGCTCACGCTCCGGGTGTCGCAGGCAGACGCCCGGCAGCGTCAGCTCGACCTGACCGCCGCCGGCACGACGCTGTTGGCGCAGGCCATGAGCTGGCGCCGTTCCCGGCTCGGCCAAGTGGTGGCCGATTGGGAGCCCGCAGAGGTGGCGGCCCTGGCCGGGTTGCTCCGCCGGCTGCAACGCGACAGCGACCGTCTCCGGCCCTGCGCCGCCCGACCACCACATGCATGCACCGTCTCAGTGCCGGACGACCCGGACGCCACACCGGCAAACCCGCAAACTGAACGTTCAGCGAAGAGGAGGTTAACGACGACAACGACCGGGGCCAGCAGCCGATGACGCACCGAGCCGCATCCCGTTACCGGCGGACCCTCGCTGGTTGCCGATCCTCAACTGGGACGGCTTCCTGGTCGACTACGGCTGACCTTGACAAAATGGAGTAACTCTCTAGAGTCGCTCTCCATGGTGGGGCGGGTGGCGACAGTCGACCGCATCGCGGAGGCAGCCTTGCGCCTGTTCACGGTGGACGGCTACTCGGGCGCGTCGATGGAGCAGGTCCGCCGCGCAGCCGGGGTGTCCAACGGAAGCCTCTACCACCACTTCCCTTCCCGGGCCGATCTCGCCGCACGGCTACTGGTCGACGGCATGGCGCGTTCCCAGCAGGTTGTGCTGGGTGTGCTAGGAGGCGCCGGCGACGCGGAGCAGGGCGTGCGGGATGTGGTGCACGCGCAGCTGGCTTGGGTTCAGCAGCACGCCGAGCTGGCTCGGCTGCTCTACGGCGACCTGCCCGATGAGGTGCTGCTGGCGGCCGAGCCGAGCTTCGGTGAGCAGAATCGGCAGTACGTGGACGTCGTCGGCGGCTGGCTGCGGGCGCAGGCCGAGCAAGGCACGCTGGTCCGCCGCTCGTTCGGGGTGGCCCATGCGCTGTGGCTGGGCCCAGGCCAGGAGTTCGCCCGGCACTGGTTGCGCGGCCGCTCCAAGCTCGCGCCCACCGACGCCGCCGCCGACCTGGCGGACGGCGCCTGGCGCGCACTGGCGATGCGGTGAGCACCCCCGACGGGTTCACCCCCTACGCCAGGTCTAGTCGCTACCTCGACCTCATCGGCCCGCTGTATGAGGCAGTGGACGACCCTGCGGTCGTCGGGCTGCGCATCGAGGGACGGCACACCAACGCCCGCGGCTTCCTGCATGCGGGGGTACTCGTCGCGGTCGCCGACGTGCTGATGGGCCACACCGCCCACCGCGCCAGCCCGCCTGGCACCGGCCTGGTCACCGCCTCGCTCACCACTGACTTTCCCGGCTCGGCGCAGCCCGGTGACTGGGTCACCGGCGCCGCGACCGTCCGCCGGATCGGCCGAAAAGCTCGCCTTCACCAGCTGCGAGTTCACCTCGAACGGCCGACTGGTCCTCACCGCCAGCGCCGTCTTCGCCACCACCGCCCGAAAGGACCCTCAACCATGACCACGACCGACCGGGGCTTCCGGCAAGACATCGCCGACGCGACGCTCAGCCTGCCCGTCGCCGCCGCGTTCGGCCTCACCTTCACCGAGCTCGCCGCCGGCCGGGCCGAGGGCGAGTTGGCCTGGCGACCCGAGCTCTCTCACACCCCCGGCGCTTTCCAGGCCAACCCCATCGCCGCGCTGGCCGACCTCACCGGCGTCGCAGCGGGCATCACGCTGCTCCCGCCCGGCAGCGCGGCCGCCACCGTCGACTACACCGTCAAATTCCTCGCCGAGGCCCGCGGTGACCAGCTCGTTGCCCGCGCCCGCGTCCTTCGTCTCGGCAAGACCCTCACGGTCGCCGCAGTCGACATCTTCGTCGTACGCGATAGGACAGAGACGCTGTGCGCCACCGCACTCGTCACCATGCGCAACATCACCAACGGTGCGCGCTCGGTGACCGCTGCCTGACGGCCCTCGTCCCACTCAACCATCCTTGGGGTCTCGCGGTGATCGCAACACCTGAGTGAGTGGAGGTGTTGATCATCCGGTTCGCTAAGCACATGATCACGGAGATGTGCAGTGTTTTGGCTGGGCGCGCGGGACGGTGCCTGGTCAGGTGACGGGCTGGTCGTTGGGCGGCGGGAGGGTGCTGCCATCGCGCAGTATCACCGGGCCGACCGCTGCGGAGTCCGGTGACGGTGGCGGTGGGACGGGTGTCGGGGTGGGTGTTGGTGACGGTGGCGTGGGCTGGGTGATCGTGCTGCCATACGCTGGCGGTGTCACCGCCGGCTCCGCTTT
>JAABUV010003374.1_pt1 | contig 20408 bp, 22 predicted proteins | sample 5559971 | NCBI WGS metagenome assembly JAABUV01 (sample SAMN10711881, study PRJNA513362) | rock metagenome | isolation source: Antarctica rocks | place: Antarctica: Victoria Land, Knobhead nord | collected 2015-12-19
GCGGCGCTGCACAACCTATGCTATGAGAACACCAAGAACAAGGACTGCGTGCGGTGGTGCGGGGGCGTCGGCGCGCTGGTCGGGCTGCTGGCGCCTGGCGGCTCTGCTGAAATGCATGTTAGTGCTGCCGGTGCGCTTATGAATCTGACCTGCGAGAGTGGGCAAAGCCGGGAAGCGGTGAGGGCGTGCGGGGGTGCTGCGGGCCTGGAGGGCGTGCTGGCTTGCGCCAGCTCGGCAGCGGCGCACGAGTGGGCGACACATGCGCTGCGCCACCTGGGGCGTGTTCAGCCGGGTGTCAAGCAGGAGCCGCACTAGCGCCGGCCGCGCGCCCTGCAAGCACGACGCGCAGCCCAAAAACAGGGCTTTTGCGCACTGATTTCCACCAGGCTGCACGATGCTTGCTTTTACTTCAGCACCCGGACACACACGCAGTGGCCCGCTGCATCCGTGTGTGCCAAGCTTCAGTTGACTTGATTTACAATACATAGCCCTGGTCTATGGCTGCGCCTGTAAGCAGCCAAAGTTTTGCACGGCTGTAATTCACTAATCATTTTACACTGCTGCCTCACACTGATTGCCCACATACAGATGCTGCAGTAGTCTGCGCATGCAGTGCGGTCATGTGCGCGCATGCTTTGCGCGCAGGAGGCTCACGTCACAGGCCGCTGCGCCAGGTGTCTGCCTCTCTGCGCTGGGCGCGCCGTGAAGGTGGGCCTTGCTAGGACCTGCAACAGGCACCGAATGCGAGGCAGTGATTGCACGCGTCGCCACACATCAGCCCGCATGCATGGCAGCTGGTTTGCACACACGGCACTGGCACAGCCAGGCCGCACAGCGTGCACTTGCATGCGGGCTGGTGTGGCGGCACATGCAGCAGCCCCCGCCTCGCACAGCACCCCCGGGCGGCCCTAGCCGCGCGGCAGCAGCAGGAACCCCGGCCGCAGGAGGTCCGGCTGCGCCGCGCCGCCCAGCTTGGGCGGCGTGGAGAAGACGGCCGCGTCGTGCGAGCCCGCGTCGATCAGCGCGACCAGCTGGTTCTTCGCCAGCGTCTCCAGCAGGCGCTGCCGCGGGGCGCGCGTGAGTAGGGTTAGGGACGGTTAGGGTCACCGTAGCGCGGTCCTGGGCGGCAGCGGCATAACTACCTTTGAGCGCGAGGGTACGTCGTATGAGAAGCCTTCGCCCTGCAGGATGGTAGCAGCCACCGTGTTAGTGCAGGAGGGCCGCGGCGCCTCCTGAGGCTGTCGCGAGGGCGGCGGCGGCCCTGAGCAGCCCGGGTCGGCCGAGCCAGCGGCGCCCGGAGCTCGGGAGCCGGCCGGCTGCCAGCAGAGCCCGCGGGCGGCGGGCCGGGGCGACCGCGCGCCTGGCCGGGGTGGTCGATGTGGCCGATGAGGAAGCGCCCCTTGATCAGGCCCTGCATGGGCTGCTTCAGCTGCGCCGCAAACGCCTTCTGCTCCGTGAGCTTGTAGATGACCTGCGCACGCGCCCCGCGTCACACCCTCCGCTGTCCGCGCCGCCCTTTCGCACAGCTCCCAGCACGCACCGACAGGCCGCCAGCGCCTCAGCCTGCCACAGCATCCGTGCAGCGGCGACCGACCCTCCCAGGCGCGCGTGCAGAGGGAGCTGCTGCTTGGCATGCGCGCGGCCGGTAGGCGCAGGAGGGCGGACGTAGGGGCGGCGCGCGCGCGCACCAGCTGCTGCGGCCAGTCGCGGCCCAGCCCGGCGTGCGCGCCCAGGCCGGGCGTCAGGTACACCATGCCGCGCGCGTCGAACATCGGCATGTCGGCCGCGCTCTTGGCCAGCGCGCTCGCCTGCGCGGCCGCGGGGCCAGGTCAAACGCCACGGCGCGCGGCCGCGCGACGGGTGCTGCCTGCCGGCCGGCGCCTCTGACGCACGCCAGGCGCCATGCCCTAAACAGCGCTGCGCAGTCGGAAGGAGCGGGCCGGCCGCGGTTTACCCGAACCCCGCCGCGCACCAGCATGACGCGCCCCTGCCACACGCTCTGCGGTTGCAGCGCGGCGGGCGCCGGCGCGGCGGGCTGCGCGGCGGGCGCCGGCGCCGCCGGCTGGCCCGCCTGCGGAGGCGCTGCCGGCGGCTGCGGCGCTGGCGCGTGCCGCGGCGGCTGCGGGCCGCCGTAGCCGGGCTGCGGGGTGCGGTACTGCGCGAACACGGCGCCCGGCCCTGCAGCCCATGGGTAGCTGTCGACCACGTTCTGCTGCCTGCTGGCACGTTGGTTGTGCTCAAAACACTTCAGAGGCAGAGCGGTCGCGGAACTGGCAGTGCTTCGCTCACAGCGCTCTACCGCACGCAGTGCATGAGCTGCATCTTTGTGAGTGCTTCCGGGAATGGCGAGTGTCGTGATGGGCGCTGGGAAAGAAAACCACATGGGACAGGCAGGGGAGCGCGCAGCGCAGGAGCCGCACCGGCCCGCGCTGCGCCCTCGCCGCTTTGAAATGTACCAGAGCCCTCTGGCCACCCGGCCGCGTTCGGCGAGGCCGCGTTGGCATAGCCCGCGCCGCTCCCGCCTGCACGTGCATGCCGGCAGAGCGCTGCTGAGCGCGGCAGATCACCTCCGAGTGCGATACCGAGGGCGCAGCGAACATTGCCGGACAAGGCTGGTTTCACCGGTCTGGCCGCCTCAGCGCAGTCCAGCACGGCTCCCATCCAGCCTGGCTCACGCGTCAGCACAAAGGGCGCGCTCTTCAAATGACAGCAGCGGCTCGCTCACGCCCGCACGCGTTTTGGTCCAATGCCAGACCTGTGGGGGGAGCGCAGCGGTGCGGCACGTGGCCGCCGCTGCGCAGGGTCAGCCAGGGAGCAGCTCTTCTTGAGCCTGCATAGCGGGCGGCCACGAAATGCTTGTGCCAGACGCAGGGCGGCCGGGCCGCGCTCATGCTGGCGCAGGCAGGGCGCGCCAGACCGGTCAGACTCCCTGACCAGAGCTTTCCCACGACGGAGACCCACGCGCACCTGGCGAGGGCGCCGCAGGCGGCGGGGCCGCCCAGGCCGCCGCGCTGTTCGGGGACGCCGCGGCAGCCGGCGGCGCGGCCGCGGGCGCGCCGCCGCCGGCCGCTCGCGCAGCTGCCTCCCCGGCGAGCCCCGGCGCCTGCTCGCCCCGCACAGCATGAGGGCCTTCCTAGGCGCAGGCGCTTTGTGCACCTGCCGTCGCCAGGCAAGCAACTGGGGAGTAGGGTTCACAGTGCAGCGCGAGCACGGCAACCTAGTGCCACCCGCATAGCACAGGCGCGTGGCTGTATGCAGACCCCGGGCCCTACGCCCAGCACACCCTTGCACCTGCCAATACAGCCGCGGACTGGCATACACGCCAGGCCGATTGCGCCAAGCGCAAGCGGCAGGGCTGTGCGAGGCCAAGGCCGCGCGCGGGGCCGACCGCGGGCTTGGCGGCGGCCGCGCGCTCGGCAGCCAGCAGCTGCAGCGCGGCCGGCCAGCGCGGGGAGATGAGCGCGTTGTGCTGCGGCGTCAGCGCCACCGTGCACTGGCCCACGATCGCGCGGTCCACCTCCTGGCCCTGCGCGCGCGCCCAGGTCGTCGCCCGAACCCTAGACCACATCGACAGCGTCAGTTGCCAGGGCTGCACCGGGCGCTTGCATCAGTGCATGCCAATGCATGGGCGCACCGTGCTGGGCTGGGACAGAGGCAAAATGGCAGAGCACGTGGCGCCGTCGGACGACAGGTGGCGCCCCACCGCCGCAGCGTGAGACACGGTGTGTCCAGGCAGCGCGGGCCGGCGGGCTGGGTGCGCGCGCTGCGCGCGCTGGGCGCGCGCCTGCGCGACGGCGAACATGGCGATGAAGCGGTTGGCCTGGTGCGTCTGCATGCCGCTCCGGCGCCAGGTGAGCACGCTCAGCGCGCCGCCGTGCCGCTCCAGCGCCTTCAGCAGGTCCTCGAAGCCCGCCACGCCCTGCCCCCGCACGCGCTCAGCATCTCCCGCGCGCGGCTCGCGCCCATGCCGCCGCTGCATCCCCGCCCAGGCGCCGTGCTTGGCAGCGCGGCTCCTGGCAGGCCTGTGGCAGGCACGCGCTGCGGCAGGATGGTGCGGGGGACCCTGCGCTGCGCCCGCACTGCGCCCTGAGCCCCCCGCAAGGACGGGCGCGCCGCCGCACCTGCCGGCACTCGTCCTGGAAGGGCCAGGGTATGCCGCTGCGCGAGGGCTCGGACAGCGCGACCAGCAGCACCTGCTGCCGCCCAAACCCTGCCAGGTCGCCCAGCGCGCTGGGGCAGCGCAGCAGGTAGATCGCCTCCGCCAGCGCCTCTGCGCGCGCGCGGCAGCCGAGCGGGGCTGTAAGAGCGGGCGCCTGCTCTCCGAGCGTGGGCGGCGCCACATGCCGGCCAGCGGGCACTGGCGGCCCATTGCTTGGTTTGGAACCGAATGCAATCTGAGCAGCACCCCTGGGCCCGACTGAAAAGCGTCTGACTGAGGCATCAGGAGCATGGAGCTTGCATGTCTCCTTTTGTGCCACAGACCTTGAGCCGAAATACGTCTTCAGCCTTACTTACACTCGGCACGTGCGCAATCCCGTCACTGTCACAACACAGAGGATTTAGCCGCACGCACAGGCAGCAGGGCATGTGCCGCTGTCATGCGTCTGCACGTGCGCACAGCGCACATGCCCTGCGGCCCGCCGGCGAGCGCCCCGGGCCGCACCCGTCAGCACCGTCTGCTGCCGCCCGCCGCCGGCCGGCACGACCGCGTCGAGCCACTGGCGGAACAGCGCCGCGTCCGACGTCCAGCCGCCGCGGTCCAGCGGGCAGGCGCTGAAGGGCGTCGCGGCGCCGTAGCAGACCAGCGCGAGCTCGGCGGGCGGGCCGGACCCCGGCGGGGCCTCGGCCGCGGCGCGCTCCAGGCCGCGCAGCAGCGGCTCGACGTAGCCCGCGCGCAGCTCAGCCCAGTGCGGCGCCATGGCCGCGGTCACCTGGCAGTCACCGCACGCGTTGACGGTGAGGTGCAACGTTGAGCATCATGATTGTCGGGGACGCGCTGGAGGCAGCCAGCGATATGGGGAGGTGTGACGCACCTCCAGGAGCACACAGAGGCGCGTGCGTGCGTTCGGAGCAGCCTCGCCCGGCTTGGCAGCCATGCTGGGCGGGCGGCCTCGGTGGGGCGGGCACGAGCTGCAGCTGCGTCCTACATTGGAAGGCAAAAGCAGTGCCAAACTCCCTTAGCAGTCCGCTTGCATGTACAATATATCAATCAACCAATGAGCGCAGAGCAAATTGTTGCACGGCTTGTGGTGATGGTGTAGGGACAAGCGTGACACAGTAGGTCTGTATTTGTCAACCAGAGCTTACACCTCAATCAGAAGCGCAAGCAGTTATGCTTCCGCTGATGAAGGGCTGTACTACTAGCACTTGCTGGTACTTTGAGGCAAGTACTTTGAGAGAGCCTGGCTTGGCACCCCATACCCAAATTCATGCTGCAGCTGTCACACTGGCTAGTACAAGAGTGGTGCCACCTTCCACCTCGCTGACACATCAGCTCTTGCGCACTGTATCAGACAAGCAACCGATTGTAGCCACAGAGCACAAAGGCGTCGCAGCTCACATGGCGCCCGTAATTGGTGCCTTTCCTGGAGCCACTGTCTGCTTTATAGCAACACGTTGCAGCTGCACATCTCCACGCTTGCATGCACTGTTGCGCAGGTATACACGTGGATGCAAGCATGAGCCCGCCGGCAACAGTGCACTTCCCCAGCTCGGAGGTGCGCTGGTGCCTGCCTGCCACGTGCAGCCCACGCTTTGCTTTGCGCCAGAGCGTGACGCGTGTGCCCGGCGCAGAAATTGTTCGTGGAGACGCCAGAGTGCGCTGCACACGCTGTGGGGAGGTCACACAAGCCTGGAGTGACCTTTGAGGGGGATGAACCAGCCTCGCTGACGCCTCCGAGCGCGACTGCGACCTCTGCAGGCTCCCCAAGCTGGCTCACCACGGTGCATTTTGCATTCTCGCGCTTCCACGCTGAGCGCGCTATGCACTGTCGCTTGTGTGGCAGCTCACCAAGCTACGCAACGCTGCAGGCGTACAGCCTTGCGTCCTTCCAGAACGCAACGCTGTCCTCCCTGGTGCTGCTGCTCGGCAGCCTGGTCATACTCGCCGGCGAGTACCTGCTGCACGGCAACCACCAGTGGACGCTGCTAAGCGGTGCCGCCCTCGCTACGTGGCCTATCCGCTGCCGCTGCCAGTGCATGCCCGATTGGCGCGCTGACACTGGTGCGCGCTGTGGCGCGCCAGCGACGTCCTGCCTCCTGCTGGCGGACCTGGCCGTCAACTTCGCCCGCTCCATTGTGTCCAGTGCGGGCCCCTTGGTCACAGAGCGCTGTGCCCTATGCTACTGGCGCGCTTGATGCGCACAAATATCACAATAGACAGGGCTGCGCCTGTCCTGCTGGTGGGCTTATTGCATATGCATTAAATAGCTACATATCTATAAAGCGCATATATGTATGCAGCTTGCTCTTGGGCCAAATATGGAGCAGCGCAGCTAAGCGCTGGCGATGTGCTCCCAGCAGCGCGCTGGCGCGACCGCGCGGCCTGGTCCGGCAGCGAGGCCGCGCTGACAGCGGCGGACGCGGCGCGCGGCGCGGTGCTCGCGCTGGCGGCGCAGCACGACCGACTGCTGACCAGCCGCGACGCCGTGCAGACGGTGTGGGTCGCCGCCGCGCTGTGGGCCGCCGCGGTCCTCGGCCGCATCTTCAGGCGCGCGGCCTGCGCGTTCAGGGATGGGAGGCGTTCAGGGAGGCGTTCAGGGAACACGCGGGCAGGCTGCTCAGAAGCATGCTCGTGGCCTCGCTGCCGGCATGGCTGTAAATGCTTGCAGGCTGACACGCCCCACTGACTCGCGTAATGCGGGTGCGCAGCCTGTGGCGCCTGGCGGTCGTCGCGTTCTACGCGGCCTTCGCGGTCTGCTACTGCCGCGAGCACCACGCTGACGCGATAGCTCTGCAGCTTACGTCAGCCGTCTGGCACCCTTTCAAGGTGCGCGCAGTTGAATCAGCCACGGCTGCCGCCACCGGGTACAGGTGGCACGCATGTGTGTTCCTGCAGTGACAGTCGGCGCGTGTTAATGTCGCCGAGCAGCGCAATGCTGAGGCTGTCCTGACTGCGCTGTGCCCGGGCGGCCAGCTGCGCTGGGATACGCTGGGCCTCTCGCGCAGCACCAAGGGCGGCGTGTTCGCGGCCGCGCTGCTGGCGCTGCTGGGCGCCTCCGGCTGGGGCACGCGCGCGGCCACCGTGCTCCTGGGCGCGCTCGTCGTGCGCTGCAACCTCAAGCCGTCCGAGGCGCGCGCCGCCGCCTTGACGGCTTCCATGCAACGTAGAAGGGGGCCCAATGTAGTTGGGAGTTATTGGCCTCCAAGCAGTGTGCCGTGTGCAGTGGCACGCAGCGCAAGTACTGAACCTGCCTTGGCGCATTGCGCGCTGTCAGGCATGCTGCTGGGAACCGGTGGCATGGGTCTGCATGGCTCCAAGGTCTGCATGGCTCCACGCCGCACTGCCGCAACATGCGCGCGGCCTGCCGCAGGTGGACGCCATAAGCTCGCGCGCGCAGCCGCTGGTGCTGTCCGCCCGGAAGCGCGCGCGGCGGGTGTCGGACTTTGTGCGCCGCCGGTCCTCGCTGTGCGTGCCGCCGCTGGGCAAGCTGCACGAGCGCTAATGTTTATCGTCATGCTGGCTGGGCAGGATCTCCTTGTGTCATAGCTACCGGCCCGCTCGAGCCAGCTATTCTGTTACATAGGCGCAAGGCTGCAACCGGACTTGCTTGCACCTGACACAAGCCCGGCTGCCCGTGTGCCCATACGTGGAATGGCGAGGGCGCGTCGTGTGTACAAAGACCACAAAACCTGAGGTGCCTAGTGCTGGCTCAGTCCTGCGCAGCGCTCCTGACCTCGTCGCTGGCCCCGGCGAGCATGCCCTGGAAGAGCGCCTCGGCTGCGACGGCATTGCCGGGCTTCTCCTGGTAGTCGACCGTCCAGGTCTCGTCGCCAAACGCCAGGCTGGCGCCCGGCGACATCAGGTACGCCGGGCCCTTGCGCAGCTGGGCGCCGTCCACAAACGTGCCTGGCGCCCGCGCTCCCCCGGTCGCGCTCCGCAGCCTGGCCTGGAGCCCGCGCCGGACGTGCCCGGAGCGGCAAGGAAGAGCTGCCCGGCGGCACGCCCACCTGTCTCGCTCTGCAGGTCCTCGTCGCTGCCCAGCAGGGCGAGCGCATAGACGCGCCCCGCCCTCCTCTCCACGCGCGCGTGCTCGCCCGCCGCCCCGGCGCTGCTGACGCGCAGGTCCGCCGAAGGTGCGGAGCCGACCGATATGACGTCCTGCGGCACGCCCGCTTGCTGCCCCGCTCGCCTCCTGCTCGAGGCGTTGCCAGAAGGAGGGCCGCAGGCGCTGCACGCACCTTGTCGAGCTCGATGCGCCTCCCGCTCTCGCTGGTGAACGTGATTGGACTGGCCGCCGCGCTCACCTGCGCCCGTGCCCTCCGCCTGCAAGGCACCCACCTGAGCCGCTTTGCGTGCAGCAGCCGCTCTGGAGTGGCTGGAGAGCAGCTGCCTGCCAGTGCGCTGTCTGCCCTCACGCAGGAGCACGCAGTCACCATCGTTGTGCCCAGCGCACCGCTCCTCCCTGGCATCTATCTTGGGGCAGCTACTTATTCAGGTCTTGGTGCCAAAACCAGCAGACAACCCCATCTTTCGCACCAGCCAATGCGCCATAGCGAGGGCGATGCAGGAGGAGTGCTTCGATCAATTGATTGACAGACTCCTTGCAAGGAGTCTGTCATAGTCTGAGTACGCAGCCTGCTTGTAGCTTTTTTGGCGCGCATGCAAGGCGAAAGATGCACGTTTTCAAAAGGGGGAGGCCTTCCGCATTGCTACAAGCTCCACTAGTGCGAAGAACTTGTGTCTAGCAGGCGCCTGCTCGTGTCGGCTGTCGCAGGCCAGGACATCTTGCCAGGACATCTTGCTGTGTAGCTTCGTGGGTGTGCTGCAGACGACCCGCGACCAGCGCCGGACGCAGCGCCTCGCCCTCGTCGGCATCAGCCCTGGCTGATGGGCGGCTTCGAGGGCAGCCGCTGCGAGAGCCTAGCGCATTGGGGCCTGGGCGAAGGCGCGCCAGCGCCGGCCAGCGCCCCCGCTCCCGCGCGCGCCGAGGACGCGGCGCCGGGGCGTGCGGCGCGCGACGGACCAGACCCGGCCCGCTCCGCGGACGCGCCGGGCGACTTTGCTTTCTCGCCCCCGCGCGGCGCGGCCGCTGAGCTGCCGGTGCTGGCCGCGCTGCACGCCCGCGCCTCGGCCCTGTGCGCCGCCCTGCGCGGGGACTGCAGCGCGGCGCGAGAGGGCGCGCAGGCCTGCGCAGCCCCGCGCGGCGCGGAGCACGACGGCGAGACTGCCGCGTCGGGCGTCCCGACCGGATTTTCGGCAGGCGGCTGCCCAGGCGCGTGCCTGGCCTAGGCAGAGCAGAGCACACACGTCATGTCGTGATGCACGCCTGCAGCTCTCTGGCTTGACTGCGTGCACTGCGCAGGGCCGGCAGGCGCGCAGCTGCCTGGCGCGTTCGCCTGGCGGCCAGCCCCGCTGCAGCTGCCGCGCCAGGACCCGTTGGTTGATCGCCCGGCCGAGCCTGATCCCAGAAATGCAGCGGGCTGGCCCACTTCACCGCACGCGCCCACAGGCTCCAGCGCGCAGCGCTGCAGCGGCCTGGGCACCGCAGACGTGTGCGCCGGGGCGGCGGCAGCGCGCACCATGGCGGGGCCGGCAGCGGCTGCGCCGGCGCCCGGCAGCCCCGGCGCTCGGCACATGCCGGGGACCACGCGGGGCGGCGCGCATGCGCAGCTGCCGTCAGGGAGCCCCGCGGCCCGCCAGGGCAGTCCGCGGGCGTGGCTGGGCAGCCCGCGCGCGTGGCAGAGCGCCCGGGAGGCCGAGGCGGGCAGCCTGGCGCTGGCGGCGGGCGCGGTGGGCGCCATGCTGGCCGCCACCGCGCTCGAGCCGGACGCCTCGCCAGACCAGGCGCATCCCCGCCTCCGCCTGCACCTGCCACGCCGTCCCCGCAGCGGCATGCTTCACCGCACGGGGCGTCCAACGCTTTGTGCGTGCTGCGCGGGCGGTCCAAGGCCAGGCAGCGGCTCTGCGCCGGGGAATTTTACGATTCACCTTGCCTCCTGCTTCACGCCGTCCCTGCGCGGCCATGGCGCCTACTAATACGTCCCTAGCCACGTGGGCGCGCCAGGCGGCGGCGCCGTGACGCGCACGTCCGCGCCCGCACGCCCCCTGCGTGACGCGTCCCGCGCCCAGGCCGGCCGCGCGGGGCGCAGGTGGTCCGGCGCACGTACGAGTGGCTGGCGGAGCAGCAGGAGGACGCGGCCGAGCTGGTCGCACTGCTGGCGGAGGCGGCGCCGCGGCTAGGCGTGGCGGCCGCGGCGGCCGCCGCGCGCGCGCCCGCGTCGCGCACGCCCAGCCGGCCGCCGCCCGAGCCCGGCGCGGCCGAGCGGCTGGCGGCGGCGGCGCCCATGCCGGCGGGTGCGGGGCCGCGGGCCGGGGGCGCGCACGGCGCGCGTGTTCGGCGGAGCGGTTGTCGTGGAGGAGTTTCGAACCAAGGTGACTCTGCAGTGTGCCGTAAAGGGTGTGTGGGCAGGCGCGGCTGCGTGCAGGTGTGTGCCGCTGCCCACAGCACGCGCATGCTGCCCACAGCACGCGCATGCTCCTGCCGTGAACAGGCGTACGCGCGGCCACCGGCGCCCCCCGCGCTGCTGCGAGGTGCTGCGCGCCGCGGCAGCGCCTGAGGTGGATGGTTGCCTGGCCGCCCCAATGGATGCCTGGCACTCAGCTGGGGCGCTGTTGGGACAGGCGCCGGCGAGGTGGACTGGATGCAGCTGTCGGCGGTGGTGGCGTCGGAGGAGCTGCGCGTGGAGGCCGCCGCGAGCGCAGGCGGCGGCGGCAGCGCCGGCGAGCGCGGGCTGCCCTCGTCGCCTCGCGGTGCGCCAGCGTGCGCGATGTGCCAGTGTGCGCAGTTGCATGTGCCAGGCACAGCGAGGGCACCCGCTGGCCGTCATCGGCAGATATGACAGGCTGTTCTGCCTGCCATGCAGAGATAAGGCATGCTGCTGTTGGGTGCGTTGGGTCAGGGCTGCTCGCCTGGCTCAAGCAACGTGCGCTGAGCCCACGCGCCCCGCGCAGCCGACCTCGTGGAGGTCAATTCCGGCGGCAGCGTCCACTTCTGCTTCTTTGAGCCTGTCGACGCGCGCGGCCGCCCAGCCTCGCCGGCCACGCCGCCGGCGCCCGCCGCGCCGCCGGCGCGCGGCGCGGACGCTGGGGCGCGCATGTTCGACTACGCGCGGCCCATGCTGCCGCCGGCCCCGCCCGCTGGATCCGAATACGCAGGGGCAGCCTCCGCGGGCGCGCCGCCGCCGCCGGCGGACGCGCCCGCTGTTGTGCCGTGCCGCAGCGGCGGCGCAGGCGAGTCGGGTACCCCTGGCGCAGGGCCGGCACAACCAGCTTGCACGCCGGACGCAGGCGCGCTCGGAGGCGCCGCAGGGTCGCCGGGCGCGCCGCCCGCGCCGACAGCGGGCTCGCCGCGGGCGGGCACCTGCAGCGGCCGCAGCCAGGACCGCAGCGCTCCAAAGCGCCGGCCAGAGCGGTGCGGCGCTGACGGGGTGGGCACGGTCCGGGGTACCTGCCAGCCGCATGTGCCCGTGCTGGGATACACCAGCGCATGCGCCACTCTCTGGCGCCGCCCGCTTGTCATACTCAGCTGGGCATAGTGTGGCCTCAGCAAAGTATAGCCTCCAGACCGCGGTGCAGTTCGGGATGGGTGCACGCTGCCACGCTGGCGCAGGCGAGCGCGGCCGGGCTGCGTGCAGGTGCCTCGTGGTCAAGATCTGCCCCGCGCGCCTGGCCGCGCAGAGCGAGCAGTTTGCCAACGAGCTGACGCTGCACGTCGGCGTGTGCGCGCCGGCGTGCCGCATCCTCCGCAAGCAGGCGAGTGCGCGCGACGGCGGGCAGCGGGCATCCCGGCCCCCCGCTCCCGCCCCATGCGCGTCCCGCCCGCATGCAGCGCCCCTGCCTGCGTCGCACGTCTCCGGCTGCGGCCCGCCCCAGACCCTGGAATCGCCGCAGCCCAGCCGACTGGGCTCCATGACTTTCTGGGCATGACGCAGCCCTGGTGGCGGGCGCTCGGTGGCGCGGAGCCAGCGCCGCAAGCGGGGCGCGCGCGCGCGCGCGCAGGGCGCGTCGGCGCCGGAGTTCAAGGCGGCGCACGCGGCGTGCCTGCTGCAGGGCCGCCGCGCGGCGGGCCTGGCCGAGCAGCTGGCGCGCGCGGCGTGCGTGCTGGTCATGGAGTTTGTGCCCGGGGCGGCGCTGCTGGCGGCGGGCGAGCCGTTCCAGCCGGCGCGGCTGCCCGCCACCGCGACCGACCTGGGCAGGTGCGCGCGCTTGCAACTCAAGCTTGCTGATGCTGCCAATGCTGGCGGGCAGGTGAACGCGGGCTGGTGAGCGCAACCGCGCGCGCGCCCGGCCGCGTCTTGCACTGCTGGGCACCTCCTTGCGCTGCCGAGCGCCTGGGGCTGAGCGGGGGGTGCTGCGCGGCAAGCGCTCGCAGTCTGCCGCCCTGTCCTGGTCCTGCATGCCGGCTCGCAGTGGTGCTGCAGCCGCCGGGGCGCGGCGGGCGAGGCACCGAGCACGTCCACGCGACTGCATCTTGCGTGCACCCCGGGCCGACGCGGCCGGCCAGCAGTGTTCCAAGCAGTCCTTCCGCCTTTCAAGACAAGCCTGTTCCACATTTTCTTAGGTTTATTAGGTTTTCTAAAGGGCGCGCGCGCGCGCGCAGGCTCTTCCTGCTGGACATGCTGCTCGGCAACGCGGACCGGCTGCCCTGCGAGGCGCTCGGCTGGCGCGGCAACGCGCACAACGCGCTGTACGCGTCGGCCGGCCGCGCCGCCGGCCGCCTGGTCGCCATAGATAGTGCCGTCCAGCGCCGGCCGCCAGGTGCGCGCGGCGGCCGCTGCGCGGGCGTGCCGCCACGCGCGCAGCGCGGCGCGCTCGCATGCAGGGGTGCTGGGTCTTTGGCAGCCCTGACGGTCATCGAGTCACAGGCTGAAACTGTTTCTGCCCACGTTCCTATTTAAATTCACACGTTACGGACAGATCTTTTAAGACACTGACCGTATCTACAAACCCTCAGGGCCCTTGACCTAGGCGGTTGCATGCAGTGAACCAGCTCGCGCGTCCTCGGCGCGCTCGGACCCCCGCGCGCGCGCGCGCAGGCGGCCTCATGTCGGCGGAGGACGATGCGTGCAACCGGGTGGCGGAGCTCGCGCTCAACGACCGCGCGGTGCGCGCGCCCGCGCATCGCGGCGCCCCTTCGCCGCGCCCAGCTACCCGCCGGCATGCGCGGCTGCGGCCGCGGGCCTGCGGTGCTCGGTGCGCAGCGCGCGCGCCCGCGCAGGTGGCCGGGCGGCTGCTGGCAGAGGCCTTGGCGCGTAACCCGGCGGCCGTCGCGGCCGTCGGCAGCCCGGACGTCCACCGGGCCTTCCAGCAGGTCCGCCCAGGCGCCCGATTACGAGCACTCCTTTTCATGCCAGCAGTCTGCTTGGATGCAGACCGTGGTGCTGACCATGACCGTGAGAGCTGGCATGGCATGGAGAGCTGGAAAGCCGTTGAGAAAATCACAGGAGCCCCTTGAATCCTGGACGGGAGGCGCCTGACGCCACACCAGACTTGCTGGGACCCAGCAGCTTAGCAGACAGAGGCGCCCGCTGCGGTGCACGAGCTGGGCGGCCTGCGCCGCCGCCGGCGAGGCGCGGGCGCGGGCTCAGGGGCTGCGCGGCGCGCTGGAGGCGGCGATGCGCATCAAGGGGCTGCTGGAGATGATGTTCGACGTCCTGTCCGGCTGGATCGCCGAGTTCATCGCGGACATGGAGGCGCGGCCCTTTCTAGCAGCCCTTCTTGGCAATGAACGTTCGCATGTGTCCGCTGTGGCTGGCTGCCTGGCGGGCGGGCCTGGCAGGGCGGCGGCGCTCGGCGCTGCAGAACATGCGATGAGCCCGCCCGCCGCCCGCGGTCTACCCCCGCTGTCCGCTGTCATGCCGGGAGATTTCATGCAGCGCATGCTACTCCTGCTACAGGCACATTCAGCAGGGACAAATCGTTGGTACCAGAGGCCGTGCGATGCATCTGCAGCGGCGGCTCGCCTGCGCCAGCAGGCCGGGGCGCGGGCTGACAGCCGCAGGGGCTGGAGATTGCCCGTGTCTCATTTTTCCACCCTAACCTTCACTGACCCTCCACCTCCTGACGTCAGCATGAGCCGCTCCCGCAGGAGGTGGAGGATGCCGAGGGCGTGTCTGCCGCCGCGACGCCGTCCGCCACGCGCCCGGGCACCCCGGAGCGCCGCGGCTGCACATCGCCGGCCGCCGCCGCGCTTGCGCCCGGGGCAGGCGCCTGCGCCTCAGGTGCCTGGCCGCCCCAGAGCCGTCCGCGCACGAGGGCTGCATTGTCCGCCTGCTGGCCTCTGCAGCTGTTGCAAATGCGGCAATGCAGGGGTTGCCGCCGTTCATAGGAATGATAGCTGGATGCTGTCACAGAGGCCCGGTTCGCACGAATCCAGCGCGTGGTACCAGAGGCACATGCTTGGCATGGGCGCCGCCAGGTGCGCGGCGCACCCCGAGCAGCCCGCGCGGCGAGCTCCTGACGACGGCGAAGATCCGCTCGCTGGGCCGCGAGGCGGCCGCCAACGAGCTCATCTGCGAGCGCCTGAACCACTGGAAGGCCGTCATGCGCGAGCGCGGTGCGCCGCGGCCCGCCCGCTGTCTGCGTCTGTGCTCATGCCAGACCGAGCCCGCCAGACTGTGCGTCTGCGGCGCCCCGGCTGGCGCATACGAGTGCAAACAGTACTCAACCCTGTGGCGAGCCTGCTGCGTGGGTCTCTTTGGGGCTTTTGCACTTGACTGTAAATGCAGATGCTTATTAGCCCCGCAGCGAGCCTGTCGCGAGCGTGCGAGCTCTGTCGCGCAGGGGAGGAGCTGCAGCGCGCGGTGGAGGACTGGCAGGCGAAGCGCAGCGGGGCGCCCGGCGCGCCGAATGGCGCCGCGCCGTCCGGCATCACCACCGGCTTCCTGGACGGCACGCACCCGATCGTGGACGCGTACGAGCTCAAGGCGCGGCCCGCCGCGCGCGCGCTCGGGGCCTGGGCCTGCTGGCCCGCCTGCGTCGTTCCTGCCGGCGTGCATGCCACCCCGTGTCCGGCTCCCCTTGCTGGAAGTTGTGGTGCGACAGCTCCCGTACGTCCGGGCAGCAGCTGCCGGCGGCATAACCTACCCTGACCCTACCCTGCAGGTGCGGCTGGAGCACATGCTGCGGCGGCTGCGCGCGCTGCAGGACGCGGCGGCGACCGCGCGGCCCACGCGGCTGCTGCCGCACCTCTGGGTCGCCGGCGCCGTCGAGGCCAGCAGGCGCGCCGCGCCCCGCCGACAGGCGCGCGCGCGCAGGGGCGCCAGGCAGCTGCGCCCGCTGCGGCAGCTCCGGCGGCCGCCCCGTGCACTTGGTGGCGATGTGCCTGGCTCGCTAGGCTTATAGAGGTCAGCGTCTGACTGGCCCGCTGGGAGGCGGCCCGCACGCCAAGATGCAAAAGCCCACACGCGTGTGCAAATGCGTGAGAGCGCAGTCGCGCGCGCGCGCGCGCAGCCTGCACCTCCTCCGCCACCTGGGCATCACCCACCTGCTCAACGCGACCGACGACCTCCTCCTGCCCGAGCCCAGCGCGGGCTTCCAGTGCGCCCCGCCTCACCTGGCGCGCAGAGCGGCAGGCCCCAATCTTGTGCATGTTCAAAACAGGCATGCAGTAGCCCTTGCTCGCCACGCCGTGCTGCAGACTGTCCTCGGACGCTGGCCGCCCGCTCGGACGGCGCTGCAAGGACTGCTGCCCTTGTGCCTGCTGGCATCTCTGCCGGGAACTTGATCCAGGGTTGCAGGGTTCTGTAGGTGTATGGGGTTTGCGGGGCGGCGCGTCGCAGGTGCATGCGCTGCCCGCTGCGCGACGTGGAGGACGAGGACATCGGCCGCTTCTTCGACGACGCGGCGCGCTTCATCGACGCCGCGGCGGCCGCCGGCGGCGCGGCGCTGGTGCACTGCCACGAGGGCCGCAGCCGCTCGGTCACGCTGGTGCTGGCGTACCTCATGCGCTCGCAGGCGCGCCCCCCCGCCCCCGCGCCGCGCCAGCATGGAGCGCGGGGTGCCCGCCTGCTGTCCTAGGGCAGGCGCCGCGCGGGCGCTGCGTTGGCAGATGCCGCCGCCTTGTTAGCACTGCGCTTTCTTTATTCTCACCCAATGCGCACATGGCGCTGTGGCTCTGTCAGCTCGCCTTCTGCCAGGCGGGCGGGACGCGCGCGTGCGCGCCGCAGGACTGGAGCCTGCGCCGCGCGCTCAGCTTCGTGGAGGCGCAGCGGCCCGGCGTCAGCCCGAACGCGGGCTTCATGGCGCGCCTGGGCGCGCTGGAGGAGCGCGTGCGCGGCTGCCGGAGCGTGCGGGTGCGCCGGCGGCGCCACCGGCGCCCGCCGCGCCCGCCATGATGAGTCATCGTATCGGGCCATGGTCATGGCTTGCCACGAGCCTCACGCCGGGCCAGGCGGACCCTGGGTGAGAGGGTGCGTGTCAGGGCAGTCGCTGCGCGGCGGTGGTACTGCTTGCTATCTGACAGATAGTATCTGTGGAGTAGCCGACGGAGGCCGGCTGGTGCGGGGCGGGGGCAGGTCAAGCGCACCAAGCCGGAGCCGCGCGCGTGCCCGCTGTGCCACGCGGTCGCCGGCGTCTCGCACCAGTCGCTGCTGGTCCACATGCGGACGAAGCATGCGGGCGCTCCGGCCATGCTCTGAGGCGCGCCGGCCGGCACCCCGCAGGAGGCCTTTTGGGTTCATTCACTGCCAGCCCTCGCATGACGCAACATGATCGCCTCGTCAGTATTTTGGAGGGCATTATCCAGAATGCGGAGGCATTCTCCTCGCGCGGGCGCGGGCGCGACCCCGTTGTGGAGAGTGGTGGGCGCCACTCGCAGCCTGCGTCTCAATGTCGTGCACGGACTTGCGCTGCACGACGAGCACAGTGATGCCGCAGACGACGAGAGCCGCAGGGGCACGCCGGCTCTATCAGACGCGTGCTAACGTGCGATGACAGAGCGGTGATCCTCCAAGCTAGCCCTTGATTGCGCGCGTAAACAATGATATGCAATATGATTGTCAGCATTTACTGCCAGCGCAATGTCAGGCGCAAGGCTGCGCACCGGGCTGAGCATCTGCTGCCCTGCTTTCTGAGGTATTTGGGGTGCAGAATGCGTCCGGTGCTCACCGCTATGACCCCCCGCAGAGCTTGGCACTGCTTCCAGACCGGCATGCGAGGAGCGGGCAGGTGCTCGGGGTCGCAAAGGTTGTAGCGTGTGTAAGTCGCTGCCCAACAAATTGCCATGCTAGTGCCGCCGTGCGTGTAGGCTCTCGCCAGCGTTTCTTGAGGCGCAGGCCTAGATGTCCTCCCGGCTGCTGAATAGAGACACAATGCTGGACTTGCTGTACAACAACCCCTCCGGGAAATACGACATGCCCTTCGTATTCCCTAGGATTTGGCCTCTTGCCTCCCCCTCTGGACCCAGCCCATCAGAGTCCGAGTGCAGGTCTAACGAGCTCGTGAGCGCCTTGCCTGCAGCGTGCACAGGACGAGTGGCGCGTGTGAGCGCATCGCGTAATCCAACGCATCGGCAAGGCAGCAGGGCCCTGCGGGCGCGCTCAGCTGGTGCTAGGCTGCGCCCTGCGGGCGTGAGGCTTCGCCAGGAGGGCAAGACAGCGCGTGCCTCGCCGCCGAGTGGTGCGCACACCAGGAACAGGGTACTTGCCAGCCAGGCATTGCGAACAAAAGAGTCTCTGCCGCAACTCTGTCCCGGATCTGCCCGCCGTCGGAGTGTTGCCGGCGACATGTGCATGCGGCGCTCTCGCCTGACGGGCCAATCGTGCGTCAGGCACATCCTCCGGAGCGCCGGCCTCGGCTGAGGAGCGAGTTCGAACTTTTGTGTGTGCGCAGCCCATCCTCGGCACGATGGGCTGGTTGATGGTTCCCGGACACGTTGCCCATGCAGCCTGGTTGCCTGGCCGGGTCCTGCTCACTGCCGGGCTGCCGTGTGGGTTACATGACGTTCACATGGGTGTCGAAAGAGCACTCAACGCAAGCCGGGGTGCGCAGGGAACCTGCAAATGGACGCGCCCAAGATGGACGCGGGCACCGTGGGCGCCCTGGCCCCGTGCAAGGAGGATGGCGGGCTGGTTGCCACTGGCCCCGTTCAGCTCACCGCTGACGCGCGCGACTACTGCGAGATTGGTGCGAACTGAGCGCAGCAAGTGCGCTGCAGTCATGGCGTGCAAACCCGGCTGTGGTTCTGGCCAGCTGCACCACAGAGCTGCCTGCTCCGGTCCTGCAAGCTTCCGTGTGAGCACAGGCAGCAGTAGGCACGCGCTTGTATGGTGTGATTTCTTGTCTCCCAGCCCGCATAGCAAGGTCAGGCTTGACAGGCTGCGTGTGCTCTACCGCGCAGAGCCCGCGGACTGCGGGCAGCAGCCCCATGCGGACACGGGCAGCCCGCGCGGGGCGCTGTCGGTGCGGCGCGCTTCCTGCGGGCTGTCCGCCCACTGCCACAGTCCTGTAATTGCTCGTAGCGCAAGCCTGCCTGCCATCCTGGACAGCAGCGCACGCGCGCCGCACATGCAGACGAGGCAATAGTGTGAAGTCTGCGGTGCAGGCTGCGTCACCTGAGCCGCGCGACCAAAATGGCGCGCGCTGCGCGCAGGACGGCCTGACGTCCCGCCGGACGTCGACCGACAAGTCCGAGCGGCACATCTCTTTTTACCTGCAGCAGCCGCCGCGCGGCACCGTGCCCACCTGGCGGCCCGACAAGCCCAGTGCGCGCCCGCCTCCCGCCCGCGCCCAGGGCGCCTGGGGCGCATGTCAGCACTGCTTGTCCACCGCGCTGTCAAGCTCGCTGGTGCACCGCTCTGCACACGTGCCGAGTTCAGGGGCCGCGTCCCAGGCGCCTGTTCCGTGTCAGCAGACACAGCAGAGAGGTGGTTGCCACCGGAGCTGGGGTTCCCGCACGTATAGTTGCAACGCAGGGCCATGGCGCTGCTGGCGCGCACAGCACCTGCGCGCGCTCCTGCCCTGCGCGCGGCAGCTGCTCCGGCTTCCTCAGGCAGCGCGCTGCTCGCTGCCCGCCGACGCCGCACCTGCCCGGCGCCCGCCGCAGGGGTGGGCGAGGGCCCGCGGCTGCACGCGGACGCCTTCACGAAGTTCTGGGTCAAGCGCCTCGCGGACGAGGGCGCGCGCGCTTCCCAGGTCCGCCGCAGCTGCTGCGCGCTGTCTCCGATGCACCCGTGTGCTAGCATGCTGCGGGTGCTCGGCGGACACGGGCGACAGATGGGCGGGCGGGTCGCGCGGGATGACGACACGGTGCAGCCTGTCTTTTCAGGCGCTGCGACGCGCCCCTGCGCGCACACAGCAGCGCTCCGCCGTGTCGCTGACGCGCACTCGTCAAGCGGCGGCCAGCATCGGTTGTTGGGATCTGCATGGGGATCTGCATACCCCGCCAGCTGGCCTGGGGAGCCTGCGGGCGCAGGTCTCACGCGCGCGCTGCATGGCGGGCGCGGCGCAGGAAGCAAAATATCAGGCCTTGCCCACGATGGCGGAGGTCCTGGCGGTGGGGCTGCCGCCGCCGCGCGCCAGTCGCCCCGCGTGGGCCCCGCCGTCTATCAGCCTGAGCGACGTGACGGAGGAGCTGGACCTGGACGACGAGCCGGACGCGAGCGCGGCAGAGGCCGGCGCCGCCCCAGGCGCGGCGCGCCGCAGCGCCGCCGCCGTGTTGAAGCGCGCCGCCGCCGCATTCAAGGTGCGCGCGCGCGCGGCGCACCGCCATTGGTTGTCTCGTGCGCGTGCAGCTGGTCCTCGCCCGCGCCACCTTTTACAATCGGATCGTAGCGCAGCAAATTGGGCAAGTTCCCATATGTGTCTTTCTGTGGCATGAGCAGGGTGGCTGTTGCGTGCACAGTCTGCAAGAAAGCCACCAAGCAGACCCCGCCCTTCGCACGTGCAACAATGCATACCGGCCCTGTCTTGCTGCTCCCTGCCAACGTCACGTTGAGTTGAGTTGAGTAAGGCTTGGCAGCCCCCGGCAGCAAGGCGTGCCATGCATTCCTGCTCTGCACAGCCGCCCTGGACGCCGCGCAGGCCTGGGGCGCGCGCGTGGCGGCGCCCGGGAAGCGCGGGCCGCGGCACCCAGCGGCCACGAGGGCGGCGCCGCCGGCGGCAGCCGCGGCAGCACCGGCGCCGCCGGGCCAGGCAGCAGCGGAGGAGGCCGCGGGGGTCTACCCGCTCCAGGCCGCCATGGCGGCCA